>Ga0181516_10002377_pt1 | contig 13405 bp, 10 predicted proteins | sample PEATcosm2014_Bin_25_FD_121104 | JGI IMG/M metagenome (GOLD analysis project Ga0181516, IMG submission 121104) | Peatland microbial communities from MTU Mesocosm Facility, Houghton, MI, USA - PEATcosm2014_Bin01_10_metaG | ecosystem: Environmental > Terrestrial > Soil > Wetlands > Peat | place... | reverse complement strand
TGCCAGGCCTGAAGCACGGTCTTCTGGTAATTGATCGCCGCTTCCTGCTGCTCGGCCTTGCGCAACTCCACCGTCCCGCGCAAGCGGCCGCCTTCAAACAGGGGCAGTGTCAGGCTCGGACCCAGCGCATATTGGCGCGCGCTCCAGCTGCCGAGGTTGCCGAATTGCAAAGCCTGCAGGCCAAAACTGCCGGTCAGCGTGATGGACGGATACAGTTCAGCCGCGGCGACCCCGACCTGCGCAGTGGCCGCCTGGAGCTTGGCCTCGGCGCTGCGAATATCCGGGCGCCGACGGGCGAGTTCCGACGGGATGCCGAGCGGCACCGTCGGCAGAGCCGGCGCAGCCTGCGGCGGTGTGGCGAGTTCCGCGCGCAGCGCGTCGGGCGGCGCACCGACCAGCAGCGACAGGGCATTGAGCAGCTGCGCTTCCTGCTGCGCGAGCGTCGGCAGTTGCGCGGCCACGCTCTCGACTTCCGACTCGGCGCTGACCAGATCCTGATGCGGGGTGAGCCCGGCTGCAGCGCGCTGGCCCGTGATCGCAGCGGTGTCGCGATCGGCCGCCAGAGTCGCCTCCACGATGCTGCGCTGTGACTGCACCCCGCGCAGTGTCAGGTAATCGCGCGCCACCTCGGCCAGTTCCTCCAGCAGCGTGGCGCGCAGATCCTCCTGCGAGGCCTGCGCCGTGGCACGGGCGGACTCCAACGCGCGGCGCGCGCCGCCCCACAGATCGAGTTCCCAGGAGGCATCGAAGCCGTACTGCCACAGGTTCAGCGGTGCGGACAGCGCATTGGAGATCGAGGTCGGGGCTCCGCCCGCGCCGCTGCCCAAGGTGCCCGACGCTTGAGTGCCCGTCGCACCACCGCTGAAGAGGCTGAGCAGGCCGCGCTGACTGGCCTTTTCGCGCTCGAAGGAAGCATTGGCATCCACCGTGGGCCACAGACCCCCCGCGATGATGCGCGCCTGCAGGCGGCTCTCCACCAGCCGAACCGTCGCGCTTTGAACGTCCAGATTCTGCATCGCCACGCGCTGTTCCAACTGCTCGAGGGTGGGGTCCTGGAAGACCTGCCACCACGCGTCATCGACCGGGGCGCCGGAGGCAGCCAGCTCGCCGGCGCCGGCGCCGGCACCGGCGCCGGATGCCGCGGCCGCGGTCTGCGTGGCACCGTCCCAGGAGGACGGCAGTTGCGGCGTGGGCGCCCGAAAGGACGGCCCGACCTCACAACCGCCCGCCATCGCCAGCACGGCCGCGAACGCCAGAGCCTTGAGCGCGCGCGGCTTCATCCGGCCTCGACGACCGGGCCCGCGCGGCGCTTGGTAGCGGAGAATAGAAATGCGAGTGGCACGGCGGCAAAGGCCAGCACCGCGCACAGCATGAACACATCGACGTAGGCCGACACGGCGGCCTGCGCTCGCATCACCTGGTACAGCCGCCCGACCGCCATCCGCTGCGCGGCGCCCGCGCTGTGTCCCAGGGCCTCGATCGCACGGGCGTACTGGGCCTGCAGCACGCGGAAGGGTGCGTGCAGCGGGGTCGCGAATCCTGCCAGGTGGGCGCTGTGGATCTGCGTGCGCGAAGTCACCAGCGCGGTGCTGATCGAGATGCCGATCGAGCCGAAGAGATTTCGAAACAGCGTGAACAGCGAGGTGGCATCGCCCTGCATCGCCCGCGGCATCGTGGCATAGGCCGCGGTGCTGATCGGCACGAACAGGAACGCCAGCCCCGCGGCCTGGGCGGCGCGCATCAGCACCAGCGTGCGGAAGGACACGTCGGGCGACACCCGCGAGGAGAAGATGAAGGCGAAGCCCATGATGGCAAAGCCGGTGGCCACGAGAACGCGGGTCTGCGCCACCTTCATCATCCGTCCGACCAGCGGTATGAGCAGCACCACCGCCAGGCCGCCGGGGGAGAGAATGAGACCGGCGTGGGTGGCGTCGTAGCCCAGAACGGTCTGCGAGATCTGTGGAATCAGCACCGCACTCGAGTACAGCACGATGGCCATGACCGAGATCATCAGGGAGCCGACGGCGAAGTCGCGGTTACCGAGCACAAACAGGTTGACCACCGGCCGGCGCGCCGAGAGCAGCCAGGTCACCGCGCCCAGCAGCCCGAATGCCGCCGCCACCGCCATGGCACGGATGACCGGCGAGGCGAACCAATCCGCATCCTCGCCGCGATCGAGCACAATTTGCAGACTGCCGAGCCCCAGGGTAATGAGCGCGAAGCCGATGAAGTCGACGCTGCGCGGGCGCGCCCGGGCCCACGGCGGGTCCTCCACCAGCGCGGCGATGGCGAAGGCAGCGATGATGCCCACCGGCACATTCAGGAAGAACACCCAGCGCCAGCTCAGATCGTCGGTGATGATGCCGCCCACCGTGGGACCCAGGATCGGCGCCACGACGGTCGCGATGGCGGTGATGCCAAAGGCCGCGCCGCGCTTTGCGGGCGGGAAGGTATCCAGGATGATCGATTGTTGATTGGGTTGCAGCCCGCCGCCGAACAGGCCCTGCAGCAGCCGAAACACGATCAGCTCCGGCAGGTTCTGCGACAGGCCGCACAGCAGCGAAGCGACCGTGAACATGATGACGCAGATGAGAAAGTAGCGCTTGCGTCCGATGCGGCTGGCGAGCCAGCCCGACACGGTCAGCACGATGCCGTTGGCGATCAGATACGAGGTCAGGGCCCAGGTGGCGTTGTCGTAGCTCGACGATAAGCTGCCGGCGATGTGCGGCAGCGAGACATTGACGATCGTCGTGTCGAGCACTTCCATGAACGCCGCCAGCGTCACCACCAGCGCGATCAGCCACGGATTGTGCCGGGGTCGCCAGGCGGTCTCAGTCTCAGCCGCGCTCACGGCAGCTCCACCGTCGGCTCCGCCGATGCGCCCAGGGGGAGCGGGAAATTGGGGTCGAGGCCGGAATCGATGTCGATCTTGACCGGGATGCGCTGCACGATCTTGATGAAATTACCGGTGGCGTTCTCCGCCGGGAAGGTACTGAACTTGGTGCCCGTTCCGAGCTGTATGCTGTCGATGTGGCCGCGCAGCTTGAGCGCGGGATACATATCGATGTCGATGCGCACCGGCTGGCCGGCGCGCACGCGCGTCAACTGATTCTCCTTGAAGTTGGCGGTGATCCAGATCTGCGGCGACACCAGCGCCATGATCTGCTGGCCCACATCGACGTAGTCCCCGACTTCAACGCTGCGCTTGGTGACCCAGCCGTCCTCGGCTGCCCTGACCACGGTCCACTCGAGATTGAGCTGCGCCTGGGCCACCTTGGCCTGCGCATCCCGCTCGGCGCCCTGCTGCTGGTTGATCTGCGCTTCGACCTGGGAGAGACGCGCCGGTACGGCGCCGGCTGCGCGCACCTGGGCTTCCGCCAACGCGACCTGCGCCTGCGCCTGCTGCAGGGCCACCCGGGTCGCATCCGCTTCCTGCGCGGTCGTGGCCGTGCCGCTCAGCGTGCCCTCCCGCCGCTCATCGTTCTGCGCCTTTTCCAGGGCGGCGCGGGCGCTGAGTAACTGGGCCTGCGCCTGTGACAGCTGGGCCGGAAAATTCTGCTGCGAAATCAGCTGCCCATGGCGTTGCGCCGCCAGCTGCGCGCGCGCGGTCTCCGCCTCCGCCTCGGCCTGATCGAGCGCCAGCTGGAAGGGGCGGGGATCCAGGTGCACCAGAGGATCCCCGGCATGCACGAACTGATTGTCATTGACATCGAGCGCAACCACGGCGCCCGCCACGCGCGCGGCGACCGAGGCGGCCCGCCCATCGACGAAGGCATCGTCCGAACTGATTCTGTTGCGGGTGTCCAGCCAGTAGAGCAGCGCTCCGACGAGCAGCAGCAGGGCGGCACCGATGAGGATGACCCTGACCCAGGGGCGCGCGCGCTTTCGCTGCTGGGCGTGCTGGGGATCCTCGGCCGGCTCTGCCGGCTGGGCGGACCCCGAGGCGTCCTGGTCTGTCGATTCGGCCATCGAGGCTCACTGTACTGGGAGAGTCGAAGCATCGTCCAGATGTGCGAGCATTCGCCCCAGCGCGCAATGTTGCGCCTTGGTTGCAGGATGCATCGATGGCGGTTCGCGGGACGATCGGCTTGTGCCTGCTGGCGGCGATGTGCGAGGGCTTCGATCTGCAGGCCGCCGGTGTCGCCGCGGCGGGGATTGCCGCGGAGTTCCGGCCGACGCCCGCTCAGCTCGGCTCATTCTTCAGTGCGAGCACACTGGGCCTCTTCTTCGGCGCCATCGCGGGCGGCCGGCTATCGGATCGCGTCGGCCGCAAGCTCGTACTGGTGGCATCGATCGCGCTGTTCGGACTGTGTTCCGTGTTGACGGCGTTCGCCTGGGACATCCCCTCGCTCGCCTGGGCGCGACTGCTGACGGGCCTCGGCCTCGGTGGCGCGCTGCCGAACCTGGTTGCGCTGACGGCCGAGAGCGCCGAGGCCCATCGCAGGCATGCCAGCGTGGCATTCGTCTACAGCGGCAATCCGTTTGGCGGCGCGATCGCCAGCCTGGTCAGCCTGCTGGTCGTGGGTGCCCACTGGCGCTGGATCTTCCTGACCGGCGGCATCGCGCCGCTGCTGCTGGCGCCGATCATGGCCGTGTGGCTGCGGGAGTCCGAGGCGGCGGCGCGCCCGACGCCCGGGCCCACGCGGGCTGGCGCATTATCGATCCTTCGCGAGGGGCGGGCGCCCTGGACACTGTGGTTGTGGAGCAGCTTCTTTCTGGGTCTGCTGACGCTCTATCTGCTGCTGAACTGGCTGCCGACGCTGCTGCACGATGCCGGCATGACGCACACGCAGGCCGCCGCGGCGCAGATCGGTTTCAATGTCGGCGGTGCCCTCGCGGGCCTGGCCATGGGCCAGCTGCTGGAGGGGCCGCTGCGCCGCCAGAGCATCCTCGTCACTTTCATCGCCTTGCCCGCGCTGATGCTGCTGCTGGCAAAGGCGCCGCCGGATTGGATGCTGCTCGGGAGCATCGTGTTCCTGCTCGGTTGCGCCGTGATCGCCTCCCAGGCATTCCTCTATGCGCAGGCGCCCTCCGGCTACCCCACGCTGATCCGCGGCGTCGGCGTGGGGGCGGCCGTGGCGGTCGGACGCCTCGGCTCCATCGTGGGACCGAAGCTGGGTGGCGCGCTCAAGGCGGCCGGCCACGGTACCTCGCAACTGCTGCTCGATGTGCTGCCGCTCGTGATTCTGGGCAGCCTCTGCGCCCTGATGCTGGCCCGGAAGTCACCGCGGAGCGTTCCTTAAGATGCAGATCCTGGTGTTCCTGCTGGTGATCATCGCCGCGGTGGCGGTCGTGGCTGCGCGGCTGAATATTCCCTCCGCGATCCTGCTGGTGGTGACCGGCGTGGCGCTGGCGCTGGTGCCGGGGCTGCCGACGGTGAAACTGGCGCCCGAGTTCGTGCTGCTGATGGTGTTGCCGCCGGTGATCTATTCATCCGCGGTCGCGATGAGCTGGCGGGAATTCCGCTTCAACCTGCGCCCGATCTCGTTGCTGGCGATCGGTTGCGTGGTCTTCACGACGCTGGCGACCGCTGCCGTCACGCACTGGATTCTGGGGCTCGCATGGCCGGTCGGGTTCATCGTCGGCGCGATCGTCTCGCCGCCGGACGCGGTGGCGCCGCTGTCGATTGCCCGGCGGATGCAGCTGCCCCGTCGCATCCTGATCATTCTCGAGGGCGAGGGTCTCGCCAACGATGCGACCGCGCTGATCCTGTATCGCCTGGCCGTGGTCGCGGTCAGCGTCGGGGTGTTCTCGCTGCGATCGGCGCTGGTGACCTTTGCCGTGATCCTGATCGGCGAGGTGCTCTGGGGGCTGGCGGTCGGTTGGCTGATGCTGCGCCTGCGGCGCTGGGTCAATGAGACGCGCATCGAAATCCTGCTGTCGGTGCTGACGCCGTTCGTGGCTTACTGGCCGCCGGAGTACGTGGGCGGTTCCGGCGTGCTCGCCACCGTGACCACGGGGCTCTATATCAGCTGGAACGGGCAGCGGTTCATCAGCGCCCAGACCCGTCTGCAGGGGATCTTCTTCTGGGACTTCCTGATCTACATGACCGAGGGCCTGATCTTCCTGGTGACAGGGCTGCAGGCCCGGACACTGGTCGGCGGCATCTCCGGCCATTCGCTGCGCGAACTGGTGGTCTCCGGCGCCGTGGTGTGTGCGGTGGTGATCCTGGCGCGGATGATCTGGCTGTATCCGGCCACCTACGTGCCGCGCTGGCTGATACCCTCGATCGCGCGCCGGGATCCCGCGCCGCCCTGGCAGTGGCCCTTCGTGCTGTCATTCACGGGCGTGCGCGGCATCGTCTCGATCGCCGCGGCGCTGGCGATTCCCTTCGTCACCGATGACGGCCGGCGGTTTCCGGATCGCGATCTGATTCTGTTCCTGACCTTTGCGGTCATCCTGGTGACGCTGGTGGGTCAGGGGCTGATGCTGCCGAGCGTGATCCGCTGGCTGGGGCTGGCCGACGCCGGGCGCGCCGAGCGGCAGCTCGTCCGGGGCGAGGAATTTGCCGCTCGGCGGCTCGCGATCGAAGCGGCGATCGAGCAGCTCGATGAGCTGACAACCGCGCGCGGCCTGCCGGTGGAGGTGGTGGCGCCGATTCGATCGCATCTGCAGAGCCGGCTGAACCATGTCGGGCATCGAAGCGAGGACGGCGAGGCGCATCAGCGCATCACCACGCTGCATGATCAGGTCGAGCGGCTGCTGATCGGCGTCGAGCGCGACCGGATCAATGTGCTCTACCGCACCGGCCAGCTCAAGGATGAGGCCCGGCGGCGGATCGAGCGCGATCTGGACCTGCGCGAAGCGCGACTGACGAACCTGCTGGCTAACGAGTAGGATATGCCATGAGCGCGATGGCGGAATTGCGAGACGCGACGGGGCACTCGCATCAGCGGCTCGAGCGGCGTCTGGACGTCAAGCGGCGCTTCTCGGATCTGGCTGCCTATCGTGAGCATCTGCAGCACATGTATGGCTTCTGCGCCGGCCTGGAGCGCCGCCTGGCGCAGCCCGCGCTCAGTGCAGCACTCACCGACTACGCCGAGCGCCGCAAGCTGCCGCTGCTGCGGCGTGATCTGGTGGCCCTCGGTATCGGCAGCGCGGTGCTCGCAGGGCTGCCCAGCTGCGAGACGCTGCCTGAATGCGCTGAGACCGCCGAGGCGCTCGGCTGCCTGTACGTGCTGGAAGGTGCCACGCTCGGCGGACAGACGCTGCTGCCGATGGTGCGCGCACGGCTCGGTCTCACGGCCGACACCGGGGCCGCGTTCCTGGCCAGCTACGGGGATGAGGTGAGCACGATGTGGCAGCGCTTCGGCGGCGCGGTCGATGCCTGGTGCGCCACGCCCGAGCGCAGCGCGCGGGCGGCGCAGGCCGCGGTGGCGAGCTTCGAGGCGCTGGAAGCCTGGCTCTGCGGGGCGCGTGCGTGAAGGCAACCGGCCGCGGCCAGGCACCGGTCGATGCCGTGCGTTTCGGCGAGGCCGACCTGACGACCTGCGATCGCGAGCCGATCCATATCCCGGGTTCCATACAACCGCACGGCGTGCTGCTGGTGCTCGATCGCCACGGCCTGCCCATCGAGCAGGTCGCGGGCGATACCCGCTTCCTGCTCGGCATCGATCCCGAGCGCGTACTCGGCCTGTCGCTCTCGACGCTGCTGGAAGAGGAGTCCGTCGCCTTCGTCAATGCGCAGCTGTCGATCGACGCCACGTTCGTGCCGCCGATCATGCGGCTCGGAGTGCGCTCGCGCAGCGGCTCACTGCCGCTCGATCTGACGCTGCATGCGATGGACCGAACGGCGATGATCGAGCTCGAGCCGGCGCGTCGAACGATGAGCAGCGCGGGCGATCCGATCTCGCAGCTCAAGACGCTGCTCGCGGCTGTGCAGCTGACCGCCAGCGTCGATGAGTGCTGCGCCGCCGCCGCCGTGGCGCTGCGCGCAGCCACCGGGTTCGATCGGGCGATGGTGTATCGTTTTCTGCCGGACGACAGCGGCGTGGTCGCGGCGGAGGATGCCACGGCAGGACTGGAGTCGTTCCTCGGACTGCACTATCCGGCCTCCGATATCCCCAGGCAGGCGCGCGAGCTGTACCGCCGCAACTGGCTGCGCACGATCCCCGACATCGACTATGTCGCCGCGCCGCTGCGCCCGGAGATCAACCGGCGCACGCGGGCGCCGATCGACATGAGCCACTGCGCGCTGCGCAGCGTGTCGCCGATCCATCTGGAGTATCTGCGCAACATGGGCGTGTGCGCATCGATGTCGGCCTCGATCGTCTGCCATGACAAGCTCTGGGGCATGCTGGTGCTGCACCACTATTCGCCGCGGCACGTGTCGGCCGACCTGCGGGTGGCCTGCGAGACCTTTGCACAGATCCTCTCGCTGAGCGTCGCGGCCAAGCAGCAGGCCGAGATCTCGGTCGCGCGCATTCACGCCCGCACCATCCGCGAACAGCTGGTCAGTCAGCTCCATGGCGCCTGCGACATCGCCGCCGTGCTTGCCTCCTGGGACCTGCTGCGGCATGTGGAGGCGACCGGGGCCGCGGTCTACCTCGAAGGGCAGCTGCACCTCATCGGTGACTGCCCGGCGAAGCCCGCGATTCTGGCCATGCTCGAGTGGCTGAACAGCGTCAACCGGCCATTGTTCGCGACCGAGCAGCTATCGGCCGCGTACCCGCCGGCAACGCGCTTTGCCGCCACCGCCAGCGGGCTGCTGGCCGTAGGCCTGTCGCGCGAGCCGCGCGATTACGTGCTGTGGTTCCGTCCCGAGATCGGCCGCACCGTGCGCTGGGCGGGAGACCCGAACAAGCCGCTCAAGGTGGATCGTCACGGTGTGCGCCTGACGCCGCGCGGTTCATTCGCCGAATGGCAGCAGGTCACCCGGTTGCAGTCCAAGCCCTGGTCGGAGGTGGAGCTCGAAGCGGCCGAAGCGCTGCGCGTGGTGATGCTCGAGAGCGTGCTCCAGAGCGTCGATCTGGCGCGCCGCGAACGCGCCTTCGAGGCCACACGGGCGATGGCCGAAGAGCTCGAACTGCGGGTCGCACAGCGCACCGAGCAGATCCAGGCGCTGGGCGCCGACCTGGTGGCGGCCGAGGATCGCGAGCGCCGGCAGATCGCGCGCGATCTGCACGATGACCTGGGTCAGACGCTGGCAGCCGCCCGCATCAGGCTGAGCAGTCTCTGCCACGATGCCAGCCCCGAGGTGCGCACGCGCGCAGAGGAAGTCGGCGCGATGATCGATCGCGCCAGCACCTCGATACGCTCGCTGGCGACGCAGCTGGCGCCGGCGGTGCTGCACGAGCTCGGCCTGGCGCCGGCACTCGACTGGCTGGGGGAGGAGATCGGGCGTACCTTTGGCCTGACAGTGACGATCATCGATGATGGATTGCCCAAGCCGCTGGCGCACGAAGCGCGCTCGATCCTGTACCGCGCGGTGCGCGAGCTCTTGATCAATGTCGCCAAGCATGCGAACACCCAGGCCGCGACGGTGGAATCGGCAAGCGATGCAACGCGCATCCTGATTCGCGTCTCCGACCGCGGCGTGGGCTACGATCCGGCCGCGCGGACCGCCGCGCCGCGCCGGCCGCTGGGATTGATCAGTGTGCGCGAGCGCCTGGCGCTGATCGGCGGCAGCCTCGAGATCCGCTCGGTGCCGGGCGCAGGCACGGTGGCCGAGCTCAGTGCGCCGCTGGAAGGTATCGCACCGGGAGGTAACGCATGAGTATCCGCGTGCTGTTGGTGGAGGATCACCGGATGGTGCGCGAAGCGCTGTGCGGCGTGCTGGCGCAACTGCCCGATATCGAAATCGTGGGGGAGGCCGGCGACGCCCACCAGGCGCTCGAGCAGGCCGCTGCGCTGGCACCCGATGTGGTGGTGCTCGATATCCGCTTGCCCGATCTCAATGGGGTCGAAGTGGCGGCGCGGCTGCGGGATGCCGGCAATCCGGCCAAGGTCGTGGCGCTGTCCGCCTTCTCGGATAAGCGCTTCGTCACGGCGATGCTGCGCTCGGGCGCCTCGGCCTATGTGACCAAGTCCGCCGCTGGGACCGAACTGGTGCGCGCCATTCGCGCCGTCGCCGACGATCAGGGCTACTTCTCGCCCGAAATCGCGGCCACGCTGGTCTCCGAAATGCGCGCGCCGTCGGATGCAGACGAGGCGCGGCCGCTCGCCCGCCGCGAGCGCGAGGTGCTGCGCCTGATCGCCGAGGGGCTGCGCTCCTCGGGCATCGCCGAGAAGCTGCACGTCTCGCTCGGCACGGTCGAGGTCCACCGGCGCAACATCATGCGCAAGCTCGGACTGCGCACGGTGGCGGAGCTCACCAAGTACGCGATCCGCGAAGGGATTGTCTCGCTCTGAGGTTTTAAGCGGACTACCGGTTTACCGGTACGCAGGCCTCCGGGTAATTGTGTCGTGCCGTTGCAGAAATTCAATCGCATAGCGCACTCAATTAATCCTGTTTGACAGCTACCGCCGGTGGACACCGTTGTTTCGCGCCGGATTCCCGGCTAATGTCAGCGCGCCGCGACTCAGGGTGGGATCATAAAAAGTAACGAGTCGCCAGGAGCCACATGTCCGATCGGCGCTCGAGTCTGCTGGATAGCCATGCGTCAGAGTCGAAGTCGGTCTGGGCGGCGGCGCCGGAGCCCGCGGCAAGCCCCGAGGCGTGCGAGCGCCTGAACCGCCTGGCCGGCGCCATCGAAGCGGAGATCGTGCCGCGGCTGCTGCTGGCGCTGTCTGCTTCCTGTCGCGCCGTGGCGTCGCCGCGTGGCGAGGTCATTCCCGATGCTGCGGATGTCGCCGAGCTGGCGCGATTGCTGCTGGCGCACGATGTGCCGGTGGCGCTGGCGTTCGTGGAGATGCTGCGACAGATGGGAGCGCCGCGCGAGCGCATCTGCCTGGATTTGTTTGCGCCCGCCGCACGCCATCTGGGCACCCTGTGGGAGCGGCGGCAGTGTGACTTTGAGCAGTTTCGGCTGGGGATGACCCGTTTACAGACCGTACTGCGCCAGCTGCACGCCCCCGGCGACTAGGACGACGACGACACGGTAATGCTCGCCTGTCCTAAGGCGGCGGCGCCAGCCGTTGCCGATAGTCTCGCCACCGGACTTTCGGGATTGGCATCAGGCGGCTGCAATGCGTACTGCGTGGATCGGCATGGCGCTGGGTATGGCGCTGGTCGCGGGCGCGGCGCGCGCGGCCAATGAATCGGACCCGCTGCAACGCGGCCTGTATGTGGCGCGAGCGGCCGATTGCATCTCCTGTCATACAGAGCCCGGCGGCCAGGCCTTTGCCGGCGGCGCGGCGCTCAAGACGCCATTCGGCGCTCTGTACGCCCCGAACATCACGCCCGACAAAGCCACCGGCATCGGCGACTGGAGCGAGCAGGATTTCGAGCGCGCGGTGCGGCTCGGCGTGCGCAAGGACGGGGCGCTGCTGTACCCGGCCATGCCGTACACCAATTACGCCCACATCAGCCGGGACGATCTGCACGCGCTGTGGCTCTACGTGCACGCGCTGCCGGCCGTGTCGCATCAAGCGCCGAAGAATTCGCTGTCGTTCCCGTTCAACATTCGCGCCGGCCTCGGCGTGTGGCAGAGCCTCTACTTCAAGCCCGGTGCCTTCAAGCCCAATCCCGGCAAGAGCGCGGCGTGGAACCGCGGTCACTACCTGGTCCAGGCGCTCGGTCACTGCGATGCCTGCCACACTCCGCGCAACATTGCGCAGGCCACCGAACCGCAGCATCGCCTGACCGGCGCACAGATCGAGGGCTGGTATGCGCCCGACATCGGCAGCGATCCGCTGTCATCGATCGCGCGCTGGAAGCTCGAGGATCTGGCGCATTTCCTGCGCACCGGGCAGGCGCCCGACAATTCCAAGGTCGTCGGTCCGATGCAGGAGGTGGTGCATGACAGCCTGCAGTATCTGACCGACGCCGATCTGCTTGCGATCGCCACGTATCTGAAGGATCAGCCCAGGGGCGTCAGCCCCGAGCGTGTGCGCAATGCCTCGACGAGCGAGGCGAACCTGAAGCAGGGGCGGGCGGTTTACCTGCAGGAGTGCGCCAGCTGTCACGGCAGCAATGGCCGCGGCCGGCCCCAGGTGGTGCCGGCGCTCGCTGGCGACGGTGCGGTGACGGCGCGCGAACCCTACAACGTCATCATGGTGCTGCTCGAGGGCCTCAAGGCGCACGGCAGCTGGGGTGCGATGGGCTCGTTTGCCAGCTCGCTCGATGATCAGCAGATCGCCGACGTCACCAACTACGTGCGCACCGCGTGGGGTAACCATGCCGAGCCCAACGCGACCGCCTGGACGGTCGACAACTGGCGCCAGCTCGCGCAGGCGCCGCCGGGCGGTGAGCCGCAGGCACTGATGTGTCCGTTGCTGGATGATGCGGTGCTGCAGCCGGCGCTGGCGCCGGGACCGAAGGTGCTGCGGGAGTCGGCCCATGATCACGCGCAGCTCGCGCGCCTGGTGGCCAGCTATGCACAGGCGCGGCCGGGCAGTTCGAGCGCGCAGATCATCGAGGCGCTCAGCACCGCCTACTGTCGCGCGATCACCGCCGACGATACCGCGGCGCTCAGCGCCTCGTCCGCGCAGGATACGGCCGAAGTCGCCGACTACTCGCAGCAGATCGCGATCGTACTGACGCAGCATCGCGCCGGCAGCGCTGCCGGCACCTGATCGCGCGCGCCGGCCGATGCGCTCCAGGGCCCCATCGCCGCTGTCGATGAAGCTGTTCCTGCGCCTGATCGCGCTGGTGCACCTGCTGATCCTGGCGCTGTTCGTCGGCGCGGCGCTGGCGTTGATCGTGCTGGCCGCGCACCTCGGCGCGGGCGCGTTTGCTCATGGACTCGACCCGGCGGGGTCGCAGAGGATCATCGAGGCGCTCGGGCTGCTGGCCGCGGCGGTGGTGGCGCTGCAGATCGCGCAGACCATTGCCGAAGAGGAAGTGATCCGCGGCGCCCATATGGCTGCGCCCACGCGCGCACGCCGTTTCCTGTCGCGCTTCCTGGTGGTGATCGTGATCGCGCTGGCGCTCGAGGGCCTGGTCGCAACCTTCCGCGCGCTGCATGAGGATCCTTCGCAGCTGCCCTTTGCCGCCGCGCTGGTGGCTTCAGTGGGTCTGTTGCTGGCCGGATGGGGCGCCTTCATCCGGCTGAACCGCTACGCCGAGGAGCTCGAGCCCGAGGCCATGGAGGAGGCCAAGCAGGAGGATCGAAAGCTGAAGGTATGAGGACGCGGGCAACCGCCATAATAGTCGGGTGACTCCGGCCGACCCCGTCTCCGCACCCCGTCCCGCCATTCATGCCGCGCCGCGGCGCGTCGCGCTCACGGTGGCCGGCGCGCTGTTCATGGAGGGCTTCGACTCCGCGGTCATCCTGACCTCGCTGCCGCAGATGGCCGCCGATCT
>Ga0181516_10002376_pt1 | contig 13407 bp, 11 predicted proteins | sample PEATcosm2014_Bin_25_FD_121104 | JGI IMG/M metagenome (GOLD analysis project Ga0181516, IMG submission 121104) | Peatland microbial communities from MTU Mesocosm Facility, Houghton, MI, USA - PEATcosm2014_Bin01_10_metaG | ecosystem: Environmental > Terrestrial > Soil > Wetlands > Peat | place... | reverse complement strand
CGCGACCGGTACGTGAAGCCGTATGGGTTCGACTACCTCTGGCTCGATGAGACCGAGCCGGATATCGACCCCGAGGCGGACGTGTTCGCAATCGGGTCGGGCGCCCGTTACTATAACGTGTACCCTCTGTTCCACACCGCGGCGGTGTACGACGGTTTCCGGCGGGATTTCGGCGAGAGCCGGCGCGTCATGATTCTTGCGCGGGCCGCGTACCTTGGCGCACAGCGCAACGGCACCGTGTTCTGGTCAAGCGATATCATGGCCACCTGGGACATGCTCAAGCGCTCGATTCCGGCGGGATTGAATTTTGCGGCCACCGGGCTGCCGTATTGGGACACGGACATCGCCGGGTTCTTCTCCCCGGCGATTCCGCCGGATTATCATGCCGCCCATCGGCCTCTGATCGACGGATCGGATGCGCGCGAGGTGATCGGCCACTACGAGGACTACCCCGAGCTCTTTGTGCGCTGGTTCGAATGGGGCGCCTTTCAGCCGGTCATGCGGGCGCATGGCGAGCGGATGCACAATGAAGCATGGTCGTATGGCCGGGAGGCGGAGCCGATTCTCGCCCGCTATCTGAGGCTGCGGTATCAGCTTATTCCCTACACCTACTCAAACGCCTACCGGAGCTACCAAACCGGCGCGCCGTACATGCGGGCCCTCTTCATGGATTTTCCGGGCGATCCCAAGGTGGCGGACATCCCGGATGAATACATGTACGGGCCGGCCTTCCTGGTCGCGCCGGTGACCGAACAGGGCGCGACCCAGCGGGCGGTGTATCTGCCGGCGGGATGCGACTGGTACAACTACTGGACCAATGAGCGGCTGCCCGGCGGCCAGACGATCGTCGCGAATGCGCCCATCGATGTCCTGCCCTTGTTTGTCCGGGCCGGCAGCATCGTGCCGTTGGGTTCGGAAGTTCAGAGCGCCCAGCAGCCGCAGACGATCGCGTCGATCAGGGTCTATCCCGGAGCAAATGGCCATTTCGAGCTCTTCAGCGACGATGGCACGACCTACGCCTATGAACGCACGGGCGGACAGGTGACCCAACTGGTTTGGGACGACGCTGCCCGGAAACTCACGGGTTCGGAACATGTGCCCGTCACGGTGGTGGGACAGTAAGGGTTTTCGCAGCAGTCCGACGAGACAAGGTCCCGGCCACGCGTGTATGGGCGGGTGACTTACCGATAGCTGGTTTACAATGAATCACTCCTTATCGCTCCGATGCTTGTCAAATTCTCAGAAGCATCATTGTGAATGGATCAGCTCAAGGGAACTCGCGGTGAGGGCCATTCTCTCCTTCCTCGTTTGCTCGCTGGAGAAGACGCATGGTGATCCCTCCGTGTTCACTCCACCTTTGAAAGTGCCTGCATTGTAATTCAGCGCCATAATCACGCGCTCACGCCTGATGCCTTCAACCGCCACGAGGTCACCTGCGAGGCAGCCCGTGATGATGTAATCACATGACCAGTTCAACTTGCGGAGCAACCAGCCGCGATTCGACTCGAAACGGCCGTCCTTGAGTTTGGCGTCACCGACGGTGCCGCTCACGCTTCCGTCCGGATGAATATCCACCTTAACGCAGAGGTTCTTTTGGTGGCACCAAGAAACAATGATCCGCGCATTCCCTTCCCAATGACCAATCATCGCCGGTGCGACGACCCTGTCGGCCGCATGCGAGGTCAAGACAGGCACCAGCATGGCAACCGTTGCAATCAATCTGGTAATATGGGGTATTGTTTTCATAGATACATTGCTGCAGTGCCCGCAAACCAGACGCACGACCCAGTCTCGTGGTCCAAGAGCCATGAACTGCAGGGGGCCCGCGACCGATGGGGTAGCCTTCATGGCAATCACTTTCCAGGGCTGAGCCTGAGCAAGTGGCTCCGCACCGATTTCAGTGTCGATTCGGCGGCCGTCGCCTGATCGCGTTCGATTTGAATCTTTGCAATAATCCGGTCCATCGCCTGCCCAGCCAGGCGCCGCTTCTCGGCGCCAAGAGGAGTCAGGGAGACGCGCCAAGTTCGCGCATCCGAACGCCGACGCTGGATGAGACCCTTCTTCTGCAGCTGCCTCACTTGAAAAGTGATGCTTGAAGCCGCCACGATAACCTGGTCGCTGATCTCCCTCTGTGAGAGCGGGCCATCCGTCAGGATATTCAGGATATTGTAAGTCATCGGAGTCAGACCGAATGGCTTGAGAATCCGGTTGCCGGCAGACTCGATTGTTCCGGCGGCGGCGATGATTTCGTAAATCAGGGTCTTCATCCGTGATTTTGGATGACGATCTTCAGGCTCGGGCTGACCAGCTCACTTGCGGGGGTGATGGTTGTTCTCTGCCAAGGAATGAATCCAAAGAACCATGTCCGCCAGAAAGCCAGCGGAGCATCTGGGTTCCCATGAAGGAGCTGGTCGAACGTCTCGATCTCACCGATCGATTGATGCGTGCTCTCGAAAACGACATCGTGAACAAACTTGGAGCAAAAGGTCTTTCGAGACTGGAGATCGAAACCCAGCGAATAGAACTTGCCCAGCTGCGAGTCGGCAATCCTCAGCATTGCGCGTTTTTCCTCGCCGGTCGGTTCGTTTTTCAATCGCATGATCGCGAACTCCTGATCTTCGGAATGGCCGAGAAACTTGCGCAACGGCGTCTTTCGGACGCGTGGAACGCCGCTTTCCGCCACGATCCAATCGCCCAGCTGGTAATCAACGATGATCCCCACATGGGAGGTCCAACTTTGGGTCGTGACGGCCACACGGCTGAAAATCGGGCCTCCGATTCGCGTGAAGACAATGTCTCCTACGGCCGGCTTGCTCGCAACGACCTTGTCGTAGGTCTGTTCGTCGAGATTGGCCCGGGCGGTCGCGAGCACGGCAAAGAGCAGCCCACTGATGAGAAGAGAATGCTTTCTGTAATGCATGGCGATCGGTATATTTGCTATGGTTGCATATGCAAGTGTTTTAATTGCAATCTTCCTTAACACGTTTCTCTTATGCATCTTCCGAAACTATTAAGCTCGGCGGATAAGCTGGTTATCACCAGCAGGCCACACTCTTTCATCACCTCCAAACAACAGCGCTCCCTCCCAGTGCATCCACGGTGAGTCACTTATCCGGAGTCGAATCTGTAACTTATCAAAGGGCAGCTATGGAAATTGTTTCACACTCCCGGTTCTGCTCAATCATCGACAACGTCATCACTAAGTTTCCGTGTCCGCCTTCCTTCCACACGGTCACGCAGTCGCCGACGCTTGAGTTTGCGATGACGGGACAAGCGTGACCACCGCGCCGTTGACATTGAGAACAGCGGCACGGCCACAGCGATGCACGCGCTCGCGCCAGCGGATGTGACCGCAAACGACCAAGCCGTCGAAGTCCGTCGCCTGAATCCACTCAGCAATCAAAGCCTCACCCGCCGAACCGCTGACGATATGCGGAGCCGCGTGAAGAAGCAGTATGTCCGGCCGTTGATCAAGCACACGCAGCAGCATTTCGGCATATTCGTCGGCACTTCGCCGATTCGGGCGGGCGGGATCGCCAATGATACCCGATACTCCGCCAATCCGCAACCCTGCCAGTTCGCGCACCGCGCCGTCGACAAAATCGTCCGGCAGTCGACTCGCGCAACTCGAGGCACCGAACAGGTCGTGATTGCCCAATACACCTGCAATGGCCATGAATTTGCTGCGCATCCGAAGCCACACCTCATTGACGTCGCCGATCCCGCCGCGCTTCGTCGCGTTAGGCTCCGCATAGAAATCCCCGGCAAGCAATCCGATCATTGTTTCTGGCGCGGGCAATCCGGCCGCCGCCTGAATCTTTGGCAATCCATCCGCAACGGCACACCCGAGTAAGGAATCGGCTGTACCGCCCTCTTTCATACGCCCCTGCAGGTCGGCCGCTGCCACAAGCAAAGGCGCACCCGCGGGCAGCCCAGACACGGTGGCGCGCAGAAATGGCAATCTCTCCCTCACCGCAATTCCCCGGTTTCCCGGGGCGGCATTGAGGAATGGAATCTCGTGATATGCGTCACGCTGGAGAGTGACGTCAATCATGGGTCACCCTGTGCATCGGAATTCAACGCTCGGTATCACTCCCTCTTGGTCCAGTCGGTGAAAAAGGCCCCGGAAAAACCGATCGCAGCAAGCAATGCGCCGATCACGAGGCCCGAAACAAGGCCGCCGGTCCCGAACTCGCCGTTCCTCCAATGCACATAGATGCCGCCGCCGAGGCCCATTCCGGCCACGCCGCAGATGAACGAGGTGACCTTTTTTATGACTTTCATCTTTTCGATGGCGCGCTTCGAGATAGCGATCCTCACTTGAACGTTGTGGCGCGGCGAGAAAATTCTATTCTCCATCCGCTGAGTCAACCGGAGTCGGACCTTCCGCCGATGGAGGCTCATTTCGAGGTTGCGGAGGCCCGCGCCGACGCCCAGAAAGTCCTGACCGGAAGATTCGCATGCGAAGTCTCTGGACTCCAGAACCAACCACGTTGAACGCGAGGTACTCGCTGAGATTCCAACTTCTCCCGACAGAAGAATCTGTGTGATGGATGCGCTGAACGACAGCTTGGGAGAGAAGACAGAATCCGGACGAAAAGCCGGGCCGGCGGACCAGGTCCGCGCGCATCGAGTAGAGGCGACCGCCTGCAATGCCGCACCGGTCGTAAGGAAGTTAATGGCCGAAGTCGGAGTAATCCTCCTGAAGAGTCCCCGGTTGTCTCCGTTTCGTGAGAATTTCAGGATCATTGAGCCGCGACTGCAATTGGCAGATTGTGCCAACGGAACGGCCACGTGGACGTGCGAATCCACCCGGGATCAAGATAGCGGGGTTACCGCTTTTGAAGTCACGCTGGTTGACGAGGCTATTCAGGGTTCGACTCCGCATTTTAGAGTTACCGGCAGAGGTCAGGATATTCGCACCGATGGCATCGGGAAAGAGGACCTCCTCACTGCCCTCTTGTCCTTTCTCCAGAATAACGATGTGCCCTGAGCTGTCTCTATGCAAAATGAGGCTGTCCCACTCGCAATGTTGATGGAAGCATGTGACCGCGTAGGAAGCCCGCGGGGTACAATCCTCCGCGCCTATTCCCGCCAGCGAAAGGACATGCCAGATGCTGCAATATAGATCTCCCGGGCCGAACACCACGGAACTCCTTCGTAGAATCTTTCTCTTGTCGCGCACGTAACAGACCAGTCCCGGCATGTCATCTTCGGAGCGCATGACGGTCTGCTCGGAGATGTAGGCTCCGCCTCCGTGAAGCGTCATCGGCCTGCAGAGCCGGACGGAGGTGCACCAGGCGAGCCAGTAGCAGGCGTGCTGCTGGCCGGCGCCCGCGGCAGCTGGTTCGGCAGACTCTGGGCCTTGGAAACTTCTTCAGTAACGTCTGCGATCTTCAGCCAGCGGATTACGTGGAGCGCCGACGGTTCCTTTACTTCGTACCAATTCTCTCCCGCCGCAATGATGGGCTGGTCAAATCGTGCGTGTGCCGGCAAATACTTTCCCCCACTTTGGGGTGTACGGCGTTCCAATATCTCGATGTGGAATACGCCTCCTTCCACGTACCACTTTCCCCGAGACGCGAACACGAACTTCCCGCGTTCGTACATGCTACGCTCAAAATCGCCATTCGGGAGCGCAGAGTGGAAAAGCACGATGCCGAAACCGGTCGCATACTTCCAACAGCCAACGAACCGGGCATCCAACCTGCGCCCGCCAGCGCCGGTCGGCTCGATTGCCGCGTTTTCCGCCTGCGTGGTCCGAATTTGCGCTGCGCCGGCGACGGTCGCTGGCACCGAAGTCCCTCCGGGCGCATCCTCTTCTTCGAACGAAGCCTTGGCAAACACATCGAGCATCTTATTGCGTTCGGCGATGACTGTCTTCGCAGCATCCATTTCGGGGTTATAGATGCGCATGGCGTATTGATTTAAGACTAGACCTTCGCCTTCCACATAGTGCGCCTTCATCAGGTTCCATTCAAGGAACTCAACCAATCCATTCTTATGGGAGAAGGCCATAAAATCCAAGACCAGCGGCGTATTATTGTCTTTTCTCCAAATTCTATATTGGGTTGCCGGATCCCGAAGTTGCACCTGAGTTGCCAGCTTCGTCAGGTACACCTCTGAGTCTCTCAGATTGGGAAACACTTGAACGGACACCAACCGAACCCAATTCTCAAGGTGTTCGCCTTCGGGCAGGTATTCCCGCATTCTGGTTGGCGAGTTCACCGGTGCTGAAGCCAGGATGAACTTCAAATCGCCCACGGTAATGCACTTGGTCTCCGCATGGCACGTAATCACTGCGAAGAAAGTTACAACCAGCGTGCGAAGGATGTTCATGGAAGGTCAGAAAATCGTGATTAATTCGTCTCTTTTTGGAGCGCCGGTTGCCCGAGATCCCCCTCGCATATCGTGGCGTACGGCGTTTCCGCACCGGGCTCGTCAAGAAAGCGCGCACGCGACAGGGTTGGAGTCATCATCGGGTTTCCACGGTACTGGAATGTTTTCCGATCTGCGAAAGACAGTCAATGCCTGGGCATTGACCGAGGAATTCAGCACCGGGATTCGAGCCCCGAATGCTATCTTTGGAATGCCGATCGAGAGGCGCCAGTAATCTCTCGCGGCGTTTGAATTGCGAGATTCCTGATCAGAGAGACCGAGTCGGACAAAAGCAGCGAAATGGACCCGTTTGGTCAATAGATAGGCAATACGCCTTTCAGCCCTTAACACCACCGCATCTGCAATCTGTATGTGGCCATCATCGCATGCGTCTCAACGGGCTGCGGGAGGTTCGCTGATCATGGTAAGGCGATCAACCGCCACGTTGGGAACGGTCTCGTGAATACCGCTGGGCCAGACGATCTCGACGGAGTCGGGATGGAGAGCGCGCCCCAAGCCGATAGTCACCGGCAGCTCTGATTGCGAGAGGTAGCTGTGCGTCGGCGTCACCTGCCGCAACAGGGTTTCGACACCCAGGCGAACCTTGACCAGGGCACCGATGGCGTCGCGATTGCTTCGGGTTCCGACCAGCTTCAAACGAAGATAATGGTGATGGAGATTTTGGTCGTTGCGCAACAGGAGCGGCGGGCCGCCGACCTGGGTCAGAACGACATCGAGATCCCCGTCGCCATCAATATCGGCATAGGCAGAACCCCGTCCGACGATTGGCGTAAACAGGTCTGAACCGCACTTCTCTTCCGGCACAGCCAGGAAGCATTTCCCGCTCCGGTCCCCTGTGTTCCAAAATAGTTGGGCCGGCTGGCGGTAGTGCTGGCCTTGCTGAATCTTGCCGATCTCCTGCTCCAGGTGGCCGTTGGCGGTCAAGACGTCCAAGCGTCCGTCGAGGTCGTAATCGAAGAAGAAGATGCCGAATTTCAGGAGCTGCAAACCGGGGGGCCCGAGGCCTTCGGTGATGGTCTCGTCGGCAAATTCCAGCGGCTGGTTCTGGGAAACGTAGAGCGCCGTCATCTCCGTGGCGAAATTCCCGATTGCGATCCCGAGCGATCCGTCGTTGCGATAATGAGCTGCGTCAATACCCATGCCTCCGCGCGCCATGCCATAGTTGTCGAAGCCGACGCCGCACATTGCACCGATCTCCTTGAACGTGCCATCGCCCTGGTTGTGGAAGAGGAAATTCTGCACCCCGTCGTTGGCAACCATGAGATCCATCCGCCCGTCGCCATCGATGTCCAAGGGGACAACGCCGAGCGCTTTGCCCATCGGAACGCCGGTGTCCGGATTCCTGACTTGAATGCCGGCCTGCGCCGAGACATCCCTGAACCTGCCGTTGCCCTCGTTGTGGTAGAGGTAGCAGAAAGCCCCCTGGAAGTTTTTTGGCTGCCCATAGGCTCGTCCCACCCCGACGAGCTTCGACCCGACCGCCATGTCGATCTCCTTTGACCAGCGGACATAGTTGCAAACGAAGAGATCCAGCATCCCGTCGTTGTCGTAATCGACCCAGGTGGCGCTGGTGCTCCAGTCCGCGCCGGAACCGCCTACGCCGGCCTCGGCCGTGACGTCCCTGAATTTCCCGTGGCCCTCATTGTGAAACAGATGATTGCCGTACACCCCAGTAACAAAGATGTCCGGCAGTCCGTCATTGTCGTAGTCTCCAATCGCCACGCCCATTCCGTAGATGCTGACATCCAGCCCGGAGCCGGCGGTCACGTTCGTGAAATGTCCGTTCCCGTCGTTATGGTAGAGGGCCATGGTCGGCGGGATTTTCCCTTGGGGGATGTGGCCGGGCCAGTAGGTGGAATTAATGAACAGCACGTCCTGTTTTCCATCGCCGTCATAATCGAAGAATGCGACGCCTCCACCCATCGACTCCGGGAGCAATTTGTCGCCGTAGGCCCCGTTTTCATGGACAAAATCGATGCCGCTTGAAGCCGTGATGTCCGTGAACCGCGCGACCGGAATCTCCTCAGTCGACGCCGTCACGCTTTTTGGCGCAGAGATCACCGTGGTTTGCTTCAAATGCATTGCCGGTTTCGGCCTCAGGAGAAAATATCCGCCGGCGCCAAGCGCGCCCAGGACGACAGCCACCCAGATTGACCGTCGGACGGCGCGTCCGATGATGGTGTCGTCTGCATGCGCCAGTTCTTCCGTTTCACGAGGATTGTTGTTCATGGGGAGCCGTAAAGACTCGCGGCCCCCGGGCGCTGCAACGGATAGATCACGATCGCATCGGCGGCGTGGTCCGCCGCCTTGTCGTTCTTCCGGGCAAGGGCGATGGCGCGGTCCGCGGCATTGTCGTCCACCCGGTACCGAGCATGCAGCTGCCGCTGCTCCTCGGCCCGCTGTTTGTCACCGACGGCCTCGTAGATGAGCGCCAGGTTGTAGTGTGCGGAGACATCCTCCGAATCCACCTGCAGGGCGTTGTTGAATTGCGCCGCAGCGGATTCGAGAAGTTGCCGGCGGCGCTCCGGTGAGGCCCGCTCCTGTTTGGCGCGTTCGACGAGGGTCTGTCCGAGTTCGTCGATGACGATGACGTCCTTGCTGAAATCGAAGTTCCGTTCGTCGAGCTCCGGGTAGCGATCGTTCAGGATGCTGCGAAAATCTTCGATGGCATGGTCGAGATCACCGACCTCCTTGCTCGCCAGCCCGTTCAGCCAGGCGAGCGTCCAGCGGGGGGCTGGAGGATCGAACTGCGCGGCGCGCTGCAGAGCGGAAATCGCGTCATCCAACCGCCCCTCCTTATAATACACCCGTGCAAGGTTTACCGGCCCGTCGGGACGGCCGAGTTGCTCCACATGCGCGAATGCATCCGCAGCCTGTATCAGTTCGCCCTTGCTACTGCCTCTGTCACCCTCGAGAAGCAGCCCGATCCCATAGTCGTTCCATCGCTGCCAGGCAGGAATCGCGGCTGGCTTTTCAGTACCAACCTGGGGAGAACCTATCGCCGGGGTCGCCTGCCCTGAGCTTGTCGAAAGGGCCGCCCCCAGACGCGCCTCAGCAAGGCCGGCCCCAACGCCGACGCCGGTCACCGGAAAGCTGATTTGGTCGGAGGCAATGGTGACGATGGGCAGATCGTTTGTGACGGTGAGCGGCCCGCCCCTGGCATAGTCGGTGCCGTCGAAATAATTGACGTAGATCGTGTCGAACTTGCGATACCGGAGGGCGACCTTCACTTCCAGCGGACCACGCTGATCCTCCGGCACTGTGAATACATAATGGACCACCTGGCCGGCCCCCGGCGGAAGTTGGTGATTGTACAGGGGGGTGAAAATGTCCTGAGGATTTCTCCGATCGATCCGGTTTCCATCCTTGTCGAGCATGTAGACGTTGACGAAATGAGCCCACGGATCGACTTCGCGATGAGCGCCCAATCCCCCGCTCCGTCCGACGATCGTTCCGCCCGAGGAGATCTGTGCGTCAACCCACACCTCGTTCGAGTCAACGGTGCCCTGGGTAAATTGATGCCCGAGGGTCAGCGTTCGCAAGACGACTTCAAGCAGGTAGGTGTGACCCGTCTTGAGTGCCACCATTTGGGGACGGAGCGGAGCAAACAGCGGCGAATCGATCGTCCCTCCCTCCTTGATCCCGAAAATGTCCACCCGCAGGGAATTCTTGAGAATCTGCTCCTCGGCCTTCATCAAAATGTCGTCCTTCTGAAGCGCGGCGATCCCGGTGTCGGCGCCAGGGAAAAGATGGCTGTGAATGGTCAGCACCTGTCGGGTTGCCAAGGGTTCGTTGAACCTGGCGCCAAAATCGTCCGAAGCCTGCAAGGGCATGTGACAGAGATTGCAGTTCTGCTGCGCCTTCTTCGGATAATAGAACGATCGGGCGCCATGGCCTGATACGCCGCTCAGCAGATAGGCATCGTAATGATCCTGCCCCCTGAGGAACGCTTTGTATTTGTTGAGCTCAAAGGGAATGCTAACCTTGTGGCAGGTCGAGCAGAACTCGGCAGTCTTGTGGAGAGGCTTGAGGAAGGTCTTCTTGTGGAACTCGGGATTCGCCTTGACCAGGGTGCGGTTGATGAACCTTAGGGCCGGGTTCGAGCTGTTGGTAAACGGATAAAGCACCGGCTCCTCAATCGTGTAGTCGGCATTGCCCTGTGTGCTGTTGACATGGGTGATAGCGTGGCAGGTGACGCAGGTAATGCCGGCGTGTGCGGTCGGGTCGTGCTGGTCGTCGAAATGGGGGTTGTCGAACGCCCCGCTGAAAAATGGCACGAGATCGTGGCAGCCGGCGCACCAGCGGGCGGCCCGCACGTCGCCATCACGCCGGAGCGCGACCTGGCGTGTTTCGCGCACACTGAAAAGGTAGGGCTTGTTGTTGAACGAGCTGTAGTGATGCGCGCTGTGGAACCAGTCGCGATAAGTGTCCTCGTGGCATTGCTCGCAATAGCTGTCCAGCATCATGGTCTTTGCCGGAATGAAGTTCCCTGTCGCGGTCCTGGCCAGGGACGGCAAAAAGTACTTTTGGCCCTCCTTAGGCCCGGCGACGTTCCATTTGCGTGGATCCTGCGAATGCAGAAGGAGCATGATTCCAACCATGACTGCGACGACCGCGGCCCAGCTGAGACCGAGCCGCCACTTGATTCTGGGACCGGCGAGGCGGTGCAGAATATAGAGCCAGATCGCAAGCAACGGAGCGATCACATGCGCCCAGAATATCGGCGAACGCAGCCGGGGATCCTTGATCGCGAAAAAGTTGAAGCGCATCAGGGCGAGGCCGGAGAGCAGAAGCACCAGGGAGGTCGCAAACAGGATGTAGCCCATGCGCACCGCACGGCGGTTGGGCCGGTTGTGAGCGTTCCGAATATGGCCGATTCCAAAGACGATCACGGGCACGACCAACAGCAGCCCCAGTATCAAGTGGCCGAGAAACATCCATTGGTAGAAATAGTTCTCGTAGGTCAGCCCCTTGAAGAATTCGAGCAGCGTGATGCTCGCGAGGTAGGCTGAGTTTGCCCCCAGCAACGCAACCAGGCCGAAGACCAGATACAGTACCACCCGCAGACGCGGTCCGATGGCACGGACATATCTCTGCGTCTTGGGGCTGGGAAGGGGTAAGCTCACACCGCAAGTTGCACGGTCTCCGGGGCGATTCAAGCCACTCTGGGGCGGATTGGCTTTCCCTATCCCAACTGACCCGCCGCGCAGGCCGATGAGAGGTACCTGCCGCGAAGAAGATTTGGGGTGAAAAGCCGGAATCCCGGGGTGGGCCGAGGACGCTTCGGCGTTACCGACCCATCTCTGCAGCAGATATTATCCAGCGTTTCCACCTCAATCCGGAGGCCTATCATGGGGTCTTCGATCAATACACTGAATGTTGTCTGGGGTTCTTTGTACTCGTGCCAATGGATGCGCGCGATTTCGAGCGAGCGCTTTCTCCGGGCATCCAGAATATCGATCAGGAAATCGAGGATAGTCGAATGCTCCGGTTTGATCCGGTGAAACAAACCGAGTATGACGTATATCTCGCATCAATCGTCATGCGCGAGGGAGCCAGCCAGAAGAAGGCAGCGAGCATATTGGTCCAGCATTTCTTTGATTTCATTCAATGCCTCGCGCTGGAACGTGGAATCCTCATTAGGCGGCTCTCCGCAGAAGCGGTTACCCCGCAGGGCCGGCAAATCTGCGAGAAGCAGCTGAAACTGAAGGTGCTTCACGAGCGGGGCGATGGGACGCGGGTTTATGCCGGAGGAATGCGGGAGACCTTGCGGCACATTCAGGATGATCTCAGCTGCTTTTACCCGGGCAGGTATGCCCGCTTGATGTCAAAGTATGGATTGTGACGACAATATCCGGTCAGAATGCCCTCACCTGAATCCGAACCGCGTATGCTGTTTTTTTTGAAGCGGCTCGAAATCCGTTGGTGGTGATTCGCGGCCCAAGATTTGTGGAATTATCGGTCGCAAAAACCGGGACCGAACAAAACACGCGAAATGAACCCGTCCGGGCAACACTTGGGCAATATTCCTAGGGCCTTCCCGTCCTCCGTTTCAAAAGCGTCATCGCCCTGTATCGCCGGGAGGCGCGACTAGTCCGCCGGCAGTCGGGGTGTCGCGGGGCGGCGTCTGTATCGGCATCTTCCCTACTCCCGGTTCTCCGCCTTGGGTTTGATCACAATCAGTCTATAGTCGGCGGACGGATCGGGTTCATGTGCAAACACCTTCTCATCTATCCTATCGCTTGGTCTGGTAATCGGCATATGCGTGACGGCACGATCTCCGAGCCGCAGGATCGGTTTATTACCAAAGTAACTCGAAATTTCGGGGCACACCATCCGCTGGTTTCTCTGCCGTTTGGCAGACAAATCGAGTTGCCTTGGCATCCTTGAGTCCGACGACACATCTTCGGCCGAATTGAGGAGCGTAGTGACTGCGAAGAGACCGATAAGCCTGATAGCTTTCATGGGCAGGAAACCAACGACTGAGACACACTCGCTTGGGATCAGTTTGGTCGAGACATTTAGGGACGACTCGCGGCTGATGCTGGCACCCGAGGCTGTTCTGCACCTTCAAATCCGAGATTCACGGGGGAATTGGGTAGGATGGATGGTTTCGTTCTAGTCATGTTCGTGCTTGGCACGTCCGCGCCAACTTCCTCGATCTTCACGCCACTGACCCACGCCTGGCCGGTTCCTCCAACAAAGAAACCGTAAGCGAGGGCCGCCGCGTTTGCCGGGACGTCAAGAACGATGGCGTACTGCTGCCAGTCAGTCGTGCCCTTGACCGGCCGGCTGTCCATATTGTCGAATTGGAGCATCGAATTGGTTTCTTTCCCATCGACTCGGAACCAGAGATGAGCGCCGCCATCGTTTGTATTCTCGGTCTTCATCCAGGCGCTGAAGCGCAGTCGCTTGCCGAGGAAATTCTCGGCGGCGCACATCTGCATCATCCCCCCGAATCCCTCGACGACAGGTGCGACTGATTTAACATAGGCGCTCGGGAGGGCG
>Ga0181516_10002375_pt1 | contig 13408 bp, 11 predicted proteins | sample PEATcosm2014_Bin_25_FD_121104 | JGI IMG/M metagenome (GOLD analysis project Ga0181516, IMG submission 121104) | Peatland microbial communities from MTU Mesocosm Facility, Houghton, MI, USA - PEATcosm2014_Bin01_10_metaG | ecosystem: Environmental > Terrestrial > Soil > Wetlands > Peat | place... | reverse complement strand
GCGACGATATAGTCGATCCGGTCAGGCTGGGGTTCATCGGGATGGACGCGCAATATCTCCGCGGACAAGAAGGTCTACCTCAGTTCCCCGAATTACAAAGTCTGTAAAGACGGAAACTATCACAGCACCAGCATCGGTGCAAGTTTGGCATCGGGCCTGCCCAATCGCAAGCAGCCAGACCAGCTGGAACAAGCTAGAATCGCGCTAGCGAAAGAACGGATACCTAGATGCCTCTCCGCATTGTACAGAGTAAACAGAACGGCCGTCTGAAACAGTTGCGGCGAGCGCTGGCTCAACCCGGCCGCGCCCCCGGCGGTTTAGTCGGGATCGAGGGGCCGAACCTCCTGGAAGAGGCTCTGCGCGCGGGTTTGCGCATCGACTGCGTTTTTGCGGCTCTGGGGTCGGAGCGACTGGTGGAGGCGCTGGCGCTGCCTGCCGAAACCGAGGTTCTTTTGCTGCCGAAGGACCTGCTGGACTCCGCTTTGAGCACCGAAGCCCCCCAACCCGTGGCCGCACTGGTGGAACCGCCGAACTGGACCTGGGCGCATGTGCTCGGCGTTCACCACCGGGACGCTCCGTTGGTGGTGGTGCTTGCCGGGATTCAAGATCCGGGCAACCTGGGAACAATTTTGCGCTCGGCGGAGGCGTTTGGGGCCCATGGGGTCATCAGCCTGCCGGGCACGGTGAGCGCCTGGAACCCCAAGGCGGTGCGGGCGTCGGCGGGAAGCGTGTTTCGCGTGCCCCTGCTGGCCGCGACTACCGAAGATTGCCTGATGCGCCTCTTCGAAGCCAATGTGAAGACGCTGGCCTCGGCGGTGCGCGAAGCCGCGCCGGCCAACGATGTGGACCTGGCCGGGCCGGTGGCGCTGGTAATCGGCAATGAAGGCAACGGCGTGCCGGCGGAGTTGGCCGCGCAAGCGGGCGGGTCGGTGACGATTCCCTGCCCCGGACAGGTGGAGAGCCTGAACGCAGCGATCGCTGCCAGCATCCTTCTCTACGAGGCATCGCGGCAGCGGGCCATCCTGGGCAGCGGGCGTCCGCATCACCGAAGGGATCCGCAATGAGCCTGTTCGACAACGAACTCGAAGGCCCCAAGGGCGCCGTCCGCACCGCGCCTCTGGCCGAACGGATGAGGCCGATAAGCCTGGAAGAATACAGCGGCCAGGAGCATTTGCTGGGGCCGGGCAAACCGCTGCGCGTGCAGATTGAGCACGACGACTCCGGATCGATGATTCTGTGGGGACCGCCGGGCGTGGGCAAGACCACCCTGGCCAAGATCATCGCCGAAACCACGCAGGCCACATTTATCGAATTCTCCGCCGTCATGTCGGGAATCAAGGAGATCAAGCAGGTGATGGTGGCCGCCGCCCAGGCCGCCGAATTGCACTCGCGGACCATCCTGTTTGTGGACGAAATTCACCGCTTCAACAAGGCGCAGCAGGATGCGTTTCTGCCCTACGTAGAACGGGGAACGATCCGGCTGATCGGCGCGACAACCGAAAATCCATCGTTCGAGATCATTTCGGCGCTTCTGTCGCGGTGCCGGGTCTACGTCCTGCAGCCGCTGAGCGAGGAACGCATCGCCGCTCTGTTGCGGCGGGCCGTGGATGACCGCGAGCGGGGTCTGGGCGCGGCGGAGATCACAGCGGACGACGATGCGCTGGTGCTGATCGCCAGCTACTCCAGCGGCGACTGCCGCAACGCCTACAACACGCTGGAAGTGGCCGCACAACTGGCCCTCGAGGGCACAAAGCACATCGACCGGGAGCTGGCCGGCGTTGCCGTGCAGCAGCGCGTGCTGATGTACGACAAGTCGGGTGAGGAGCACTACAACCTGATCTCCGCTCTGCACAAGAGCGTGCGCAACTCTGACCCCGACGCGGCGCTCTATTGGCTGGCGCGCATGTTCGCGGCAGGCGAGGATCCGCTCTACCTGGCGCGGCGGGTGACGCGCATGGCCGTCGAAGACATCGGGCTGGCTGCTCCCGAGGCGCTGAACCTGTGCCTCTCGGCCAAGCAGGCGATGGAGTTTCTGGGCTCGCCGGAGGGCGACCTGGCGTTGGCCGAGGCTGTGGTCTACCTGGCGCTGGCGCCCAAGTCGAACTCGGTCTACATGGCCTACGACGCGGTACAGCAGGAGATCGAACACACGCGGCAGGAACCGGTGCCGCTGCATTTGCGCAACGCGCCCACCAAGCTGATGAAGGAACTGGACTACGCGAAGGGCTACAAATATGCCCACGACGAAGAAGGCCGCGTAGCCGATATGGATTGCTTGCCCGAGTCGCTGAAAGGGCGCAGCTACTACCAGCCCACGCAGGAAGGCCGCGAAAAGCTGCTGGCCCAACGGATGGAGGAGATCCGGCGGATACGTGCGGGGAAACGGGATCGGAAATAAACTCCGCTTCCCCGACGCGTCTGGGGCGAATACCTGTTGCCAAAGCCATCGAAAACCGTGCTAAACTCGCCTCGCGCGGACGCGGATGCGCCCTGCGGAAATCCCCCAATTTGACTGAAACTCCGGAGGTGAATGATGAACGACAAGCCGGCCTTTACGCCGTATATCACGGTGAGCAATGGCGCCGCGGCAATCGACTTCTACAAGAGTGCGTTTGGCGCCGAAGAACTGACGCGGCACCTGATTCCAGAATCGGACAAGATCATGCACGCCCACCTGCTGGTGCACGGCGGCAACTTGATGCTGAGCGACGACTGCACCAGCTTCATGGGCGGCAAGTCGGAAACCCCCGAGGCGCTTGGCGGCAGCCCGGTGACCTTTCACCTGCATGTAGAGGACGCGGACTCCGTGTTCAACCAGGCAGTCGCCGCCGGAGCCCAGGTAAAGATGCCGTTGGCCAACATGTTCTGGGGCGACCGATACGGGCAGGTGCGCGACCCCTTTGGCTTTTACTGGTCCATTGGACAGACGCTAAAAACGCCCACGCCCGAAGAGATCGAAGAAGGCTCCAAGGCCGTCCTGGTGAAGTAGGGATGCAATGCAGATGATCGAGAATGGCGGTGCATCGCGCCCGTTTGCGCGCGCCCCGCGGTCTCGGATTTGCGCCCGATGCCTGTGGTGGCAGCCGCAGTTCCTGGTTAGCGAGCCTGCGCATTGTTTGGCTTGGGCAGTTTAGCGATGGCGTCTGTCACGATTCCCGGCGTAAGGACTTCGGGCAGCAGGACAGGCTCGGTTTCGCCGGGCGCGTACAACGCGTAGGCCGGCACGCCGCTGCGGTCGAGGGCCGTGAGCGCCTGGGTGATGGCGTCATCGTGGCGGGTCCAGTCAGCGCGGAGCAGGGCAACGTTGCTGGCCTCGAAGGCCTGCTGGACTGACGACTGCCCGAGGGCGACACGCTCATTGACCTGGCAGCTTAGGCACCAACTTGCGGTGAAGTCGACGAAGATGGGACGCCCCTGGGCCTGGTAGCGTGCCAGGGTTTCGGGCGACCAAGGCTCCCAGTGTGCGGCCGTGGATGATACCCGCCCGGATTGATCTGCGACGGCTGCCTTGAAGGCAGCTTCCCCAGCCAGCCTCTGTCCGAAGACCGCCAACCCCACAACCGCAAGCACGATCACGGCCGCGACGGCGGTGGCCCAGCGCTGGGCCGGCCAGCGGCCCAGGAACCAGCCGGCGATCGCCAACAAGAGGAAGCTCGCCAAAAGAGCCGCCAGAATTGCCGCTCCGTAAGCCTGCGCCAGCACCCAGGCGAGCCAAATGACAGTGGCAAAAATGGGGACGGAGATGGCTTGGCGGAGGACTTCCATCCATGCGCCGGGCTTGGGGAGCCAGCGCGTCCACGCCGGCTGCAGGGTGAGGGCAACATAGGGTGCAGCGAGGCCCAAGGCCAACGCGGTAAAGATGGCGAATGTGACCGCGGCAGGCTGGGCAAGGGCGTAACCGATAGCGGCGCCCATAAACGGGGCGGTGCACGGCGTGGCCACAACCACCGCCAGGACGCCCGTGAAGAAGCTTCCGGTGTAACCCTCTTTGGCGGCCAGTGAGCCGCCGGCGCTGGTGAGCGAAAGGCCGATTTCAAATTGGCCGGCGAGGGACAAACCCAGGAAGAACAATAGGCTCGCCATAAGAGCGAGGAAAATGGGCGATTGGAATTGGAAGCCCCAACCCAGGCCGGCCCCAGCGGCACGGAGGCCGAGCAGTATGCCCACCAGAACCCAGAACGAGACGAGAATGCCCGCGGCATAAACAAATCCGTGGACGCGCAGCGTACGGCGCTCCTGGTTTCCAGAACGCACCAGCGCCAGGCCTTTTAAGAACAGCACGGGAAAGACGCAGGGCATGAGGTTGAGCAACAGGCCGCCGAGGAAGGCAAGGCCAGACTCTTGCAGCAACCCCAGCGCCGACAAGGCAGGCGCGCCGGCGGCAACGACACCCGGCGTCGCGGCCAGCTCGTAGGCGCGTCCTCCGGAGAGTTCGAGGACTCCCTTGAGTGCGGCCGGGGTGGCCGTGAGATTGGCGTCCTTTTTGAGTTCGAGAAGCAGGCCGGTCGCGGTAGGCGTGAGCCGCTGCGGGGCAGGGTTGTCGAGAATGTCCTGGTCGGAGGGGAAGAAGACCGCTGTGCCCTCGCGCTTCCCGGTGTCGACGCCAAGGCGGAAGCCTTCCGCGGTGGGCTGGAAGGCGACTTTGAAGCTGGCGGGCGCGGGCTTGGGCAGCAACTTGGCGAAGCGCGCCAGCAGATCGGAATCGAGGGCGGAGCCGGCGGCGGCGGGCGGCTCGTGGGCGAGCAGTTGGACGGTGGTCTCAAGATCGGCTTTGCCGGGGATGCAAACTTCGCGGCACACCAGCCAGTCAACCTTGGCGTGCAGCAGGCCTTTGCCTTCCTTGACGGTGGGCGCGACGGTGAACTTGAGCGGGAAGAGGACATCGGCTTCGTAGCCAAAGTCCATCAGCGGGCCGAGGGGCAGGCGGCGAGGCGCGGGAAACTGCATCTCACCGGCGGTAACGCCGTCCGGCAACGTCCAGTGGATGCGCGGCGGCTGGCCCGAATCTCCTGCGTTCTTCCAGTAGACGTGCCAGCCGGTTTCAAGCTTGAAATAGAGGCCGATATCGTTGGGGCCGCCGGGATAGAGCGCGTCCTGGGGAACCACCAACTGAACATGCAGATGCGGGACGTCGGCGGAGTCGGGCAGCGCGAGCGCGGGCAGCCCTGCGGCGAGCAGAAGCAGAAAAGCGAAGGTCAAGCGGAAAGAGCGCATGGGGAAAACGATAACTCCCGATCGTTGGACTCAGTCTATCGGAAGAGGGCGGCAAGTCCTTCTTTATGGCCGGACGTGAGCGGGAGGTCGCGCGGAGTGTTCGCGGAAGATGCAATCGTTCTGAATGCACTTGACGCCGGCTGCCTGAGCGCGGGCAACGGCCTCGTCGTGCATCACGCCGTCCTGCAGCCAAAGATACGGGATGCGCAGCCGGATAACGTCGTCGACGATGGGTGGTACGTGCTCTGAAGCGCGAAAGACATCGACCAGGTCGATGCCGTGGCCGGTGAGTTCGCGTGCCGCCACCTGTGCTGTCACCAGGTCGGGGTAGCACTTCATCTCGCGCACCTGCGTCAGCGCGGGATTGACGGGCAGCACGCGATAACCGTTGGCGGACAGATAACTGCCAATGTGATGGCTGGCGCGCCAACTTTTGTCGCTCATGCCCACCACGGCGATGGTGTGCGCGTTCTGTAGTATTTCGTCGATGTGTGCCGGATCGTTCATGCGCGGGACCTCTGAACAATGGATGTCAGCGACAGTGCCCGCGTTGCAGGGCGCCAAGAAATGCGCCCTGACGCGATTGGCACTCACACGTCAAGATCGTCAGGTTCGGCTTCGGCGGCGACGGCGGTACCGCGGCGCTTGGCCAGCAGGTAACCCCGCAGGAACGGTTCAAGGTAGCCATCGAGCACCTTGTCCACGTCGCCCACTTCCACCTTGGTGCGATGGTCCTTGGCGATGCGATAAGGCTGCAGCACGTAAGACCGAATTTGCGAGCCGAAGTTGATCTCAAGCTTCGAGTCTTCCAGCTTCTGCGATACGGCGCGCTTCTTTTCCAACTCGTATTCGTAGAGGCGCGACCGCAGCATCTTCATCGCCTTATCGCGGTTCTTGTGTTGTGAGCGCTCGTTCTGGCATTGCACTACGATGCCGGTGGGCAGGTGCGTCATGCGTACCGCGGAGTCAGTGGTATTCACGTGCTGTCCGCCCTTTCCGCCGGAGCGATAGGTGTCGATGCGCAGGTCTTCGACTTTGAGGTCGACGTGAATGGTCTCGTCGATTTCCGGCGAAACGTAGACCGAGGCAAACGAGGTGTGGCGGCGCTTGGCCGAGTCGAACGGCGAGATGCGGACCAGGCGATGGACACCGCTTTCACCGGCAAGCTGCCCGAATGCGTACTCGCCAGTAATGGTAAAGGTGGCGGATTTGATGCCGGCCTCTTCACCGTCCTGGTAGTCGTTCATTTCGGTTTTGAAGCCTTGCTGCTCGGCCCAGCGCAGGTACATGCGCATCAGCATTTCGGCCCAGTCCTGGCTCTCGGTGCCGCCGGCGCCGGGGTGCACGGTAACGATGGCGTTCAGCGGATCGGCCTCGCCGTTGAGCATGGTCTTGGCTTCAAAAGCCTCGTTGAAAGTTGCCAGCGCGGCGATATCGCGTTCGAGATCGGCGAGGACCTCTTCGCCTTCGCGGGCCAGTTCAAAGTAGGTCTCAATGTCCCCGGTGCGGCGCAGCAGTTCCTCGTCGTCGGCGACCATGCCTTCCAGGCGCTTTTTCTCGCGCATGAGCGGTTTGGTGGCGTTGGGATCGGACCAGAGGGCGGGATCGGCAAGTTTGGTTTCTAGTTGGGCGAGTTCCCGTCGTATGCGAGCGGGGTCAAAGATACTCCCGCAGGTCGCGGACTTGGTCCCGCACGGGAGCATAAGCGAATTCGAGATCGGAGATCGACATGCTTGGCTCTTATGACCTGACTTTTGTTTGAATCGCGCTGCGCAGGCTGACCCGAAGGGATCCTCCTGCAATGCCTAAACCAAGTATGGCACACAGCCAGCCAAAGACGTCGCCGTGGGCTGTGTAGAAGGTGATGTCGTCGCGGAAGCCGTACTCCGCGGGCAGAGCGTCGACCTGGTGGCGCGGGATGGATTGGCGGACGCGGCCGTAGGGGTCGATGGCCGCGGTCACGCCGTTATTGGTGTCGCGCAAAATCCAGCGGCGATTTTCGATGGCGCGCATACGGGTCATGTTCAGGTGCTGCCAGGGCGCGCTGGTGTCGCCATACCAGCCGTCGTCGCTGATGTTGACGAGCACCTCGGCGCCTAACTCGGAGAATTCGCGCACCTCGTCGGCAAAGACCGCTTCGTAACAAATGAAAACTCCGTAGCGATGGCCGTTGAGGCGGAAAACCTTGCGTTCGCTCCCTGGCGTAAACTCTGAGACGCGGCCGGTGAGTTTATGCGCGAAGAAAAGAAGTCTCTTGAAGGGGATGTATTCGCCGAAAGGGACGAGGTGGATCTTGTCGTAGCGGCCGACGCGCGCGCCCTCCGCGCCGACGATGAGGGCGGAGTTGTAATTGTGCCAGTCCTGCTCCTGGGTGGAGTAATCGGTGCCGATGTTGCCGACGATCACCGGCGCCTGCGCAGATTTGGCAATGGCGGCAATGTCGTGTTGGAAGCGCGGGTCTTCTTCAATAAACGGCGCGGGAGCCTCGGGCCACGCGACAAGGTCGGGATGCGTGGGATAGGGCGGGCAGACGATTTCTCCGATGGGCGCGTTGGTCTGCGGAGTTCCGGCGATGTAGGTTTTGCATTGCTGAGCGGCAAGGTGCGCGAACTCGGCCATGTGGCGATCCCACTCCGTGCCTGCCCAGGAGTTGTTGACGGTTACGTCGAGGTTGGGTTGGATGAGGACGGCGGTGGCGGTGGTGGGAGGCTTTGGCGGGAGCTGGAAGAGTCCGAAAACCCCGGCGCACACGGCGAGGACGCTAGCCGACACGCAGGCTAACTTCTGCTTGTTACCGTCGAGTACGAGCCCGCCTGCAAGGAATGCGTTCAAGGCAACCAGCACAAAACTGATCCCATACACGCCCGTCCACGGGGCAAGCTGATTGACCAAACCGTTGTCGACTTGCGAATAGCCGAGTTGATCCCATGGAACGGAGGTGATGCGCGAAGCCGCAAGTTCAAGCGCGGTCCACAACACGGGCGCGGCAGCCAGAGCAAGCAGCGTGCTCCCCGTGGCGCGGCGCACCAGCATCACGCCTAGCCCGAAGAGGCCGAAGTAAAGTCCCAGCACAAGGCTATAGGCCAGCAACAGCAGCGCCGAGACTACCGGCGGCAGTCCCCCGTGCAAGAGCATGGTGAAGTAGATCCAGTAACAATTCCCCGAGTACCAAAGAATGCCGCAAACGTAACTGAGAAGAAATGCGCGGCGAAGATGACGAGGCTCATCGACCCACGCCGGCGAGAGGATGGCGCTGAGCAGCGGGACCAGGGCGAACCAGGCAAAGGCCGAACGCCAGGCAGGGAGCGGCCCGGCCAGTGGAAACGGCAACTCGAGCAAGCCCGCGGAAAGACCGGCTGCGGCCCACAACTTCCAGGATGTGCGGTGCATACAGGGCAGAGTTTATCGCATGGGGCTTCAGGTGGCGCGAAGGGTTGCAAATCTGCCCCCGCGGCAGGCGAAAACACGTTAGAATCGCCTCATGGGATTCGCCGTTTTTGCCATGAAGGTGCTCGAGGTCATGTTCTTCCTCGGTCTTGCCGGATCGACCGTCGTGGTTCTCATCAGCTTTGTCGAGGATGCCCACGAATTGTTCGGGAAAGACTGAGCACTCTGGTTTTGCCGACATTGCGCCGGGAGAGTCAATTTAATTGACTCTCCCGCGAATCGGACATAAACTCACCGCAGGGCGACGGAGAAATTCGCGCCTGCACTCCTGAAAGCCGGCCGGCCCACCGGCACACCCGCGATGGCAACTACTCGAACGACCGTAGCTCCGCTCTCCAACCGCGTGCGGCTCATTGTGGCATCGTCCGTGATGCTCACCTTCATTTCCTTCTGGCGCGCTGCGGCCATTGTTCTCTGCGATTTGGGGTCTTCCGCTTTTTACGCGGGCGGCATCGCCGAAAACGCGGTAGGCGCCGCAGCTCCCTGGTTCATCCTCGGCATCATGCTGTTCAGCTTCGCGGTGCGGGCGGTTTACGTCGAAAGCTGTTCGATGTTTACCCGCGGCGGCGTGTATCGCGTGGTCAAAGAGGCCTTGGGCGGCACGTTTGCCAAGCTAAGTGTCTCGGCCTTGATGTTCGATTACATCCTGACCGGCCCTATCTCGGGTGTATCGGCAGGCCAGTACATCACCGGCCTGATGAACGAGCTGCTGGTGGTGGCCAACACCAGCCACTGGCTGCCGCCAGCCCTGTTGGACGCGCAACACCACCCCTTCCAGTTCGACATGAATCACACCTCAGCGATATTTGCTGCCGTCGTGACGATCTATTACTGGTGGGAGAACATCAAGGGAATCGAGGAGTCGAGCGGCAAGGCGCTGCGCGTTATGCAGATTACCACCGTCATGGTGGTCATCTTGCTGGTGTGGGGCGTTTTTTCGGTCCTTGTCGGGCCGCAGGGTATTCACCTTCCCCCGCCGCCCACGCCGTCGCATCTCAAGTTCAGCGACGAGGCATTGGGATTTCTGCATGGCCGCGGGCTTCCCATCCTTGGGTTCTTCGGCATCCTGATGGCCTTTGGGCACTCTGTGCTGGCCATGAGCGGCGAAGAAAGCCTGGCCCAGGTCAACCGCGAAATTCAGCACCCCAAGCTGAAGAACCTGAAGCGCGCGGCGATCGTCATCGCCATTTACAGCCTGATCTTTACCGGCGGCGCCACCCTCCTGGCGTCGATGTTGATCCCCGATTATGAACGGACACACATCTACCCGGACAATCTGATCGCCGGACTCGCCATGTACATGGTGGGGCCCATGTTCTGGCGCATCGCGTTCCGCATCTTCGTTGTTCTGGTCGGCTTCCTCATCCTTTCGGGGGCAATCAATACGTCGATGATCGGGTCGACCGGCGTGCTGATGCGCGTGGCCGAAGACGGCGTATTGACGGACTGGTTCCGCAAGCCGCACCCGCGATTCGGCACCAGTCATCGCATTGTCAATCTTGTTTTCATTCTGCAGATGACCACCATCATCGCCACCCGCGGCAATATCATCACCCTCGGTGAAGCGTATGCGTTCGGCGTGATCTGGTCGTTCACCTTCAACAGCCTTGCGATGCTGGTGCTGCGCTGGAAGTATCACGGGGAGCGCGGCTGGAAGGTTCCCCCGAATATCCACATTGGCAAGACGGAAATTCCGCTCGGTTTGATTTCGGTGTTCCTGGTCCTGCTGTCGACCGCCATCGTCAACCTGTTTACGAAATCCGTGGCCACGGTGACTGGCATTTTATTTGCGGCCACCTTCTTTATCATCTTCACCGTCTCCGAGCGGATGAACCTGCGCAAGCATGCGCTGACCGCCCGGCAAATGAAGGATCATTTCCAGCTCGAACACCAGGATCAGATCACGCGGGAATCGGCTGCTATCCGCCCTGGGGGCGTGATGGTGACTATGCGCGATGCAGCCAACCCTTTCGCACTGAAGTGGACGCTTTCGCACACCAGCACCAACGATCAGGACGTGGTGGTGCTGAGTGTGCGCATGATGGGCGTGGGTGGGCCGGAATACCTCAGCGCCGTGGACCAGAGTTTCAGCGAACACGAGCAGATGATCTTCACCAAGGCCATCTCCGTCGCTGAAAGCTTCGGTAAGAAAGTGTCTTTGTTACTGGTGCCGGCCGGGGACGTTTTCGCAGCGCTGGTACAAGGGGCCAACTCGCTGGAGATCGATTCGGTGGTGTCGGGACTTTCCAGTTCCATGACTGCCGAGGACCAGGCGTTCCACATGGGGCAGGCATGGGAAGCATTGCCCGAACCAAAGCGCCAATTCAACTTCTATGTCATTAGTCCCACGGGCGACGCAAAGGTCTTCTATATAGGACCGCATGCTCCCAAGCTGAGCGCGGACGACGTCCAACTGGTTCACCGCCTGTGGGTCAATATGCGCCGCGATCCCTCTGTGCAGGATCTGCACCACAGCGACATCATCACCTATGCGCTGACCCGGCTGGCTGGCCAGTATGCGCGCGAGAAGCAGGAGATACTGCGCGATCTGCGGAATTACCGCGCCGCCGAGTCACCGGTAGCTCTCCGTCTTGGTGCGCACGATCTATCGCGGGTTCCGTCTTCGACGCCGCCCGCCGCCACCGCTCCGCCTCGTCCCCTTAAGCCGACCCCCTGACAACTCAATCGACCCCTGGCGGGTGACTTTTTCTCTTGGCGGTATCCAAGGCATACGGACGCCTGCCTGTAGCTCCGGAATTCGCCGCCAGCCAAGCGAGAAAAACGAGCTATCAAAACTTGAAACATTTCAATCATTTTGGCGTCACCGGGATAACTTGGATTCCAGTCATCTGCATTGGAGCGATAGGTGGTTCCTGTCTCACGCTGCAAAATGCCATGGAACGAAGGCTTCGCTAAACCGGCGTTTGCTTTCTACTGACAACGGAGTGCTTTCCCGGCGGAGAGACTGCGTAATGCGCTCTATTACTGGGTTTCTTCAATCATCGGATTGCCGCACCGGACGTTCGATGCGGCACTTTCGATATCTCGCAGGAACCAACCCATTTTTTGTTTGTAAAAGAGTCTACAGTTGCGTATTGTGTCTGACAGGAATGGTGGTTTACGCGTAATAAGGTCGTGCAGTTATACCGTTTCAAGCACTTTCGTCATGTGAGCCTGGTGAAATTCAGCAGTCATTGCCAGAAAGGCGGGTTATTTCCTTCCGCCTCCGCATCAACTTGGCAAACTTGAGATTGCCGATAGAGTTCGCGAGTTAAACCGCTTATGAGTACTTAGGAGGAGGATTCGTGGGAGTTTCAGAGATTCTGGCACAGATCGATCGTGAGATTGCGCAGTTGCAGCAAGCACGTGCTTTGCTGGGCGGACCGGCAGCAAGTTCACGCAAGCCCTTGGCAGGCGCGCCCGCCAAGAAAACAGTCAAGAAGAAGAGAAATCTTACGCCGGAAGGGCGGAAGCGCATTGCTGAGGCTGTGAAGCGCCGCTGGGCGGAGCAGAAGAAGTCCGCAGCGAAGTAACTTCGACGGAAAAAACGGGATGGGCCGGCCCACGGGCTGGCCCATCCGCACAACGGGCGCCATGCGGGCCGCAACCATTAGCTGAGAGTTTCCCCTGGCGCCCAGCGAATAACCTCGAAACCTGCGCCGTCCTGACCCAACTGCTCGGATAACTGGACAGGAGTGCCGGTAAGCGGTGGAAACGTCCCAAAATGCAAGGGCAGGATCGTTCTGGGCGCAAGCAGGCGGACCGCGAGAGCGGCTTCCTTGGGGCCCATGGTGTAGTGTCCCCCGATTGGCAACATAACCACTTCGGGCTTATAGAGTTCGTGAATGATCTTCATATCTCCGAATACCGCCGTATCCCCGGAGTGATAAAGAACGGGTCCATCCTCAATCTTCAATACAAATCCTGCAGCCACCCCCACGTAATGAGTTCCATTTTCGTCCTGGGCGCCGGAGGAGTGCTTGGCTTCAACCATGGTGGCCGCCACGTCGTTCAATTGCACAGTCCCGCCCAGGTTCAAGCCGATGGTGTTCTTCACACCTTTTCCACTCATGTAATCGGCTAACTCATAAATTGCCACGATGGTCGAGGCGTGCCTGGCCGCCACCGGCGCCGCATCGGAGATATGATCGCCGTGCCCGTGCGTCAGAAGGATGTAATGGATGGTATCCGGAAGAGTGAAGCTCTTGGGGTACGCGGGATTTTGGCCGATAAAAGGGTCGATCAGCAGATTGGTGCCTTTGGCTGTCTGGATCAGTACGGTCGCATGTCCGAGCCACGTAATGCGCGTTCCTGCGAGAGAACTCATAGCTTCCACCTCATGATGCGGTTGGATGGTCGATGGAGCGAAGGCGATATCGAGTTATCTGGTAATAATCACTTCGGTAAGGCTGTCTTTGGCGAGAAACTGCTTGTATCCCGACCAGGCGGCGAACAACCGCTCGATGCTGCGATTTGTAAAGGCGCGCTGAATCGGAAACGCATGTGCAATTTGCATGTCGATATCGTCGTTTTCGGTAAGATGAAACCGGGAATGACGCGTTTCGTCTCCGTGCGTTCGGGTGTGGAAGAAGGCAAGGATCTGTCCGCCCTGGTTCATCGCCGGCGCCAGGTGCTCGACGACAGGAACCACCAGGGGTTCCGGCAGAAAGTCCAACGCCGCCCAGAGGAGGGCGACGACAACTGTCCGGGAGGAGAACTTGAGGGCCTGTTCCAGGAAGGACTGGCT
>Ga0181516_10002374_pt1 | contig 13412 bp, 9 predicted proteins | sample PEATcosm2014_Bin_25_FD_121104 | JGI IMG/M metagenome (GOLD analysis project Ga0181516, IMG submission 121104) | Peatland microbial communities from MTU Mesocosm Facility, Houghton, MI, USA - PEATcosm2014_Bin01_10_metaG | ecosystem: Environmental > Terrestrial > Soil > Wetlands > Peat | place... | reverse complement strand
TCAAGCTCAATCCGGCGGTCCAAGACGTGGCGGCGACGCCGGCGCAGTTGAAGACGCTCCACGCCTGCATCAAAAAAGTCACGGAGGATTTGGACGCGATGCGGTTCAACACGGCGATTTCCGCGATGATGGTTTTTGTGAACGACGCGATCACTTGGGAAACCAAACCCGTCAGCGTGCTGAAAACTTTTCTCCAATTGCTCGCCCCGTTCGCGCCGCACCTGGCGGAGGAACTTTGGTTCAAAGTTCAAAGTTCAAAGTTCAAAGCCGCGGCGGCGGACGATGGCAGGACCTTGAACATTGAACCTGAAACATTGAACTCACTGCCCTATTCGCCGTGGCCGAAGTTTGATCCGGCGCTGCTCGTGGAGAGTGAAATTGAAATCCCCGTGCAGGTGAACGGCAAACTGCGCGATGTCATCAAAGTTCCGGCCAACGCCGACAGTGCGGCAATTGAAGCGGCGGCGAAGGCGTCGGAAAAAGTTCAACTCTTCATCGCCGGTAAAAACATCAGGAAAGTCATCATCGTGCCAAAGAAGATGGTGAATTTGATTGCGGCGTAGCGACTTTCGGCAGAAAGCCGCCATCTCACGAGTCGGGAAGTTTGCGGCGATCTGCCGATGCGCCGCTACGCTTTTTCCCCGCCCGCCAAAATAGTCTGGAAATGCGGCGGCTGTTCCTCGGCGGCCACGATGCTGATCTCGATTTTCTTGAAGCCAGCAGCTTCGAGCCAGCGGTGCAGGTCGCATTCGGCAAAGCCCGGCCACTGGTCGCCGTAAATGTCCCGCGCCTTGTCGAAATTGTGCTTGAGCAGATCCAGGATCAAAATCTGCCCGCCGCTGCGCAGAATCCTGTGCGCGGCGGCAATCGCCTCCGCCGGGTTTCCGGCGTGATGCAGCGCCTGGCTTAAAATCACGAGGTCAACGCTGCCAGCCTCAATCGGCGGATTTTGCAGGTCGCCCCGGCGGAACTCCAAATTTTTAAGGCCGTTCTTCTTCGCCTTCGCCGCGCCGAACGCGACGATCTTTTCCGAGTTGTCCACGGCGATGACTTTTTTGCAGCGGCGCGCGAGCAGCTCGCTCAACAGACCTTCGCCGGAACCCAAATCCGCGACGGTGATCGCTGGCAGGATGCGCAGCAGCAGATGTCCAAACGCCTGCCACGAGCGGCCCGGTCCGTAAACCCGGTCGAAACGGCCGGCGACCTGGTTGAAGAAAACCTGCGCCTGCTCCTTGCGGCGGGCGAGCACGCGCTTGAGATTGATCTGGTCATCGCCGTGCTCGGCGAGTTCCTTCGAGCCGCGGATGGCGAGCTGGATGAATTCGCTGGCGACGGAATCGGCCTGGGGATTGAGTTTGTAAAACGTGCGCTTGCCTTCACGCCGCGATTTCACCAGCGCGCAGTCGGCGAGCAGGCCGAGGTGCGTGGAGATGCGCGACTGCCCGAGCCGCGTGACCTCCTGAAGCTCGTTGACCGAAAGCTCGTCCTTCTCCAGCAGCGCGACGATGCGCAGCCGCGTCGGGTCGGACAAGGCGCGGAGAGATTTCAAGGTTGAGGTCATGTTTGTTTTGGCGGCGCGATTTTTTCAAAATTCCGTTTGACGCCGCTGGAATCTTTTATATCATCAAATCTTGATACGTCAATATGTTGTTGGCGTGAACTAAAAAATATTCCATGAGCAACCGTTACATCTTTTCATCGGAGTCCGTCGGCGAAGGCCATCCGGACAAAGTCGCCGACACCATTTCCGACGCGGTGCTGGACGCCTGCTTCACGCAGGACAAGTTCAGCCGCGTCGCCTGCGAATGCTATGTGAAGTCGAACATCGTCATCATCGGCGGTGAAATCACCACCCAGGCGAAGCTGGACTACGTCGCCATCGCGCGCAAGGCCATCCGCGAAATCGGCTACGTCAACGACGACGACGTGTTTCATGCCGACAAGGTTTTTGTCAACGTCATCGTGACGCAGCAGTCGCCCGACATCGCGCAGGGCGTGGACGCGCGCAAGGCCAAGGGCAAGAAGACCGACAAGCAGGGTGCCGGCGACCAGGGCCTGATGTTCGGTTACGCGGCAAATGAGACACCGGAGCTGATGCCCGCGCCAATCATGTTCGCGCACCGCCTCGGCCGCGAGCTGACCCGGATCCGCAAGAGCGGCAAGGTCGCCTGGCTGCGCCCGGATGCGAAGTCGCAGGTGTCCGTTGTTTATGAAAACGGCCGGCCGGTGGCCATTTCCAACGTCGTCATTTCCACGCAGCACGCGGCGGATGTCGAGCACGCGGAGATCGAGAAATTCATCATCGCGAATGTCATCAAGAAAGTTCTCCCCGCGAAGCTGCTCACGAACAAGACGGAATTTCTGGTCAATCCGACGGGCCGTTTCGTCGTCGGCGGACCGCAGGGCGACACCGGCCTGACCGGACGCAAGATCATCGTGGACAGCTACGGCGGTTCCGGTCGTCATGGCGGCGGCGCATTTTCCGGCAAGGATCCGACAAAGGTGGACCGCAGCGCCGCCTACATGGGCCGCTGGGTCGCCAAGAACATCGTCGCCGCGAAGCTCGCCGCGAAATGCGAAATCCAGTTTGCCTACGCCATCGGCTATCCTGATCCGGTCAGCGTGTATGTGGACACCTTCGGCACCGGAACGGTTTCTGACGAGAAAATTGTCAAAGCGGTCAACAAGGTGTTCAGCTTCCAGCCGGCGGACATCATCGAGCAGCTCAACCTGCGCCGCCCGATTTACAGCAAGACGACTAACTACGGCCACTTCGGCAAGAACGACAAGGATCTGACCTGGGAAGCCGCGGACAAGGTTGAAGCTCTGCTGAAGGCGATTTGATCAACAGGTGTTGAATCGTTGCAACGACAAATCGTTGCAACGGTTCGGCGCAAAACCGATTCACGATTCAACCATTTAACGATTTACGACCATGGCAGCAAAAAAAACTTCCGCGAAGAAAACCGATTTTTCCGTCCGTGATTTAAGCCTTGCCGAGTGGGGCCGCAAGACCATTCAGGTTTCCGAGCACGAAATGCCAGGCCTTATGGCCATCCGCAAAAAATACGGCGCGAGCAAGCCGCTCAAGGGCGTCCGCATCACCGGCTCGCTCCACATGACCATCGAGACGGCCATCCTCATCGAGACGCTCGTGGAACTCGGCGCGTCCGTGCGCTGGGCCAGTTGCAACATTTTCTCGACGCAGGATCACGCCGCCGCTGCGATTGCCGCGGCGGGCATTCCGGTTTTCGCGCACAAGGGCGAAACGCTGGAAGAATATTGGGACCTGACACTCCGCGCGCTCACGCATCCCGGCAACAAAGGCCCGCAGCTTATCGTGGACGACGGCGGCGACGCCACGCTGCTCATCCACAAAGGCTACGAACTCGAAAACGGCGACACCTGGGTCAACACGCCCAGCGACAACCACGAAGTCGCCGTCATCAAGGCGCTTCTGAAAAAGGTCGCGAAGGAACGTCCCAGTTTCTGGCATTCCGTCGTGGCCGATTGGAAGGGCGTTTCCGAGGAAACCACCACCGGCGTCCATCGTCTCTATCAGATGATGGAGCAGGGCAAATTGCTCGTGCCCGCCATCAACGTCAACGACTCCGTCACCAAGTCCAAATTCGACAACCTCTACGGCTGCCGCGAATCGCTCGCCGACGGCATCAAGCGCGCGACCGACGTGATGGTCGCCGGCAAGGTCGCCTGCGTCTGCGGCTACGGCGACGTCGGCAAGGGCTGTTCCCACTCGCTGCGCGGCTTTGGCGCCCGTGTCATCGTCACGGAGATTGACCCGATCAATGCTTTGCAGGCTGCCATGGAAGGTTTTGAAGTGAAGACCACCGAAGCCACGCTCGGCGAGGCGGACCTTTACGTCACGACGACCGGCAATTGCGACATCATCACGCTGGAGCACATGGCGAAGATGAAAGACCAGGCCATCGTCTGCAACATCGGCCACTTCGACAACGAGATCCAGGTGGACCGGCTGAACCAAGCTAGGGGCGTCACGAAGCTGAACATCAAGCCGCAGGTGGACAAATACACCTTCGCCAAGGGCAACAGCATTTACATGCTGGCCGAAGGCCGGCTGGTGAACCTTGGCTGCGCCACCGGCCATCCGAGTTTCGTCATGTCCAACAGCTTTACCAACCAGTGCCTTGCGCAACTGGATTTGTGGAAGAACCGCGACACAAACAAGGTCGGCGTCTATCGCCTGCCCAAGAAGCTGGATGAGGAAGTCGCCCGTCTGCACCTGGAAAAAATCGGCGTGAAGCTGACCAAGCTCACGAAAAAACAGGCGGATTACATCGGCGTGCCGGTGGAAGGCCCCTACAAGGCCGAGCACTACCGGTATTGAGCGGAGTTTAATCCTTACACGAAAGGCGGACGGGCAACCGTCCGCCTTTTTCAGTCCGCGCCGCAATCCCGATTATACGAACCGGTCTTGCCTGCGCTTTGCGTTTAATTCGTTTCCCTCGGCCGTTTGACGACGACTTCGATTTGGGCCTTGTTCTTGGCAATCATGTTTGCGGGCAAAATGCCGCGCCAAAAAACGTTTGGGTAAATCACCGCGCCGCGCCCGAGGATGCTGCCGGGGTTTAGCACGGCGTTGCAGCCCACCTCCGCGCCATCGCCGAGCAGCGCGCCGAATTTGCGCAGGCCGGTGTCGAACGGCACCCCGTCCACCTCCACCTCGACATTGCCGGGCAGGAGCTTGACGTTGGAAATCTTCACGCCCGCGCCGAGGTGCGCCTTGTGGCCAAGGATGGAGTCGCCGATGTAATTGAAATGCGGCACCTGCGCGCCGTTGAATAGCAGCGCGTTCTTCAGTTCGGACGAATTGCCGACCACGCAGCCGTCGCCGAGGATGATGTTTTCGCGGAGATAGGCGTTGTGGCGGATCCGGCAGTTCTTCCCGATGATGGCCGGGCCTTTGATCATCACGCCGTCCTCGACGACGGTGCCTTCGCCGATGAAGACCTTTTCGCCGATGAAGGCGCGGCCTTCGCATTGATTGCGGAGTTCGGGTTTCAGATTGGCGGCGAGGTGGCCCTCGATTTTCCCGAGCGCGTCCCAGGCGAATTTGCAACCGGCAAAAATCACGGCGTGTTCGGTCTGGTTGAGGTCAAACAAGTCGGCTGGCGTGAACATGGCGGCAAGTTAATTGAAAGCGGCGCGGCGGAAAAGGGAAATGGCCAGGGCTTGCCATTCGCGGCGGCGAGGGTATTTTCGCCGTGGTCCGTTCGTCCCCGTAGCTCAAATGGATAGAGCAGCGGTTTCCTAATTCAGGAATGCAGTTTTGCACATTTCATCACACCTCTTCCAGGCCCGTATTTATTGGGTTTTATCAATTTCGACTTTTTCACAAATCGTCCAAAATTGGCTAAAAAAGGCTGGGTAGTATCAGATTGCAGTATCAGATTTTCCCCCGCTCGCGTTCCCGTGCTTGTCATCTATCTTGCTGATTGAAGGCCAAGCCGGATGCCAACCACGCGAACGCTCACCCCATGCAGGACCGGCCGTGTCAAATTTGAAACCAGCACCGCGCCCTGTCCCCCGCTCGCAGAACTGGTTTTCAAATCCGACACCGCCAGGACAAACCTTGCGCGACCGAGCGTCATCGGTTGGCGTGCGTCCTGACCGCGAATGAAACTTCCCGGTTGCTGCTCAAATCACTTCAAATCTTCCAGCGCCTTTGCTAATTCGTCCGCGCCAGCCGTGCCGGCAATGTAATGTCCCACCACACTGCGCAAGCCTTGTGCCTTCACGGGCGGCATTTTGCGAAGAATATCCTGAATGATCGTCCGGCCAATGGCCGCAAACGTGTTTCCATTGTAAAAGCAAAACGGCGCGAGCTTGTGACACCGGCGGCAGAGGTCCAAGGTTTCCCGGAGGGTCAATTCACACTGGCTGGCGGATTCCCACAACTTTTGCGCCGGGGCGCAACCGTCGGAAGTCGGCTTGTGCAGCGCCTTCTTTTCCTTGCACAACCCCGCGTTGATGGCCACCACCGTTTGCCACGGCCAATCTTTCAACCAGTGCTTCTTCATTTGGCCTTGGCCAGAGCCTTGCGGCGGAGATTTGATTTGATCTTTTGAAGGGTTGAAACGCCTTCGCTTTTCAGATAGCCCTGACCTGTTCTGGCAAACAATGGCTCCGGCACGAAACGATCCTGAATGCGCAACGCATCGCGCATGGCTGTCCGAAGATTCTTTTCAACCTGTGTTGCCGCTGGCATAAGCAAAACCTAACGCCGAAGGTCAAATTGGTCAATCCCCACGGCGCACAGACTTTCGGGCTGACTGTCGCCGACTCGGTCACACCAAAAGACTGTGCGCCGCCCAGGGTGCCTGACTCCGGCGATTTCCGGCCTGCTTCACTTCGCTCCGTTGCGCGGTCAACAACGACTTGCACCCGCCGTTGATCCGCTTCTCTGCCGCTTCGTTCCGCAGCCGTAATTCACCGGAGACAGGCCGGGCTTTGCGCCAGCCCGCACCCGCGCCAAAGGTCGGCGACCTCTGGACACCCGTTCTGCCGCCCGGCGGCAAATTGGCCGGCGTGAAAAGCTGCAAATAATTCTCGCCGCGCGTTTGCATTAGGAGTAAAACTGCCCCACTCAAGTCAATTCAGCCGGGAAAGAATTATGAATCGCATCTACCAAGGCCGCGTCAGCAAGGTTGAAACTTTTACGGGCGACAAGGAAAACCTGTGGCAACCGCTCGACCCCGATCCAAAAATCGCACGCGAAAAATGGCAATCACTCCTCTGGCAGCATCACGAATTGTTTCAGACTGATGTGAATTATTTGCTCGCTGCTTTTGCGGCGCAAGTTCCCGACAACTGTGAGGATGAAATTTGGAGTGACTATCGCTCCGCCATTGAGCGGAGTTGGGAATCATACACTGGCCGACAAGGCACATGGAAACGCCCTTTTGAATACGTGTGTGTGCTTGTCGGATGTAAAAAGAATGCTTCGTTCGAGGAATTCCGTCGCAAGTTAAACAGCATGACTGGTTCAAAGGCTTCGGAAAAGCAAAGGCTTGAGGCATTGAAACAGTTGTTTGAATCAGCAACTGACACGGCGATGAAGCTGACAGACCCGGATCAACCAGTTGAAGAATCCTTGAAAGGAAAGGCAAAAGATTTGTTTGGCAGCACGTTGGTCAACCTCTGCGCTCAAAAAACCAAAGTGACTCCGCGTGACGTTATTGCGGAACAGCGGAATCACGCAAGCGAATGCACGAAGAAGGCAAATGAAGACGGGCACTTGAAATGGGCGGATGTTTTTTTCTTCAAAACTGATAAAAGCTCAAGCGCTTGGTCGCGCGAAGATGCTGGAAAAAATATCGTTCAGTGCCTTGAAAAACTTGTCGCGGAGGTCAAACAAAAAGCGAAAGACGCCAAGACAGTTGAACAGGAAACCAAGTTGACAGAATTGGCCGGACGACTAGAAAAGCAGAAAACACCGCTGACGACGTGGTGCAACAATCCAAAAACGGATTTGCCAACGACAGAGCCAACTCGGAAAGGCAGCGGTGGCTATGATTTGAAGGCAGCCATTCTCTTTTCATTGCAGCCTGACCTAGACGGATTTCGTGAAGCATTCCTTTTGTTCAACCAAGGGAGGATCAAGGAGGAATTTACAACAAAGGCCAAACCCGACGCGGCTTTCATTGCCCGGATGGCCGGTGGAGTCGCACGTCCGGTGTTTCCATTTTTTTGCGACCTTTGGGCAGGGAAATTTAATGACGAAAAAGTCGGCCAAGGCATCTGGCCGGATTTTGAAAAGCAGGCATTCAGTGAAGTTTTTACAAAAATCGGACAATTCATCGTTCGCGGACGCAAGTTTGAACTCCGATTGGCGATTGCCAATGCAACCATTGACAGAATCAAAAAGCAAAAAAAATCCGATCCAAGATTGCAGGCGGTTGAGCGAATTACTGAAACTTTGGCCGATGCACTGCCGGACTGCGCAGTAGATGAAAATGGACAAAGAATTCCCTACGCTATTCGCGAACGCACCTTAAAAGCGTGGCCCAAAGTCCGAACCGCGTGGCGTGACACCATCAAAAAATCACCTGATGTTTCGGCAGACGATTTGATAAAGCAAAAAAATCGTATGCAGGAACGGATGCGGGAAAAATTCGGCAGCGCGCCGTTGTTTGATCTGCTCGTAAAAGAACGAGACATCTGGAATCACGCAGATGAAGATCCTCTGAAAATTTGGTCCGAATATGTCGAAGCCGGCGAGGAAAAGACGCACTTGGAAACCGCGCGTCTGTTCGCACCGGCTCATGCTACCTTGTCGCCACGATTTTTCCGCTGGTCGGAAACGAATAACAAGGAACACCTAACAGCAAGCGCCGTGGAAATTCCATTTGCGTTTGAAGCCGACGCGCTTGATTTAGATAAAAAAGAAAAGATAAAAATCAAAATTCACTTCTGGTCTCCGCGTCTGTTGCGTGATGGGCTGCGAAGCAAAAACGAAAAGTTGGACAAAGACGAGCCAGACCAAACTTGGATGCCGCCGGTGTTGCGAGCATTCGTAAAAATGCGCAAGTGGCCGAGCGATAAACAAACTTTTGCCGGGGCTTCAGTGCGGCTTGCTCCGCGCTGCAAAGAAAACATCCAGTTGGTATTTGAGCCGGCATTAGACAACAACACCTTGAGAAAAGTTTGGGCCGAAGAAATGCCATTTACACCGAGGATGGAAAAATTAAATGATGAATGGGTGGCAGCCGGTTTGCGCTGGCCAAAATCCGAAGCCGAAAAGTTCCCTTGGCTAGAAAGCGGTGGAGTAAAATGTCTGGCGGCTGATCTTGGCCTGACAAACAGTGCCGCTTGGCAAATACTCCAGGCCACAAATAAAGAAAAGGCCGCAAACACAACACGGCTTCGCCACCGGTTGAATCCTGATTCTGAAAAACCCGCTTGGTTCACTCATTCGATTGCAAATGGCATTGTCCGCGTTTCTGGAGAAGACCGCTGGGGCTGGCGAAAATTTGCTTCAACTGAAAAAGCCGAAATCCGCGCGGAACTGAAGCAACCAACAGATAAGCGCAACGCGCTTTGCCGCAAGTTTTCCGCTCTAAATCGCGAAATCGAATTTCAAACCGCAACCCATGCTTTCTTGCCGGAATTGTCAGGAAGTGGCGGGCGCAATGCAACAGACGAGGAGACGAGCGAAGCCGAAAAGTATTTTGCCACGTTCAAAACCAAAGGGTTCGACATCATTGAACGTCGGCCAAATTGGAAAACACAACTTTCCTTTCCTGAACAGAATGACGAATTGCTTTGGGGATTGAAGCGAGTCCGCGCACAACTTTTCCGGCTAAATCGCTGGTCGGAACAGCTTGGCAACAAAAAAAATTCAAAGCCCTTCCAGTCGGCAATTGAAATTATCGGCGGCCTTCGCGAAGGCGATCCGCTACTTGAACTCGCAGCGCTCAAAAGCGACACGAAGAACCTCAAAAAACGTGTCGGCGAGTTGGCTGGCGAATATCTGGATTGTTTTAAATTAATGCTTCCGCGTATCGCAGACCGCGTCTTGCCGTGGCGTCGTGGCCATTGGTCTTGGAAACCTTGCGAGAATGACTGGCACAGAATGGAACTGGACACCTCAAAACCCCGACCCGAAGCCCTGCTTGCCGGGCAGCGCGGTGTCAGCCTGGCAAGGCTTAACCAATTGAAAGATTTAAGGCAGTTGGCCCAATCCTTAAATCATCTTTGCCGCCACAAACAAATTGAGCGCAGGGAAATTGTGCCCGAACCTTTTGAAGACTGCCGGCAAGCGATGGATGACGCCCGCGAAGATCGAGCCAAGCAAATTGCTCACGAAATTTTCGCAATCGCCCTTGGGGTTACACTTGCGCCACCACCGGCAGACAAACAGGAGCGAAAACAAACTGAATCTTTGCATGGCGTCTATCGTTGCTTGGAACGCGGCCCGGTAAATTTTATCGCGCTCGAAAATCTTACTGCATACAAAACTTCTGCCAAACAAGGCCGACGCGAAAACCGGCAACTCACATCATGGTCACACCGGCGCGTGCATAAGATTCTTGGCGAGCTTTGTGAATTGGTTGGACTGCCAATCGTCCTTGTTGATCCCAAATTCACTTCAAGATTCAGCGCAAAAGATCACAGTGCTGGTTTCCGCACCGAGGAAGTGCGAAAGGACGACACGCGCCGTTCGTTCTGGAAAAGAAAAGCGATGGAAGAATCAAATGGCTGGCAAGCGGAATTTCTTTCCTGGCTTGATAAACTCCCAAATGGAAAAACATTGCTACTGCCAAAGAAAGGCGGCGAGTTCTTTGTGTCGCTTGGAAAAGATTCATCGCTTTTCCAAGCCGATCTCAATGCTGCTTACCGCATCGGCCTTCGCGCATTGGCTCACCGAAACCGCGCCGAATTGTTAGGGCAGATATGGATTGAGAAGGAGAAGAAATACTATCTTGTAGATACCGCGAACGTCTTTTCTGATTCAGTATTGAGGGATGGTTGTTCATTCAAAACAGTTACAAGCAGTGAAAAGCTCTGGGAATATGTGAATGAAAAGCTAGCTTGGCAGCGTTGCCGAGAAATCAACCAAGCGCGCCTGAAAACATTTGGGGTCGTTGTCGAAGAGCCTGCAAATAATCTTCATCCTGACGAGGAGGACGACATCCCCATGTGAGCCATGAGCGACGCCCCGGTTCAAACCCAAGGCGGACTGGAATCGCAACCGCCGTTGCCGGTGCGTCGGCTACACAACTTCATCTATTGCCCGCGCCTGTTTTATTTCCAGTGGGTTGAAAACATTTTTCAGGAGAACGCGGACACGGTGGCCGGCAGCCATGTCCATCGCAACGTGGATGCGCCGTCCAAGCTGGACGATCCCAAGGAACTTGGTTTGCCGGAAGGCGCGAAGCTCCGCAGCCTGCGGCTGGAAAGCGAATCGCTCGGCCTCATCGGCGTGGTGGACATTGTGGAAGGCGGGCCGGACGGCGCGGAAATCATTGACTACAAACGCGGCTCGGCCCGGCGCGGTGCCGAGGGCGAACGCGAGGCGAAAGAGCCGGACGCCATGCAGGTGGCCGCGCACGCGCTGCTGTTGCGCGAACATGGCGTGAACGCGGTTCGCGGCGCGATTTATTACGCGGCCGACAAACGGCGCGTGCCGGTGGAATTCACCGAGGAACTTTTTGAGAAAGTGCGGACGGCAATTGCCGACGCGAAGCAAGTTGCCAGGAGCGGAAGCTGCCCGCCGCCGTTGAAAAATGACGCGCGCTGCCTGTATTGCTCCGCGTATCCGATTTGTCTGCCGAACGAATCGTTCTGGTGGTCGAAACGGCGCAAGCCGACGGACAGCGACGCGCAGATTCAATTCGGTTTCATCGGGCAAGCGGAAGACGCGGTCAAGAATCAGATTTTGGAAGCGCTGGATTTTGCCGCCGAATCCAGGGACAAAGAACCGACGTTGCAGCCGCCGCGACCGGAAGGCGACGACGGCGAGGTGCTGGTGGTGCAGACGCCCGGCGCGCAGATCGGCCAGCGCGGCGATGAATTGCTCGTCAGCGTCAAAGGCGAGGACGTGCGCAAACTGCCCGGCCAGCAAGTGCGTGCGATTTATTGCTACGGCGCGGTGCAGATGACGGCGCAGGCGGTTTCGACGTGCCTGGAACTGGGCATTGACGTTTCCTATTTTTCACCGGCAGGACGGTTTCTCGGAATGCTGGGCGGATTGCCGGCCAGCGGCGTGGACGCGCGGCGCGGCCAGTATCGGCTGTTTGAATTGCCAAGCGTGCGTTTGCAACTCGCGAAGGAAATCATCCGCGCCAAAATTCATAATCAGCGCGTGATGCTCATGCGCAATGGCGAAGCGCCGGAACGGGTGTTGAGCTTAATGTCCGGCTTTCGCGACGCGACCGAATCCGCGCGCGATTTGACGGCGTTGCTGGGCATCGAAGGCAGCGCGGCGGCGCTTTATTTCGAGCAGTTCGAGTCCATGTTGAAACAGCGCGACGACTGGAAATTCGACTGGCGCGGACGCAATCGCCGTCCGCCGCGCGACCCGGTGAATGCGCTAATTTCGCTTGGCTATTCCATGCTGGCGAAGGAACTCACAGGCGTTTGTTATTCGGTCGGACTTGACCCGTTTCTTGGTTTCATGCACCAGCCGCGCTATGGCCGCCCGGCCCTGGCGCTGGATTTGATGGAGGAATTTCGCCCCCTGGTGGCCGACAGCGTGGCGATCAGCCTCATCAATCGCGGCGAACTTGGCCCGGAAGATTTCATCCGCAGCGCGAACGGAACTTTTTTGAACGACCGGGGACGCCGACCATTTTGGGAAGCATGGTTTCGCCGGCTGGACGCGGAAGTGAGCCACCCGGAATTCAGCTACAAAATGGCATATCGCCGGATGCTGGAGGTGCAGGCGCGGCAGTTGTGGCGGTTCGTGCGCGGCGAGGCGTTGACCTATCACGGATTCACCACGCGATGAGCCGGCTCCGCTATCTTGTCAGCTACGACATCAGCGACCCGAAACGGTTGCGGAAAGTGGCACGCTCGCTGGAGGGTTTTGGCGTGCGCCTGCAATACTCCGTTTTTGAATGTCCGCTGGACGATTTGCGTTTGGCAAAATTGAAGGCCGAACTTCAAGGCTTGTTGAACCACGACGAGGACCAGGTTTTATTTGTCTCGCTGGGTGCGACTTCAAAAGATGCCAGCTTAATCATTGAAGCAATGGGATTGCCCTACGAAGTGCGTTCGCGCGTGACGATTATTTGATTTTCAGACTTGCAACTTTTTCTGAAAGGCGTTGAATGAACCCGGCTACGGCCACCGACCATCAACCTTCCGCCATTGGGTTGACATGATTTTTGAAATCGCGAACGACTGCGCCTGATTGCGGCTAACGCGGCGCGAGCGCTGAAATGCTGGCGCTTGGCCGCAAGGACGCTCGCATTATGTAAATGATTGAAAGCGAAGCTCTCACGCATGATCACCCTGCCGACATACTCATCTGAAAAGCTGCGATGCCTTGCCGCTCGCCAACTGCGGCAAACTGCGGCGGAAAATAAGGCTGGCGGCAGGGGTGAGCTTCAGTCGGCGCGAATTCAGGAATCGTGAGGCGGACCTTGGACGATCTGGACGCCAAACCCACCTGGCGCTTCAGTCGGCGCGAATTCAGGAATCGTGAGGCGGCCGGTGTAAAAATACAGCTTGTCGCCGGCGCGGAAGCTTCAGTCGGCGCGAATTCAGGAATCGTGAGGCGGTCGATGAACAGGTGGATTTTCGCGTTCACCAGGTCGCTTCAGTCGGCGCGAATTCAGGAATCGTGAGGCGGCATGTTTTTTCTTAAATTGATTTCAAATCGTTTCCGCTTCAGTCGGCGCGAATTCAGGAATCGTGAGGCGGCTTGA
>Ga0181516_10002372_pt1 | contig 13419 bp, 7 predicted proteins | sample PEATcosm2014_Bin_25_FD_121104 | JGI IMG/M metagenome (GOLD analysis project Ga0181516, IMG submission 121104) | Peatland microbial communities from MTU Mesocosm Facility, Houghton, MI, USA - PEATcosm2014_Bin01_10_metaG | ecosystem: Environmental > Terrestrial > Soil > Wetlands > Peat | place... | reverse complement strand
GGAGCAGCAGGTGAACTTCTATAAACACCAATTTGTCATGCTGGGCAATATTCCCGAGGTGCGCGGACTGGTACCCTGGGTGCTGATGGATTTCCGTTCACCCACCCGCAACATTCCCAAACTGCAGGATGGTTATAACCGCAAAGGGCTCTTCTCAGAAAAGGGTGAGAAGAAGCAGGCGTTCTATCTCTTCCAGAAGGTGTACGGGGAGCACTCTGTCGGAAAAGCTGACTGAGCAAAGTGAGCGAAATCCTGTTGAAGTGCGTCTCTCAACGCAGGAAACAGAGTAGTGTGCTTTCGTTGTGTTGGGGCGCACGGTAAGAAACCTCGCCGAAGCGATACCCTTGAATTGGGCTTGAGTCGTAGCTGCGCCGCAGAGAAACTCCGCGGTAAGGGATGAGGAGTTGCAATGAGAATCAGATGGTGGGCGCTTCTCTTACCTGCAGCGGCACTGCTCGCGTCTTGCGGAGATTTCTGGGAACCGCCGAGCGGCAACGGCACCACCAGCTTTTCCCTTACCAATAACGGAAACATTACCGTGACTGCCGGTTCGAGCAATACCGCGCTGATCACTGTGACGCCCGCCAACTCATTCACCGGGACGGTAACTCTGAGCTGTGCCGTAACGGCGCCCTCGGGCGCAACCAGCCCCGTAACGTGCGCGCTTTCCTCCAGTTCAGTTTCGATCAGCGGCACCACCGCGGCAAACTCCACTCTGACCGCTACTGCCCCTGCCGCGGCCTCGACCGGAGCCTACGAGCTAACCGTTACCGGTACCTCCGGCAGCGTTGCGGCATCGACCACCGTCTGCGCCGTGGTGGGGACGTCCACGTCCAGTTGCACCAGCACGTCCTCCACCAGCGGAGATTTCTACATCCTGGATGCTCCCACGGGAGCCGCATCCGTGATCGCGGGCTATTCCATCGTTTCCGATGTACTGACGCCGCTCGGCAGCCCGCAGGATGTGACCGGCGGTGCATTCTCCATGGCTATCAGCCCCAGCGGAAATTTCCTATACGTGGGCTCGACCGCCGGCATCTACGTTTACCCCATCACCAACGGAGTGCTTGGCGCGGCCACCCAAATCTCTCAGGATCCGTCGCCCTTGGCGATGCAAGTCGACCCTAATGGCCGATGGCTGCTGGACGCTTCGGCCCAGGGAGTACTCAACGCGATTCCAATCACTTCTTCAGGCGCGTTGGATACTACACGCTCGATACAGTCGCCTGGCATGGCAAGCGATACGGTCACTCAGATGGCGATTGCCCCCAAAGGCGGGCTCATCGCCGTTGCCCTGGGAACGACCGGAACGCAGCTCTTTTCGTTCACTTCAGGAAACGCGGCTCCGCTTGGAAATGGCAGCAACGCATTTAAGGCGACTACTTCGTCAAGCGACTCCGCGGTGGCCGTGGCCTTTGATTCGCAGGGCCGATATCTCTATGTTGGCGAGACCAATGTCTTGAATTCCACTACCAGTCCCGGCGCACTCAGTGCGTTTGTGATAGGCAGCGGCTATAACTTGACGCCGTTTTCCAATTCGCCTTATCCCAGCGGAGGCACCGGCCCGTACGCCATTCTCAGCCAGGCGTCGACTGGAGATTATGTATATGTGGCCAACTGGGAGACAAGCTCGACGGGGAATGTGACTGCATTTCAACTGAACAGTTCCACGCCTACTCTAACGGCTCTCGCCAACACGGCCGCAACCGGAACAGAACCGAAAGGTCTGGCCGAGGACAGCACAGGTAGTTACGTGCTGGCCGTAAGTTCGGCAGGCAGCAATTATTTCAATGCCTACACATTTGATGCCACGACTACGGGCCAGCTGGACTCGGTCTCGTCGCTAAGCTTGAATTCGACCGGAAGCACCCCGATCGCGATTGTCGCGGTGCCGTAGAAAACAGGGAACAGGGAACAGCGTCTCCTTCCCGCTGCGATCGCTTTGCGCGCGGTAGGGACGCAATCGTAAGCAAGCAGGAGACGGAACCGATCGCAGCGGCCCCGCCAGTCGAGCCTCAGGCGGAGTCGCAGCTATTTCTTCAGCTTTGCGATCTTCGGTGTCGCTCTAATTGCCTTGGTTTTCGCTCGTTCTCGGAACGGCCTCAACTCCAGCAGTTCCTCGACAACATATGCGCCGGTCGTCCCGTCTGAGAACGTAACAATCAATCCGTCGTCCCCATCGAATGCGGTGGTTAGTATTTGTATAGTTTGTGTCATATATGGGATGTACTCTCTTCCAGGTCCTGAATCTGTCTAATTTTGCTCAGCAGCCCCTTTCTTGAAGCGGCAAGTGGGTTTATCAAAGGCACAATCTCGGTTTTTCAGCCCCATACCCCTGATCCCTGATCTCCGATCTCCGATCTCTGATCTCTGATCACTGTTTCTTCTTCACTGAACCCTGATCACTGTCCCCTGTTCACTGTTCTTCTGCTATCCTCAAGTTGAACGCCACGGGCAGTGTCAATTCAATCGCCATTCTTGATTACTTCTTTCGTCAAGCGCCTCGGGCTTGCGGCGCCTTGGCTTCCGGCATTGCTTTTTTTTCTGCCACTCGCCGGTTGCAATCACTTCAGAATCGAGCATCACGAAAAGGTCTATGTCTGTGTGCAACAGACATACCTGCACGACCGCGTGGCCGCCGTCTCGAATCGGGTGGCGGAGGTGGTGAACGGCCAATCGCTCGAGGTGCTGGAGCACGGGCGGCGATTCCTGAAAGTCCAGACGGAGAAGCAGGAAGTTGGCTGGATTGAGGAACGTGCGGTCATTGATGCCAAGACCTACAACGCCTTCGAGCAGCTAGCCGCGCAGCATAAGAATGATCCCGTGGCGGCCACCGCTGCCTTGCGCGACGATCTCTACATGCACGTCCTTCCCGGCCGCGCGACCGAGCACTTCTATCGGCTCGCTGGCAACTCCAAGGTTGAGCTCCTGGTCCGCGCCTCGGTTCCAAAGATGGCTACGGCGGTCCTGGGCCCGCTGCCCAAGCTTTCGGCGCCCAAACCTCAGCAGACCGGAAATGCTCCGGCGGCGGTTGTTGGAGCAAAGGCGCCAGAGAAGACGAATCAAGCGGCCCCAATCCCAGGACAGCCGGAGACTCCGCCGCCGGATATGGAAGACTGGTGGCTGGCGCGCGACAGCGAGGGGCATACAGGCTGGCTGCTCGGCAGCCGCCTGGATGTGGATGTGCCGGATGAGGTTGGCCAATATGCCGAGGGCCAGCGGATCGTGGCCGCATACGTGCTTACCAAAGTCATGGACCCAAAGTCCGATACGCCCGATCAGCCCAAGGCGGAGTACGTTACCTTCCTGACGCCGAAATCCGGCCTGCCCTTCGACTTCGATCAGGTCCGCGTCTTCACATGGAGCATGAAGCACCACCGCTACGAGACCGCCTTCCGGCTGCATCCCATCGAGGGTTTTTTGCCTGCCCACGCTGGACTTGTTCCGGTTCCGGGCAACTTGCTTGAGCGAGTACCCGGGTTCAGCTTCCAGATCGGCGATGCGGCGAATCTGAAGACCGACCCGGCGACCGGCATTACTCGGCCGGTGAATCCACGGACGATCAACTACGAGATGATCGACACCCGCGTGCAGCGCATCGGGCCGGATCTGGCGCCCATACCGATAATGCATTCTGAAGACGAAAAGGCGAAGGCGAAGGAAAAGCTGGCCGCAAAGAAGAAAAAGGCCAGATAGACCAGCCAGGGGTAGGCCGGCGCAGAGGCGACGTTACCCTCGCCGGCGCAACTCCAGCTCAACCACGCGGAGCATCTCGGCTTCGGGAGCGGGTTTGCCGGTCCAGATTTCGAACTGGCGCGCGCCCTGCTGGACGAACATCTCGAGTCCGCTGATGACGGGAAGGCCGCGAGAGCGGGCAAGCTTGAGCAGCGGCGTTTCCAGCGGGTTGTAGACCATGTCGAAGACCAGCGACGCGTTCAGCTCGTTCTCCTTGATGGGCAGAGGAGGTTTTACGCCAGCCATGCCGCAAGGGGTGGTGTTGATGAGTACATCGAACTTGTTCTTGGCCAGCAGCTCCTGCTTGAGCGATTTGGCTTTTGCTTTTCGCGCCACGGCAACGGCCGTCTCGTGCGTGCGGTTGACGACAAAGACCTCAGCGCCCTGTTCCACAAGGCCGAAGATGGCAGCGCGCGCCGCGCCTCCCGCGCCCAAAACCACAATGCGCGCGCCCTTGAGCTTCATGCGCTTTTCCAGCGGCCGTACTACGGCGGCGACGTCAGTGTTGAATCCGTAGAGTTTGCCGTCAGCGCCGGTGCGCAGCGTGTTGCATGCACCAATGCGCGCAGTGAGCGGGTCCATGTTGGCGAGATGCGGCAGGACCTCCTGCTTGAGGGGCATGGTGACAGCCACGCCGCCCAGCGGCAGCTCGCGCGTAATGGTCAGCAGGTCGTTAAGCGACTTGACCTTCAGCGGCAGCATGATGGCGTTGACGTTTTCGCGGCGGAATGCCGTGGAATGCATCAGCGGCGAGAGAGAGTGTGCGATGGGGTTGCCCGCCACGCCGAAGATGCGGGTTGCCTGGTCGAGCTGATCGAAGCGGTAGATGTCGAGAATGGTGCGCGCTGAAACCTGGCCAGGCGCGGTCTCCTCCCCGTCAGCCGAAGAGGCAAAAGTGAATGCGCCGCCGGCCCTTGGGCCCAGGACCCGGCTCACAAGGCCCTCCTCACCCATGGCGATGCCAACAATTTCCGCTCCGAGCGACGTGTCTTCAATCAACTTGATCACGGCCAGGTTGTCGGCGAGATTGCGCGCGGTGGAAACGACCTTTACGAAGTCCGGCTGAAAAGCCAGAATGCGCTCGGCTGCCTGGTCGAGACTCTTGGTACGAGTAAAGTCATGAAAACTAATGAGAAGGGCAGCACCCGCTTCACGCAAACCGGCGCGAAATTTAGCCAGTTGGGCCGACTTTGCCTCTTCAGCCGACTCGACTTCGAGATCGACGATCTGGCAACCGGCCTCGGCGGCGTGAAGCAGAGTTTCCAGCTCCAGAACGAGAGACCCGGAAAAATGCCCGCCAAATTTCTGGCGGCGGCAGGTGGCGATGGCCGTTACATCCCGGCGCGCATAAAGGAAATCTTTAATCCCGGGAAGAGCCGCCGCCGGCTTGGGCAGGGCATCGAGGCGAAATTCGATGAATCGCACATCCCGGATGGCCGCCTCAGCCCGCTGAATCAACTCTGCCGGCGAGCTGCCCTGCACGGCCACACACAGCTTGGGCAGGCGCAGCCGCGGGGCGGCGGGCACGGGAAGCGGCGGGGACTGTAAAGCTGCCGCATGCGCGGGCTGCAAAACTGCCGAATTGGATGCGGAGCGAGGCATACTTCTCAATTGACGCATATTAAAGGGGTTTCGACGCAGATGCAACAGTCCTGTGGCAAATAAGGCACTTTTCCATCAAATTGGTTACTGGAACGTCACGGCTGGCCCAAAGGGGGAATATTTTGGGGCTGGGCCAGTTCCATATATCGGGTAACAGATGCGCTTTGACGCCGGGCTGCGACCGATGCCGGCAGGCCGCAAGCTCGCGGAATGTCATCGATCCATTGGCTTTAGCAGCGGTTTGTGCTGGAAAACCAACATGCTGTACTGGGATACACTGTGGAGGCTGTGGACCGTATTCGCGCCGATTCCGCGTTGTTTGAAGAGCTGGCGATGCCCCTTTTCGCCAGGTTATACAACTTCGCCTGCTGGCTGACCAAGGACCGGGCGGCGGCTGAAGATCTGGTGCAGGAGACATATATGAAGGCGCTTAAGGGGTTCTCAGGGTTCAAGCAGGGAACAAACTTTCGCGCCTGGATGTACAGGATTCTGCGCAATACCTTTCTGACCAGCCAGACGGGTCTGAAGGCCGTTTCACTCGACGATGACGACGGGCCCCCGGAACCGGAGACGGCCGAGACTCCGGAGTCACTGCTGCTGGCGCGCATGGACCGGGAGACGATCCAAAAGGCTCTGGAGGAGTTGCCGGTGAAGTTCCGCGAGGTAATTCTGCTGTGCGATCTGGAAGAGATGAGCTACGCGGAGATTGGTCAGACGCTGGATATTCCGATCGGGACAGTGATGTCGCGCCTCTCGCGCGGCCGCAAGGCGATGCGGGCGCTTCTGGCGCAACGGATTGAGGGGGCACGGCGATGAGCTGCGAGAACTGGTCCGGCAAGCTGGACGCCTATGTCGATGGGCAAAGCCCTGACACGGAGCTTGAGTCTCATCTGCGTGAATGCCCGAAGTGCGCACGGGAGGTGCTGAGCCGCTGGCAAATGAAGCGCGCGACGCAGGCTGCCGCCGAGCGCTATGCGCCGTCTTCTGAATTTCGCCTGCGTGTGCAATCGCAGATTGCAGCCAGCAGGGCGACGCCCCGTAAACAGCTGTGGGGGATTCCGCGACTGACTTGGGCCGCTGCCGGGCTGGTTGCGGTGGTGCTGCTGTTTGTGCTGGGAATCGGCTGGAACCGCCACGCGGCGCACGAGCAAGCCCTGGCGGAGCTGCTGGATCTGCATGTAGCGGCTCTGGCAAGCGCGAACCCGGTGGATGTGATCTCGACCGACAGACATACGGTGAAGCCGTGGTTCCAGGGCAAGCTTCCCTTCACATTCAATCTTCCCGATTTGCAGAACACGCCGTATACGCTGCTGGGCGGCAGGATGATGTACTTCGAGCACAACCCAGGCGCGCAGCTCCTTTATCAGACTCGCAACCATAAATTGTCGGTCTTTGTCTTTCAGGATCGGGCGGGAGCAGGGGATTTCGGACTGGGTATTAGTTCAGGCAGCCAGATGGCCTTTCACGTGGAGAGCTGGAGCGAGGGTGGTTTGCGCTTTGCGATTGTGAGCGACGCGGGAGCGGCAGATGTTCATGCACTGGGCGAACTGCTCCGGGCCGCGGGCCGGTCCTGACCACGGGAGCCGCTCGCCCGTGGGGGAGTTGATCTCGCAACTCCCCCCACCACAGCAGTTTCACCGAAAATGCTGCTGATCTAGAGATACAAGGGACCGTGGGCACCCTCATCGTGGTTTGGTAAGATCGCCCGAGATCGGGGCAACCCGCCAGGTGCTCTCCGCCTTTAGAATTCGATCCTTCCCTGAAATGCAATCATGCGCGGCGAGGTGTCTCCACCGAGTCCAACACCAAGCAGTCCGGTAGGTGGTGAGGTCGTGCTCTGGAGCGTTCCGAATCTTGCGATGGGAGAACCGGGCACGCCTGCCTGGACGGTGCTGGGAAGTGCAAAATTCGGATGATTGAATGCATTGAACATCTGGCCATCGATGCGCAGCTTGATTCCCTCCCGGATCGGAAAGGTCTTGGTAATGTACATGTCCGAATACGTGAAGTGCGGCCCACGCACCGAGTTGCGGCCCGAATTGCCGAACTGACAGATGGTTGGATTATCGCTCTCGACGCCGAGTACGCCCGTATAGCATGCCCCGGTCGTCGGGTCGACAACGCTGACGAAGGCGTCGGGGTTGAGCCACTGCTTCGTTCCTGTTACGGTTACGCCGGCATAGGGAGTCTTGCGATAGAGCGGCACGCCGGGAATCCGGTTCGCATATTCCGGGGCGGCGAACTGGATGGTCTGTGCGGGGTTCGCTGCCTGGAGGACGCCATTGCCGTTAGCGCTGTATTGCTGGCTCAGGACGCTGAAGGGCAAGCCGGAGTGCAGGAATCCCGTCTCCGAAAACGACCACCCCCCGAAGAATTGGCGCAGCATCGCATTACCGGAATGGAACGGTACTCGATACATCCCGAACGCGGAGATGTTATGCCGCACATCGTAGTCGCAACTTGCATGTTGACGGCTTAATTCTCCCGGCAAAGGAGACTCCAGGCCCTGCGTGGAAAATGCGAGCAAGCCTCCATTCGACACTTCGTCAAGGCAGTGACTGAAGGTGTAGTTTCCGCGCAGAGTCAGGCTGCCCCATTGTTGTGTATAGACGGTCTGCAATCCGTTGTAGATGCTATTCGCGCCGGTCTGGAACTCGGTGACGGTTCCAAATCGCTGATCGAGCGGCTGCTGGAACGGAAATGGCGCAAAGCATCCGCTGCAGACGTTCTGGTAGCCGTTGAGCTGAACCTGGTAGGGTTCATGCAGTCCACGCGTGCCCACATAGTCCGCTCGCAGATTGCCGCGCGATCCAATTTGCTGCTCAATACCAAGGTTGTACTGGTAGTAGTATGGAGTCTTGAGCGTGCCGGTGGGAAAAGTATTGAGACTGACGGCCAGCGGACAGGTCGCCTCACCCGGCTGGATGCCCACACAAGGCGCACCGCCAGAGCTGAAGGCTGTCTGGAACAGCTTGTTGGCGTTGACCGCGGCGTCAACAGCGCTTCCTGGAACATTGGGCGCTACTCCAAGGCCACTCACCTCTCCACCAATACCGCCCGTGAAGGCAGGATCGTTGGGCGCGTTTATCAGGCCGCTGTCGGCGATTTGCTGGGGGATGATGTCGCTAAAGACGCCAAATCCTGTGTGCACTGCGGTATGCGCACGAATTTGGTACGCAAAAGAGGCGCGCGGCTGATAAACGAACAGCGGCGTTGCGGGAAAGAGATTGCGAACATGACCCAGGACGACCTGATTTAAAGGCTGATTCGTTTGGTGTGAAGCATCCAGGAAAGAGCCAGCCATGCGTGAGAAAAGAGCGTGCGGACTGGTGATGTCGGTATTCCAGGTTACGCGCATGCCATAGGTGATCGTTGTCTTCGGAGACAGCTTGTCGGTGTCCATTGCGTAGTATTCGAGGTTCCCGACCGCTGCTCGTTCTTTAAGCGAGACCGGAAAGTTCTGAACCGCGGTGAACGCTGCGCCGTAAGTGAACTCCGCGAGGTCGTTGTAGGTAACTGTCGGCACAATGCCCTCGCCAAGGTCATAGTCGCTTGTGTCGACACGGCGCGTATTGAGACCAAAATGCAATGTATGCTTTCTTCGCGTCCAGGTCAGATTGTCGTTGACCTGCCACTGCGTGACCTTACGGCCTTGCGGGAATGTGTTGTTCAAGCCGCCGATTTGGGTGAAGGGCACGCTGTCACTGCCCGAGGCGAGCACGATGGGAAATGTTTGCAATGCCTGCGCATAGTTATTGGGTTCGAAGATGCTGGAATACCAGCTTGCTCCAGGATTCAACTGGTTGACGAGGGTGGGGCTGAAAATATGCGTGTAGCCCACGACGAGGGTTCGCTGGGGCTGCGGGGAAAAGGCGTTGAAGATGGAGTTGACCGGATCGGTCCATTCAGCCTGCAGGCCGGTATCCTGCTGGAAGCGATACCAGACGCTGTCTTTGACGTTGATCGTGTGATCGATCTTCAACACGATGAGGTTCTCGCTATCGCTGTTGTTAAGGGACCGCTGTCGTTGTGCTGCACAGCCGCTGCCATCGAGCAAGGCGCCATTGGGCGGGGCAGGCAGCAGATTCCCCGATGCATCCAGCGGGCAGGCTGTGATCGCCACTGGCGATCCACCTGGAGCCGGCAGCAGAGAGAACATATTTTTATAGAAAGGAATCTCGACGGGTTGCGCCGGAAGGTTGGCGCCTGTGACTGGATCGGTCCCGCCCGTAGAAAGTTGCCCAAGGACATACTGCTGGTAGGCAGGCGTCGGCAAGGTTATTTGCGTAACCAGCGGCAATGCTATGCGAATGCCCTCATAGTGGGCGAAGAAGAACAGCTTGTTCTTCCTAATCGGTCCTCCCACGCTGACGCCGAACTCATTCACCACGTCACGCGGCTTTTGGGCGATGCTGCCCGGTGTATCGTTCGCATGAAGAAAGTAATCCTGCGCATTGAAGAGAGAGCCGTTCCATGTCTCGGATACGTCCCCATGAAATGCGTTCGTGCCGGACTTGGTGAAGTAGTTGACCTGGGCCACGGCATACCTCCCCTGATCGACAGAGAATGAATTGGTATTGACTGTCGCTTCCTGCACAGCATCGAGCCCGATGACAAGATTTGTGGAGAGACCAATGTTCAGACCCAGCCAGGGATCGTTCGAGTCGAACCCATCGAGGATGTAACCGTTAGAGGTCGCAGGCAGGCCATTGAACTCGACGTTGCCGTAGCCGCCAGGCGCTTTCGCATCGCTCGATGAGCCGGCAGTGTTCATCAATGCCCCCTGCGCGAACTGGGCAAGATAAGTTAGATCCTGACCGGGATTCGGCAGGTTCGCGATCTCTTTCGCGTCTATAGTAGTCGTGATGTTGGGATTGTCGAGACTGAGCAAGCCCTGCTGTGCCGTCACTTCGACGGTTTGGTTATTCGATTGAACGTGAAGCAGGAAGTTCAAAGAGACTGTTTGGCCAACGCCAATCGTAGTGGGCTCAGATCTGGATGCGGCGAAACCTGTAGCCTCGACAGTAACCTGATAAATGCCCGGATTGATCTGGGAAAAGAGAAAATGGCCTTCGGCGTCTGTTTCGCTGACACGCGTCGCTCGTGTATTCGTATTGTCCAAGGTGATTCTTGCGCGGAATACAGCTGCGCCGCTCGGGTCCGTGACCAGCCCGGAGAGGGCACTGCTGGTTCCGCTCTGCGCCAGAATCGAGCGTGGATTAACCACGGTTAACATCCATAAGATGGGGAGGCTGTACCTCCATGCTCGAATCGCTCGCACATCGACCTCCGATTGGATTTTGTGCTTGGCCTCAGGAGGGATTCGCGAAGATGGTCCCTGGAGGCTATTTAGGCTCGCCTAATTCAATTAGGTACACCTAAAATGGAGCAGTGTCAAATCGTAAGGATCGGGAAAGCATGACCACACGCCGCGTCAACCTAAATACAGAATCAGTGGATAACTATCTCAAAGCCATCTACTCGCTGGGGGGACAGGAAGAGGAACGTGTCACAAGCACCGCGCTGTCGGAGCGGCTTGGAGTGGCGCCAGCCTCGGTCACCAACATGCTCCAGAAACTGGCTGCTTCTCCGACTCCCTTTGTGGAGTACGAAGCCCGACGCGGCGTCCGCTTGTCTGCGGCAGGCAGACGGCGCGCGCTGGAGATCCTGCGTCATCACCGGTTGCTTGAGACGTTTCTGCACAAAGTTCTGGACTACCCGATCGAGGAGGTCCACGACGAGGCAGAACGTTTGGAGCATTTCATCTCCGAGCGTTTCGAGGAGCGCATCGATGCAAAGCTAGGAAGGCCCAAGTTCGACCCTCATGGTCACTGCATTCCCGCTCTGGACGGGAAGATGCCGCTAGAAGCCTCCAGGCCTCTGACCGACATTGAGAAAGAGGGCCATTTCGTGGTTGACAGCGTATCGGATCGAGACGCCATGGTGCTAAAAAAGCTCAAGACTCACGGTATTACACCGGGCGTTCGCTTGCATGTCACAAGGCTGGCTCATGGTGAACTTGCTCTACGATTAGGCGGTATCTCTAAACCTTTGCACCTTTCACGATCTGTCGCTGAAGCAGTCCGAATCCGGTCTGCAAATTGACGAGATCGATGGTTACGGGCGCCACAAATGCAACCTTTTACTGTTACGAACAGTCCTTCGCACTCTTTGACGCATTCCGGGCGTGTGATCGCTCGTCGGGGAAGCCTTGATGTCATGATGCCCAGAATCTGTTCTGGTTTGTGCTATTCACGGGCACGTTGGGCGCATTATGAGTTTTTGGCGCTTCGCGGAATCAATAACTAATTTATTTTCAATTACGGGTTTAGCCGTGCCCCTCCAAAGCCGCATTTATGTAACCGGTTCTAATGCACCGGAATGCATCCAATACGACAAAAGTGATAGGCTCGTGCATCGAATTTGTAAGATTGAAGAGTAATAAACAGGTCGACTTTGGTAGTCCCAAGGTTAATCTAGAGTTTCGGAGGGCCCCCCCGATAATGACTGTTGATCCGCAATCTTCCGCCGGCCGTGTCACTGAGCAACTTCATTCATGGGATTCAGGCGGAGCGGCTTCTGCCGAAGCCCTCACTGCATGGGTGAGCGCGCGGCTGGCTGCGCACGAGGATGCGCTGGCGGCGCTGCTGGCCGTGGAAGGCAGGCGCACGCCGGAGAACTCGCTCCGCCTCTACGATGCGGCTTTGGAGCAGCTAACCTTGGCCGGCGCACAGGCCGGGGTGCTGAATTCGGTGGCTGCCGACAAGGGTGTTCGCGACCAGGCGCAAGCCGAGGCCCAGCGTGTGGCCATGGCGGGGAGCGCTCTGAGTTTGAATCGCGAAGTTTACGAGGCTTTGGCAGCGATCGATCTGGAGGGCGCGAGCCCGGCGACGAAGCACTACGTGGAGCGCACGCTGCTGAGTTATCGGCTGGCAGGCGTGGACAAGGACCAGGCGACGCGGGATCACTTGCAGTCGCTCCACGAAAAGGCCACGCGCCTGACGCTTGAGTTCAGCCGGAATATCCAGGAGGGCGGCAAGACGATCGAGGCCTCGCCGGAGGAACTCGATGGGCTGCCGGACGACTACATTGCGCGGCATCAGCCGGACGCCAATGGGCGCGTGACGATTTCGACAGACCAGCCCGACATGCAGCCGGTGATGACGTTTGCCGCCAATGCAGCCTTGCGCGAGCGAATGTTTCTGGCCTATAACACCCGCGCTTACCCGGTGAACAAGCAGCTTCTGCTCGACCTGCTGGCCACGCGACAGGAGATTGCAACCATCCTGGGTTTCCGCAGCTGGGCGGACCTGGCGACCGCCGACCAGATGATGGGCTCGGCGGCCAACGTGCGCACTTTTCTGGAGAAGCTGAACGCGGCCAGCCGAGAGGGCGCGCGGCAGGAGCACGAAATGGTTCTCGATTTTGCGCGCAATCGCGAACCCGGACTCCAGGCCATCGACATTACCAGCCGCGGATATTGGTATGAGCAGTTTCGCCGCTCGGCATTCGATTTCGATTCGCAATCGGTGCGGCCGTATTTCCCCTATGCCAAGGTTGAGGCCGGCGTGCTGGATACCGCGGCGCGGCTTTTCAAGATTGAGTTTCAGAGGGTGAACGTTGCAGCGTGGCACCCGGATGTGTCGGTATTCGAGGTGCTGGACGGCGGCGAAACGGTGGGGCGGTTTTACCTGGATATGCATCCGCGCGAAGGCAAGGACAAATGGTTCTCTGCCGCGCCGATTGTGACCGGGGTGCGGGGCCGCTATCTGCCTGAGGCCGCGCTGATCTGCAATTTTCCGGAGAGCACGGAGAACGATCCCGGCCTGCTGCAATATTCCGACGTGGTTACTTACTTCCACGAGTTTGGGCACCTTATGCACGGCATTCTCGGCGGGCACACGCAGTGGGCAGGACTCTCAGGGTTTGCGACGGAAGGCGACTTTATTGAGGTTCCGTCGCAGATGCTCGAAGAGTTTTTTCGGGATGAGAAGCTGCTGCAGTCGTTTGCCAGGCACTATCAGACCGGCGAGGTTCTTTCCGCGGCGCTTATCCAAAGGATGAAAGGCGCGGGGGCCTTTG
>Ga0181516_10002371_pt1 | contig 13419 bp, 15 predicted proteins | sample PEATcosm2014_Bin_25_FD_121104 | JGI IMG/M metagenome (GOLD analysis project Ga0181516, IMG submission 121104) | Peatland microbial communities from MTU Mesocosm Facility, Houghton, MI, USA - PEATcosm2014_Bin01_10_metaG | ecosystem: Environmental > Terrestrial > Soil > Wetlands > Peat | place... | reverse complement strand
GTATAGTCCTTCCGCCCGTACATCCGGCTTTCCGCACTGTGAACTCCGAGGACCATCTCGGGATGCTCGTCAAAGTAAGCGTTGTAGTTCACCGCTGCCGGGTCGCCATAGCCCGGAACTATGTGCGATACGCTGTCAATCCATACCGGGTACTCCGGTTGGGGTTCGTTGGGAAGCCGCTTGCGGAAAAACAGAATGTCGGTGGTGACCGCAGTGTTGGCGTTTTTCTGAAAGGTGTCGTCGGGCAGGCGAATTGCAGCGACGAGATCGGCCCTGGCGGCCATCGCGCGGCGGGCGCGCACGTCGAGAGAATCGAGCGTGTAGTGCGAACTGATGCAGACTGCAATCCCACCCGGCTTGAGCTTGTCGAGGGACTTGACAAGGAAGTAGTTGTGAATGGAGAGCTTCGGGTCGGAGTATTCAGGATCGGCAATCTTGATGTCAGCGAATGGAGGATTGCCGATCACCATGTCGAAGGAGTTGTTCGGTAGACGGGTTTCTTCAAATGGCTGAACGAGAATTTTGGCGTCTGGATAGAGCATGGAGGCAAGCGCCCCGCTGAGGGGATTCTTCTCGACCCCAAAAAGTTCGGACTCATGGAGAAGCTGGTCGGGAATGCGGGCAAAGAAGTTGCCCACTCCCATGCCCGGTTCGAGGATGCGCCCGCCGTTAAAGCCAAGGCGGTTTGCCGCCGCCCACATCTGGTCCACGACTTCAATGGCCGTGTAGTGGGTGTTGAGGGACGTTTCCTTGACCGCATCAATTTCGTCCTCAGTGAGGATCTCGGCAAGGCGGTTGCGCTCCTCATAGTAGCGGTAGCCCTGATCCCACAGCTCGCGCAATCCGCCGAAGTCGATGTACTGCGCGATGCGATTTTGTTCATCGGTGGTCGCGGTGCGCTGATCGCCTTGGATGGACTTGAGCAGTTCAAGGATGTCGAGGTTGTGCTGTATGCGCGTCTTAGAGCCGCCCTCGGCGATATGCGAGGCCACATCGTCGTTGAGGCGGAAATTGCGGCTGTTGCGGAGCGGATCGGGCGGAAGAATTGGTTTGGGCGTTGCAGGTTCAGTGGAGTCGTCGGAGGCGATGCCAAAGTCCAACTGGGTGGCTTTGACGTCGCCTTCGAGTATTAATTGTCGTCCGACTCCAGCGGCGGGTAGACCAGTTCGGAGATCAGTTCTTGGGCCTGGTCCATCGGCAGGCCCGACGAGCGGGCTTCCTTCAAAATCTCCCACGCCTGTGCTGCTCGCTCCTGAAGCGTAAAGCGTATCGTCCCCTCCAATTCCAGTTCTGCCGCTTCCTTCGGGCGGTTCCGATAGAAGTTCGTTTCCACCTTGGCGAGCAGGTTCTGGAAGGCCGGGAGTTGCATCAACTCCAAAATGGAGTAGGGGTTGCCGGGGATGGTGCTCGATGCGTCGATGGGAGTCATGTCGTGCCTCCTGGTTCTGATTCAGTGTACTGGTGGATTCGGATTCCCGGAAGGCGCCGGACAGCTCCGGGAACAGGGACTGTTGCATTGGGCGAACTTGTGGCATTTCCACCTCGCAAGAATGAGGGTACACGCCAGTATAATACATACGTGATATATTATCTACAAAGGACGGCCTTGCGCTTGGGCCTTGGGTAAAATGCGCGCTCATCTGATAGGGCGAGTAGCGGGCGCGGCGAAGGCGGAACCCGTTTTACCCTGATCTTGCTCATGCCGCACTATCTGGTGAAAAGTAGGACTGCGTAGGACAAAGAGAAATCTTTGGCGGTGGTCAGTTCGCCACGATGGCGGGTCGTTATTACCTATTCGATCCGGCGAAAGATTGGGTGTGCTGAATTCTTTTTCTGCCGCTCTGACAACTTGTCTAGTCTATTGACAGCTTGCTGCGCCACGCGAGGAAGAATTATCATGCGAAGGGATTTGACCTTATTCAAATGACAGTCCCGCAGCCGCTTAGTGCTGCCGCAAGGGCATTCCCAATGTCCCTTCAATGCCTCCCTGCTTAAGCAGTCGAGATACCGACGCAAGGTGTGCCCATCAGACGTACCCAAAATCTCCCCGTAGGCTTCGATTAGGCCGGGGAGACCGTGACTCCGTTCACCGAACGGCCAAGGATTCCCTGATTCGACAAGGATCTGCCCCAGGAAGAAGTTTCTGACAGGGCCGATAAGAAACGCCAGGATCGAGTCATGGTTCGGCTGGATAATCCACTCTTCCGGAACGATTAAACACGCTTCTCCGTTTCCTGGAATCACATGCCTGTCCTCGTGCCAGGGAACCCTTCCACCCACCTCCTTCAGCACGGGAACTGAGTCGGGATAGTCGGTGGCGAGTGTGACTTCGATAAGAAAGCGGTCCAGCACTTCGGCATCGTCTATGACCGGAAAACTGCCACGGATATGGACGATGCCCCGTTCGACAATTACACGGAGATCTGGATAATGCGTGGCCAATTCAGCCTTCATGGCCTTCAGCACTACCGGGTTTCGCTCGTGCCACGGTGCTATCATCCCTTGGGACACCACGGCTTGTTAGGTGCGCTCACGAATGCGGTGGCCCGCTGCGCCCGCTCCGCAATAGTGGCTGACTTAGCAGCAGCGACCGCTCCAAACACCGCTTCCCATCCTGACCACTTGATCGTATCGAGAGTGTTTGTTGCTTCCGATTTGAGTTCTGGCCATGCGGCTTTCATAGTCTCCGTAAGATTATTCCCCGACGGGTTGGCCGGGTCCTCAACGTGGATAGGATTGTCACTGGCGGAAATCTCTTCCCATACATGCACGAGTTGAGTCGAGAGCGACTCTCCCTTCTTGCGGTCGAGGAGATCAATAATGAGCAACTCGAACACGAACTGCTTGACCCGCAGACCTTTCCGAGTTTTCCAGAGTTTGAGCAGTCGGATCGCGTCTATCACGCTGCTGCCGTTGACGTGGGCGATATGTACATCAAGGTTTGTCTTCATACGGCACTTGTCTGCGCCGTTCTGGTAAATGAAGCAATCCGATTTGTCCCCATCGGTGAATCGCCCAGGCACAACATCAATGTGGAAGTCGCGCCTATAGTTGTCCGCCGAGTTGCCCTTGAGCCGCAGCGCCGAGGTCTTCTCCTCGACGTAGTATCCGTTCCTGAGGCAGTTACGCACATTTTCGTAAATCTCTTGAAGCGTCTCACCGGCAGCATTGCTATCCGATGGAAGGTAGCACACAATATCAAGATCGTAAGATTCCTTGATAATGGTGCCCTTCGCCCTAGACCCGCCATAGCGAATGATCGGCACGGAGCCGAAGCTCTTCCGGATGAGCTTCTCCACTTCGGCGCGATGCGTTTGCAGCTCTTTCAATTCCGTGCTGTCATCATCAAGAGACTGCCCTGACAGCACCGATTGCAGGTACTCATTCGTGTCCATGTGAATTCACCTTAAGTTGAAATGTGAAGCCGGCCCTTTGTTTGTCGAAGTCGTAGACGTGAAGTTCGGGATGCACTTTCGGCAAGAGTTCCCGTCCGCAGAGAATGGCTATCGGTGCGGGTACTGCCGGGAAAACATGGAGATTCTTCACGATGCCCTGACGTTGCAGGATGAAAGCGATGAGTGCCTGGTAGGCGATGCGAAAGGCCTCCAAATCCGCGCGTGTTCTCAGGAAAGTCGGGTTGGGGGCTTGTCCTTTGAGCGTCAGTTCGTATACCGAGTACCGTCCATCAATCTCGCCGGGAAGGTTCTGCTGACGAATGGTGCCGCTCAGGGATAGCATGAGCGCCGCCTTCTCCGCATCGGTTCCTTCGCGCACGATGTTGAACTCATATTCGACGGGTTGCCCGGCCTCTTTCCAGGTCCAGTTTTCGGTATCGCGGTGCCGCTGATAGAGATCGGTGGGAATCTTGTTGCTCAGACGGGCACCAAGATCAACGAGGAGGGGAATGGGAGCAAGTGCAAAGATCGAAAGGTGTCGGACGGTCTGGACTTCGCCACCTGCATCGAGAAGGGATGCCACACCGCGGCGTATTGCCTCCCGTGCTGCCGCAAGGGTGACCGCATCGGAGATCGGAAGCGCGGTGAGATCAATTACCTTTCCGGGCTTGGATACCGGATAGTTCGGCGATAGGGCTTCTATGACTTGATCGAAGGGGATAAACGCGCCCTGGTCGCCGATGTTTGCTGTGAGCGTGAGAACAGAGGTCCGATGTTCGGGACGCAGAGATGTCATATGGTGGATGTGTTGCTCGTGGCTTCGTTTGTACTCCCGAAGGGCTCTCACTGTGTATTGCGCGGGATGGTCATCGATCAGTTTGTGGCAAGCGGGACAGAGTACCATAAGGTTTTCCGCGTCGTGAATGTCGGAAGGGCGCTCTTTCTGGTCCCCTCGCGGACCCTCAGGCTCAAACGCCACGATGTGGGCAACTTCGGCGAAAACACCGGGGGTCAGCGTGACATGATGCGCTAAAACGTACTTGTTGCATCCATCGAATTCACACCGCCCACCAGCAGCCACAAAGAGGAGAAGCCGCACCATTGAAGGAACATTGCGAATCTGGTGCACGGGGACGTGCGCGACGGCTTGTTTGTCATTCGGCTTTTGAGATCGTGTATTCATCGTCTGCTTTCCGTGAGCCGGTCGTCCCGCTTTCTCGACCGCTGCAACGACCTTTGCAGGAAGAAAGCTGATGTAAGCTCACGTTAGGTTACAGTGTAGGCAAATTTTTTTATAGTGTCAACTGCTGCTCCGCAGATGGGGGGTAGAGGGCTTCGAGACGGAATCTTGCAACTATCGGATTCACGTCGAAAGTATCTGAAATCAGTCTGATAGACGATTCACGATTCTTGTGTGGCAGCACTGCTATTCCCAACATTCCTCGGAATTCGATCATCGATTCAAGTGCTTTGGCGACGAGGGATTGGGGCAGGAGCAAGGCACTCATTGCCTGATTGGCCTGAAATTCCCACCATGTATACGGAGGCTTCTTCTTCAATTCTTCGCTGACTCCCGATATTCCGCCTTCGCGGCACAGAATCTTGGGTGCATCGGATGCAAGTCCCCCGGCGAAGAGCGAGTCTGGCCTATTTCCAAGAACGAAGAGGTGCGCGTGGAGCAAACCGTGCCCGCCCTCATGGGCCAGGGTTGTCCTCAGGCGTCGCTCGGCGGGCTTAGTGCCTTCATCGTCAAATGATTTACTGACCATGATCTCCTCTACACCCTTACTTCCGAACAGCGTGAATCCAAGCAACCCTGGGGGCAATTTCTCATAGCGAGGTTGAATTGAAAATCGCTTCTCGATGAAGCGATCAATCCTGATGGGAGACGGCGAAATCGGAAACAAATCCACCTTGCTAAGCGCATCTACGCAGATCGACTCGATGTCGCTCAGCTTGTAGAACGGCTGTTCGGCGAAAGGTCCCGATTTGGCGCGTAAGGTTCTCATTCTTTCTTCTCGCCACGCTTGTTGAGGAATTCGAGCAGGTCCTTTGCGCTCACACCCCCGTCCACCACTTTTCGCAGCGCAAAGCCCATCGCTGGATCGGAAGCTGCCAACCGCTTGAGTTCCTGCATCGGTGGGCGAGCGTCGTATTTTCGCAAATCCTGGGTTGTCGTACCCAATAAGGTCGCCAAACGGCCAAGAACTTCCTCGGAGGGATGGCGGCGGCCAAGCTCAACATCCGACAAAAACGCCGCTGACACAGCGAGCTGTCTGGCAAGTTCGCGGACCGAAATGTCCCTCGATTCCCGGAGCTCCCTCAGATATTCGCCAAACGTCTTCATCGGTTTCGTCATGTGTCAGCTTACACTGTATGATGGGAAGCGTCAACCCTTGTGCTTACCTTGAGGTCTCTGACATGTGAACGTATCTCGCAATGTCTGTGCAATGGAATCTGAATTGAGGGAGGGAGATATGGTCAAAGTTCATGACAGGCTCTTCGTCGGCAACGTGACCACCTGCCGACCAGGGTCCACTGAGTTTGCAGTTGTACATGCGTGCAAGTCTCCCTGTCACCAGCAATCCGTCGGGTACAAAGGAAATCTCCCGCCCCTCCATCCGAATTATCTTGTCCTGCGGCGTCCGTATGACCTCTACCTCAATATCATTGATCCTCCTGTGCCTCTCTTCAAGATCGAGATATTCGTGGAGTTCTTACGGTTCGCCAGCGAACACTACGACGGTGGAGGCTCAGTGCTCGTTCACTGTAATCAAGGCGAGTCCCGAGCACCAACGCTGGCGCTCCTCTTCCTTGCAAAGCATCTCGGCGTAATTCCCACTGATTCATTTTCTGTTGCTAAGGAGAGATTCGCATCCCTGTATTCAGGATACCGACCGGGTGCTGGAATTCAGCAGTTTCTCACCGCCAACTGGGGGATGCAGTATTAAAGGAAGGTCATCGGGTGTGGTCCCGTGGTGGGGCCAGTTCCCATGAAATCGGCGGCAAGACGTTCGTCCGTAGCCGCCTTCTGCAAGGGAGTTGCATTTTCTCGCTGGTGAGGGTAGTACCGATGCCTCGCAACAGTGGGCCAACTGAACGGCCAGGCGGTTGTACGTTTTAGGGGCTTTACGGATTTTGGGGCTTAAGATTATGATACGCATCGCTCCATAAACAGTTTATTTCCCTAGAGGAGCTCGTTTTGGTGGGAAAGAGCGGAGTTCACGAAGCAAGTGCATCGGCCACTGGCTATTTGTACCAGTGTCGTATTGCTCTGCTTGTAGGCATTCGCGCCATCCCGACATCGCCTAACTTGAGCATTTCAATAGAAAAATTCGACGATGTCGCCTTTGATCAGGATGGGACGCCGGAGGAGATGATTCAGACGAAGCATCACCTAGCTAAGACTGGCAACCTAACAAACGCCAGCAGCGATCTCTGGAAAACGCTCCTCATCTGGACCAAGACTGTAATGGCGGATGTAGAGGTGCCGTTCAAGCGAAAATTCATTTTGATGACAACCGGAGCAGCACCAGCAGATTCCGCGGCCTACTATCTGCGGGCGAAGAATGGTGAGCGGGATGAAGAGAAGGCTGATGCCATCCTGAGAGAGACTGCCAAGAAGTCCAAAAGCACCAGCAACGCGGAAGCATACGCACTCTATTCGTCTATGACGCCCGAAGTGCGCCTGAGCCTCTTGAAGGCCGTGACCGTTCTCGACAATTCCCCAGATATCGTGGACACTGTCGACGAACTAAAGCAAACTTTATACTACGCCGCGCCCAAGGAACAGATCAGCAATCTTCTCGAACGATTGGAAGGGTGGTGGTTCGGAAAAGTGATCACCGCCATGGTGAATAAGGCGTCCATCCCAGTGCTGGCGATTGACCAACACGTTGATGATCTGCGGGAGGAATTCAAGCGCAACTCTCTCCCCGTGGATTTCAAGTCGAGTGTCCCTTCTCCCGATATTATCGCGGAACTAGACAACCGTCCGTTTGTTGAACAGTTAAGGCAGATTCAGATCGGTCGCTCCAGAATCGAGTACGCTATTCGCGATTTCTACCGGGCTTCGGAACAGCGATCACGATGGCTTCGCCAAGACCTTTTGTTGGACGGCGAACTGGAGAAATACGAGCAGAACCTCAAGGAAGCGTGGGAACCGCGATTCGCCACTATGGTCGAAGGACTTCCACAAACATGCTCTCCAGAAGCCAAGATCTCTGGTGGACAGCAAGTTTTCCGATGGGCAGAGCAGGATGCGGATTTTCCGCTGAGGACTGTTCGAGAGCGGTTCTTGACGCACGGGAGCTACCACATCCTTGCGAATCGCAAGACGGTGGGATGGCATCCAGACTTTGCTTTGCCGGAAGGCGAAGTGGATGGACAGGAGAAGAAGAAGTGAGAACGTGGACTGAAAGAGTCATTGAGGAGGCTTACCTCTTCAACCCCGCGTTTGGCGCGACCCTGATTGCTGAGACCGTCGACGATTACCGCGAAAAAGCGAAACGTTCTTTGCCGTTCGCGGTCGCCTTCTTGGTGCTTCCGATTGTGCTACACGAGAGTACACGTAAAGCACTGCCGAAATCAACGTTGACCGCTCTCCTGCCCTGGGCGCAGGACCATCGGGAGAGCCTTGTCGGTTTTGCCGAAAGGGTCCGGCAACTCAAGGAAGTCACCCGTGAATCCATCTTGTTTGGCTTGCAGACTGAGATTTTGGCCGTCGAAGATGACGGCAGCCTTGTGGTCGGGTCTAAACGAAAAGGCGTGACAATCAAGCGAACGCCACTGTTCACTGACGAAGTGAACGAGTGTGTCGAGCGCTCTGGGTTTCTGGGCCGTTGGTTTGCGGCTTCTGGCCCTGCAGCAAACATCTTTTCGACGTGGGGTGTTACGCCATGAGTCTTCAAATCTCCAAGATTGTGCTCTACAACAGACTTGGTGAGTTGCGCGAGCTGTCGTTCGCACTTGGCCGGCTGAATATCATTACTGGAGCTTCTAAAACTGGCAAATCGGCGATAGTGGACATCGTCGATTACTGCACAGGTAGAGGCGAATGCCTCGTCGCAGACGGAAAGATCCGTGATAATGTCGCGTGGTACGGCGTGCTGTTTCAAATGGGCGAAGGCCAGATTTTCGTTGCCCGCCGTAACCCTGCCGTCGGGGAGAAGACAAATCCCGATGTCTATTTGGAGCGCGGTTCGTCGATCACGCTTCCTGCTCTCAACGACTTGGTGAAGAACACTACCGTAGACGCTCTGGAGAAATTTCTAGGTGCAGCAATAGGTATTAGCGAAAACGAACATCGCCCAACGGGATTCACTCGACCTCCGCTGGAGGCGAATTTTCGGCACGCCCTGCTCTTCTGCATCCAGGATCAGAACGACATTGACAGCAAACAACGTCTATTTCATCGCCAAGGCGAGGATTTTATAAGTACCGCCATTAAGGACACACTGCCGTATTTTCTTGGCGCCTTTGACGAAGAACATCTTCTAAAACAGTCGCATCTCGATCAAGCCAAGAGGGAGCTACGGATTCTAGAGAGGCAGGTTCGCGACTCCGAGGTGGTGGACAACAATACCTTTCCTCGCGCCCGTGCTCTGATGGACGAGGCGAAAGGAGTGGGCTTAATCGATGATCGGACCACAACAACAACGTATGAGGCTACATTGGAAGCACTCACGCGCGTAGCAACGCATTCAACCCTGCGAGACGAGATGGTAATCGCAGATGAGAACGAAATCCTGGCATCTCTGCGCGCGGAACGCCAGGGACTGCGTAACGAGCTTGAGCAGGTCAATGCGGAAATCCGTTCGACCCGCAATTTTACGACGGAATCGAACGGGTACGAACGAGAGGCCAAGGAACAGAGGGCACGGCTGAGCTCGGTCGGGTTGGTACATGGCGACGGTCCAAACACAGAGTGTCCGGTATGCAAGAGCCATCTTCCACAGCCGATGCCTACAGCAACCCAGATCAACCAGGCGTTGCAGACATTGAGTCTTCAACTACAGACCGTAGAAGCTGAGAATCCACGTCTGCTGCAACGTTTGGCTTCTCTCGAACGAGAAGCGGCCCTGATTCAGGAAAGATTACAGGAGAATCAGCAGCGGATTGCAACAAGAGTACGCGAAAATGAGATGCTGAAGTCCCAACAAGACACGTATGTGCTGCAGGCGCGGACGCTTGGGAAAATCACGCAGTATATAGAGTCTGTGAACACTTCAGAGATGAGCGCGTCACTCCGGACGCAAGTGGAACTTGCACGTAGTCGCGTGGCAGTTCTGGAACAAGAGCTTGATCCAGAGGCAGTTCGCGAGCGGCTTGATACATTCTTGAACTTCATAGGTCGCTACATGACCGACTACTCCGATCGGCTTGACTTAGAGCATCGCGGGAGCCAGTTGCGGCTGGACATACGGAGCCTGACGGTCATAGCAGATACGCTCAATGGGCCAGTTCCTCTGTTCCGCATGGGCAGCGGAGAAAACTGGGTCGGCTACCATGTGCTGGCTCACCTGGCACTGCACAAGTGGTTCCGGCAAAAGAACCGGCCTGTACCTGGCTTTCTGTTTCTGGATCAGCCCTCGCAGGCTCATTATCCACCAGAAAAGGATGCAGAGGGTGCGATTGATGCGCTAACGAATGAAGACCAGACAGCCGTGACAGAATTGTTCCAGCTAATGCATGATGCTGCGCTGGAGATTGCACCCAATCTACAGGTGATTGTCATGGATCATGCAGACTTAAAGAGGGATTGGTTCGCACAGGCTGTGACGGAAAGATGGCGTGGCAATTCAAAGCTAATTCCTGAATCTTGGTATCAGGGAGGTTGATTCGCGAAACCTGTTCCACGAACACAAAGGATCTCACAGCGCTAATCGTTTTTTTGTCACACCTCTAACTTCTCTCAAGACGGCCGATTGGCTGACGGGTCGCGGGATGCAACCTGTTCTTCCTGCTAGAAATGTGCGCCGTCGCGTAGAGTAGTCATGGAGTGTACCTGATCCACCTCAGCTATCGCCGGACCACGGAGAGGCATCTTCAGTTTGGAGGAAGTATGGCAGAAGACAAGATCAGCAATCTCCCCATCAGCGAGATTCATTCCGAAGATGGAGCTCAGGAGCTTGTCCGTTCTGAAAAGATGAAGCCATATCTCGCTATCTTGAAGGCACAGATGGCAGGGCAGGACACCGAACCGTATTTGGCTGCATTGGCCGCGCTGCCGTTGGAAGAGAGATATGTCTGGCGAGTGATCTCGGCCTTGAAATGGGCTTTTTGTGACCTTGATACGGAAACTGCGATTGCCGATCTTCACACTCTGTCGGAAGCGGACCTCAAGAAAGTAGTGGAACCTCTATCATTGAGAGCCATTCAATTTTGCATGTTTGTCAACGCGCTGATTGGGGAGGAAGCTACGGAGCGAATCATGCAACACGCACTGCGGTGCGCAAAGGATTCGCCCGAGCCGGCTTCGGGCGAGTAACGGGTCGCGCTGCTTGCTGTGTCGGTAGATGGAAACAAGCAGACTTTTAACTATCTCGCCCTTTTCGAGAGCCGGTTAGTTGCAGAACCCCATGTTGAGTCTTTCGCAAAGTTGGTCTATCTCATCGGGGCTGAGTGGAGAGTCTTCGTCGTCGCAGAAGTGGTCGCAGGAGTTTGGTTCGCTCAATTCCAGTGGTTCATGGAGGCCGATAGAAGTACAGCCGTGCATCTTCGGCTCCCATTGCTCTTGCATGAGGCGCAAGCCGTGGAGTACGCTGGCGAGTTCGCGGCGCGTGATGTGCTTGCCGTCGTCTGCTGACGAAGGGATGGTCGGCACATCAATCTTGTGCTGGTCCACGCTGTAGGTATTCAGCGGCTCAATCACTTCCTCGTGAATCCATTCGTCCAAGCTGTCAAAGTTCTCGGCCTCCATATATGCCTCGGCCTTCGCCACGTCGTCCTTGTTGTCGGCATCGACGGTCAATTGAATCAGACGCCGGTACGCGGCGCTTTCCGTTTCATGGACGCTGGCATAGGTGCCGTTGTCGTCGTCCGCTGCAACACTCCAAACTGTGATTTGCATAAATCCCTTTCCGTGTTGCGCGTTTCAGGAACGCGCGGGGTTGAGGCCGTCTCCGTAGAGCATGGCGGATAGATGGTCAGCGTAGATGGTGTGTCCGGCCTGGCGCTGTATCTCGATGGCTTCGGCCATGCCGGGCTGGGCGGTGGTGCAGTCGGGCAACTTGGGTCCGGTGGCGGAGATGTTGTCGCGGTGGAGGCGATAGTGCGGAAAGCCCAGCACATTGCCGTCGATAGGGCTGAAAATATTGAGCAGTTTCTTGCCGGTTTCCCATTCGTCTTTGGCAACCATGAAGCTGCACTCCAGATACTCGGAGTGGACTTCGATGAGTTCCACGTCTTCATAGCGGTGAATCGTTGGGTTGAGTCTGTGTCCTAGCATGGATGTCTCCGTGTGTTGGTGCGGCTGGGTGCCGGTCAAAAAAGGGCGAGTTGAACCTGTGGTACGGAAATGTCCTCGTGCTGGCTGCGAACAATCTGGACTTCGGGACCGCAGAGAACGAACTGCTGTCCGCCGTGCTTGACGGTCATGCGGTCGTAAAAGCCATTGGGATCGTTGCGGGCTGCTTCTGCGCACTCAGACGTGCCGCACTTGTCGCGGTAGTTGGTCGGAGTGCCGTTGAAGATACGCATCGGGCACAGGCGGTATGCGCGCGCACCATCGTTGCTTAGCGCGATAGTGAGCCACATCTCGCCATCCATGCGGAATGGTTTGCGAACGGGCTGGCCCATTGCGATGCAATCGCCGCTATAGCTGGCCGGGATGTCGCCTTCGTTCATGTAATCGCTCTTCGCATGGTCGAAGATTCCCCAAGCGAGCCGAGCCGGATTGACTTCGCGGATGATGGTTTCCATAATGGGCACTCACTTTCTCGCCGTGGCGGGGCTGGCTCCCGTCGTTGGATCGTTGGGATTGGGAAACAGGAGTCCCTGTTCTGCGGGTGGGCATTCCCAATCGTCGAGAATGCAAGCGGCCTCGATGCGGACCTTGAGTTCGTCGGCTGCACGAAGGCCGAACGCGGAGCCGATTTCAAAGAGAATCGCCGCGTAGAGGTTGGCAAGCCGCTGTGCTTCCTCGATCATCTGGTCACGGCGTGGCCTGGGCAGGGCGCTGGATTGGCTCCAAAGGAGAACGATCTTGAGGTAGTGATAAAGGCCAGCGGCCTCGATCTCCGCTCCGGCCAGCAAAGCGGCGGGGTTCTCGTCTTGGCTATACGGACTGTCGAGTTGAATCTGCATGACTGTACTCACTGGATTGCATTGCCGATGATCTGCGACAAAGCGTCTACCTTTGGTTGAAGGTCGGCGATAGCCGATAGAACGTCGCGGCGTTCCGCGTTCAATGTAAAGATCAGGTGCCGTATCCATCGCATGACTTTTACGGGATAAGAGCCAAGGCGGTAGACCGGCTCCTCGCCGGGGTCCAACATTCCGAAGCGCATTGCCGCATCCCACCTATTTGCATCGATCTTCCCTTCGCGCGATGCCCGTTGGTGCATCGCAACGATGCTCAGGTTGTAGTCCACGTCCTCAAGATCGGCCTGTGCCGTCGCCAACTGTTTGCGCAAGGTGTCGAGTTGGCGTTTCGCATTCCGCGCATTCACGCTCGGCTCCATGCCAACAGTGGGGGCTACAGGCCGCGCATCGAAGAGTGAGAATTGCATTGCGGTCATTGGATCGACTCCGCTGCGAACTCGCGCAGTTTGCCAACCGTGTTTGCCACTGTGCCGCGCGGGGAGTTGTGCAACAAGAACTCGTAGTAGTCGGCCATTGTCTTGCCCTTGGCGGCAAAGAACGAATTGGGATGAGGCTGAGTGGAGAGCGATGCGCGAACGTCGGCGCGGGCAAGAATGTCGCGGCCTTCCCGGAAGATGGCTGCTGCCGCGTCGGCCTCGGCCTGGTTCTTCATGCGCCGGAGTTCCTTCTTGACGGTGTCGTACAATCCGGCGTCACCGGC
>Ga0181516_10002369_pt1 | contig 13427 bp, 14 predicted proteins | sample PEATcosm2014_Bin_25_FD_121104 | JGI IMG/M metagenome (GOLD analysis project Ga0181516, IMG submission 121104) | Peatland microbial communities from MTU Mesocosm Facility, Houghton, MI, USA - PEATcosm2014_Bin01_10_metaG | ecosystem: Environmental > Terrestrial > Soil > Wetlands > Peat | place... | reverse complement strand
TTATTGAGCCATGCTGCCCCCATGCGAACGATCGCTCCAACAGCCCAAGGGAATCATCCCGTCCTAACACTCGGATTCCACCCTGATCCCGGCAAGCCGGGACAGGGTGAATACCGACCGTTAGGGAGACCCTCCGGGCGGATCAGCTGCAAATGAGCAACAATCAACAACAGAACGAAATTTCATTAGCCCGTGTTCTAGCAGTTTCCCTGGATAGGGAATCTCGAGCAAAGAATGTTGTCAAACACCGAAATCCACGCCGGGAATGATCGTCAGCAAAATCAGGAACAAGCCTTCGGCGGGGCATGAATTCACAAACACCACCACAAAGGAAATTGAAAATGCTAAAAGTGTACAGAACCAACATACTCTATTTCACTGAATCACCTCTTGTAATTGTAGCTTCTAAAGAAAATGGGGATGATTTATTTGGAGAATACTACATCCTCCTAAATAACATTGACCAGACTGGCTTCTGGCAAAGAATATGCGCCAAAAAAAGCCAAATGGTAAATCCATACTTTATCGCTGATGAAGACTACATCTTCAACGAAGCAAAAGATATCGCCTTGGAAAAGCTACATACCCATCAATCAGAATTATACCTGCAAACAATGGGGAAAATATACATCCAAGGGCGTTATGAATATACATCGGAAGTAGACTTACGTGCGATTACTCAGTTAATATTTAGACGCAACTATTTAAATAGCTTGAATCGCATAAAAGATCAAACAAAAAACGACGAATTGCAATCCTATCTTAGCGCCATAAGCAACGTTTCACCTATCCGTTATGAATCAATTTAGTGCCCATCAAGTTGAGGAGGATGTAATATGAGTAAAAGCTCAGTCAAATGCCCGCATTGTGGTAACATTACGATCTTTGATAATCCGAATAAAAGTCCGACGCCAATTCGAGCAAAAATGATATGCAAATTTTGTGGTCGACAATATGGATTTACTTTACCAACTATAGATAATAGCACAGTTGTCGGCGTAGTTTCAGGCGCTGCTCTGGGAGGTGCAATCGGAGGCCCTGCTGGCGCAGTAATTGGCGGGGTAATCGGACTTATTCTTGGACAGAAGGTAAACAATGATTAACGGAAAATTCTTAATAATTGCCGTCATCATTATGATTGTAATTTCTGTAATTCACTTTGCCCTTTTGTTTAAACATAACAAGAACAAAATCTCTGAAAAGGACGCATTTCTTGCAGTTTGGACGGGATTTCTTGGTGCTGGAATAGCAACGGGAATTGCGTATATAGTCTATGGAATCCGCATGGTCGATAAATACATTTGCTGGAGTTCGATAATGGATAAATCGCATTGTGCTGATGATTTACAGTCGATCTCTGGCGAAATGATTGTTGCTGTTGTTTGTTTTGGGTTAATTGTGGCATTCATTTCAATTAAAGAATTGATAACAAGATTCTCAGCACAAAGCACAACATAATTGACTACTGACGGAACATGAGCAACACCATCCCTAACGGAGTAGTGTGAAAACAATAACACAAGAACAATTTGATCAACATGAGATGAACAGCAGACGGTCCCTAACACGCGCCATCAACCGGGACCTACTCATGTGGTACTGCTCTTTACGGCCCGGTTATGAGCGGGCGTTGTGCGGATATAGCAACAAAGGAGCAAAAGAATGAAAGCCGATGTGAAATTATTTATACTGCTATGCGTATCAGTAGTTGCATTATGGCTATCCTCATTATGGTTAATTATTTGGTGCTTTAATGATTGGCCTTCACGAGGGCAATTCGGAGATCTATTTGGCGCTGTTAATGCTCTATTTTCAGGACTCGCGTTTGCGGGATTGATATACACAATTTTATTGCAAAAGGAAGAATTAACTAAAACTCAAGCCGAATTAGACGAATCCAAAAACATGCAAGTTACCAACCTGAAATTGGTGCGTCTAAATTCTCTGGTTTCAGCTTATACAACGATTTTATCACCCGGAACTGGAATTAAAAATCGAATGTTCGAAGGGGAGGTGCTACATGAAGAAGAAATAAAACTTCGATTTCTGCGAAGAGTAAGAGAACTGGAAAATCTAACTGAATCCAAGGAGTAGCAATGAACGTCGGAGACATTGTCCAACTTAAAAGTGGTGGACCAAAGATGACAATCGAAGATATCGGCAACTATAGTTTTGATCCTAATGGTCCAAAAAATCAAGCCAAGTGTGTCTGGTTTGATGGGAATGCAAACAAGGATTCAGTATTCGTACTTGACATGCTAAAATTGGTGCCATAAACGACCTGCCTTTGCTACGCTTTATGTGAAATACCTAAAGCATCCAGCAAAGGCGGTTTTTTCCATTCAATAACTCAATCACCGCTATCGGTGAGATCGGATATCTCAATGAACAGTGAATTGTTTGAGATTTGGCTAAACAGTCTGGATGCTACCGAATTCGCAGAATTTATGAAAGCAATGGAATCGATAAAACCCAGAGAATCAGGTAGCAAATTGAAGCCTGATAAAGCCAAAAGTGAATCTGTTTCGCCAGTCCTAAAAGCCGTGGCATCCAAATATGAAGCTGAAGGAACCTCGTACATTATTGTAAAAGGAAAAGCTAAAGCAACAAAAAAGGCAAAGGTTAAATACACTAAGGCTGTTGCAAAAAAAGCCATGGGCAAATACCATGGAACAGACGGAACTGGCCCACGGACAAAAGGATAAAAAATGAATGTTCAGAAAATGTTCGAAGAATCCTATGTTTTTTCTGATAAAGCGAGCACAAATGTTCGGACTCTATCGCTTGCTGGCATTGCATTAGTTTGGATTTTCAAAACTGGTGATTCCAGTCTATTTTCCATACCAAACACACTGTATATGCCTTGTTCAGCTTTCATTTTAACTCTATTAATTGATTACGCTCAGTATTTTATTGCCTTTGGATTTTATGATACTCTGGCGCTATACCATGAATGGAAGAAGCATGTAGAATTTAAAGTGCCCCATATCATGCCTTCGATTCTTCGGTTATGCTTTTACGCCAAAGGCGCATTACTTATTTATGGATATATAATTTTGCTGCAATATGCAAAATCTAAGACATTCCACCCAGAATGTTCCGCACAACAAGCCCCTTCCACCTTGATTGGCCTACGGCCAACAAGGTGAAGAGGGCGGCGTTAGGTACACGCTCCGCGGGGATTCTGCTTCGTGAACAAAAAATCAGCAACAGAACGCCCTTCGGGCGTGGAACAACATTAGCCACAATGAACAATGAATTTGTCGCTTGCCATGAATATCCAACAATCACTCAAACCGATGAAAAGAGGATGATGCTATGAAAATTGCAATTTTTGTTGATGGTTCTAATCTAATTGGATCACTGATGAAAACTCAAATTCGTCTAGATGATTATCAATCATTTTATGCTCATATTGTAGAGGAATCTGGAAAAATCCTCAAGCACTCAGTGTTTGATGGGAAAATTGACTACCACATTTTGCAACGCGTCTACTGGTATCAAGTTGGAACAATGGATACTCTTCATTTTGACGACCTGAAATTTAAGAATAACTTTCAAAAATCATTCAATGATAATACCGATGTGAAGCGCGCCTACTTGGCAATTACAGGAAAAGAAAACCCGAGTTTATCCGGGAAACCACTTCATGAAGCCGCATTTGAATTGTGCTTTAATGAAGCGCAAGAGTGGTACGAACAAAAACGAACCTCTCTTGAAAAAATGAATACGTTTAATTATAGTGTACGTTCCAATACGGATTTCATTGATATTATTGAATGCGGACATTGGAAAGTTGACTCCCTACGAAAGAAGATCGACGAAAAAGGGATTGATACATCGCTTGTAATTGATATGGTGACGCAAATCAATTATTACGATGTAGCTATTTTGATTTCCGGCGATGCCGATATGATTCCCTCTATAAATTTCGCAAAAAATCATGGAAAACAAGTTGGTGTTGTTGATATTATACCTGGCTACCCTCCTGATGCAAAGGGAAAACAGTCTTCAACGCGATTAAAAAATGCTGCCGATTTTGTTGTGCAGATTTATGAAATGAATCTTGTCTCAAAGGGTATTGCCAAAAAATGAAGCGACTGCCAACTTGACCACAAAACCCTACCTAACACGCCAATTCCATGTTGATCGCGCCTCGTTGTATTGCCGATGTGCGCGACAACATGAATATGGAGCGTTATGCACACGCCTCCGGCGGGGGAAATGCTTTAAACATAAACGGAGAATGACATGAATGCCAAAGACCGATTGTTAAACCGCATTAATGATTTGATATCTCAAGGCGAGACTGTGATTAGAACGGCCCACAGAACTCAATATAGTAGCGATGAAGTTGATTCTGCCTTGTTCACTGGATTCAGATCCGCAGGACTATCATACATTAGCAATGTTTATGGGACAAACCACTCATATTATAGCTTATTTAATTCTGAAACCACGGATTATTATACCTCAAGCGCAAAGGCTTCGATCGAAATACTCAGGCAGATTAAGATTGAGATCGATGGCGATTGGATTATCAAGGTTAAAAATTTAGTTAGTGCTGAGCTGTTCTCTGATTTTATTGAAATGGCAAAGTACTTGTTGGAATCAAAATACAAAGATCCAGCGGCGGTGTTAATTGGATCAGTCTTAGAGGAACACATTCGTCAACTCTGTAATTCTAACGGAATTTCAATTTCCGAAGAAAAGGATGGACGCCTAATTCCCCTCAAAGCAGACAGGATGAATGCAGAATTAGTCAAAGCAAATGTGTATAATAAGCTACAACAAACGACCGTTACAGCATGGCTTGCGCTGAGGAATAATGCAGCTCATGGGAAATATTCAGAATACACCATTGATCAAGTGATCCTTATGCAAGATGGGGTAATTGGATTCATCAATAATAATCCCCTCACCTAATTTGCTAATCCGATATCCGAAGAAAGGGCTGCTTATCTATGCAAACTCATCAGCCAACATTCAATATCACTAGAAACACGGCACCAAATGAACGATGACAATTTGTTTGTATGTGATTCTCATTTTGCCGATAATGATTTGATCCGATTCATCAATGAAGAAGGCGAGACAGGCCGCTCTTGCTGTATTTGTAATGAAAACCGAATCACCGTAAATTCAAATAATAGGGATTTGCAAGAGTCTGTGCGAGGGCTTATCAGATACTTCTATCCTGAATACGTATACAATGAGCATTTCGGTGGTGTAGATTTTCATCAGATCTTCAATGATAGTAATCCAATTTTGGTCAAGCCGGAGAGCGTGACACTAAATGACGATTCACCGTTTTGGTACGTCGTCGATGATCTATTGGATGGGCTTGATTCAGAACACATAATACCTCTTTACGCTGGCCATATCGAAGAAATGAGGGATTTGTTTGCAAAATCATTGCGCGATAATGGATATGTCAATTGGAATGAATCTAAAAAACTGCTGCTTGAAAATAACTATACTGAAGTTCTTCCGCAATTCCATATATTATTCCATGCTTTATTGCATCGAACAATGACAACAGTGCCAGCTGGAAAGGTATATAGCCGAGCAAGAATTGGGTTTGATGTACAGAAAGAAAGGGGGAAATTATCGCAGGCCATTATAGAGAAAAAGATTCCCTACCGAGAAAAGAATATTTTGGCTCCTCCGCCAAATATAACGCCAAGCGGAAGAGCAAACAGAGAAAGGATATCGTATTACTACCTGGCGTCTACGATTGCGACGGCAATTGCAGAAGTTCGACCTCATCCTGGGCATTATGTGTCAATTGCAAATTTTGAACTTACCGAGAATATTAAAGTTGCGAATTTGAGTTCATTTGGCATTAAGGACTACATAGGTTCTGAGGAAGATTTTGATAATTACGTGGCGCTAAGAGCTTTTGCGTATGAGTTTGAATTTCCGATAACGCCTGATGCTAAAAATAGATATCTTTTCTCGCAAATGCTGTCTGATATCATAAAAATGAGTGGCCTCGATGGGATTATGTTCAATAGCTCAATAGGAAAAGGTGTCAATATTGTGGTATTTGATAAATCCAAGGTTAAATTTAAACAAAACTCAAGGCGGCTGTATTTTATCAAAAAGCACAGCTATGAATGCAGTAGAGTTACCAATGTTTATGACGGATTTGTTGAAACATATACGGAGCAGTTTGGGCCTACGGTAAGAAAATAGAACAGCATTTAATATATACGAGTGATAATGGCGAAATGGAATCATTCTGGAAATCATAAAATGAACAACATACCATGCATAACGGAGTAGTGTGAAACAACAATTCAACAACCGCAAGATCATCACGGAATGAGCAACAGACCCTGCATAACACGGCGCTTCCACTGTGACGCCGCCTCGTTGATGTGCCGAAGTGCGGCGCACAGTGAAGACGCGGCGTTAGGCAGACCCTCCGGGCGGGATAGCTGCAATTAGCAACAATTAAATAGCTGCAAATGCCTCGCATGGGATTCTCAACAAAAACAACAAAACAAAATCATGCAAATTAGCGGCAAAGCAACAGAGCAACAGAGCAACAAAGCAACGGCCCAACCGGCCTGCGGCCGGCTGGGCCGGGATAGAACAAATCGGCCAGCAATTCCGAAAGACAGAAACAAAAATGGATTGGCCCGACAAAAAGATCAGAATACAAAATGCCAATGATTTTCATGCCATGGAAATTCCATGCTATCCCAATTGGATGAATAACACCCCTTATGCAACCGAGTTGATTTCCGATGCTTTCAAACGAGCAGCAGATATCGTCTTGTTCTGCCACGATAATGACGAGCCGGTGCTGCATCCGGACAGCGCCGCCGATTCACGGAGAATTGAAGGCTTCCGGACTCACCCGCTTCCACCTCGCGTTGGCAGTCCCCCCTCCATCGTTGCCGATGGAGGGGGGACTGGGCGATCAGGCAGTGACCGGCGTCGGTGTCACGGTCTTCCGCTTGGTGTGCTGGAAGAAGACGCTCAGATCGCTGTTGGCCACGGCCAGACCCGGGACCTTATCGGCGTGCTGCTTGACGGCGGCGTAGATCTCCAGCGACTGCGCCAGGGCGTCGCTGTTGGCCGCGAGCAGGGTGTCTCTCAGGCTTTCGGACAGCTCGTTCACCTGGATCTGGATGGGCGTCAGGGCCTGGATCAAGGCGAAGTCCTTCTGGAACTCGCCCACGTTCAACACCGCCGGCAGGATGTCGGGGTGGGCCGTGGAAACCGCGTACGCCTTCTCGATGAAGGGGGCGTATCCGTTGGCTGCCTTGAACAGCGACCGGACCTGGGCCGTGTCCAGCGTGATCAGGAAATCCAGCTTGGAACGGATGTCGGTCAGTTTCTGGAGGATGTCGTTCTTGGTGTCGTCGGCCAAGGTGGCCGAGATCAGGTTCTGCGTGGTCATGGGAAATTGTCTCCTGCGGAGGTTTGTTCGGGACAACCGGCACCGGAATGGCGTCGGCGGAGAAGCGGAATGACAAATTCTGTGCCAGACTTAAAAGTCCAGAATATTCGCCGGACCCGATCGACGGAAGCGGTCGTGGTGCAGGAATTCGACTGCATCTTCCACCCACTGCCGCCGATCGCCCACACACTCCGACGGATCCCGGGGATACGCTGGCGTGTGGCCGGAACACTCGGGAGTGCCCGTGAGATACTGGGGAGTGGGGCTGGAGCAATCCGGAATGTCGGCGGAACGCTGGAGAGCATGGCGAACACACTCCGGAGTATGGGTGGGATGTTCTGGGATGTCCGAGAGCCGCTCCAGAGTAAGGCTGGAACCGTCGATAGTGTCCGGGAGATACTCCGGAGTAGGGCTGGAACACTCCACAGTGTTGGGCAGACACTCGGGAGTATGGTTGGCTCACTGTGGTACGTGGGACGGTCTGTCGCGGGAATGATGATGATCGGGGGCTATCCAGAAAGCGACATATGGCCTAGATTCCTTGCTTCCACTGTCCTTCGCCCAACGCACGAAGGGAGATCCGCGGCCATGAGACTCGTTCGCCATCAAGCTTGCCAAAGCCCGAGAAAACTCCAGAGCGGAGTCGGCGGTGAACTTGCGGGGAGAGCGGGAACATCCGAGAGACTACAAACGAGGTTTTACGCATTCTGTGAGAATGTCAACGGCTCGCGTTGGTCCTGTCTCCCCCAAGAAAAGCGACAGGACAGCGTTTCTGGGCACAAGGCGAAATTGCGTATAAGAATGCGGTTAGGTTCACCTGCGGGGCAAAGCAAAATTAAAACCCTCACTATGATTGAAGGCAATAAATGGCAAAAGTAGACTTCAAAGGATTGGCAAAAAAACGTACCTCTAGTGGAGAGCGGACGCCGCGCGATTATTTTGGTTTGCTTACAGAAAAAGAGAAGCGCTTAAATTACGCTAGAGATGTTCAGTCTGAAGTGTGGGACAAATGGAATTCCCAGAAAAATTCCCCTGATTTGGTTATAAAAATGAACACCGGATCAGGAAAGACCGTTGTTGGCCTCGTGATCCTATATACTCAGATGAAAGAACGTAGGCACAAATCTGTTTATGTTGTGCCAGATAAATATCTGTTGGGTCAGGTGCAAAAGGAAGCAGAGGCACTAAAGATTCCTACTACGACTGATCCAAGGTCGTATCAATACCAGCGAGCGGAAGCTATTCTAATAATTAACATTTACACGTTAGTGAATGGCCAGTCAAAGTTCGGCGTTGGCGATAAAGGTATAGAAATCAGTATCGATAGCGTTTTGATTGATGATGCTCATTCATGCCTCAAAACAATCAACGATCAATTCACAATTTCCATTGAGAAATCCGACAGCAATTACGATGTGATCTATAAATTATTCAAGGATGATATCGCCCATCAGAATGAACAAAAAGTCTTGGAATTTGAAGTTGAAGATCCGACTGCTTATGCGATGGTTCCATATTGGGCGTGGCATAGAGAAGCAACAAACATATCTCGAATTTTTATATCCGCCACAGAAGAAAAATATATTTTCAAGTGGCCATTGCTAAAATCGGTGTTAAAACTGTGCCAATGCTCAATATCATCAAGCAAAATCGAAATCTCCCCAAGGATCATCCCAATTGACATTATTGGCGCGATACCTGCGGCAAAAAATCGCATTTATATGACTGCGACATTGTCTGACGACTCAATACTTACTACTCATCTTGGACTAGATCTTGATTCATTGCCTCCACCAATAACTCCAGACCTAGCAAATGATATTGGGGACAGAATAATCATTGCCCCGCAGGCATTGAATCCAAGTCTAACCAGAGAGGAAATAATTGAATATTGCTCCAGGCGCGCGAAAAAAGTCAATGTATTAGCTATTCTGCCGTCTAAGAGCATGCTACATGATTGGCAAAAAGTTGCAAATGAAGTGTGTGATAAGGATAGCATCGAGAAAATAGTTTCAAAAATGAAATTGGGGCATGTTGGGCTTGTTGTAATAATCAATCGATATGATGGCATCGACCTGCCCGAATCCGCTTGCCGATTATTGATTATTGATGGGGTTCCAGAAAGTCGCAAGCTCTCTGAGAAGATAACTAGAAACATGCTAAATGACGTAACGGCAATGAATAGGCAAGTTATTCAGAAAATTGAACAAGGGATGGGGCGTGGAATACGATCGAATGATGATTTTTGCGCAGTCATTCTGATGGATCGCAATCTCACTAATTACCTGTATGGCAATAACGGAATTGAAGACTTTAGCCCAGGCACAAAGGCACAAATAGAGTATTCTAATGACGTGGCAATGGCGTACAAAGACCCAACAATGAAAGAGATAGGAGAATTATTGGACTTTTGCATACTGCAGGATAAGGAGTGGCTAGAGGGAAGTCGAGAAAATCTTCTATCGTTATCATATGGCAGCTCTTACGAAATTGATGAGATGACAAAACACTATTTCAATGCATTTCAGCAGTGCAGGATTGACAACTATCAGGATGCATTCCGTATATTGGACTCTCTTGCAAATGCAGAAGATAAGCCAGCAATCAAAGGATTCGCAAAGTTTTTAGCCGCTGAGATACAGGATTTTGTAGATGCAGCACAGTCGCAGAACACATTGAATTTTGCTCGAAAATTTAATCCAAGAGTAATCAAGCCGATCTCTAGAATCACGATCGATAAACTTTCCAAGCCATTAAAGGCCCAAGCACTAGCTGCTCTTGAATTTTACAGATCATTTTCATCAAAAACAAAATATCAAATGTATTACGAGGCGGTGCTATCGGATTTGGAGTTCCAGCCTAATAGTTCAAACAAGTTCGAAGAAGCTATGAAAAAGGTTGCTGAACTAATTGGAATGAGCGCTCAGCGGCCTGAAAATGAATTCGGCAAAGGCCCTGATGTTCTGTGGGCGGATAAAAACCATGGTTACTTTGTGATTGAATGCAAGAATGAAGCCGTTGCCGAAACAATTTCAAAGACTTATTGCAATCAATTAAATGGCTCGCTGGTTTGGTTCAAGACAAATTATCCAAGCGAAACTAGGTTCATTGGCATCCAGGTACACCCGTCTACCTCATACGAATATGCCGCATCTCCAGAACCGAATATAAGGGTAATGAACATAAAACTCCTTTCAGAGTTCAAAAATGCAGTAAGAAATTTCGCCCGGACTAGCTTTTGCAATGATAAAGCATACAATGAAACTGAAATCAAAGAGCAGCTGGAATTTTGGCACCTTAGCTATGACCTGATTTCACCCAAGTACACTGTTCGGCATAGCCTTGAAAAAAGAAGATAGCCTAACGGATTTTACTGGGACCTTTCCCATTGCTATGCCATTGTGCGGCCCAGTGAACACAGTTTGTTATGGACACGCCTGCGGCGGGGCATTGCCATATCCGAGGTAAAAATGACAACACAAAACTGCGTGTTTGATCTATCAAAACACACAACGAACAGAAATTGATATGCCCGACAGAATCTTGCTAACTCAAAACTCACAATTTTTAAAGGCATCAGAACCAATTTCTGATTCGGCAATAAGAGCTATACTTAATCAAGCGGCATCAAATAAAAAACTTGGCGAAAATGATATTCTAAACATTGAACGAGAAGCCCGCACTACTCCAAGTAGTAATATCTCGTATCGCGTTTCCATACGAGTGTTTAAGACAGAGCGTGAAGTATATTTTTTTGATTCTTCTCTCAAAGATGAAATTTTTGCCTGCATTGTAATATTCGAATTTGGTCAGGATATCGCACTATTTAAAAAATCATGTGGAAATATTTCTGACGCTCTTGACGATCGGTTTGAACAAGTATCTCCATCAGATTTAACCAGCACATTTGACGACAATGCGGCTGATTTTCAAAAGATATCGCTTCGGAATATGACAATATCTGAGAAAGCAATGAGGTCCCGCTCATATGAAGCTGCCGATTTAAAGGGGCTACTGTCGACTCATGCTGCTGGCAGATCAATTCCATATTTCATTAAAATCAGAATTGGAAATATTCTGAAAACTATTTCAACAAATAGCGGCCGGCTTGTTGAAATGTCAGAAAGGCAAAATATTGACGCCATTTCAGAGTGGGCGTATCGCCAAATTGCGTCAATGCAGTCAGCATCTGGTAATAAAACCTTCCTTGATTCATTTGCAAAAAAAGTTGAGCTAAAAGACGTATTAGCACATTCTCAACCTTCGGCAATTTTAGTCGAAGCATCTACGCTGTTTGAGTTATTAGCGGATTTAGATGGAGAGCTTTTATATCAGTCCGGGGATAATAGGACGCGTCAACTTTCACAAACAATGCAAGCAAATTTAATAAACAACCTAGAACAGGTTTATGAAATTCAACCCAACAAGAATATTTCATGGGTCGGCGGAACTGCTCGAATCAGAATAAACAAAAAGACAATTACGGGATCATCTAGATCACTTCAAAGGATTGTAGTCAGCATCCAAGAAAAAACGGTTAACCTGCAAAAATTCATAATTCAACATGGGCTCTATAGTGTTGTATTTGATGATCCGAAGTACATGTATTTTATGGGACATTGTTTCGAGGATACCTCTGGGATTTCGGAGATACCAAGTATTCTTGAAATATTGGAGCCGAAGTCTGAACTTGCTCATTGCACAAGTGAAAAGGGAAATTTTAGCGCATCAATGACGGCATTTGAATCAATAAGTGTATTTGCAGCAGTGGAAAAAATTCATTCGCAAGATGATTGGATATTCTGCGATGATTTAGGCAATGAGTGGGCCGACCATATTACGCTAAATAAATCAAATGCATGCATATCTTTTATTCACTCGAAGTATGGACCTCTGACGAACTCAGCGAGTAAGTTGCATGATGTTGTTGGACAGGGTATCAAAAACCTTGGCAATCTTTCTTTTTCAATAAAGGCGTTTGACTCGAAATATCGTGAAAAATTTGTTGCGAATTATGTGAACGATGGGATATCAACCGCGTTACCGAGAGTGCGGAATGCCCCGCCTGGAATTGTCTTGGGTGACTACTTAAAAGAATTGCTAAAGAATTACGCTCTCCACAGGAAGTGTATTTTATGCTGCTCTTTCATGTCAAAGGCGGCAATACAACTTGAATTCGATAAAATTCTCAGCGGCGAGAAGGTAGCAGGCAATATAACGCAAATCTTATGGATAATCTCGTCGTTCGCTCATGCGGCCAAAGATTCAAATGCAATTCCAATAATATATTGTTCGCCGTGAAAGTTGAATTTCGCGATAAGCAGGACTGCATTTCATTCGCATTGGTTGCATCCAATAAAATTGCGATATGCAATAAAGTGTTGTGATACCAGGGAGCAATAAACTGCAAGATACCAAAGTGGCATCATGAACAAGAAAATCCATAACGACCCCGTGTTTTTGTTTGAGTTTCCCATTGATTCAATTGCGTGAATCTATTTGGAGCTTGTGATCACAGCATGATTTCATCGGCGCTAGACAAAATAAGCAAATGGAATAAAGCTCCGGAAGTGTACAAGACATTTATGCATGCCAAAGATTTCAGTTTAATTTCCTCGGAGTATACAAGGCATGATTCGGAATCGCATGCACATGAAATCACGTAAAAGGCAACCTTCCAGCCCCCCGAGCAGTACGGTTCCCTTTCCTGTCAGTATGTCATTCGCAAATACGTGAGCAATGATTTTCAAACTTCCCGCGCCCAATAACCTGAATGCTGTTCCTTCGCAAAATCGATTCCAGCCATTTTGCTGGTGTGATTACATTTGACGTACCAAGACCCAAGTACTAACACGGACAGGATCCCAACCAAGATGGCCCGCACGCCCAACCCCCCGTCTCAGGCAATATGACGCTTCGTTTGATCCAAACCGAGGGGGCGAGATGGACAGGAAGCGATGCGCACACCACATCCACGACGTGACGAGATCCTTGATCGACTGAGCCAGCCTGG
>Ga0181516_10002368_pt1 | contig 13428 bp, 7 predicted proteins | sample PEATcosm2014_Bin_25_FD_121104 | JGI IMG/M metagenome (GOLD analysis project Ga0181516, IMG submission 121104) | Peatland microbial communities from MTU Mesocosm Facility, Houghton, MI, USA - PEATcosm2014_Bin01_10_metaG | ecosystem: Environmental > Terrestrial > Soil > Wetlands > Peat | place... | reverse complement strand
GCCACAACACTACGTCATGGACCGGTTCGACTTTCAATCACAACACGACCTCGTTCCCGCTGACCGGCGCGCATATCAACGTTGCGTGCGCGACATGCCACGTGAACAACAACTATACGACCTTGCCGACGGCATGCTATGGCTGCCACCAGACGGACTACAACGGGACCACGAATCCAAATCACGTATCGGCAGCCTTCCCCACCGATTGCACCTTGTGCCATACAACGGTGAGCTGGACTTCTTCGACCTTTAATCACAACAACACGTCGTTTCCGCTGACGGGCGCACACGTGACAGTAGCTTGCGCGTCGTGCCACGTGAACAACAACTACACAACGTTGCCGACGGCGTGCTATGGCTGCCACCAGGCCGATTACAATGGAACCACGAATCCGCCCCACGCATCGTCCGGGTTCCCCACCGACTGTACTTTGTGCCACTCGACCACCAGCTGGACAGGGGCTACCTTCAACCACAACAACACGTCCTTCCCGCTGACGGGCGCACACGTGACGGTGGCCTGTGCATCGTGCCACGTGAACAACAACTACACGACGTTGCCGACGGCATGCTACGGCTGCCACCAAGCCGACTACACCGGAGCCACGAATCCGCCTCATGCATCATCCGGATTCCCCACCGATTGCACTTTGTGCCACACGACGACGACCTGGACGACCTCGACGTTCAACCATGCTTCAGTGTTCCCTCTGGTCGGCGCGCATGCCACCCTCGCCTGCGTGCAATGCCACACGAATAACAACTACACAACTTTGCCGACCACCTGCTACGGCTGCCACCAGGCGGACTATGCCGGGACCACTAATCCGAATCACGCGGCAGCGGCGTTCCCGACGACCTGCGACACATGCCACACGTCGACCGACTGGACCACGCTCCTCACGTTCAACCACACACTTTATGCGAACTATCCGCTGACGGGTTTCCACGCGACATTGACCTGTGCGCAGTGCCACACCAACAACACTTACACGGCGACGCCGACGGCCTGCTATGCCTGCCACCAGGCGGATTTCACGGGGACTACAAATCCCAACCATGTAGCTTCCGGCTTCCCGACGGATTGCTCGATCTGCCACACAACGACCGCCTGGAGTCCATCGTCCTTCAATCACGCGACGGTATTTCCGCTGACGGGCTTCCACGCCACGATGGCCTGCACGGGCTGCCATACGAACAATAACTTCACAACGCTGCCCACGCTCTGCTACGGATGCCACCTGGCCGACTGGACTGGAACAACAAATCCAAATCACGCGGCGGCGGGATTCCCAACCACCTGCGACACCTGCCACACAACAACAGACTGGACAGGAGCCACATTCAACCACAACAACACGCCGTTCCCGCTGACCGGCGCGCACGTCACTGTCGCCTGCAATCTATGTCACGTGAATAACGTGTTTGCAGGGACGCCGACAGACTGCTATTCCTGCCACCAGGCGGACTTCACCGGGACAACGAATCCCAATCACGTGACCGCCGGATGGCCTACAACCTGTGTCACATGCCACACAACCACAGCATGGATTCCCGCTACGTTGCCTTCGAGTTATCACACGTTCTTCCCACTTAATCACGGCAGCGCGAACGGAGTCTGCACTACATGCCACACAAATTCCTCAGACTACTCGGTGTTCACGTGCACCGGCTGCCACACGGCAGCAGCAACGAATCCGAAACACAGCGGAGTATCAGGTTACGTCTACAACAGCGTGAATTGCCTGGCCTGCCACAAGAACGGCGGTGGCGGATGAGGGTAATACGCCAATGCTGGCCAGCGATCGCTCTCTTTGCCATTCAGGTCTGTGCAGCGCAGCAGGCCGGGGACACGAAAGGGGAAGCGACGCAAAACCAGGTGGCACCCTCGAAAGACCAGACGGCACCAATGCGGACGGATTTTCAGGTTCGCTATATCAACGGGTCAGACGTGTATATCAATGGAGGGCGCACCTCTGGGTTGGTCGAAGGCACGGATCTGGTTTTGAGGCAGGATTCGACAAAAGCGGCAGACGATCCGTCGAATAAGGCAATCGAGCCGGGGATTATAGCGAGGCTTAAAGTGGTTTCGGTCGCGTCCACCTCGGCAGTGTGCGAAGTAGTTTCGAAAGCGCGGGACGTGGCTGTAGGAGACACGGTTGCGCTGCCGGATTCCGAAGTGGACAAGCTGGTCGCCAAGAACACTCTCGGCAATACGCGCAAGTACCCGATGGTGATCAGTTTCACCGCGGGCGATCCATTGGACGAGGAGGTTCGGAACTCGATTCCACGCCCGCCGCTGCCGGAAGTAAACATGGCGCGCGGAAGAATCGGATTCGACATGAGCCTGATCCAACAGGTCGGGCAAGGCGCCGGCACGGCCCGGGAATTCGGGTTGGTAGTCCGGGCCGACTTTTCGCGGATTTTTGGCACTCATTGGAATCTGACCGGGTACTGGCGGGGAGAGAAGCAGGTAAGCGGCGCTCCATCGCAGCCCACGATACAGGACCTCATCAATCGCACGTATCTCATGAGCCTTTCTTACATCAATCCGGAGTCAAGGTGGACGGCGGGCATTGGCCGTCTCTACCTTCCGTGGGCGAGCAGCCTGGAGACAATCGACGGAGCCTACGTGGCGAGAAACTTTTCCTCCAACTCGCTTCTTGGCGTCTTCGGCGGGTCCACGCCGGACCCGACCGCCTGGAACTACGATCCACAGCGGAGGATCGGCGGGACATTCTTCAACGTGCACGGCGGAAGTTACGATTCGTTTCACTTCACTTCGACGGCCGGTGTCGGCGTTGCTCTTCAGGACTGGCAAATCAACAGGCCCTTTGTATTTACGGAGAACAGCATTTCGTTCAAGCGATACTTCAACCTATATGAAGCTCTGCAGGTGGACAAGCCTACGCCCAATCCATCAACGCCCGCGGTCTCCCTCGGCTTAGGCGAAAGTCTTCTTTCATTGCGCATCCAGGTTCATCCGCGTGTTGCGATCGACGTGAGCGACACCTATTTTCGCGATGTGCCCACCTATAGTTCGGCCCTGGTTGGCACGGGGCTTTTGGACAAATACCTCTACCAGGGAGTGAATGGGGGAGTTCGCGCAACCTTTCCAATGCATATCACTGGCTACTTCAGCCTTGGCCAAAGCAGCGATTCGAGCGATACGAAGAGTTCGCTCAATGAGCTCTTCGGGGTGACGATGGCGAATATTTGGAAGACGGGTCTGCAGGCCGACGTTCGGTACTCGAAGTTTAACAGCGCGTTTGCCTCTGGAACCTACCGCACCGTGACAGTGAGCAGAGACCTTGGCGAGCGATTCACATTCAATGTTCAAGGGGGCAGCTACATTTACAATTCCTCGCTTGCTTCAAACAGCAACTCAAATTTCATCAACGTCCTGTGCGATACGAACCTGGGCGCCAGATTTTTTCTTGAGAGCGCCTTTACGAGAGAGCGCGGTGGAAGCTTGAACTACAACCAATGGACCACTGCCTTCGGCTACAGGTTCGACAACAGATCGAAACTAAGGAGAGCAGCACATGACAATCGTCCCTAAATCGAGGTTTTTTCTGGCAGGTTTTCTGCCGGCGCTTGCGGCAATCTTTGCCGTCTGTCAAACGGTGCCTCCAACGGATCCGGTCGACATGGCACAGCGAAAGATCACGGAGTACCTGAACAGTCTTGCCGATCTTCACTGCACGGAGTCTGTCACGCAGGAAAAGATCACTCCCAATGGACACGCAGCACAGACCGAGCGGGCGAAATACGACTACCTGATCATGATGAATGGAGACGGAGACGACTTTCAATTGAATGAAACGCGGGTCTCCTCCAACAAAAGCGCGCCCAAACCTTCGCCGGCATCGATGCTGGTGAGCAATGGCGTGCCCACGGTGTTGCTGGTGTTTCATCCCTACTACCGGAATAGTTTCAAGTTTGATGCGGGCGCCGAGGAGATGGTCGATGGCAAGGCGCTTATCCCCATTCACTTTGAACATATCGCGGGACGCCGCTCCCCAGCCGCGCTGGCGCTGCGCGGACGCGAGTATCCCCTGGAGCTAAAGGGAACCGCGTGGCTCGACAAGCAGGCCGGAGAAGTGGTGAAGATCGATGCCGATCTGGAAAGGGACATGAGCGACATTGGCCTGCGTTCACTGCATGTTCACGTGGAATACAAGCCGGAAAAGGTGGGCAACGCGGTTTCGACTACCGACTTGCCGGCATTGGCCGTTGTCGACGTTACGACGCCTCGCCAGCACTGGCGGAACACGCATGTTTTCGACTCATACAAGAGCTTTTCGATCGATGTTGAACAGGATCCGAACGTAAAGGTTCGGGCAGCGGAAGGTGTGAGTGACAAAGGCGACAGCGCGACAATCGATCCCCCTAATGCGAAGGAGAAGCCTTAATCATGTCCCTTCTTCAAACCACTGTATCTGCCGTGCCAGTTGCACGAAAGAAAGCGAACGTCAAAAAGGAGACCGGCCACAAAATACGGGTGTTCATTGCGGCCTCTGCAGCAATTCTATTGGTGACAGCGATCGGCATTTATGGGGCCAGCTACTATCTTCTGCCACTCGATCAGCGGCCGTACTCCGACAAACACCAGTTGCTGAGGCCCAGCGGAAGCATCGGGATCAATCTCGGCGTCCTGGGCACGGTTCTTTTCTTTATCATTTTTCTTTATGCCTTGCGTAAGGTAATCCCGTGGTTGGGCCGTTTCGGCACGGCCAGGCATTGGATGGATTTTCATGTCATCGCGGGAGCCACGGCTCCCGTGTTGATTGCATATCATGCGTCGTTCAAGTTCCAGGGAATCGCCGGCATTGCTTTTTGGATCATGCTGGCGGTCGCCATAAGCGGGTTTGTCGGACGTTATCTCTATGCGCAGATACCGCGCTCATTAAGTGCCGCCGAGTTGTCGCTTACCGAATTGCATTCGACCGAGCGGGAGCTTTCCGATGCGCTGCTTGGGCAGTCCATTTTTACTTCGGAACAACTGGCCCGGGCACTCCATGTTCCGACTGCCGAGCACATCCGGAAGATCAACCCGGTCCGCGCAATCGGCGAAATGATCTTGGCAGATGCAGGGATCGTTTTCCGCGTAGCCAGTCTGCGCCGCGCGCCGTCGAATTTCGGTGCGAAGTTGCTCTCCATGGGCGGCCTGTTGTCTAGCGGCGACCAGGAGATCGAGGTGGTCGTCCGCATGGTGCGGCAGAAGGCATCTTTGTCGAAGCGAGTTGTCTTCCTTGGCCAAACGCAGAAGGTGTTTCATCTGTGGCATGTGATTCATCGTCCTTTCAGCTATGCTTTTGCAGTTCTTGCCATTATTCATATTGTTGTAGTTATGGGCCTTGGATTTATGACCATAGGATTGCGGTAACAAATGGAAAATCTGTTTACGTGGTTGATCGCTGGAAGTATTCTGGGCTTTTTTCTGGTCCGTTACTGGCGCTTGCACTCGAAGAGCACCGCAAAAGACAAGGAAGCCGCCGAGCGGGGCGCGCTGTTTTCAGACGGTCCGAGGGCGCAACATCCAAGGATTCTGACCGACTCCTGTATTGGTTGCGGCACCTGCATCAAGGCCTGCCCGGAGGGCGATGTGCTGGGCCTGGTGGATGGCAAGGCGACCATCATCAATGGACATAAGTGTATTGGGCACGGGTTGTGCGCGGAAGAGTGCCCGGTAGGCGCCATCATGATGGTGATGGCAAAGCCCAGCTCAGGAGCCGACGTTCCAACGATCAGCGAAGAGTTCGAAACCAGCGTGAAGAACTTGTTCATCGTTGGGGAACTGGGTGGCCTGGCCCTCATCAAGAACGCGGTGAACCAGGGCAGGGACTGCGTGGATGTCATCGCGCAACGTATGGGCGATGAGGCAGAACCTCAGGCGGAACAAGGCGCCCTGGACGTGGTAATTGTGGGCGCAGGACCGGCGGGGATAAGCGCCTCGCTGCGGGCCGCGGAACGAGGGCTCAAGGCTCTCACGCTGGAGCGCGAAGAAGTTGGCGGCACGGTTTCAAAGTACCCACGCCAGAAACTGGTAATGACCAGCCCGGTCGAGTTTCCGCTGCACGGGCGGTTCGCCAAGACAACGCTCTCCAAAGAAGATCTTCTGGCGTTCTGGGAAAAGATCATGCGGCGAACAGATCTGAACATCCATACTTCGGAGATTGTTGAGAAGGTTCAGCAGGAGACCGACGGTCTGTTCCGTGTGCGCACTACACGAGAGGAATACAGATCTCGTGCCGTGGTGCTGGCACTGGGCCGCGCGGGGACCCCCCGCAAGCTTGGCGTCAAGGGGGAGGAACTGCCTCATGTGTTTTACCGTCTAATTGAGGCAGATCACTACACGGACCTGAACATCCTGGTCGTGGGTGGGGGCGATAGCGCGGTGGAAGCCGCCATGGGGCTGGCTCATCAACCGGGCAACAAAGTTACGCTCTCTTACCGCAAGGGAGAATTCAGCCGACTGAAGGATCGGAACCAAAAGCGAATAGCCGAGCACATCGAATCGGGGAAGGTCGAAGTTCTGTTCAACTCCATTCCCACGGAGTTTCGCGTCGGCAGCCTGTCGATCGAAGTGGGCGGCGAGATTCGCGAACTCAAAAACGATTTTGTGTGGATTTTCGCCGGAGGCACTCCGCCCTCCGATTTCCTCAAGTCGGCCGGCGTTGCGTTCGGTATTGTGGATACGTCCGAACGGGGCGAATTGTTGGCGAAGGCTATTTGAGGTCAACCCTGCATTCGGCATTTCGAATCGATCGCGTCATTCCCGGATTTGCCGCGGAGTGAGGGTGGAGAGTCGGCTCTTTTGTTCTTTGCAACACCAGACACAGTGCATTTATTGGAGAATTTGATGATGATTCGGATGCGGGAATCTCTTTCCCGGCTGGTCCTGATCCTGTTTATGTCAGCCGGCCTTGCCCAGGCGGCCTCAATCACCGGCACCGTCACCAACGCGACCTACGGGAAGCCTTCTGCGGGTGATCAAGTGGTGCTGATCGACGTCCAAGCCGGCATGTCAGAGGCTGCCAACGCCACGACGGACTCCCATGGCCATTATTCGCTTGCGTCGCCGGGCATGGGGCCTTATCTGATCCGGGTAAATCATCAGGGGGGCACCTACTTCATCGCGGCGCCCCAGGGCGGCGGGCCGGGAGACGTCACGGTATACGATGTGGCGCCAAAGGTGGATGGCGTTACGATTGATGCCGATATGCTTCTTATAGAAGCAGCAGGCGGCATGTTGCGCGTGCAGGAGCGCTACCTGGTGCGGAATACGAGCACGCCTCCCAGAGCACAGTTCAGCGACAGAACTTTCGAATTCGTGCTTCCACAGGGTGCTGAGCTCGACGGCGCAGCGGCGACCCGGCCCGGCGGTCTGGCAACGAACACGAGGCCTGTGCCGTTGGGCCAAAGTGAACACTACACAATCAACGTTCCAATTCAGCCGAACAAGGATGAAAAGGAAACCACGTTTGAGGTTCAATATCACATCTCGTACAGTGGAAAGTACACCTTCACTCCTCACCCGCAGATGCCGGCCGACAATCTTGTTGTCTACGTTCCCAAGAGCATGACGTTTTCGGCAGGCAACGGCTCGGGGTTTCAGTCATCGCAAGAGGATCCGAGAGTGCAGACGTATGTGGTCAAGGGCGTCCACCCCGGCCAGTCGGTGTCCTTTTCGGTTTCCGGCGAGGGACAAATGCCGCGCGATGCGCAAGCGGGTGCAATGGGCCAGCAGGCCGCTGGTGCAATGGGCGCGGCTGGTTCCGATGACACCGGCAACAGGCCGGGGGGCGGTATCGGCGTCCCGATCGACACTCCCGATCCGCTCAGCAAATACAAGTGGTGGATCCTTTGCGCCATGACTCTGCTGCTCGCTGCGGGAGCAGGCTACCTGCTGCGCAGCCGCGGCGTATTGTCGGCTGGAGTACCTTTTCAGGTGCAGGAAGCAGCAATCGAAGATAATCCAGTATCTACTTATGTGCGGCCGAGCGTGCCCCCACCTCTGGATCGCCCTGCCGCTTTCACGGCCCCGGTACGTCCAACCGTCTACAGGACCCAAGACGTCCCAGTGCGCGCAAGCGGCAACGCGGCACTGCTGGACATTCTCAAGGAGGAGCTGTTTGCCATCGAAAGCGAAAAGCTTAGCGGCACGCTCTCCGCGAGTGAGTACGCCGAGGTCAAGGCTGGACTTGAGGCGGTTCTGAAGAGGGCATTGAAGAATAGGTAGCGAGCTTTGCCGCGTCCGAAATTAGAGATGAAGCGCCTCGTCCCATATCGGACTCGCGCCATTCTATAGATCGATCCGTGGGTTGAATTCCTGGCAAAGGAAAGCACCAGCCTGCGGAGATAATCTCGTCCTATTTACGAAAAATCTATCTATTTGTTCTGTTGTCTTCCCGACAAAAACCACAGATGCAGTAGCAGATTTTTGGAGCCTTTGCAGTGTCACGCGCTTCGTGCGGGGGGCATTTTCTCAACTCAAAAGAAGAAAGCTGCACGTCATTGCGGACCCCGCAGTGACCACGGTTTCTGCGCAAAATCCGAAGGCAAGAAAGCGCTTACTCAAGGCGCGCCAAGGACGAATTCGGCAGGACGGAAGGGCAGGGAATCTCGTTTTGGTCCTCCATTTGTTGTTCTGGCGGGCTCTCTGGGACGGCAGCCCTCGAGCAAAAGCAGGGGAAAAAGCTTTGAAGCAAGCATCAAAACTTCCGCAATAACGAAGCAAACACTCATGAATCACCAAAAGGTCAATTTATTTCCAATATTTTTTTCTTCGAGTTTGTGCTTAAGCAACATGACAATCGGGTCATACGAAAATACTTAGCCTGTTAAGTAACGGCGGCATCCCTGCACCGCCGAACTGGAAGTACGCCGAGGGCGCGGAGGAGGAAAGCGCATGTCGAGGAAAATCGTGAGCACCCTAGTGCTGGCGCTAATAGGGATACCGACGTTGACTGCAACGGCACAATCATTCAGAGTTCAGTGCCCGACCAGCACGATCACTCACCCGAATGCCACTAACAACTCGGAGCCGACCTACGTGGGCCCGACTACCTACACGACGAACTCGAGCGGATACGTGACGCCGGCTACGAACGTGAATGGCGCTATCAAGTGCCAGCAGGTATCGGGCGGCGACGGTTATTCGACGATGGCCAACGGAGTTCAGACTTTCATGTTCTCCTTCGGGCCGCTGTCTGGACTTGAGAAGATCGCCGCTGGCCAGGCGGGCACAGATTACCCGAGCGAGTTCAATACGACGTATCCGGGGATTCTGTTTCCTGGCGACCCGGCTTCGACCGACGGGGATATTGCGAACACCTGGGGTAGCTGGTCGCGCACAACGCCGATTGTTCCCACAGCGGGTTTTACGTATAACGGCGCGGTGGGTCTTGCTCCGGACATCGCGAACCTGGTCAGCATCTACGACATCTCTCAGGGCACGACAGGGAACACGGTTTATGTTCAGACAAACTCTCCCCTCGGCTTGACTGTGGGGCAATCGGTGATCATCGCAGGTTCCGGCGGCGCCCCGCCGGCGGGCTACGATGGCACCTGGACCGTTACCGCCACCCCGTACGTTTTCCCGGCGGCGGGCATCCCCGGTGTGACCAACTACGGCTACGCGGCCTCCAACAATTTCACGTTCACCATACCGAGCGCAACAGGGCTGGCCGACGTGAACGAATCTGCAACCGCAACCGCATCGACGGGCGCGGTACTCGACGGTCACGTGGATCCCCGTCAAATCATGGATGTCGGCGTGATGAACGGCAACATCCCGGCGCCGTTGATTGCATTTGATGAGGACGATGAGTTCTTCCTCACTCTCACCAATGTCGGCATGCTGATGCGGCCGGACTTGTTCGAGCAGCACACGATCCACTTCCACGGCTATCCGAACGCTTCATCGGTTTATGACGGCGTGCCTGACGCCTCAGTGGCCATCAACATCGGCGGCAGCTTCACGTATTACTACCTGGCCCCGGACGCCGGCACCTATTTCTGGCATTGCCATATCACTCCTCCCGAGCACTTGCAAATGGGCATGGTCGGTCAACTGTATGTCCGGCCGCGGCAGGATCGCGTTCCGGCGGGCGGCAGCCTTTATGCGGCGCTCAATTTGCAGAATGGCGGCATCGTGCCGGGCGGGAACCAAACCCTAATCGCAAATTCGGATCTCCGCACAGTCTGTAATCCCGCCACCGATATTCTGTGCAGCGCTGTCACGCCGCCAACAAACAGCGGAGCGCTTCGCGCCGCCACCGGCAGCCTTTGCAGCAACCCCAGCCTGACGACCTCCGGCTTAACCCCCGACTATACCTACAACGACGGCGACGCCTCTACGTGTTACGACGTCCAGTATCCCATCCAGATTCACGGTTTCGACCCCAATTTCCACTTTGTCGGCATGACCTTCAATCCGGAGGCGTTTGCCGATATGAAAGACAAGTTCTTCCTGCTGAACGGGCGGAGTTACCCGGATACGGTCACACCGGGTCCGCTGGCCACGCAATCGTCGGATGGCAGAATGCACTATTCGCAGCCGCTGCCGACCATCATCAACATTCCCGCCGGGGGAAGAGCGCTTCTGCGCATTGCGGACCTGGACGTGCAGGAATATCAGACATTGGCCTCGCTTGGGGTTCCGATGAAGGAAGTCGGCTTCAACGCCAAATTGCTTCGGGATCAATCGGGGAACAATCTGGAGTTTTATACCAACTCGATCACGCTGGGCGGAGGCGAGTCGCTGGATGTGGAACTGGATGCCAGCGATGCAGGCTGCGGTTACACGGGCTGCGCGGCCACGCTTTATCCCCCAGGCAGCACCTTCTACCTCTTCACCCCCAATCTGGACCATCTTTCGAACGACCAGGAAAATTTCGGTGGATCGATGACCGAGGTTCATATCTGCAACAGCGTGTCCGGTGGCAACACCTACGGAAACACCTGTAACTAGGAGAGCGGCAATGAGAGAAACGACAATGACCAAATCGATCTCGATAGCACGGGTGCTTCTGACGTCGACGCTGGTTTTGTTCCTGGCGGCCGCGGCTCACGCCGCTGTTCCCGGAATCGCCGGCCCCACTTTCAACCTGACGGCGCAGACAGCATACCTCAACCAGCCAGACGGAAACGCGCTTTATTCCTGGGGCTATGGGTGCGATCCGACCAAGCCGACGCCAACCTTCCTGCCGGCGGCGATCACGACCGCGACCTGTAACTCGATGCAGGTTCCCGGCCCCACGCTGATTGTCACAGAAGGAACGACAGTGACGGTCAACCTGAGCAATGGCCTTCCCGCGGCCGCGGGCAACACCTCGATACTCTTTCCGGGATTCGTGGTGACGGCGACGGGCGGGGTGCAGGGCCTGCTGACACAAGAGGCGGCGCCTGCCGGGACGGTGAGCTATTCGTTTGTCGCCAACTCGCCGGGCACGCACGCCTATTACAGCGGCACGCAAAGCGATCTGCAAATCGAGATGGGCTTATACGGCGCATTGGTTGTGCTGCCGAAAGCCGTTCCGACAGCCTGCACGACCGGGCTGGCGGCGGCAAACCTGTTGGTGAAAGCGTCGTGGGGGGAACCTGATTTCCGGCTCTCACAAGCTGCGTACGATCATCCCAAGTCCTGTTACGACCGGGAATACCTGTTCCAGTGGTCAGAGATGGATCCCAGGATTCACAATGAGGCGCTGGCGCAGATCAACGACCCGAAAAGGGTGGCCGCCTGCACCTCTTCAACTGGAGCCGCGACTCCGGGATGCAGCCTCGACGTGCCGACCGAGCCGTACCATCCGGCCTACTTCCTGGTGAACGGCCGCTCGATGCCCGACGTGATGGACGCCAACTATGGGCCCGAGTATCCTCATCAGCCCTACAACGGCAATCCTCATATGCATCCAGGCGAGCTTACGCTGATCCGCACCGTCGGCCAGGGCCGGTTGCAACATCCATTCCATGAGCACGCGAACCATGTGCGCATTCTGGCCCGCGACGGAAACATGCAGCTCAGCGCGACGAATACCAACGACCTGGCGGGGCTCTTGATGTTCGACACCGACACGACTCCTGGAGAGGCGTTCGACGGGATTTTCTACTTTACAGGCAGAGGGTTGAACTGGGATGCGTACGGACATCATCCCGGCGATACAAACGACGCGAACGCTTCGCTGCCCTGTTACCCGGATGCGAACGGCTACTACACGGTGAACAGCACTCCTCCTGCGCCGGTTCACACGATCAACTACTACGAGTGGTGCCAGGACCACAACAAGCCGCTTGAAGTTGCTCCGTTCGGCGATGTTGCAGCCGGCGGCCCGGCGACCCTGCCCGATCCCAACATCTTCACCAACGGCGCCTGGTACGGCGGCACTCCGTATCTGGGGCCGGATGCGACCATACGCGCAGGCGGAACGCAGTCTTGCCTCTTCAATGACAGCGGCACCACCGCGGCCGCTCCCACAAGCTCAGTGTGCAGTACGTTGCAGCCTTCCAACATACAAGCAAACCCGGCAAACGAACGAGGCTGGGCATACATGTGGCACTCGCACAACGAGCGCGAGATTACCACGAACAACGTATTCCCCGGCGGGATGCTGATGATGATGCTTGTTGACACCCGCGAATTCGTAATCGACGAATCCAATTAAGGCTAGGAGAACAGACATGAGAATGACCAATCTCAAAGCGATTTTGAACAAAGCTGTACTGGGAGCGACTGTTCTCCTTCTTGGAGCGGGTTCGGCCAGCGCGCAGCAGGTGATCAACCTGACTGCAGGACCGCAAACCGCCACACTTCCTGACGGGTCCACGGTGCCGATGTGGGGTTACACCTGCGGCGCCGTAAGCGGGACCAATGCCTGCTACCCGTTTACTTCTACGGCTAATGGCGCCTGGTCGCCGCTCATCATATACATCGACGCGACCCAAAACGCCACCGGCGGGCTGACGATCAACCTCACGAATAACCTGGTCTTTGGAGCCAACAAGATCCCGACCTCGCTCATGATGGTGGGACAGGTGGGCGGCGGCCTGGGCACAGTGACCTCGAGCTGCTCGCCCTCGTCATCGGCTACCACGACGACGACCGGCTCGGCGTGCGTGCCGAGTCCGGCGCACCCGACGCAGTCCGTCACGTGGGCCGTGGCGAACAGCGGGCCGACGAATACTCCTCCGCCGCAAGGGCCGCGCGTGCAGTCCTTCGGCACCGAGGTGGAGGGAGGAACGACGGTAGCGCTGAACTGGCCAACCATCAAGCCCGGCACGTATCTGCTTGAGTCGGGCACGCACCCGTCCATCCAGGTGCCCATGGGGCTGATCGGCATGGTCGTGGTCACCGTTTCTCCGACATATGACAGCACCTTCAAGGAAACGGCTCCAGGCTGCGCTTATCCCACCGCTACT
>Ga0181516_10002367_pt1 | contig 13430 bp, 11 predicted proteins | sample PEATcosm2014_Bin_25_FD_121104 | JGI IMG/M metagenome (GOLD analysis project Ga0181516, IMG submission 121104) | Peatland microbial communities from MTU Mesocosm Facility, Houghton, MI, USA - PEATcosm2014_Bin01_10_metaG | ecosystem: Environmental > Terrestrial > Soil > Wetlands > Peat | place... | reverse complement strand
ATCAAGATTTACTTCAAGCCGGGCACAGATCCTAACGCGGCGTTGAGCAATATCGCCAACCTCGCAATGGCGGATTTGCGCAGACTGCCCCCGGGTACACTGCCTCCGGTGGTACTAGGAATGGATGCTTCGACGCAGCCTGTGTGCCTGGTGACACTGAAAGGCCAGGGGCTGAATGAAACGAGCCTGAAGGATTTGGCCCAGTTCCAGGTACGCAATCAGATTTCGAACGTGCAGGGCGCGTCGGTGCCGCAGCCTTACGGAGGCACCTATCGTCAGATCCAGATTTACGTGGACCCCCTGAAGATGGAGGCCCGGAACCTGAGTCTGAACGACGTGGTTACGGCGGTGAACAGCTCAAACCTGATTCTGCCTGCTGGTGATGTGCGCATTGGATCAAAGGACTTCAATATTTACGCGAACAGCCAGTTTCCTGATGCGAATTCAATGAATCAGATGCCGTTGAAGTCAGTGGGAAACTCGTCGGTGCTTGTGGGCGATATTGGCAAGGCTATAGATTCAGGCGCACTGCAATACAACATTGTGCGCATTGATGGACAGCGCTCTGTGTATGTTCCGGTCTTCAAGCAGGGCGGGGACAGTAACACGATCACGATTGTCGATGGAATGAAGAATGCCATCAAGCGCCTGGTCGATATTCCGCAGTCGCTTGAGACGGCGGTTGTTTTTGATCAGTCGATCTTTGTGAAGATGGCTATCACGAATGTCACGAAGGAAGCGCTGATCGGACTGGTGCTGACCGGGATGATGATTCTGATTTTCTTGGGAAGTCCGCGGGCCATGATAGCGGTGATTATTTCGGTCCCGCTCTCGATGGTCGTGTGCCTTCTTATTACCAACTACACGGGCGGATCGATCAACACGATGATTCTCGGCGGGCTGGCGCTTGTCTTCTCACGATTGATCGACAATGGCGTGATTGTCCTGGAAAACATCTTCAGGCATATGGAGATGGGCGAGTCCCCCGCGGTTGCGGCGGAGAAGGGCGGAACTGAGGTTTCGATGGCGGTGTTGGCTGCAACATTCACCACCTCCATTGTGTTCTTCCCCGTTACGTTTTTTACGGGTGTAAGCAAGTACATCTTTACTCCGATGGCGTTGGGTGTTGTGCTTTCGATCTTTGCGTCGTATTTCTTCGCAATGACCGTAGTGCCTCTGTTTTGTGCGAAGTTTATCTCCTTGCACGACGACGAGGGGCATCATTCTGAGAAGACCCGAAGAAGTCGGTTCGCACGGTTCGAACGCTGGTTTAACGCCAAGTTCGAGCGCATGCTTGACTGGTACGAAAATCTTGCTCTGCGCGCAATGGAGCGCCCGGGATTTATAGCGCTGGCGATTGGCGGGGGCGTAGTCGCGCTGCTGCTGGCAACAGTTCCCTTCATCGGACGGGCTTATTTTCCACGTACAGATCCCGGACAGTTCATCATCAACGTGCGCATGCCCAGCGGTACACGGCTTGAAGTGAGCAACGACGATATTGCGAAGGTGGAAGAGGTCATTCGCAGTGTGGTGCCGGCCAAGGATTTGGGCATGATCGTGTCCAACATCGGCGTCTACCCTGATCTTTCGGCTATCTATACGACTAATGCCTCGATGGATACGGCCTTTGTGCAGACAAGTTTGAAGGAAGGGCACGGCATCGGCAGTTATGAATACATGGAGCGAGTGAAGGAGAGGCTGTCGAGAGAGATGCCAGAACTGTCGACGTATTTTCAAGCCGGCGGGTTGGTGGATGGAGTGATCAACCAAGGGCTGCCGGCCCCCATCGATATCCAGGTGAAGTCGCAGGACTTGGATGGCTCATTTGCGTTGGCCACACAACTGGCGTCAAAGATCAAGGCGATGCCGAATGTGAGCAATGTCTACATTCCTCAAAGCGTCGACTATCCAGGGCTGGCTTTGAATATCGACCGCGAACGGGCTAGCCTCATCGGGCTTTCGGCAAGAGAAGTTGTGGACGATGTGATCACCGCCCTCACATCTGATGGTATGGTGGCGCCGAGTTACTGGATCGATCCGAAGAGCGGCAACAACTACCTGGTGACGGTGCAGTACGCGAACAGCTGGATCAACAACATGTCGATGGAGGACATGAAGAGCATTCCATTGCGCGGTATCCGTCCAGCAGGCTATGACCCGATGCAGGAGGGAGGGCGGGCAGCGCCGTCGAGCGGGCGAATGTCCGGCGGCGACCAATCTGGGGGATACGTATCTTTGGGCCAGGTGGCGGACATTCAACAGATCAATACGCCGACTGAAGTGGATCACAACCAGATTCGGCGCGTCATCGATATCTACGTCGCTACCAAGGGTGAGGCGCTGCAGGGCGTGGGTGCGCAGATAGACAAGCTGCTGGCCGACACCAAACACGATCGGAATACTGTGCTGACTGTGCGCGGCGCGGTTGTAAGCATGAATCAGGCATTTCACGATTTCGGAGTAGGGCTGATTATAGCCGTGCTACTGGTGTACCTGATCCTGATGGCGCAGTTTGCGTCGTTCATTGATCCGTTCATTATATTGATGGCGATTCCGCCGGGGTTGGCTGGGGTGGCAGTAGTTTTGCTGGTCACAGGAAGTTCGCTGAACATCATGTCGCTGATGGGAGTGATCATGATGGCCGGTATCGTGGTATCAAACAGCATTCTCATTGTTGAGTTCGCGGGCATTCTTCATCGGCAAGGCATGGGGTTGAAGGCAGCGGTTGTCGAGTCGTGCAAGGTTCGTCTGCGTCCCATTCTAATGACCTCACTGGCTACTTTGCTCGGCATGATTCCAATGGCGCTGGGATTGGAGGCGGGGAGCGAGCAGTATGCGCCGCTTGCTCGGGCAATCATCGGTGGTCTGGCGCTTTCGGTGGTGGTGACAATGTTCCTGGTGCCAGCCGTTTACCTGGTAATCCATGAGCTCGATCAAGCAAAGGCCGCGGTTGCGGAGGAATAGAAATGACTGAATCCGGAAAGAGAAGCTCGACCGCAGCCGTGTGTACGCTTTTGTTCCTAGCGGTGTTGCCATGCGCGACGTGGGCGCAACAGGCGCCCGCACCGGCGACACCAATGCCTTCACTGCAACTCCCCCCCGCACAAGCGCCCACCAGGTCAGACTCGCCCTTGGGGCCGAGACTGACACTGGCGGATGCCGAGCGAATGGCGATAGAGCGTAACCCAAATATCAACGTCGCGCGGCTGATCGCGCTGGCGCAGGCGCAGGTTACGAGTGAAGTGCGTTCTGCCGAACTGCCTACGGCACAGGCTGAATTCACGGCTGCAGGCGCGCACGAAAACAGCCGGATCACCGCTGGCATGCTCAATAATCCATCTGTCTTCGACCGTGCAGCCGGCGGCTTATCGGTTAGCCAACTTATCACCGATTTCGGACGCACGCGCAACCTGGTGCATAGCGCGCAATCGAACGCGAAGGCGCAACTGGAAAACGAGCGGGCCACGGAGCTCGACATCACTCTGACAGTAGATCAGGCTTTCTATCAGGCGCTGACGGCACAGGCGGTGCTGAAGGTTGCGGCGGGAACTGTAAGCGAACGCCAGGCGACTGTTGACCAAGTCGGCGCACTTGCCAAGGCGAAGTTACGGTCCGATCTCGATCTGAGCTTTGCGAACGTACAGATATCCCAGGCAAAGCTGCTTTTACTGGATGCTCAGAATAGTGCCGCCGACGCCATGGCGAACTTGAATACCGTGTTGGGCTCTGAACGCGATGAGCAATACACGCTGGTGGATGAGATTCCGGCCAATCCTGATCCGGCACCCCAGGACGCCGAGGCTTTGCTGCAGACGGCGTTTTCCGCCCGTCCCGATCTTGCAGCGCTCAACGATAACTACACCGCAGCCCGCCAGTTCAGCACCGCAGAGCGCGAGCTGTGGATGCCGACCGTGTCGGCGCTGGGCGCAGTTGGAGGTACTCCAATACGCGCTGATCAGATTCAATCCTCATGGTATGGCGCCGCTGGAGCAAACATTAGCATTCCAGTATTCAACGGATTTCTTTACAACGCGCGCGCACAGGAGGCAAAGCTACGCGCTAACGCCGTCGGAGAGCAAGTTAGAAACCTGCGCGATGTGATTGCGCGCGATTTGCGTATGGCGGTTCTAAATGCACAGAATGCGTTCCAACGGATCGGTGTGACGCAGGAAATGTTGAACGAATCGAACTTAGCACTCGATCTTTCTGAGGCCCGGTACAAGATCGGCTTGAGCGGGATTGTGGAACTGACACAGGCGCAACTGGCACAGACACAGGCAGAGATTGCCTATGCCAATGCCCGCTACGCATATCAAACCGCTCTGGCGGTGGTACGGTTCCAGACGGGCCAGTAGCTAAATGGAAGCTGACCAACGCGATGGCGGTGAACGGAAGGGGATACTTTGGGAGCCCTCTTGATACTTGGCGCGTTCTTGTCTGCAAGGTCGGAGCAACAGCATGATTGAGACCTTCAATTTAGAAGTGTTGCTCCCAGAACAGAGCGCCACTAAGCGTTACGTCTTGGAGGGGGCTCAAGCGATTGGCGAACTAATAAAAGCCATTGTGTCGGGAGATGTGCCCGCTGAAGTTCAACAAGGAGTTGCCTCGAAGTGAGCGTCCTTTCATTCACAATCGCCGTATTTGGCAGTTCTATCTTGGCTGGCTTGCTCGGTGCCCTGACGGGACTCGGCGGGGGAGTTGTTATTGTTCCAGTCCTCTGTCTTGTGTTCAAAATCGATCTTCACTATGCGATCGGAGCCTCGCTCGTATCTGTGATTGCAACGTCGTCGGGTGCTGCGGCGGCCTATGTTCGAGAAGGGTACTCCAATATTCGCATCGGGATGTTCTTGGAAGAAGCTACTACGGTTGGCGCTTTGTTCGGAGCGTATCTGACAGCCAAGGTCTCCGGAAACCGGATTGGCGTAATCTTCGGCGTGGTGCTCTTGTATTCAGCGTGGGCGTCTCTACGAAAAACTGCGCCACAGCCGAAGGCGGCACAACCTGACTCTCTGGCGATGCGGCTGAATTTTAGAGGGTCCTATCCAATTCAAGGCGGCAAAGAAGAGTACGTCGCTCAACATGTTCCGGCCGGCTTCGGCATCATGTTTGTCGCGGGAACGTTGTCTGGTCTACTAGGAATCGGCTCAGGAGCAGTCAAGGTTCTGGCGATGGACCAGGTGATGAAGTTGCCCTTCAAGGTCTCTACCACTACCAGCAATTTCATGATCGGTGTAACGGCTGCAGCCAGTGCCGGACTGTATCTAAGCCACGGTTACATTCTTCCAGGTCTGTCGATGCCGGTCGTACTAGGAGTTCTCGCGGGATCGCTTGTTGGCTCTCGCATTCTTGTCAATGCTCATGTCCAGACTCTGCGCCTGGTGTTCAGCTTAGTCATCGTCGCGCTGGGAGCCGAAATGATCCTTAACGGCCTGACAGGGAGCCTCTGAGTGTCGGATCAAACGGACCAACGACTTGAGAATGCAATGGGGCGCATGCTCCAATTCGGGGTGACCGTCGCGGCCATTGTGGTCCTGGCCGGGGGTGTTCTGTATTTGAAGCATTTCACAGGCCCAATGCCCAACTATAACCATTTTCATGGTGCTCCAGCCGCATATGAGTCTGTTCACGGAATTCTCAAAGGTCTAGGGAGTCTCGACAGCCAAAGCCTGATGGCATTTGGCATCCTGCTGCTGATTGCGACGCCAATCTGCCGCGTCATCTTCGGGGTTGTCGGATTCTCTCTCCTCCGCGACCGTCTCTATGCCGCGGTGAGTGTGACTGTATTGATCATTCTGATGTTGAGCTTTGTTTCGAGGAGATAGCCGACATGCCAGTGATTGGAGATAGACCCGAATTAAATCTGAAAACGGTGATCTTTGCGACAGATTTCTCTCTTTGCTCCAAGAACGCCGGCCTCTTCGCCGCGCGTATGGCCGCCTATTTCTCAGCGAAGCTGCTGGTGGCTCATGCCTTCACGCTGGTTCAGGCCGCCATAGAGGTTGAGATCGGCGATAGGCGACTAAGCCAGCAGAGGAAGAACTTGACGCATCTTCTGTCGAAAGAGGCTGCTCTTCTCGGGTCAAATGCGATAGGAGTGATTCCCACCCTTCTTGAAGGAGTTCCGGAAGATGTGATTCCGGATTTGGTGGACAGACATGAGCCGTCAATGATCGTCCTGGGAACGCATGGTGGAGGAAGACTCGAACGGGGAATCATTGGTTCGGTCGCGGAAAAAATCCTACGGTCTACTCGCTGGCCAGCGCTCACTGTTGGCCCACAGGTTCAGCCCTTGTCTACAAAGACGTTCCCGTTCGACAGGATTCTTTTTGCGACCGACTTTACTGTTGCGGCTGCCAACGCAGCAATCTATGCCGTCACATTCGCTGAGGTCTTCGGAGCGAAAATTGACGTGCTCAATGTGATTCAGGACGATGTCATTGAATATCCGGACCGGCTAACCGACCTTCAAGCCCGCTTCTTCAGCGCTCTTGACTCCCTTGTACCGCAATGTGCCAGAGAATTCTGCGATCCGAGAACCTTTGTGGCTGTCGGCGGGGCGCACGATGAGATCCTTGAGCACGTCAGAGAGCATTCTATTGATCTCTTGGTGCTAGGTATCCGGAAGACTTCACATCTCAGCATGGAAATGAGAACGTCTGGGGCTTTCCGGATCATAGTAGATGCCGCATGTCCAGTCCTGACGATTAGAAGCTGAGAATCAGATCGCTTTGCTGGAGAATTGGATGGGGAAACGGAAGAAGCGGTCGAGCTACGAATATAATCACACCCCGACAACACTGCTGATGGCATTGTTTGGAGGCGCGTGTACCTTCATTGCCGTTGAGACAACACTTCCGGACTTGATAGAGTCGTGGGGGCGTGAGATGAAGAAGCTCCCAGGATGGCAAGTTCATATGGGATCGGCGTTTAGTGGAATCATGACGTTCTTCACATTCTTGTTCATTCTGGAAGTACTCGAAACAAGGTCACGCATAACAGCGTGGCGATCAAGTGCACCGTGGTTGCCTCTCATTGGGCTCACTTTTTTGGCAACAATCATCCATCTCCCGTTCTACATTGTGATCCTGGTAGGAACCATCTATGGTGTATGGGCCTACCGCCAAACTTCCAGCGTACGTAGCTCGTCTCGCCTCCCGTGAATAGAAAGAGTGGGAAGTGATTGCAGAACGGTGGGTACTTCGCGCGCAGCATGGATGCGAATTGCGCGTCAACCGCCTTCGAGTTCAACTCTCAGGCAGTCAGTGGCGCGAGTATTGAGCGCCCGTTCCCGGCGGTCATCCCTGCTTGAGTGTTGCCTCGCCCACGGAAAGCTCAAACTTGATCTCCGGCGGATTCAGGAGCGTGTTATGAACCGGGCAATGGTGCACGGAGCGCATGACCCCCTGCTCCTGCTCTTCAGTTAGCGCGACTGGACAAGATACATGAATACGAAAATTGCCGATGCGGGCAGGCTGCTTGAGCTTCTCGGCAGTCACAGAAACTTCCACGCCTCGCTCATCGAGATTGCGGGTCCTGAGATACTGCACCGCATAAAAAGCCGCGCAGGAGCCCAGTGATGCGAGCAGAAACTCAGGAGGCGTCATTCCACCGTCAGTTCCTCCGTTCTCTGCCGGCTGATCACAAAGGATAGTATGCGATCGCGAATGAATTGCGAATTTAACCTGGTCGAGATGCGTAACTTTCACTTCCATCGTGCCACTCCATTTCATTGGAAGAAAGACACGGCGAATGTGACTTATTACAAAATCGCGGTAATTTATTTTGAGGCAGGGAGAATCAGCATGCGGAGGTATTCGCGTGTGAGAATAGCGCGCAACCGGGGAGCGACAGCAGAGTCGCAAGGGATCTCCAGCGAGTGGCAGCGGTCGATGGCGGCACGAAGGTCGCGGAGAAACGCCACGCAGGCAGGACATGCCTCGATATGGCTCCGCATCTGGTCGCAGCTGACGGGCTCAACCCGCCCGTCGAGGTATTCAGAGAGGTTGGCAAACAAATCGCGGCACTCATCGGGGCGCTTGCTAGGGGAACGAGCGCTCTTGGGCTTCTTCCCGCGAGAATGAGCCTGGCCGAAGTCTTCAGAAGCACCACTCAGAAGTTTGCTCATCTCCTTGCGCACGCTCAATCGTGCTCGATGAAGACGAATGCGCACGGTCCCCTGCTGCAGATCGAGAATCTGCGCCACCTGCTCGGTGGTCAGCTCCTCCATATCGTGAAGCACCAGAACAATCCGCAATGGCGTTGGAATGCGCAAGGTCGCCTGATGGAGAAGGCGGTGTTGCTCGGCGTGGAGCAGGTTGCCTTCCGGCCCTCTTCCAGCATCCTTGAGCAACAGCCCCAACTCATCATCGGTCGGCATCAACTCGTCGAGCGAAAGCAAATGTGCAGGCGCGTGAGCGGGCTTGCGGCGCATGCGCCAGCAGCGGTTTCGCGTGACGGTGTAGAGCCATACGGCTAGAGCCTGCGGGTCGCTGATCTTGGCGAGGTGTCCGAGGGAACGGAAGAGCACCTCTTGCATGGTGTCTTCGGCATCTTCTTGATGCCCGCAAACCTTCATGCTGAAGGAGTAGACGGTGTTCTGGAGCAACCCGATGGCCTCTTCGACAGCTTCCGGCGTATTGAGGCGCAATAGTTCTGTGGCTCTGATCAGTTCGGGTCGCATGGGGTAACCGGCTTCAATATGAGTATAGCTTTGAGCGGGTAAGAGGGAAGATGTTCCGGACCCTCCGCCGACGCGGCATTCAGGTCCCCCAAAGCTGAATCACTGCACGGAGTGGCTCGCCGGCAGAGCGGACTTCATTGTGGCCTCAATCATTTCGAGACAGATTGGAGAGACCTTCTGCAACCATCCCCGTCCTCCATCGCCTGCAGATTTCGAGTCTTCATCAATCCACGCGCGCAGTAATGCCATGGCAAGGCCCATCGCGGCGCCTGGACGGCTTTCCTCAAGAAGAAACATCTGGCGATACACCTCGTCCTTGATGCGTTCGCCCCGAACGAATCGCGATCCAGAGTGCCGACCTATAGTGTTTCGCGCCGTCATTGCAAATCCTCGCCGAGCCATAGTTCCTGATCGTCGGCCCTAGTTGCGCCCGCTGCGACCAGCATCCTTCATGCCCACGGCGCGGAAGATAGACATTGCAGGGCACCAATTTGTAAATGCCGATTGCAACAGATTGAGTCCGACAAAGACGGTCAGCCAGAGCCAGTAGATTGAAACGCAAGAACCAAGAGCGAGCGATATCAAGATCACAACACCTGCCATCAGTCGTAAAGCTCGTTCAACTGTCATAGTGAATCTCCTTCTTCGATTTCCGGTTTAGGCGCAATCTCGGCTTGATGCCGCGAATGGACCATGTAGTAGAGCACCGGAATGGTGGGCCACGAAAGGAAAGTGGAAGCCACGGCACCGGCAATCAGAGATAAGGCAAGGCCCTGGAAGATGGGGTCGGTAAGAATCACGCTCGCGCCGACAACGACGGCTGCCGCAGTCAGAAGCATGGGACGGAAACGAGTAGCTCCTGCATCGATCACCGCATCGGCCAGCGGAATTCCCTGGCGGATCCGGAGTTCGATGAAGTCGACGAGAATAATTGAGTTACGGACAATGATTCCGGCGCCGGCAATGAAACCGATCATGGAGGTCGCCGTGAAGAATGCGCCCATCATAGCGTGAGCCGGCATGATGCCGACCAACGTGAGAGGAATTGGAGCCATGATGATCAGCGGCACGATGAAGGAGCGGAACCAGCCCACCACGAGCACGTAGATGAGCACCAATACCGCGGCAAACGCCAAGCCCATGTCACGGAATACTTCGATCGTGATATGCCACTCCCCGTCCCACTTCATCGAGTAGTGGTCAGTGGATTCAGGCATCGATGCGTTATAGCGAGTGAGCGTGTACCCGGCCGGTAGCTTGAGATTGTCGAGATCCTTGTTCATCTTGAGAATGGCGTAGACGGGGCTTTCAATCGCACCGGCAACGTCGCCGGTGACATAGACAACGCGGCGCAGGTCCTTGTGGTAGATGCTGCGTTCGATGGTTTTGTGTTCGACGACGACCAGCTCCCGCAACGACACCATGGAGCCATCCGCGCCAGGTAAGCGAATATTGTTCAAGCCCTGCTCGGAAGAGCGATCAGCGCGGTCAAGCTCGACAATCGCCGGTACGGGCTCCCGCGCGGCCTGATCGTGCATGAGGCCGACCTGGGTTCCAGAAACAGCCCGCGCCAGGGCATGGGCCACATCAGAGACCGCGATGCCTTGCTGCGCCGCCTTTACACCATCTACGCGAATCTCCAAGCGGGGCTGCGGGTCTTCAACATACCAGTCCGTGTCCACAACTCCCGCGGTGCGCTGGAAGATGGACTTGATCTTTTGCGCAACTTCAGTCTGGCCGGCGAGGTCTGGACCGTAGACCTCTGCAACAAGAGTCTGAATTACCGGCGGCCCTGGCGGCACTTCGCTTACCTGAATTCGAGCGCCGTATTGATTGCCGATGGCGTCGAGCAGGGGACGAAGCCGCTTGGCAATGCCGTGGCTCTGCACGCTGCGTTCCTTGGCCGCCAGCAGGTTCACCTGGATGTCCGCCTGGTTCGACTGGCCGCGCATGTAGTAGTGACGTACAAGACCGTTGAAGTTATACGGCCCTGAAGTTCCTGTGTAGGTCTGATAGTTCAGTACGTCTGGCTGCCGTGCAAGTTCATCGCCAAGTGCCTGGGCCACGCGCGCAGTCTGCTCCATTGGCGTGCCATCGGGCATGTTAATTACAACCTGCAGTTCGCTCTTGTTGTCGAATGGCAACATCTTGACGCGCACCAGTCCCATGGGCACCAACGCCATCGAGACCACAAGCGATATGACGACGCCGATAAAGAAGACAGTCCGATTGAACGGGGAGCGGATCAGCGGGGTCATGATCTGCCGATAGAGACGGGTCCTCCAGTTCTCGGTTTCGGGTTCCAGGATTTTGGCGCCTTCAAGATGTTTGCCCAACAGACGCAAGGCCGCCCATGGCGAAACTACAAATGCGACCATGAGCGAGAAGAGCATGGCCGCCGAGGCGCCCACCGGGATGGGCCGCATGTAGGGGCCCATGAGCCCGCGCACAAAAGCCATAGGCAGTACCGCGGCAATCACGGCAAAGGTGGCAAGGATGGTTGGGTTGCCCACCTCGGCAACCGCCTCCACTGCAACGGAGCTCATGGAGCGGCCGTGATTCTCCGGCAACCGGAAGTGGCGCACCATGTTTTCAACTACGACGATGGCATCATCCACGAGGATGCCGATGGAGAAGATCAACGCGAAAAGCGTGACGCGGTTGATGGTGTAGCCCAGGAAGTAAAACACCGACATGGTGAGCGCCAGTGTGACAGGGATCGCCAGCAGCACTACGCCCGACTCGCGCCATCCCAGGAAAAGGGCTACGAGAAGAGTCACAGACAACGTGGCCAACAGCAGATGTTCAAGTAATTCGTCCGACTTGGCCTTTGCTGTTTCCCCGTAGTTTCGCGTTATGGTCACGTTCACATCGTTGGGTATGGCTACGCCCTGCATCTCATGCACGCGCTTGAGGACGGCGTTTGAGATATCGGTTGCGTTGGTTCCCTTGCGCTTGGCCACTGTGATGGTTACGGCAGGATACTCGCCCGCGGCTTGGTTCGCCGCAGCGTCCCCGCTCGCAGTTCCATAGACCACATAGTCGGCCGGCTCTGCGGGGCCATCGACAATCTTGTCTGCTACGTCGCGCAGGTATACCGGATGGCCGCGAACTACGCTAACAACTACGGCCTCCAGATCTTCGCGCTGGGTGAACATGTTGCCGGCGTCGACGCGCACTTCCTTATTGTTTTCCGAGAAGCTGCCGGCCTGCACGCTTGCATTTGCTGCCTGCAGATGTCCGACAATCGCCATCGGCGACAGACCGTAGACGTTCAGCTTTTCCGTGCTCAGAGTTACCCGCATGGTGCGGGGAAGGCCGCCAATAATCGACGTTTCCGATACATCGCCAACCTGCTCGATGTTGTGCTGCATCTCGTCGGCGATGGCACGTAGTTGATAGCCGTTGTAATGTTCGCCCCAAAGGGTCATCGCCAGAATCGGCACATCGTCAATAGAGCGGGCCTTGATGAGAGGCTGTGAAACTCCGGGCGGCATACGATCGAAGTTGGAGTAGAGCTTGCTGTAAACCTTGATCAGCGCGTCTTCCTGCGGTGTTCCAACGAGGAAGCGAACGATCACCAGGCTCTGCCCCGGTGCTGAAGTCGAGTACACATATTCGACGCCGGAGATCTGATGAACCAGGTTCTCGATCGGCAGCGTGACGCGCTCTTCCACCTCAGCTGGCGAGGCGCCCGGCATGGCCGTCGTGATGTCCAGCATCGGAACGAGAATCTGCGGTTCTTCTTCGCGAGGAATGATAGCGACCGCGAAGACTCCGAGGGCCAGCGACGCTGCAATAAAGAGGGGAGTCAGCTTTGAGTTGAGGAATGATTGTGCCAAGCGTCCGGCGATCCCAAGATCCTGTGTCATGGCCGGACCCCTGCACTCGCCTCAATGCGCTTGCCGGCGATGTCACGGTCGGAAGGTGCATCAACAAGCTTTTCGCCCGTAGAGACACCGGAGAGAACTTCCACGAGATCGCCTTGCGTTGCGCCCAACGTAAGGTAGCGAAGCTGCGCGATCCCCTGGCTATCGAGAACATAAGCGCAGGAGAGCGAGCCGCGCGCGACAACTGCTGAACGCGGAATGAGTATCGCCTGCTTGGTGCCATTGGAGAACATCGCCGTTCCATACATGCCCGCACGCATCTGTGCAGAGGAAGGGAGATCGATCTTGACGAGGAAGCTGTGACTGGATGGATCGACGGCAGGAACGATCTCGGCGACCGTCCCGGTCAGGTTAGAGGACGATGCGCTTTCGATGGTCACCGGCACCTTCATCCCCTTGTGAATGGCGCCGATGGCGGACTCATCCACTGAGGCGTCAAGTTGCAGCGATCCAGCCTGATCGATCTTGAGCAAGGGCACGCCCGGTGCGGCCATGGTTCCGGGATCGGCCATTCGCGTCGTTACTACGCCTGCGAACGGCGCAGTCAGCCGCGTATAACTCAGCATTGTGCGTGCCCCACTCTCCTGGGCGCGCACCGCGTCGGTCTGCGCTCGTACTGCCTCAAAGTTGGCGGCCGCGGCCTCGGAGCGCCGAGAGACTTCATCCAGTTCCTGAGGACTTACGCTCTTCTGCGCATCGAGCTGCTTGTACCGGGCCAGTGTGCTTGCCGCCAGTGCCGCGTTTGTTTGCGCGGCAGCCTGAGCACTTTGCGCCGCATTCACGCCGGCCTGCGCCTGCTCCACGGAAGAGTGGATCAACGCGTCGTCGAGAACTACGAGAGTCTGCCCGGCACGAACACT
>Ga0181516_10002365_pt1 | contig 13433 bp, 12 predicted proteins | sample PEATcosm2014_Bin_25_FD_121104 | JGI IMG/M metagenome (GOLD analysis project Ga0181516, IMG submission 121104) | Peatland microbial communities from MTU Mesocosm Facility, Houghton, MI, USA - PEATcosm2014_Bin01_10_metaG | ecosystem: Environmental > Terrestrial > Soil > Wetlands > Peat | place... | reverse complement strand
CGTGGCTTAAGCCTCGACCACGCCGGGACGACCGCTCTCGACCGCGTAAGTCTTCAGCGTCGCTATGTCGGCCTTGGGATCGTGCGCGTCGGAGACGACACGCATGCGCACCTGCATCTTGGCGCGCTCGAGATCGACGACGACGTAGCCGCGCCGCCGGCTCTCGAAAAAATGCACATGCGGATTATCCGGCAAGGTCTGCGCCAGCAGGTCGTAAGGCGGCCCGTAGGATGAAATCGAGGTGCCGACGAATTCCGTCGCGACAATCGGCGAGGACTGATCGTCGAAATCGAGCTTGAGGTCGTTGGCGAAGAAGGAATGGATGTCGCCGGAGATCACGACGGGGTTGGGCACCTTGGCATCGTGGATGTGCTGGAGCAGCCGGGTGCGATTGGCCGGATAGCCGTCCCAGTCGTCGGTCCAGAATGCATCGACGCCGTCCTGCTTTTCCCGCAACTGCGCCATCAGCACGTCCTGGGCGACCATGTTCCATTGCGCCTTCGAATGCGCCAGCGCGGAATACAGCCACGCCTCCTGATCGAACCCCATCATGGTGCGGCCCGGATCGAGCCGCTCCGGACAACTTGCATTGGACTCCAAATGGCCGCCGCCCTTGTTCGGCGGCGCGTAGCAGGCTTCGCGCGACCGGTACTGCCGGCCGTCGATGAGCGAGATTTCGATGAGGTCGCCGAACGTAAAGCGGTCGTAGACCCGCATCAACGGGCCGTTCGGATGCGACAGGATCGGCCGCACCGGCATGTGTTCGTAGAATGCCTGATAGGCCGCCGCGCGCCGGATCAAAAACTGCGCCGGATCGTCGAAAAACTCCGAATATTTGTCGGCGTAGTCGTTTTGCACTTCGTGATCGTCCCAAGTGACGAGCGCCGGCACCTGGGCATGCAGGCGCTGCAAGTCCGGGTCGAGGCGATATTGCGCGTAGCGGTTACGGTAGGTCGGCAACGTCGCTGCTTCGACACCGTCCGAGTGGCGGCGCACGATCGGCCGGTTCTCCTCGATGGTCTCGTAGATATAATCGCCGAGGAAAAGGATGAATTCCGGATTCTCTTCGGTGAGATACCGATAGGCGGAAAAGTAGCCGTGCTCGTAATTGGAGCAGGAGACATAGCCGAAGCGAATCGAATCGGGCGTCGCGCCGGGCGCCGGCAACGTCGACGCGCGCCCGACCGGACTCGTCGCGTCGCCGCTGAGAAAACGATACCAGTAAGGCCGCCCGGGCTGCAGGTCGGCAATGTCGAGATGCACCGAATAGCCGAACGCCTGCTCGGCGGTGGCTGCGCCGTGGCGGACGACGTTGGCCATGCCGTCATCGGTCGCGATCTCGTAGCGCAGCGTCACATCGCTCCCGCTCATGCCGCCCGGGGTTTCCGGATTGGTCGACAACGGGTCGGGCGCAAGCCGCGTCCACAATACGAAGCCATCCGGACGCGGCGCCCCGGCGGCAACGCCAAGACTGAAAGGATTGCCGGCGCGCCAGCCTTGCGCCGAGGCGACGCGAAGAATGGCGGGCGCGGCGACCAGGCCGAGACCGGCGCTCATCGCGCCGCCGACGAAACGGCGGCGGCTGACACGGTTTCTTGGCAATTTGATTCTTGGCAGTTTGAGCGACATTCTCGGTCTCTGGGCGCGGCTGCAATGAAGCAATATATTCGCGCGTTTTTATGACAGTCTCGCGCCGGCGCGCCGTTGGCGGCTAAACTTTCGCGAAATCATGGATACCGGCAAAATCGACCAGCGAAAAGAGACGGCAAGGGCCTGGTTCGAGACCTTGCGCGACCGGATTCTGACGGCCTTCGAAGCGGTCGAGGATGCGTTGCCGCAAGGCGCGCCGCTGGCCGATCGCCCGGCCGGGCGCTTTGTCCGCACCCCGTGGAAGCGCACCGATCACTCCGGCGCAGCCGGCGGCGGCGGTGTCATGGCGATGATGACGGGCCGCGTGTTCGAAAAGGTCGGCGTCCACGTCTCCACCGTGTTCGGCACCTTCGCGCCGGAATTCCGCAAGGACATTCCGGGCGCCGCCGACGATCCGCGCTTCTACGCCAGCGGCATTTCGCTGATTGCGCATCTGCACAATCCGCATGTGCCGGCCGTGCACATGAACACGCGCTACGTCGTCACCACCAAATCATGGTTCGGCGGCGGCGCCGATTTGACGCCGCTGCTCGATCGCCGCCGCGTGCAGGACGATCCCGACACGATCGCGTTTCACGCCGCCATGAAGGCTGCTTGCGATGCCCACACCGGCGTCGCGCCCTACGAGAAATTCAAAACATGGTGCGACGAGTATTTCTTCCTGAAACATCGCGGCGAGATGCGCGGCATCGGCGGCATCTTCTACGATTACCTGGAAGCCGACTGGGATAAGACGTTTGCCTTTACCCAAGACGTCGGCCGCGCGTTTCTCGGCATCTATCCCGAACTGGTGCGCAAGAATTTCGCCACGCCATGGACCAAAGCCGAGCGCGACGAGCAGCTGGTACGCCGCGGCCGTTACGTCGAGTTCAACCTGCTCTACGACCGCGGCACCATTTTCGGTCTGCGCACCGGCGGCAATGTCGAATCGATCCTGTCCTCGCTGCCGCCGGTGGTGAAATGGCCGTGATTCGAAACGGGTGTGTATTCATAGATCGAAACGATCCGGCGCCGCTACAGTGCCGCGCGGCGCCGGATTTGGCACGCCTCCTGGGAAGCTCTTCGATGTGCGGCCTTCGATGGCGTCACCCGCTGATCACCTCAGCGATCGTGCGGTCGCTCGGGTTTACGATCAGGAGCTTGCCTTGGACTTTGGCGAAGTCATAAGGCCGCAGTTGCGACACGTCGCGCGCCGCTTTGCTGGGGACCGTCTTGATCGTCAGGCTACTGGGGACTTTCGCGCCGGCCATGGCGTCGAAATTTGTCGGCGCACTCTGCGTTGCCTGGCTGCTTAGATCGTTCCACGCCGTTTTTTGCTGGGCGGTGTCGAGGCTGAGCGAATCGCTTGCTTTCATCGCCACGCCGCCATGCGCCGACGCGACCTCGGCTGCCGAGCCGGCCGTGACGCCCGCCAGCAGCGCCGCCGCGGCTAGCGCGATTGTTGTTTTTGCTTTCATCGGAGTTCTCCTGTCTTTCTTGGGCTGTACAAACTGCCTCACCTCAAAAACGCGGAACCCGAAACGCTGTTTCATTACAATGCGTCAATGATGCGCGGCGGGATGTCGCGGGTAAGTTCGGTCACGAAATGTCCGCTCTGTGTCATTGGCGGACATTCCGCGCTGTCCGACGGCGATCAGGTCCATTGTGTTTTGAGAAGCAAAAACCGAGACCGGAAAAACTCCTAATTCGCTTTTGCCAAGCGCGTCTCACCCTGCGAGCGCGGTAATCGCGTTGCGAGACTGGCCATCTCTCGTTCCGGATTTTTCGGTAACAACAGGGAAAGCTCAAATCGAAGGCCGTTCCGCTCGAAGCGCCAATCGACAGCACCGTGAAACTGCCGTGCTCCGGACCTAAGAAGTGCGGTCCCAAACCCCTCGCGCGTCGGCGCCCTTGGTTCCGGGCCGCCACTCTCAACCCACTCTAGCGTAAGCTGACCGGAACCGTCCGCCCACGTAATATCAACTCGCCCATCGGCACTGGAAAGGGCACCATATTTGACGGCGTTTGTCGAAAGTTCATGGACGGCCAGAGCCAAGAAGACAGCAAGCTCAGGCGAACAATCGAGATCGTCCCCATGGAGTCGGAATCGCGCGAAGTCGTGGGCCGCACTTTCGTGAGCTAGTATCTCTCGAAGAGAGGCGCTGCGCCAATCGGATCGGACGAGCAGATCATTCGTGGCTCCCAGCGCCGTGATGCGGCCATTAATCGTATCACATAGCATCTTTTGGTCGGTAAGCGTGTGCCCGACAATACCCTGCACATTTGCGAGTATGTTCTTAATTCGATGCACCAATTCGCGATTAAGAAGTTCGCGAGCGGCTTCGGTCGATCGTAGTCGGTGCAACAGACCACGATAGCTGTGTGCGGCCCAAATGATGACTATGGAAGACGTGCCATACAGAACGAGACTAACCAATTGTTCCAGCCTGAATGGAGCAAGACTCCAGTCTGGCGGCACGAACAGATAATAGGCGGCAAACGCACCCAGCCCCGCCGCCAGGATTCCGGATTCGGCGTCCCCTACGAGCGCGGCAACCAGCGTCGCGGAATAATACGGAGCAAAGACAGCGCTGTCCGGGCTGATGCGCCCAAGGCCTATCCGCAATACGGTTCCAATCCCGACGCATGCAATTGCGAAGAGCAATGCGGCTCCCGACCGGGGTGTTAGCCCCGAATGCCATATCGAGTGCCACCGGCTCGCAATCCATCCGACCATGGGCGCCTCCGTCGATCGCACCTATAAAAACGATACAGCGACTGACCAAAGAACTGAGGTTAAGAGGACACCAGCACAACTCGCGCCTTAGTGTGGCAAGATTGTTCTTGAGCGCACCTTTCATTGAATTAAGTTTTTGTAATGAGTTGGAAATGGAACCGATGGAAAGACCGCCGCGGTCAAATGCCGCGCTTTCTTCGCAGGCAATGCGCCGTGGTTTGACAATCAATTGGGAACCAGAATTACACGCGCATGTGAAAGCGCGTTAACGCGTTCGAGGAACAATAAATCGACACCGCCGATTAACGGGACAGCGGCGCGGTCTAATGACTCGCTGCGAATCCTGAACAGGTGAAACTGAGCAGATCGGAGGTACACGATGAGATCAAAATTTTTGGCTGGCACCGCGGCTGTGGCCTTGGCAGCGTGCACTCTCGCAATCAGTGTCGACACCGCATCCGCGGCGCCGTGGGGTTGGCATCGCGGCTGGGGCTGGCCGGGCGCAGTCGCCGCGGGCGTAGTCGGCGGCGCGGTCGCGGCGGCAACATCGCCGTTTTGGGCGCCGGACTATTATCGCTACTACGACTATGATCCCGGTTACGCCTATGCGCCGGCACCAGTCGTCGTGAGCGGCGGCGATACCGGGTGGTGCCAGGCGCACTTCCGCTCCTACAATCCGGCTACGGGGATGTACACCGGCTATGACGGCTTCCAGCATCCCTGCCCGTAGTCGACCCTAAGGCCGCGGAAAAAATAAAAATACGAGCGGGACCGCACTTGCGCGAGTGCCACACTTGCGCGAGTGCCACACTGCGCGAGTGCCGGTCTCGCTCACTCGCTGTGAATTGATGGTGCGGAATCTCCGTTGCGGGTCAACTGCCGCACGACCCGAAGGCGCGCCTGATATACCCCCGAAAACAGCCGCGCTAACGCTCCGCTTCGGGTCAAAAGACGGCGCGCAGACCGTTGTGCTGGTGCGTCAGTTAAGACGCCTATTAAGACGCCCATAGCGAAAAGGAAGAACGGAAGCTCGGCGCGTCCGCTAAGGGCCGGAAGCAAACGAACGGCAGTGCAGCAAAATGCTACCCTCAACGGTCAGACTGCATTTCTCGCTTACAACGCACCGACAATCATCACCGTACCGCCGACGATGACGATGGCATCGAGGATGGCGGTATGCACGTGGACCGGCAGCCGCGCGACGATCAGCTTGGCCAAAAACGTGGACGGGAATCCGACGAGCCCCATCAAAAGCGCAATCACGATGACCGTAGGCGTCAGCACGCCGGCGAGAGCGAATACCGAAATCTTGACGATGCCGGTGACGATGGAAATGGCGGCGTCGGTCGCGATCACGGCGGTGCCTTCCAGCCCCGCCGCCAAAAGCAGCGACAGCAGGACAACACCGGAGCCGCTGGTGCCGCCCACCAGCAGACCCCAGCCGGCGGCCGCCGCGGCAAAACCCTTTTCGCCCAAGCGATAGCCGCGGTGCTTGAGAACTCGCCGCAACGGCACGGTCGCGATCAAGGTCGAGCCGATCACGATTGCCGCGCCGCGGCCGGACAACAGCGTGTAGAGCCAGGCGCCGAGCACGCAGGTCGGCAGCGCGGCCGCGAACGCGATCACGGCAAGGCGCACATGGAGCACCTGGCGGAACACCGACACCCGCGCGCTATTGGTGAACATCGACGAAATCGCGATGATCGGCACCACCGGCTCCGCGCCGACCATCGGCACCAGGACGAGCGGCATCAGCGGCCCGGTGCCGTAGCCGGCGATGCCGCCGAGCACGGCGGACAGCACCGTGAGGGCGGCGACGAGTGCAATCTCGAAGACGGAGATGTGTGCAAGGAGCGCAGACAAGTTTCGACTATAAGCGCAGGCGGGATCACAGCGCAATTTCAAGCGCGAGCGCGGCCGCATTCCGGCTCGCGGATGAAAGCGCCGCCGGCCGAACCGGTCTGGCGCAATCGGCGATTACCGGTTAGGAAAAGCCCGACAATTGCCGACGCGAAGCGCCGATCGGCTGCATAATCAAGATGAGGAACGCCAATGGACCTCGGAATCGCCGGCCGCAAGGCAATCGTTTGCGCCTCGAGCCGTGGTCTCGGCCTTGCCTGCGCCAAGGCGCTGGCCGAGGCCGGCTGCGAGGTCGTCATCAACGGCCGCAACCGGGACCATCTGGAGGCCGTGGCGGCCGATTTGAAGAAAACCGGCGCCAAGATCATCCCGGTCGCCGGCGATGTCGCCACGCCCGAAGGCCAAAAGGCTTTGTTCGCCGCCTGTCCGGAGCCCGACATTCTGATCAACAACAATGCCGGGCCGCCGTTTCGCGATTTCCGCGAACTCGACCGGCAAAAGATGATCGACGGCGTGATCGCCAATATGGTCGTAGCCATCGAGCTGATCCAGAAGGCGATCGATCCGATGGTGGCCAAGAAATTCGGCCGTATCGTCAACATCACGTCCGGCTCGGTCAGAATGCCGCTGGTGGGCCTTGATCTGTCCTCCGGCGCGCGCGCCGGCCTGACCGCATTCCTCGCCGGCGTGGCGCGCTCGGTTGCCGCGTCAAACGTCACCATCAATTTCGTCCTGCCCGGCACCTTCGAAACCGATCGGCTGCGCTCCAACATGGAAATAACCGCGAAGAAAAAGAACATCAGCATCGACGCCGCGCGGACCGAGCGCATGGACACCGTGCCGGCGAAGCGCTTCGGCCAACCGGACGAACTCGGCGCCGCCTGCGCGTTCCTCTGCTCGGCGCAATCGGGCTATATCACCGGACAGAACATTCTCATCGACGGCGGAGTATTCCCCGGCGCGTTCTGAAATTTCCCAAAACACCGAATCCCAAGGAGACAGTCATGAAGCTCGTTCGCTATGGCGCGCCGGGGCGCGAAAAGCCCGGCATGATCGACGCCCACGGCAAAATCCGCGACCTGTCGAAAGTCGTGCCCGATATTGCGGGCGCCGCGCTGTCGCCCGCCAGCCTCAGCAAGCTGCGCAAGCTCAAGGCCGACAAGCTGCCGCTCGTCAAAGGTAATCCGCGGATCGGGCCGTGCGTTGGCAAGGTCGGCAACTTCATCGCCATCGGGCTCAATTATTCCGATCACGCCGCCGAAGCCGGCATGGCGATCCCCAAGGAGCCGATCATCTTCAACAAGGCGCCGTCCTGCATCTGCGGCCCGAACGACGACACCATGATCCCGAAGGATTCCACCAAGCTCGATTGGGAAGTGGAACTCGGCATCGTCATCGGCAGCCGCGCCCGCTACCTGTCGAAGGACAAGGCGCTCGACGTCGTCGCCGGCTATTGCCTCGCCAATGACGTATCCGAGCGCGTCTTTCAGATCGAGCGCGCCGGACAATGGACCAAGGGCAAGGGTTGCGAGACGTTCGGCCCGCTCGGGCCGTGGCTCGTCACCAAGGACGAGATCAAGGATCCGCAAAATCTCAAAATGTGGCTCGACGTCAACGGCGACAAGCGCCAGCGCGGCAACACTTCGACCATGATCTTCGACTGCCGCCACATCGTCTGGGCCTGCTCGCAATATTTCGTCCTCGAGCCGGGCGACGTCATCATCACCGGCACGCCGCCGGGCGTCGGGCTTGGCATGAAGCCCGAGCCGAAATTCCTCAAAGCCGGCGACGTGGTCACGCTCGGCCTCGACGGCTTGGGCGAGCAGCGGCAGAAGGTGGTCAAGTTCAAGCCGTGAGGCCACCGGGCGTTGGCGCGCTAGCGAAACTTTCCCGATCCTCCGGTCGTCCGCGGCGCCGCGAAAAAGGCGTTGATCGCCTGCGCGCCGCGCCCGACCACGACCACGCCGTCGCCGGCCTGGATGAACGTCTTTTTGTCGGGCTGGGCAATCGCCTCGCCGTCGCGCCGGTTGATCTGCACGATGAAGAATGAGCTGTTGGTGCGCGACTCGATCTGCTCGATGGTCAAGCCGGTCAGCGCGCCATGCTCGGGAGCGACCACGACCTCGATGTCCAGGCCGAGCGTGTGCAACTGCCGTTCCAGCTCCCGCATGCCTTCGGATTCGTGGATGAAGCGCGAGGTCTCCGGAAACAGCAGAATTTCGGCGATCCGCTCGGCGCCGATATGGGTCGGCAGCACGACTTTATCGGCGCCGGCATGGATGAGCTTGCGCTCCGTCGAAACCGCGTCGCCGCGCGCGATGATTTCGATCTTCGAATTCAAGCTGCGCGCCGAGAGCGTGATGAACACGTTCGCGGCATCGTTCGGCAGCACGCTGGCGAGCGCGCGGGCGCGGATGATGCCGGCGTCCAGCAATGTCGACTCGTTGGTGGCGTCGCCTTGCAGGCAGGGGTGGCCGGCATCGCGCGCCTGGGCGACGCGCCGGTCCTGCTGCTCGACGACCACATAGGGCGCGCGGCCGTCCTTGAGCGCCTTGGCAAGCTCGACGCCGATGCGGCCATAACCGCAGACGATGATGTGGCGTTCCAGCTTGTCGACTTCAGATTGCACGCGCCGCCCGCCCAGGAGTTGTTGCAGCGGATTGAGCGTCATGAATTGCACGAGAGCGCCGGAGAGAAAGATCATGCCGGTGCAGCCGAAGACCATGGTTCCCATGGTTAGCGCGTGCAGATATTCCGTATCGATCGGGCGCACTTCGTCGTAGCCGACGGTAAACACCGTCAGCGTGACCATGTAGAGCGAATCCTGAAAATTCCATCCGGCCCTCATATAGCCCGTGGTGGCGCCGACCCAGACGATCGCCATGAACGCCGTGCCACGGATCAAATTGCGCGATGGATGAAGCAGCGGGTTGTCCATCGCGGTGTTCGAGCCTGCCTGCGCTCCGGCTGCCGATGAAGATACTGATGGATACTGCCTTCGAGCGGCGGCCGATGGCAAATGATTTTCCGCAGTCCGCCGCTTGCGGAGCCCGGGCTCGGCGACGGCTAGCCGTCCCGCGCTTCCAGCACCGCCTGCAGCGAAATGAGCGACCAGGCCGAGATCTTGTCGCGGAAGGCCATGTAAGAATCGTGCACCTTCTGTGCGCCGGGGCTTTTGCCGGCGAGCTCCGAGAGCACGTCGCCCGCGGTGCTGCGCGCCGCGGCGACGAGATCGGGCGGGAAGGTGCGCAATTGCGCATTGTCGCGGCTGGTCAGCGCCGCCAGCGCCTCGATATTGAGGCGCTCCATTTCGGCGAGCGCGAAGGCGGCTTCCGCGGCGCAGGCGCTTGCCACGATCGCTTGCAGCTCGCCGTCGAGCGCCTGCCAGGCTTTCAGCGACACGATGCATTCGCCGGTGCCGTTCGGCTTGTTGAAGCCGGGGCCGTAATAGAACGGCGCAAAACGATAGAGACCGAGCGCGATATCGGAGCCCGGCCCGACGAATTCGGCGCCGTCGATCACGCCGGATTGCAAAGCGACCAGGATTTCTCCGGGCGAGGTGGTCTGCGGGACGGCGCCGAGCCGGCGATAGACTTCGCCGCCGAGTCCGAGCGAACGGATCTTCAGACCGCCGACATCGTCGCGGCTTTTGATCTCGCGGCGAAACCAGCCGCCCATGCAGACGCCGGTATTGCCGGCCATGAACGGCTTGACCCCGAACGGCGCGTAAAGCTCGTCCCACAGCGCCTGGCCGCCGCCGGCATCGATCCACGAGACATGCTCGTTCGGCGTCAGCCCAAACGGCACGGTGGTGAAGAAGGCGGTGCCGGGCTCCTTGCCTTGCCAATAGAACGCGGCGGTGTGACCCATCTCGGCAACGCCGGAGCCGACCGCGTCGAGCACTTCGAAGGCGGGCACCACCTCGCCGGCGGCCGATACCGTGATCGCCAACCGGCCGCCGGACAGTTCGGCGATGCGCGCGGCGACGCGCTCGGCCGACATGCCCGGTCCCGGCAGCCGCTTCGGCCAAGACGTGACCATGCGCCAGCGCAGCGTGTCGCCTTGCGCCAAGGCCGGCAAGGCCGGCGCGGCGATAGCGCCGGCGAGGCCGAGCGCCCCGCCCCGCGCCAGCCCACGTCGCGTTATCGCTTTCATTGTCTCTCCTTCGACGAGACCCGGAGCGCGATTGCCGTCAAAAGAAGGCGTGATGACCAATTGCCGCTATATATTAATTCGTCCGGGCGGGCCACGCTTGGTAGATTCGCTCTTCGGCGCTCTAGCTCTAACCTTGAGGCACCATGAAGCTCGGCTTTTTCACGATGCCGATCCACCCGCTGGGCAAGGATTGGCGGCAATCGCTTCGCGAGGATCGCGAGGCCTTCATCCTCGCCGACCAGCTCGGCTTCGTCGAAGGCTATGTCGGCGAGCATGCCACCGATCAAGCGGAAAACATCACCTCCTGCGCGGTATTCATCGCCAGCCTGATCGACGCCACCAAGACGATCAAGCTCGGCACCGGCACCATCAACATGCCGAACTCGCATCCGGCCGCGACCGCGGCGCAGATCGCGATGCTCGATCACATGCTCGACGGCCGTTTCATCTTCGGCATCAGCCCGGGCGGCCTCCTGTCCGACGCCGAGGCGTTCGGCAATCTCGACGCCGACCGCAACGCGATGTTTCTCGAAGCGATCAATGCGGTGCTGGCGATCTGGCAGGGCGAGCCGCCTTACGACATCACGGGCAAGTATTGGAACATCAAGATCGAGCGCCAAGCGATGCCGGAGATCGGCCAGGGTTTCCTGCCGAAGCCTTTGCAGAAGCCGCATCCGCCGATCGTCGTCACCGCGGTGGCGCCGTTCTCCAAGGGCGTGACGGAGGCCGCGGCGCGCGGCTGGGACCCGATCTCGGCGAACTTCCTGATGCCGGAATGGGTCAAGAGCCATTGGCCGAAATATGCCGAGGGCTGCGAGCGCGCCGGCCGCAAGGCTGATCCGGCGAACTGGCGCGTCGCCAAAAGCATCTTCGTTGCCGACGACGACAAGACCGCAAAGGCTTACGCGACAGATCCTGCCGGTCCCTATCGCTATTACTACAGCCAGCTCTACACCAAGCTGAAGAAGGGCCGGCTCGATCTGTTCAAGACGCGCCGCGACCAGCCGGACAGCGAGGTGACGCTCGACGGCATCTGCGACCAACTGATCATCTACGGTTCGCCGGACAAGGTCGCCGACGAGATTTTGCAATTCCACGACAAGATCGGCGACTTCGGCACCCTACTCTACGCCGGCAAAGACTGGCGCGACCCGGCGCTCGGCAAGCGTTCGATGACGCTGCTCGCCGAAAAGGTGCTGCCCAAGGTCAATGCCGCGATCAAGACGTAACTCGCCGTGAGCCGGCCGCGCGTTTTCGTCACCCAGCCGATCGCCGAAAGCGCGCTCGATCGCCTGCGCCAAGTCGCCGAGGTCGAAGTCAATCCGGATTCGAGCCGCGTGCTCGACAAGAAAGCGCTCATCGCGGCGGTGCAGCGCTGCGACATTCTGATTTCGCTCCTGCACGACAGCGTCGACGCCGACGTGCTCGCCGCCAATCCGAATCTCAAGGCGGTGTCGTCGATGAACATCACCCAGGATCGCATCGATCTCGCCGAGGCGACGCGGCGCGGCATTGCGGTCACCAATATTCCGGCCATCGTCACCGACGCCACCGCCGATCTTGCCTTCGCACTGTTGCTCGCGGTGGCGCGCAACATCGCGCTCGGCGACAAGCTGTTCCGCGCCGGCGGCTATCCGGGCTCGCAGTCCAATCATCTCGCCGGCGCGGCGGTCAGCGGCCGCACGCTGGGCCTGGTCGGCTTCGGCCGCATCGGCCAGGCGGTGGCGCGCCGCGGCCGCGGCTTCGCCATGAAAATCATCTACAGCGATCCGCGCCGGCTGCCGCCCGAGGAGGAGAACCAACTCGAGGCCGGCTATCGCAGCTTCGACGATCTCCTGCGCGAAGCCGATTTCGTTTCGCTGCATCCGCAGCTGGCGCCGGAGACGCGGCATCTGATGAGCGGCCGGCAGTTTTCGCTGATGAAGCCGTCGGCCTTCGTCATCAACACGTCGCGCGGCCCGGTGATCGACGAAGCGGCCCTGGTCGCAGCCCTCAAGCAAAAGCGGATCGCGGGAGCGGGCCTCGACGTCTATGAACACGAGCCCGAAGTGTCGCCCGAGCTTATAGCGATGCCGAACGTGGTGCTGACCCCGCACCTCGGCAGCGCCGTGCTGTCGCTGCGCGAAGGCATGGCCCATGTCGTGGTCGACAACACCATTGCGCTGATCGAGGGCCGCCCGCCGGTAAGCTGTCTCAATCCGCAGGTGCTGAAGAAGCTATTTTAGCATCACCCTCCCCCCTCCAGGACCGGCAGGGGAGGATAAGTTTACTTAATCGCCTGCGGATTGATCGGCGAACCGGTGCCGCCGGTGATGATCAGCGGCGGGCCGCAGAAGAAGAACTCGTAGATGCCGTCCTCGGCGCAATCCTCGGCGAGCTCTTTCAGATAGAAGATCTCGCCCATGCACAGACCCATGGCGGGAATCACCACCCAGTGCCACGGCTGGTTGGCGTCCTTGGTTTCGTTCGGCCGCACCTCGACGCCCCAGGTGTCGGTGCAGATCGCGGCGATTTCCTTCTCCTGACACCAATAGCAGTTCTCGAATTTGACGCCGGGCGCGTCGCCGCCGGCGTAACCGCCCCATTCCTTCTCGGCGAGGCAACGCTCCATCTGCCCGGTGCGGATAATGACGAAGTCGCCGCGGCCGATGGCGACGTTCTGGTCCTTGGCGCATTTGTCGAGTTCGTCGTTGGCGATGCTCTCGCCGTCGTTAAGCCATTTCACGCCGCGGAAGCGCGCGATGTCGAGCAGCACGCCGCGGCCGACCATTTTGTTTTTGGAATGTTCGATGCCGAGCACGTTGAGGCCCTTGGAATCGATAAGCCTGGCATCGTGGCCGTTATAGGCCTTGTCCTCGTAGAACACGTGGCCCAGCGCATCCCAATGCGTGGCGCCTTGCACGCACAGCATCAGCGTATCGTCGGCGTAGCGGATCTTGTTCCAATCCTGACGCTCGGCGACGGCGTCGGTGCCGGTCGCCAACATCTGATGGATCGGATTGAAGCGGCCGCCGAACAGGCCGTTCTGCGGACCTTGGGAGTCGAGCGGAAT
>Ga0181516_10002364_pt1 | contig 13434 bp, 13 predicted proteins | sample PEATcosm2014_Bin_25_FD_121104 | JGI IMG/M metagenome (GOLD analysis project Ga0181516, IMG submission 121104) | Peatland microbial communities from MTU Mesocosm Facility, Houghton, MI, USA - PEATcosm2014_Bin01_10_metaG | ecosystem: Environmental > Terrestrial > Soil > Wetlands > Peat | place... | reverse complement strand
CTCCGCCCAGGGTGGCAGCGCCGACGTGAAGCGGCCGTGGCTCGGCGCCAAACTTCAGGCCGTCACGGCGGACATTGCCGATAGCCTCGGGCTGCAGCGCCCGAGCGGTGCGCTGGTCGCTAGCGTGGTGCCCGACGGTCCTGCCGCACACGCCGGAATAAAGACCGGCGATCTCATCGTCAGTGTCGACGGCACTGAAATCGACGATCCGAATGCCTTTAACTATCGGTTCGGCACCAAGCCGCTGGGCGGTGCCGCGCAGGTCGGTCTCCTCCGGCAAGGTAAGCAAATGGTCGTCCAGGTCGCTTTGCAGGGTTTGCCGGATACGCCGCGCGACGAGGTCGAGATCCGCGCCCGGTCGCCTTTCCTCGGCGCCACCGTCGCGAACCTGTCGCCGGCTTTGGCCGATGAGTTGCGGCTCGATACTCAAGCCGAAGGCGTCGTCATCACCGCGGTGGCGGACGGCTCGCCGGCGCAATCGATCGGCTTTCAAAAGGGCGACATCGTCGTTGCCGTCAACGACCAGAAGATCGCCAAGCCGGCCGACCTCGAGCGTGTCGCCGGCGCGGGTGGCCGGCAGTGGCGCGTGACCATTATGCGCGGCGGTCAGCAGATCTCCGTGATGTTTTCCGGATGAGTTCGCGCCCCAAACCGAAGGGTCCAAGCCTGTTCGCGGCGGGGGGTCTCGAGCGCGACGCGCCGCGGCCGTTGGCCGACAAGCTGCGGCCGGACAAGCTCGCCGACGTGGTGGGCCAGGATCATCTCCTCGGCCCTGACGGCGCGCTGACCCGCATGCTCGATGCGCGCTCGCTCGGCTCGCTCATTTTCTGGGGGCCGCCGGGCACCGGCAAGACGACGGTGGCGCGGCTTTTGGCGCATGCGACCGAGCTCTATTTCGAGCAGATTTCCGCGATCTTTTCCGGCGTCGCCGACCTGAAAAAGGTCTTCGATGCGGCACGGCTGCGCCGCGAGACCGGGCAGGGCACACTGCTCTTCGTCGACGAGATACACCGCTTCAACCGCGCGCAGCAGGACTCCTTCCTGCCGGTCATGGAAGACGGCACCATCGTGCTGGTCGGCGCGACCACCGAAAACCCGTCATTCGAATTGATCGCGCCGCTGCTTTCGCGCGCCCGCGTCTTGGTTTTCAAGCCGCTCGACTCGGCGGCGATCGACAGGCTCCTCGACCGCGCCGAGGCGATCGAGGGCAAGAAGCTGCCGCTCGATGACGAAGCGCGCGCCTCGCTCCTTCGCATGGCCGACGGCGACGGCCGCGCCGCGCTGACGCTCACCGAGGAAGTCTGGCGCGCCGCGCGGACGGGTGAAATCTTCGATGCCGCGGCGCTGCAGGAGGTCGTGCAGCGGCGCGCGCCGATCTACGACAAAAAGCAGGACGGCCATTACAATCTCATCAGCGCGCTGCATAAATCGGTGCGCGGCTCCGACGTCGACGCGGCGCTGTACTATCTCTGCCGCATGCTCGATGCCGGCGAGGATCCGCTTTATCTGGCGCGGCGGATCGTGCGCATGGCGGTCGAGGATATCGGGCTTGCCGATCCGCAGGCTTTGGTCATTACCAATGCCGCGAAGGACGCCTATCATTTTCTGGGGTCGCCCGAAGGCGAGCTCGCGCTGGCCGAGGCTGTGATCTATATCGCGACCGCGCCGAAATCGAACGCAGCCTATGTCGCGTTCGGCGCGGCGATGCGCGCCGCCAAGGAAGCGGGCTCGCTGTTGCCGCCAAAGCACATCCTCAATGCACCGACCAAGCTGATGAAGACCGAAGGTTCCGGCGCGGGCTATGAATACGATCACGACGCGGCCGAGGCGTTTTCCGGACAGGATTATTTCCCGGAGCAGCTCGGCCGGCAGCAATTCTACGACCCGCCCGAGCGGGGCTTCGAGCGCGAAATCAGGAAGCGCCTGGACTACTGGGCGAAGCTGCGGCGCGAACGGAGCGGCGCGTGAGGGGGAGACACAAGCCACGCCAGCCTGGCGGCGGCCGGCAGACGGCCGGGCCGCGGCATAAGCACAAATTTCGTCGTCCCGAAACGCCGTCGAGGAACGACCGTCCCGAAGCGCGGCGGCCCGGAAGTCTGGTCCAGCGTCATTCGAAGGCTGCTCCGCCGTCGCCTCAGAAAGAAAGCAAGGCGGCGCCCGCCGCAATGCCAACCGGCGTGCAAAACACCACTGTCACGGCCGACGAGGCCGGCATGCGCGTCGATCGCTTTCTCGAATCGCGGTTTCCGGGATTGAGTTTCTCTCACATCCAGCGGGTCATTCGCAAAGGTGAGCTTCGCGTCAACGGCAAGCGCACGCAACCGAAGAACCGGCTCGAGGCCGGGCAGAGCGTGCGGATTCCGCCGCTGCGGCTCGATCAGCCGAAGCCGCGCGCGCCGGGCAATGAAGCCGACGAAAAGACCCGCGATTTCCTGAAATCGATCACGCTCTACGAAGACGCCGACGTGCTGGTGCTCAATAAGCCGATGGGGCTCGCGGTGCAGGGCGGCTCCGGCACCACACGGCACCTCGACGGCATGCTCGAAGTCCTACGCGACGCGCACGGCCAGCGGCCGCGCCTGGTGCACCGGCTCGACAAAGACACCGCCGGCTGCCTCCTGGTCGCCAAGACACGATTCGCGGCTACGGCGCTCGCCAAGACTTTCCGCTCGCGCTCGGCGCGGAAAATCTATTGGGCGCTGGTCGCCGGCGTGCCGAAAGTGCAGCAAGGCCGCGTTTCGACCTTCCTTGCCAAGCAGGAGCGCGAGGAAGAATCGTTCATGCGCATTGCGCAGCACGGGGAGAAAGGCGCGATGCATGCCGTGACCTATTACGCGGTCGTGGACACGTCGGGGCCGCTGCTCGCCTGGCTCTCGCTCAAGCCGGTCACCGGCCGCACCCATCAATTGCGCGCGCACATGAACCATATCGGCCATCCGATCGTCGGCGATCCGAAATATTTTGCGCTGGAGAATTGGCAGTTGCCGGGCGGCATGCAGGACCGGCTGCATCTTCTCGCCCGCCGCATCGCCGTGCCACATCCGCGCGGCGGGGTCATCGATATCACGGCGCCGCTACCGCTGCACATGGAGCAGTCGTGGAATCTGCTCGGCCTCGACGCCAAACGCTACGATCCGATCGAGGAGGCGCCGGAGGAGTGATACCGGCAGGAACAAATCCTTGTATGCCGGGGTTGGTATGGCCGATCCTGTTCTAACGAGGCCGCAGTGACTTTCCGCCTAAGCCTGATATGCGGTTTTGCGCTTGCGATGACCTTCATTGGCGGCACGCGCGCCCAGATGAGCGGCGACGATCAATATCCCAATTCGATCATGGCGCCTGAGCCGGCCACGACAAGCCATCATAGTTCGTCGGCACCAGCGCGCTCGCTTCACCCAAGCCTGCTGGGGCGCGAAAAATTCGTCGGCAAGTTGCACCGCGGCTCAAAGATGTTCGCCGCCCGTGGATCGTCGGGTTCGGTCCTGCCAGCCGCCTTGCCGCGAACGACGCTAATCCCGCCGGAAGGGACCGGCAGGGTGACCGAGCCGGCACTGCCGCGGCAGCAAAGCCCGAGCATCGTTCCGGGCGTGGCCAACCCGGTGCCCAATCTGCCGCATGGTTCCGAAACGTTTCAGGACCGCGCCTCCCGTTGCACGTTCCAGTCCAGCCTTTATGGCGTGCCCGGACCTGCGCGCTCGCAATACATGGGTTCGTGCCTGAATTAATCCCCGGCCGCCAACCGCCGGCTTTTTATTTGGCTTGACAGGCAACCAAATGGTTGCATATTGTGATAATGGATGAGGTGTTCAAAGCGCTGGGCGATCCAAGCCGCAGGGAATTGCTCGACCGGCTGCGCGCCGACAATGGCCAGACGCTCAACGAGCTCTGCGCGCGGCTTGATATGACGCGGCAGGCGGTGAGCAAGCATCTTGCCATTCTTCAGGCCGCTAATCTCGTCGCCACCGTGCGGCGCGGCCGCGAGAAACTGCACTACCTCAATCCGGTGCCGATCCACGAGATCGGCGAACGTTGGATCGGGAAGTTTGAGCGCTCACGCTTGCAGGCGCTGAGTGACATGAAAAGGGCATTGGAAACCGAGTAAGGAGAAATGCGATGAGTAAGCCTGTTTTCGTCTACGTGACCTATATCGCTTCGACGCCGGAGAAGGTCTTCAAGGCGCTGACCGACAGCGACGCCACCGCGAAATTCTGGTTCGGCAACGCCGTCACCTCCGACTGGAAGGTCGGCTCTCAGGTTACATTTCACCGCGAGGGCAAGCTGATCGTCAGCGGCAAGGTGCTGGAACATGACGCGCCGCGGCGTCTGTCCTACACCTTTCAGTCCCATCACGAGCCGCACAATGGCACTGAAAAACCGTCGCGCGTGGTGATGGACCTTGAGCAGCAGCGCGATCAGGTCAAGCTCACCGTCACGCATGACGACTTCGCGCCGGACAGCAAGGTATTTGTCAGCATCAGCAATGGTTGGCCGCTCGTCCTCTCAAGCCTCAAGAGTTACCTGGAGGCAAACCGCGTGCTCTACGCGCCGTGGTATGAGGAACGGGCCAAGCGCGAGGCGGAAAAAGCGGCGTCATGACGGTCAGGTTCACGCCGAAGACGGTCTATGTCACCTACATCGCCGCCGCACCTGAGAGGGTGTGGCAGGCGCTGACCACGCCGGAATTGACGCAAAAATATTTCTGGGATCGCGCGATAGAGCTTGAGCCGAAAGCCGGCGGCGCATTTGCGCTGCGCCTGCCGGATGGGCGCGTCAACGTGCAGGGCGCGGTCGTCGACTACGACCCGCCGCGCAAGCTTTCGGTGACCTGGGGCGTCCGTTGGCCGGAGGAATTCAGCAAGCTTCCCGAATGTCTGGTGACTTACGACATTGCCCGCGCCGGCAAGCCGGTGCGTCTGACCATGACCGAATCCCATTCGTGGGATGTGCCCGAAGCAATCCTGTCGGGCGGCCGCATCGGCTGGCCGGCGGTCCTCTCCGGCCTCAAAAGCCTGCTCGAAACCGGGAAGCCTTTGGCGATCGAGATGGATCCGCCGCGGGAAATGATCGAGGCGATCAAGAACTTGAAGTGATTAGCGCAGACTGGCGTTGATCTTGTCGAGCGCCGCCGAGCCTGGGCACAGCTCCTTCTCGCCGAGCGCATTGAGCGGCGCTTCGACGGTGTTGAGATGGCCGTGCAAATCCGCCGACTCCTCCTCGACGTAGAGCAGTCCTGTGACGATCTGCCCCTTGGCGGCGTGGTGCTGGATGAAGTTCATGGCGGCGAGCCGGTCGTGCACGTCGTATTCGGCATCGAGCTTGCGCAAAGCGAGGGTGGTGCCGTCGTGCTGTTCGACCAGTTCGACCGTGCCCGGCGCATAGTCGACATGAATCGGCGCCCGGCCGGTCATGACATCGAGGAAATTGACCGCCTCGTTATGCTCGCGCACGTAGTCGAAGCTCTTGGTTGAGCCGGCGTGATTGTTGAACGCGACGCAGGGCGAGATCACGTCGATGAAGGCCGCGCCCTGGTGCTCGATCGCCGCCTTGACGATCGGCACGAGTTGCTTCTTGTCGCCGGAAAACGAGCGCGCGACGAAGCTCGCCCCGAGCTGCAAGGCAAGCCCGACCATGTCGATGGCGCTGTCGGTGTTGGTGATGCCGCGCTTCGACTTCGAGCCGCGGTCGGCGGTAGCTGAGAACTGGCCTTTGGTCAGGCCGTAAACCCCGTTGTTCTCGACGATATAGACCATGTTGACGCCGCGGCGCATGCAATGGGCGAATTGGCCGAGCCCGATCGACGCGGAATCGCCGTCGCCTGACACGCCGAGATAGATCAGATCGCGGTTGGCAAGGTTGGCGCCGGTCAGCACCGACGGCATTCGGCCATGCACCGAGTTGAAGCCGTGCGAATTGCCGAGGAAGTAATCGGGCGTCTTCGACGAACAGCCGATGCCGGAAATCTTCGCCACCCGATGCGGTTCGATCGACAGTTCGAAACAGGCCTCGATGATCGAAGCCGTGATCGAGTCGTGGCCGCAACCGGCGCACAGCGTCGAGACTTTGCCTTCGTAATCGCGGTGGGTATAGCCCAGCGCGTTCTTCGGCAGGTCGGGATGATGGAATTTCGGCTTGACGACGTAAGTCATGAGACCACCTTCCGCAGCGGTGTGACTTTCAGCGCGTCGAGATGCTCGCCGATCGCGCGCGCGATGAAGCGGGCGGTGATCGGGGTGCCGTCATAGTGCAGGATCGGCACCAGGCGCACCGGATCGATACCGCATTCGTTGACGACCAGCGAGCGCAACTGCGAATCGCGATTTTGCTCGACCACAAACACGAAGTCGTGCTCGGCGATGAAGCTCGTCACGCTGGAGTGGAACGGAAAGGCGCGCACGCGCAGCCGGTCGAGATATTGCCCGTTTGCTTCGAGCATGCCGGTCGCTTCGTCCATCGCCGGCGTTGTCGAGCCGAAATAGATCACGCCGTATTTGGTCGGCTTGCCGGCATTCGCCTGCAACGGGCGCGGCACGAGATCCTTCGCGGTTTCGAACTTGCGCAACAACCGCTGCATGTTGTCGGCGTAGGCCGGGCCTTCCTCGGTATAGCGGGCATAGCGGTCGCGCGAGGTGCCGCGGGTGAAGAACGAGCCCTTGTTCGGATGCGTGCCGGGATAGGTGCGGTAGGGAACGCCGTCGCCGTCGACGTCGAGATAGCGGCCGAAATCCTTGCCGGCATCGAGCGCTGCGGCGGTCATCACCTTGCCGCGGTCGAATTTGCGGGAATCGTCCCAGGTCAGCGGGCGGCACAGGTGATGGTTCATCCCGATATCGAGATCAATCATGACAAAGACCGGCGTCTGCAGCCGGTCGGCGAGATCGAACGCGGTCGCGCCGAACTCGAATGTTTCCGTTGGATTTTCCGGGAACAAAAGCACGTGCTTGGTGTCGCCGTGCGAGGCGTAGGCGCAGGAGATGATATCGGTCTGCTGCGTGCGGGTCGGCATGCCGGTCGACGGCCCGGCGCGCTGCACGTCGAAGATGACGGCGGGGATTTCGGCGAAATAGGCAAGGCCAAGGAATTCCTGCATCAATGAAATACCGGGACCGGACGTCGCGGTGAAGGCCCGGGCGCCGTTCCAGCCGGCGCCGATCACCATGCCGATCGAGGCGAGCTCGTCCTCGGCCTGAACAATGGCGAACTTGGCCTTTTTGCTGTCGTTGTCGACGCGCAGGCGATTGCAGTGCCGGGTGAAGGCCTCCGCGAGCGACGATGACGGGGTGATCGGATACCAGGCGCAGACCGTCGCACCGCCATAGACGGCGCCGAGCGCGGCTGCCGAATTACCTTCGAGGAAGATACGGTCGCCGACCGCATTGGCGCGCCGCAACCGCAAGCCAATCGGGTGCTGGACGTTCATCATCACCCAGTCGCGGCCGAGATGGAGCGCGTGCTTATTGGCGTCGAATAGCTTTTCCTTGCCCTTGTACTGTTCGCCGATCAGTTTCTCGATTTCGCCGACATCCATTTCCAACAGCGCGGACAGCGCACCGAGATAGATAATGTTCTTGAATAATTGGCGTTGGCGCGGGTCGGTATATTCGCGATTACAGATCGCGGTGAGCGGCACGCCGATCACCGTGATGTCGTCACGGAATTTCGATTTCGGCATGGGCTTGGTGGAGTCGTAAAGCAGATAGCCGCCAGGTTCGATGCCGGCAACGTCCTTGTCCCAGGTCTGCGGATTCATTGCCACCATAAGGTCGGTGCCGCCGCGCGCGCCGAGATGGCCGGCATCGCAGATGCGCACCTCGTACCAGGTCGGCAGACCCTGGATGTTGGAGGGGAATATGTTGCGGGGCGCCACCGGGACGCCCATGCGCAGCACCGCGCGCGCGAACATTTCGTTGGCGCTTGCCGAGCCCGAGCCGTTGACGTTGGCAAATCGGACGACGAAATCGTTTACGCTCTGGATTGGCATGCCTGTTCCGCGTGAGTCATATCGATCAGGTATTTCTGCATGTCCCACGCCCCGGTGGGACAGCGCTCGGCACACAGCCCGCAATGCAGGCAGACGTCCTCGTCCTTCACCATGACGCGGCCGGTCTTGAGATTGTTGGCGATATAAAGGTCCTGGCTCAGATTCTTCGCCGGCGCCTGCAGGCGTTGGCGCAGATCGGCCTCATCGCCGTTCGCGGTGAAGGTGATGCAGTCCATCGGGCAGATGTCGACGCAGGCGTCGCATTCGATGCAAAGCTGGCCGGTGAATACGGTCTGGATATCGCAGTTGAGGCAGCGCTCGGACTCCTTCAGCGCAAGCTCCAGATCATAACCGAGCTCGACCTCAGCCTTGATGTCGCGCAGTGCCACGACCTTTTCCCGATGCGGCACCCGGTAGCGTTTATCGAGCGTGATCTCGTTGTCGTAACTCCACTCGTGGATTCCCATCTTCTGGCTCGTCACCGCAATCTGCGGCGCGGGGCGGACTTTGATGTCTTCGCCGCGGCAGAAGCGGTCGATCGAAATCGCCGCCTCATGGCCATGCGCGACCGCCCAAATGATGTTTTTCGGGCCGAACGCGGCGTCGCCGCCGAAAAACACTTTAGGATTCGTCGAGGTCATCGTCTGAGAATCGACCTTGGGCATGTCCCATTTGTCGAACTCGATGCCGCAATCACGCTCGATCCACGGGAACGCGTTCTCCTGACCGACCGCGACCAGAACGTCGTCGCACGGGAAATGCTGGTCCGGCTCGCCGGTTGGAACCAGATTGCGGCGGCCCTTCTCGTCGCGCACCGCCTTGACCTTCTCGAACACGACGCCGGTGAGCTTGCCGCTGTCGTGGGTGAATTCCTTCGGCACCAGGTAATTGAAGATCGGAATGTCCTCGTGGATGGCGTCTTCCTTCTCCCAGGGGGACGCTTTCATTTCCTCGAAGCCGGAACGCACGATGACCTTGACGTCCTCGCCGCCGAGCCGGCGCGAGGAGCGGCAGCAGTCCATCGCGGTATTGCCGCCGCCGAGCACGATGACGCGTTTGCCGATCTTGTCGATATGGCCGAACGAAACGCTGGACAGCCAGTCGATGCCGATATGGATGTTCTTGGCCGCTTCGGTGCGGCCGGGAATTTCGAGATCGCGGCCGCGCGGCGCGCCGCAACCGACGAAGATCGCGTCGAAATCTTGCGCGAGGAGCGCTTTCAAGCTGTCGATACGCTTGCCGCCGATAAATTCGAGGCCGAGATCGAGGATATAATTGCATTCCTCGTCGATCACGCTTTCTGGCAGGCGGAATTTCGGAATCTGGGTTCGCATCATGCCGCCAGATTTCGGATCCTGGTCGAACACGACGCAGTGGTAGCCCATCGGGGCGAGGTCCCGCGCCACCGCGAGCGAGGCCGGGCCGCCGCCGACCAGCGCGATGCGTTTGCCGTTCTTAGTCTCAGCGGGCTTGGGTAGCCGGTCGCGGATATCGTCCTTGAAGTCGGCGGCGACACGTTTGAGCCGGCAAATCGCAACCGGGTCTTTCTCGACGCGGCCGCGCCGGCACGCCGGCTCGCACGGGCGATCGCAGGTGCGCCCAAGGATGCCCGGAAACACATTCGATTCCCAATTGATCATGTAGGCGTCGCTATAGCGGCCCGCCGCGATCAAACGGATATATTCGGGAACCGGCGTATGCGCCGGGCAGGCCCACTGGCAATCCACGACCTTGTGGAAGTAATCGGGGGCCGAAATGTCGGTAGGTTTCATTGACTCTCTCTTGCACGCAGCAACCCGCTCTTACTTTGGCGGTAGCATTCCGCTGCGTGGATCCCCTTCCTCCGCGACCCCGTCCGATTCAGGCCCCGATAGTAGTCGAGAGGAATGCTGATTTCCACCGCTTCTACTTGTTATAACAAGGTTTTGTGGCTTGCGGGTCGTTAACAAACGAGCGGCCCGGAGGGCTGCTGCGACAAGGTCTTCGATTCCAGTCCCAGAGGAACCGTAGGCGAAGCCTGTAACTCATTGATGAGATAGCCTAAATTATGTTCGATGCGCGAACTGTTCGAGATCAATGAGCCGACCGACCCGGTCGAAGCGGCGCGGCGCGGTGCGCGGCCGGCGTTGCGCCGCCGCTTCTATGCCAAGGCGGCCGCGGTAACCCGGGCGGAAGGCCACTTGGTGTGCCTCGACGACAAGCCGGTGCACACCCCCATGCGGCGGCTCCTCGCGGCGCCAAAGCTCGCGCTCGCCCACGCGATCGCCGTAGAATGGGAGGTACAGGGCGGGCTGATCGATCCGGCAAAAATGCCGCTGACGCGGCTTGCCAATGCGATCATCGACGGCGTCGCCGATTCTTTGGGTCCAGTCGCGGCTGAGATCGAAAAATATCTCGCATCCGATCTTCTGTTCTACCGTGCTCCCGCTCCGGCGGAGCTCAGCGCCCGCCAAGGGCGGCACTGGGATCCGATACTCATTTGGGCGCGCGACGCGCTGGGCGCAGAGTTCAAGCTCGCCGAGGGCGTCATTCACGTTACTCAGCCCGACGCCGCGCTAAAGGCGGCAGGTGCCGCGATACCGGACGATCCGTGGCGGCTCGGCGCCGCGCATGTGGTGACGACGCTCACCGGCTCGGCGCTGATGGCGCTCGCTATTGCGCGCGGCGAATTATCGTCCGACGTGGCGTGGCAGGCGGCTCACGTCGACGAAGACTGGAATATGGAGCAATGGGGCAAAGACGAACTGGCATTGCAGCGCCGCGAATTCCGCTTCGCGGAGTTTCAGGCGGCGGCGGCGGTGTTGAGAATGTAGTCCGTGCTAGCCGCCGGTCACGCTCATATGCCGGGCCAGCGCCGGCCGGCGGTGGCGGCGATCGATGATGAAATCGTGACCCTTGGGCTTTCGCGAAATCGCCTCGTCGATGGCGGTGAAGAGAAGATCGTTGGCTTCCGAAGCGCGCAACGGTTTGCGCAAGTCGGCGGCGTCGGCCTGGCCGAGGCACATATAAAGCGTGCCGGTGCAGGTGACGCGCACGCGATTGCAGGACTCGCAGAAATTGTGTGTGAGCGGCGTGATGAAACCAAGCCGGCCGCCGGTTTCGGCGACGCGGACATAGCGCGCGGGACCGCCCGTCCGATAGTCAATATCCTCAAGCGAAAAGTGCTCGGCTAGCCGCGCGCGCACCATCGACAGCGGCAGATATTGTTCGACGCGGCCGGCTTCGCCGATCTCGCCAAGCGGCATCACCTCGATCAGCGTCAGATCCATGCCGCGCCCGTGCGCCCATTCGAGCAACCGGGGAAACTCGTCGTCGTTGACGCCTTTTAGCGCGACCGTGTTGATCTTGATCTTCATGCCCACGGCTTGCGCGGCGTCGATGCCGGCGAGAACCTGATCCAACGCTCCCCAGCGCGTGATGGCGCGGAATTTTTCGGCGTCGAGCGTGTCGAGTGAAACGTTGATACGGCTCATGCCCGCAGCCTTGAGTTCGGCTGCATATTTATTGAGTTGCGAGCCGTTGGTGGTCAGCGTGAGTTCATCGAGTTGACCCGAGCGCAGGTGCCGCGACAGCGAGTTAACGAGCGTCATGATGCCGCGACGTACCAGTGGCTCGCCGCCGGTCAAACGAAGTTTCCGCACGCCACGCGCGACAAAGGCCGAGCATAGCCGATCGAGCTCTTCGAGCGAAAGGACGTCAGCCTTCGGCAAAAACGACATATTCTCCGCCATGCAATAGGCACAGCGGAAATCACAACGATCGGTGACTGAGACGCGGAGATAGGAAATAGCGCGGCCGAACGGGTCGATCAGTTCCCGCCGCCCGGATTCGCGGTAAAGTTCAAGGTCTTGCACACTATCCATCGGCATCAGATAAGCATTTGATTGTGCCGGATAAGGCCCTGATGGTCCAGAATTTTTTCCGGAAGTCCGTAGGCGCGAAGGTTTGCGCGTAGACCGCGCCGCTAGTGCGATGGAGGCGGCGTGGGTAGCGGCTGCACTGGCGGATAGGGCGTGTTTGTCGGCGGTGGCGGCGGGAAGGCGCTGTCCTGGGCAGGAGCGGCAACAGGAGCCGGTTTGGGCGCTGCCGGTTTGGCGGCCATCGCTTTCTTGGTCTTCTTCGGCTTCGGCTTCACGGCCGCTGGAGGCGCTACTGCCTGTAGAGTGACGTCTACCGGGTTTGGCACGAAGCTTGGCGGCGCAAACGAATTATCCGCCTGCCGCTCGCCCGATTGTGTGACTTCGACCGGCACAGTCTGGGGCAGGTAGCCGTTCATCGCAATATTCACCGACTGCGAGGTCAGCGGCAGTGCGAGCGAACAGGGCGTTCGGCAGGCCTGACCATCGGTGGTGCGCACATCGGCGCCGGGCGGCTCGGATTCGAACTGCAGGGCCTGCACAGGGGGGGCTGGCGGCTTAAGCTGCATCCAAGACGGCAAAGACGCGCTTGAGCAACCCGCCAGCGCGATGCCAACGATGGCGAAGGTCGTGGCGGCGATGAGCCGAGCACGCGACATCGAACTCTCCGTCCCTCAATTGAACCTACGGCCGCGGATTTCCGGCGTAAAGCTGGATCGGGGACGGCGGGAGCGCTCGTCATGGATGCCAAAGACCGAGGCACCCCCGCAATCAGCAGGAAAAAACTGCGGAATTTCTTTAGCTTACCAACGTGCGCGGTGGCGCGGGCCACGCGCCTCGGACCTGCCAATCGTTAAGGTTAATACAATCTAGACGCCGGCTGTGGCCTTTCGATCACGCCGACCGCCGGCTATGCGCGCTCGCGTTCGATCTCCTGTATCGCCGCCGGCAGGCCGGCGAACGAACTGATAAGCCGGTCGGGCCGCAATGTTGCGATCGGCACTTCACTATAGCCGAAATCGACCGCGATGACCGGCACAGCGGCGGCGCGCGCGGTGCGCACGTCGGTACCGGAATCGCCGACCATGATGGCGCGGGCCGGGTCGCCTCCCACGCGCAGGATGGTCTGGCGTAATATTTCCGGATCGGGCTTCATCACGCCGAAAGTGTCCTGGCCGCAAATTGCCGCGAAATGCTGCGTCAGTTTGAGTGTGTTCAAAAGTCGTACCGACAGCCATTCGAGCTTGTTGGTGCAGACCGCGAGCCGATGGCCCGCGGCGGCCAGGCGATCGAGGACGGCTTCGAGTTCCGGAAACGGTCGGGAATGATCGGCAATGTGCGCGGCATAATGCTCGATGAAGGCGCCGAACATGCGGTCGAGATCGGCTTTTGAGCCCGGCCGGCCCTCGGCGGTCAGCGCCTTTTCGATCATGCCCCTCGCGCCGCCGCCGATCATCCGCCGGGCGTCGTCGAAAGGAACGGGCGGCAGGCCCTCGTGCGCGAGGATAAGGTTCAATGTGCCGATGAGATCCGGCGCCGTGTCGATCAGCGTGCCGTCGAGATCAAAGACGATGGTGAGCATACGTCTCGCCTAAACGG
>Ga0181516_10002363_pt1 | contig 13439 bp, 11 predicted proteins | sample PEATcosm2014_Bin_25_FD_121104 | JGI IMG/M metagenome (GOLD analysis project Ga0181516, IMG submission 121104) | Peatland microbial communities from MTU Mesocosm Facility, Houghton, MI, USA - PEATcosm2014_Bin01_10_metaG | ecosystem: Environmental > Terrestrial > Soil > Wetlands > Peat | place... | reverse complement strand
TAATGCACTTAATATAAAAGCATGACAACCATGCAGCGATAGTCGATACGATTTCCCAGCCTTTCGGTCTAAGCGTGGATCGCTTCACCGTGATCTGGGCCGCCGTGCACGGTGCCAATTTGACGCGTGTTTACGCACGAAGATGTCGGCCTTATTCATGTATACGAAATGCTGCTAGACATCACGATAACTCGAAGCGTATAGTTCTATTGATCATAAAATGAGGCATTCAGATGGTTATCAGAAGAATGGATCGCGAGCCGGAGCAGGCTACAAGTAGCAGCTCCGAATTTCCTAAACATTCACTGAAGACGGCCCTCCGCGTCGCAGTAGCACTTGAAGAAAAGAACAGCGGCAATCCAATGCCCCCGACCGACGTCGCAATCGCAATCGAAAAGAGCCCTGGAAGTTCTGACTTCAGAGTGCTCCTGTCATCGTCGATTAAGTATGGATTGACCATTGGAAGCTACAACCAATCAAAGGTCGCACTAACCGAACTGGCACGGGATATAGTCGCGCCAACTTCCGATGACGCCAAGAACAGGGCACTCTTTCAATCAGCGTTCATGCCCCAACTCTTCAAAAGCATCTTCGGTTCCTACAAAGCGAAGAAAGTGCCTGACATGCAATTTTTTCAAAACGCACTTGTGCGCGACTTCGGCGTTTCAAGAGATCAAGCACCCCGTTGCGCGGCTGTCTTCTACGAGAACGCGGAATACCTGGGCCTTATTCGGCAGGCGACGACTGGCAAGTGGTTAGCTTCCGAACCAACCGGCATCCCCGCGCAAGAGGACCCAGCGCAAAACCCCGAAGCGGACATTGGCGAAATCGCCGACCATAATCCGCCCGGAGAGATGCTCTCGGTGTCGCCCGCGCGCGCGGAAGTGAAGATCCCATCGACGCCACCTGCCAAAAACGCAATATTTCTGGGCCACGGTAAAAACCGTGTTCCGCTCGAGCAACTCGAGAAATTCCTGTCGGAATACAAGATCCCCTGCAAGGTAGTGGTCGACGAAGCGAACAAAGGACGTCCTATCTCGCAAAAGGTGGCGGATTCGATGCACGAATGCGGCGCAGCGATCATCATTTTCACTGCGGACGAGGAGTTCAAGGACCTAACTGGGCAAACAATCTTCAGGCCCAGCGAGAATGCGATTTTCGAGCTGGGTGCGGCCAGCATGTTGTACGGTTCGCGGGTCATCATTTTCAAGGAGGCGGACGTCACCTTTCCCTCGAACTTCCGAGACATTGGCTACATCGAATTTGAAAAGGATCGACTCGACGCGAAGGTCGGTGAGCTCTTCCGCGAACTAATCGCGTTCAAGTTAATTACGTTGTCGGTCGCGCAATGAGCGGTTGAGTGCAGCGATCGGGAAAATCGAGTAAATGAACTGTTGGCGTCAATGCGCAAATTCGCGCTTCTTGAACGGAGAGTCGACGAGCTCTGCTCGTTCTGCGAAAGAGTGGCACTGCGCGCATTACTATTCGGTTGCTTCATCTACGAGGCCGGCAAATTTGTTGTTTGGATGCTACGGTGAGCGCTTGTGGCGGGAGACACGTTCGCCTCCCGATGAGGGTCGGGAGGCGCGAGACGTACTGAGGCACCCATTTTCGTGCGGACCAGCAGAGAACAAGAAGCAGGTTCCCACCACGGCGGGCAAGCTTTCGCCCCGCTTACCCCACAGTCGTTCCGTCTGTGGGGCCCCGAGCGCGCGGGTTCTCAGAATGACAATTCAAATTTAGATGGCTAGATAAGAGGTGCTTATACCCACTCATGCGCGATGAAACCACGCATGAATGGGGCACAGCGGCCCGGTGGTTTTCAGAAGATATCAGGCGCTTGTGGCGGGAGACACGTTCGCCTCCCGATGAGGGTCGGGAGGCGCGGGACGTGCGTGGAACGCAAGTTGTTTGGCACGACTCATTTCGTGCCCTAACACTTCGTGCCGAACCGAAGCTGCATCTTTCGCTAGCTATCAAGATGCGACGGCGGCGAGTTATTTGACGGCGACTAACTTGGGGCCAGGTCGTGTCGACTAAGCCCCGAGTTATTCGGCGACGGCTTCTTCTGCGACTGGTTCGGCCGCGGGCGCGCCGGCTTCGGCGGCTACCTGCACCTTGATGTGCGCGGTGACTTCGCGATGGAGCTTGACGGCCACGGTGTATTCGCCCACGCTTTTGAGCGGCTCAGAGAGCGAAATCTTGCGGCGATCGACTTCGAAGCCCTTGGTAGCGAGTTCGGCAGCAATGTCTGCCGAGGTGACGGAGCCGAAGAGCTGGCCGTTTTCGCCGGACTTGCGGGTGAAGGTGAGGACCACGGGCTCGAGCTTGGCGAGGAGTTCCTCGGCCTGCACCTTTTCGGTTGCGGAGCGGCGGGCGGCCGCTGCCTTCATCTGCTCGATCACGGCCACGTTGGCCTGGGTGGCCTGCAGCGCGAGCTTGCGGGGCAGCAGGAAATTGCGGCCGTAGCCGTCGGCCACCTTGACCACATCTCCGCGGTTGCCGAGGTTGGCTACGTCTTCTTTCAGTATGACTTCCATGTGAAACTCTCCAATGTTGTGCGCGCCGTGGGCGCTCTTATCCTTTGGACGAGAACAGAGGCCGGGATGGCGCATCGCGGTGGATTCTATCTTGGCATTCGAAGCATTGTCTCCCGGCTTTTGCCGCTTGGATGACCTAAAGTCAGTGCAACTTTGGGGTCATTGCCAAGGCAGCGGGCGCGGGGGCCGCTTTACGATTGCCGGGTTGCAAACGGCAGCAGGGCGATGTTCCGGGCCTGCTTGATGGCGCGAGTCAGACGGCGCTGGTGAGTGGTGCAAACGCCGGTGAGCCGACGGGGCACGATCTTGCCGCGCTCGGCCACGAATCCCTGCAGCAGGCGAACATCGCGGTAAGGGATCGCGTCGATTTTTTCGGTGCAGAACTTGCACACTTTTTTGCGGCGGAAAAACTTGCCGCGGCCTCCGGGGCCGCCGCCGGGGCGTCCGCCGGGACGGGGGCCGGAACTGTGGCCGCCGCCGGAGCCGGGCCCGGAACCGGAGCTTGGTCCGGAGGTGGATTGTGGTGCGGGAGCGCTTGTCTCGGGCGCTTTGCCAGTGGTTTCGTCTGCCATTGTGTTTCCTCTTTACTCTCTTCGCTCCCTGCAGGCGATGCGCGCAGGAAGGCAGGATCAGGCCGTCGCCGCTGGTCCGCAAGGGACCTGGCCACGGCAAAAAATCATTTAGAGCTCAGGCGCTGGCCTGAACCGTCTCGACAGCTTCGGCGACGGGCGCCGAGGCTACGGGAGCCGGGGTCGCGGGCGCTGCTGCTGCGGGTGCGGGAGCGGAAGCGGCGGCCGGTTCGGCGCTCAGCTTGCGACGGGTGCCGCGCAGGGCCTTGACCTTGGCGAGGCGCTTCTCTTCTTCGTCGATGCGCACGGTGATGAACTTGATCACCGGCTCAGAGACGCGCAGGCGGCGCTCCAACTCAAGGATGACGGCGCCGTTGGCCTCGACGGTGAGCAAAACGTAGTTGCCGTCGTTGAACTTGCGCACCATGTAGGCAAGCTTGCGCCGGCCCATCTTGTCGACATTCTTAATCACGCCGCCGCCATTGGTGACGGAGGTGGAGAAGCCTGCAATCAACTTGTCGACATCTTCCTCGGCCGTATCGGGCCGCACGATAAACATCACTTCATACAAACGGGACATCTGGTTTCTCTTTTCCGCTGGAACTCTATCGCCCAGCCAACGCCAAAATCAGTAGGCAGTAAAAAGTTTGTAGTGCCAATGGTGCGGCGATCGTTCGCTACTCGCAGTTCCCTGCTCGCTGCTTCTTACTCTGCGCCGTCGTTGCGGCGGTTGAACTCGTTCATTGCGGGGCCGGGTCCATCCTGAATGATGCGCCTGGTGGCAGCAGCCACCCGATCGAGCACTTCATCCAGCACGGCCAGGTCCGCCTTGCGCATGGGCGAGAGCAGATAATCTCTGCCTTGCCTTTTGCCGCCAGCCTCTTTGGCTTCGGGCGGCAGGTCGGGGCCCCCACGGACAGGTCCGAGTCCGCGGGGTGATAGATCGGGACTAACGCCGATCCGCAAGCGCAGCCATTCCTGGCTGCCGAGAGCGGAGGTTATGCTGCGGGCTCCGTTGTGGCCCGCGGGCGAACCGCGCTCCCTGATCTTGAAGGTCCCCAGCACCAGGTCGAGCTCGTCATAGATCACGAGCAGGTCATGGATCGGGTCTGCTTCAAACTCGTGAACCAGGGCGGCCACCGATGCGCCGCTCAGATTCATAAACGTCTCCGGCTTGGCCAGAACCACTTGGCGGCCTGCGATATGGCAGGTTGCCGTCATGGCCCGGCAGCGCCGGTTAGAAACCACAACGCCCTCCTGCTGGGCGATGCGGTCAATGGCCATGAACCCCGCGTTATGCGGCGTCCACAGATATTCGAGGCCGGGATTGCCAAGGCCCACCACCAGGAAGGGGCCTTTCCGGCTCATCGTTTCAAGCCCTTGCGTGCCGATGGCAGTAATGAGTTCGTCGAGATCATCGTTCGACTCAGTTTCTTCCGGCGGCATGTCGTACATTTCCGTCTTGGCCAAGGCTTACTTCTTTGCCCCGCCCTCGGGCTTCTTGGCGGCCGCATCCGGCGCGTCGGTCTTGCCCTTCTTTGCCACTTCAGGCTCGGTGGGAGCTGCGCCGGCTTCCGGCGTTGCAACCGCTTCACCCTCGGCGGGAGCCTCAACAACTTCTTCGCGAATCGAGACCACGTGGGCCACGGTCGCGTCTTCAGAGTTGAGATATTTGATCTTGTCGGAGTGAGGCAGATCGCTCACACGCAACGAGGCGAACATCTCAAGCCCGCTAACATCGACATCGATGTGATTGGGAATGTCGGCGGGAAGGCACTCGATTTCCACTTCGCGAAGCACCTGATCGAGGATGCCGCCGGCGGTGCGAACGCCGACCGGCACGCCGAGCAGCTTGACGCGGACGCTGACGCGGAGACGCTTGTCGAGGGCGATGCGCTTGAGGTCGATGTGAATGAGCTGGTCTTTGATGGGCTCGCGCTGCCAGTCGACGATCATGGCTTTGGCTGCGGGCTCGGAACCTACCGCGACATCGAAGATGGTGTTGTGGCCGGTCTCGGAGAAGAGGATCCGCGAAATCTGCTTGGGATCGACTTCGACTGCCACGGCATCATGGCCGCCGCCATAAAGGACGGCGGGAATCTTGCCCGCAACGCGGACGCGGCGTGCGGCATTTTTGGTGAACTTGCCCTCGCGGGGCTTGGCGATAACGACTTCAGGCATTGCGATTCTCGTTTCTCTCTATTCGGGCACGGGGGAGAAAAGCGGCTTGTAGCTTGTAGCCGGTAGCTTGTAGCTCTCGGCTGTGCCGCTGTCGACCCTTTCGCTCCCTTTGTGAAGGCAGCTCCATTTGAAGCTGCAAGTGATTGTTCGTCCGGCTTGCCTCTACTGGCTGCTGGCTACCGGCTAATGGCTAATGGCTAATGGCTAAGAAAACAGCGTACTGACGCTGGTTTCCATGTGAATGCTTTCGATGGCTGCGCCTAAGAGGCCGGCGATCGAGAGCACTTTAATCTTGGGCAACTTCTGGGCCGCTTCGCGCAGCGGCACGGTGTTGGTGACGACGACCTGCTCGATGCGCGAATTGGCGATGCGGTCGATGGCCGGGCCGGAAAGCACGGCGTGGCTGGCGCAGGCATGAACGGAGGCCGCGCCGTTGGCGAAAAGCGCGTCGACGGTTTTGACGAGGGTGCCGGCAGTGTCAATGATGTCGTCGATGATGAGGCAGGATTTGCCGTGGACATCGCCGACGACGTGCATGACTTCGGCAACGTTCAAGTCGGTGCGGCGTTTGTCGACGATGGCCAGGGGCGCGCCGACTTTTTGGGCGAAGAAGCGCGCGCGCTCCACGCCGCCCGCATCGGGCGAAACGACGGTGAGGTTGGGCAGGTTCAATTCGCGGAAGTAGCCGACCAGCACGGGGCTGGCGAAAAGATGGTCGACGGGAATATCGAAGAAGCCCTGAATCTGGGCGGCGTGCAGGTCAACGAAGAGGGCGCGATTGGCGCCGGCCTTGGTGAGCAGATCGGCAACGAGCTTGGCGCTGATAGCGACGCGGGGGCGGTCTTTGCGATCCTGTCGGGCGTAGCCGTAGTAGGGCACGACCACCGTGATTCTCGCCGCCGATGCACGCTTGAGCGCGTCAATCATAATGAAAAGCTCCACCAGGTGCTGGTCCACCGGATAGCAGGTGGGCTGCACCACAAATACGTCGACTCCACGCACGTTCTCGAGCAGTTGGAAGTAGACCTCGCCATCGGCAAACCGCTGCAGCTTGGCCTCGCCGACGGTGACGCCGATGTGACGGGCGATCTCCTCTGTCAAAGGCCGGTTGGCAGAACCAGAGAACAGCTTGAAGCGCTTGTCTTCGCTGAGATTGCGCGTCCGTTTGCGTTCGGGCGCCGGCTTCGCATCTTTTGGCTTGGAACCGTCTGCGGGACCGCCTCTGGGCGCGTCCTTGCGGGGCTCTGAGCCGCCGGGCTGCTGCTGTTTCTCTTCCGCCGTTACCTGCACCGTTCCCACTTCCATCTGAAAGAACCTCCAAGCTGGTTTGCTTTGGCTGCTCAACAATCACCCCAGCGACGTGGACCTGTCGCCGGGGACCCCGATTTTTCACCCCGGTTTTCCACCCCACGAACGAACACCTGTTCGTGGGGACCCCGGCCATGTCTCTCAGACTTAGCCGGCACTCATAAAAACTGGCTGGGCGACTAGGATTCGAACCTAGACAAATGCCTCCAAAGGGCATTGTCCTACCATTAGACGATCGCCCAACTTCGCGAACCCCTGGCTCGCCCGGAACCCACGTTTGACAGCCGGAGGCGAGTCTCTCTCTCGCAAGCTCAGGCTGTCAATAAAACTCACGGCAGAAGCATTTCATCCCAGTATGGCTTGCGCGGCAAGGTCGTCGTTAAGTTGCTTTCGACGTTTGCCGCCTGCAGCCGGAATTGCGCCGCCTCTGCATCTCCGCGGGTCAGATACAACCCGTAGAGCGCCGAACCGGACCCGGACAGCGAGGCATGGAGAGCTGCCTCCGGAGTGCCGGTAGCCAGAAGAATGCGCTTGATCTCTGCAAGGGAGGGATGCTGGGGAAAGACAACTCTTTCGAAGTCGTTTTGGATCCAGCTACTGATCCCGGTGCGGACAAGCGCGGACTCTTGAGGTCCGGCGAGGTCTTTTCCCAAGGAAAAGACACCGGAGGAGCCTGCTCCCTGCCCACCCGAAAAGGCGCTGGCATAGGCACGGCTCAACTCACTTAGTTTATCGGCACTTGCCTCCGCGGTCAAACCCTCGGCGGCGCAGAGGGCGTCCCAATCGCGAAAAGCCTGGGGAGTGGAGACGCCGACGGCAGGAGTGGCGACGACGCACCAGGTGGGTTCAATGTCGGGCAGGGGGTAGACCTCCTGTCCTCGATCGACGCCGAGAACGGTGCCTCCTATAAGGAAGAGGGGGACGTCGGAGCCGACCTGGGCGGCAAGGGTGAGGCGCTGGGTGAGAAAGGACTTAAAGTTAATGCCAAGCTCAGTTTCGAGGCCAACCAGAGCGGCGACGGCGTTGGCGGAGCCGGCCCCCAGTCCGCCCTGAACGGGCAAACGCTTGTCGATATGGATCGTTACGTCGGCGGTGATGGCGAGCTTCTCGATAGCCAGGGAAACCATCTTCCAGGCCGTATTGCGGCTGTCGGCCGGGACGCGGGGGTCGTTGGAAGTGAGATGAATCGCCGTCTGCGCGGAACGTTGGGCTGTAACCGTAACGATGTCATGAACTTCTAGGGTCTGATAGACGGTGGCGAGGGCATGGAAGCCGTCAGGGCGGGGCGCGCCGATGTGGAGTCCGAGATTGATCTTGGCGTGCGAACGGACGGCTGTCGGCATACCGGTTCATTGTAGAGGGGAACCAGACTGGTCGAGTGCGGACCGGCTGAAATCAGCGAACAGAAAATGCTGGCGCGCGGTGTTTTTTGGGCTCACAATTCAAATCCTGGTAGCGGCGCTCGTCGCAGTTTCGGATTCCGGCCTGCCCTGGGCGCGCAAGGAGGGAACGTGAAAGCCGCAGCCTTTCGCCGAATTCTCTCGATCGCCATGCTGACGGCCGTGTGCGCGGGCGTCGCAACGGCGAAGCTGCCGGCCCAGGACAAATCTGAAGGCAAGGACGTGACGGTCCACCAGGGCGAGATGGTTGAGCGCTATGGCAAGCCCTATGTGATGGTGACGGTGAACGGCCGCGGGCCTTACCGGTTCGTGATCGACACGGGCACGAGCGGCGAAGCACTGGTGACGCCGGAGCTGGCCGATGTGCTTGGACTGCCCACGGTGGGGCAGATTTCGCTCAGCGACTCAAGCGGCCAAGGCAGCAGAAAAGTGCCGACTGTGCTGATCGAATCGCTGGAGCTGGCTGGGGTGAGGTTTGCTAACGTGCGCGCGGTGCGGCACGCCTTTTTTGCGGAGGCGGGAAACTGCGATGGCGTGCTGGGGTTCAAGCTGTTTCGCAATTACCTGCTGACGCTCGATTTTCCCAACCGGCAAGTGGTGCTGACGACGGGAGCTCTGACGGAGGACGGAGGGAAATCGGTGTTGCCGTTTCGCATGCCCGAGGGCGTGCCCACCATACGGCTCAAAGTGGACAGCCAGAAACAAGTGGAGGCAGAGCTCGACTCGGGTGGGGGCGGGCTGATGTTGCCGGAGACGCTCGCGGCTCGTCTCAAATACGATGTCGACCCGGTGGTGTTCGCGTCGGGCCGCACCGTTTCAACGAGCTTTGAGTTGCAGGAGGGCAAGCTGGCATCGGATGTGAAGCTGGGGCGCTACACGTTCACGCATCCGGTGGTTGAGATTCGGCCGGCCTTTCCCCTGGTCAACTTTGGCTCGCCGCCGATGCAGATTTTTGCAGTCACATTCGATCAAAAGAATCTGCTGGTGCGATTCAAGTCGAACCGAAGGCGATTCAAGCTTGCAGCGCCGGCGACTCCGCCGCTGCCGTTGAATGAACCGATCGCGTCACCGACGGCGACCAATCTTGTTCCGATCGGCTAGGCCGTGGTGCGCGCGAGCAACTCGCGGGCGGCACGCAGAGATGCGACCGGGTCGCCGATGGGACGATATTCCATCGCAGCCACGCGGCGATAGTTGAGCTCGACCAGTTTGCGATAGATGTTGAGCCAGTTGATCTCGCCGGTGCCGGGCTCGTGGCGGCCGGGCACATCGGCGATGTGAATCAGGCCGATGATGTCGATGTGCTTATCGAGCTTTTCGATGAGATTGCCTTCAGCGACCTGCTCGTGAAAGATGTCGTAGAGAAACTGCACCTGCGGGTGGTTGACGGCGCGCACGATCTCGATGCCTTCGGCGGCCGATTGCAGAAAGTAGCGGGGATTTTCTTCAGGATCGATGCACTCGAGCAACAGCCGCACAGGCTCGCCGTTGATGGTGCGGCCCTGCACAATCTCCGCGGCGCGCTGGAGCGACTCAATGCAGCTCTGGTGCTGCGCCTCGCGCGAGAGGCCGGGAACGACATTGCCGGAAAGGACGATGATGGCCGGACAGCTCAGCGTCTCCATCTGCACGAGTGCGCCCTTTAACTCGGCGAGAAAGGGATCGCGGTGGGCGGGATCGGCGAGACCATGCGCGTGACCGGCGTGTTCGAGGCCGGCGGTGGCGTCGAATGAAATGCCGAGGCGTTTGCGGGCAGCATTGGCGCGTGCAAAGTCTGCATCGTTCCATGTGCGGTATTCGTCGCCGACCAATTCGACGTTGGAGTAGCCGGCTTCGGCGACCTTGGCGAGGCGGTCTTCAAAGGGCAGGTCGTTGAAGACGGTCCAAAGCATGACGGAGAGCGGGAAGGGCGTGGCAGCGGGCGCAGCGGCAGCGCTGGACGCGGCGATTGATGGCATAGGCGCGACTGCCGCGACGGCTGACGCGGCGAGGACTTGCGAAAAAGTGCGGCGATTCATTTGAGTCTCCATTGAATCTTTGTGTCAGGCCTTTGCCTTGCCGGAGCGGCGCAGCGCCTGCCAATCTTTCTCAGTCTGATCGGCGTAGAGCGAGCCGAATTTGCTGAGGGCCTCGGCAAAGCCGCCGCCGTTTCCCAGATAGCCGGAGATGACATAGGGATCGCCGGAGCGCGCGTGGCCGCGTGCCAGGAGCTCTCCGCAAATCTCGGCAAAGGCAGAGAGACCGCCGCCGGCCAGGTCTTCGAGGTCGATGGAGCCCTTGTGGTCGTTGAGCTGGCGGACGAGGTAGTCGCGGCCGTCCATTTGGGTCCAGCCGAGAAAAGGATCGGACTGCACCTGCATGGCCCGCTGTCCTTCGACGGTTCGCTGGCCATTTTGGTGCGCGGGGTGGGCATCGGGCAGATAGGGCGCGTAAGCCGAGGCGGCTTCTTCTTTTATTTGCAGGAAGAGCGGATCGCCAGGGCCGTTGCCTTCGAAGTAGATGCAGTAGTCGCGCAATCCCACTGACCCGGTGCCCACCACCTTGAAGGCCACGTCGATGGGCCGGTAGAGGGAGAGCAGATGCTGGCGCTGCGGCTCGAGGGTCTGGCGATAGGGGCCCAGCGCCGCGAGCACCTTGACGGCAAGGGAGCCGGTGACGCGGGTGAGGGTGGGCTTGATCTCCTTAAAACGCCGCGGTGCGTCGGGCTTTTGACTCGCAGGCTCGGTCAAGAGCGCGAGGGAGTGGAGAGGAGTGGCGCGCTCGGCCTTGAGCAGAGCGTCGTGAACCGGTTCGGCGGAATCGAGGCGATGGACCGGGAAATGGCCCACCTCGAGGATCGTCATTTTGGTGAAGGCGCGCATCTGGGCGCTGTAGGACTCGACGAAGTATGCGACGGCGGCCTGGGCGGAGGCTTCTTTGTGATGCGACTCGCGGCCAGCAAGGACGAGTGAGGCGGCCATGCGTTTCAAGTCCCACTCAAAGGGACCGCGCAGCGACTCGTCAAAGTCGTTGATGTCGAAGACCAGGCGGCCATCGGGCGCGGCAAACGCGCCAAGATTGCGCACGTGCGCGTCGCCGCAGAGTTGCGCCACGATGTTGGTGCTCGGCAATACGGAGAGATCGACAGCCATGACGGGCGCGGCTCCGCGAAAGTAAAGGAAGGGCGACTGGGCCATCATCTGGTGTTTGAGTTTGATCAGAGAGGGAATGCGGCCACGTTCAGCACGCGCGAGCAAAACCGTTGCCGGCGCGGTGCGCGCTTTAATGTTGAGTTCATTGTGTTGCTGACGGCCCACCTGCTTGCGCCGCGCCTGGCCAAGATTGCGTCGCTCTTCCGGCGTTGCCCAGTGCATGAGCGGGACCATACACTGTCAGCCCCCTGGTTGCAAATCGGTCTGAAGTCGGAGCGCCGCACGGATTCGATCACTTTTGGGTGTGATAACGGCAGGGACAACTCGACTCGCGGGTTGATTTACACTGCACACGGGAACCCAGCTATTTCGATCCCCACCCCAGAACCGGTCTCATGAACCGACTTTGTCAACTCGCCAATCTCCTGGGACCCGCCTTGTTGTTGGGTCCCATACTTGCGCGGCGGAGTGTATTGCCATTTATGAGACCAGTTGTATTTGCCTGCAGCCAGCTCCAACTGATGGAGGAACAGCTTTTGACCCGCACCTCTGCTTTTGTTTTTCAGGCGATCGCCGCGCTTGCGTTTACCGGTTTGGCCCTTGCGGCGCAAACGCCTGCGATTCCACTGACCGTCGAAAAAATCTACGCGCACGGGCACCTGATTGGCGATGTGCCCGACGAGCTGGCCTGGTCGCCGGACGGACAGCATCTGACCTATCTCGATGCGGGAGAACTGGTGGACATCGATCCCGGCTCAGGCAAGCCGCATGTGATTGTGAGCCGCGCCAAGGTTGCGTCTCTCGAGGGCAAGGGCATCTCGGAGCGGGACAGCGATCATCGCGCGCGCTATGGGATGGCGAGCTACATCTGGGCGCCGGATTCAAAGCATCTGCTTTTTGACTCGAACGGCCGTCTGTGGATGTACGACCTGCGCAACGGCACGGGACTGGAAATCGGATTTTCGGGCCAGGCATCGGGCGATGACCCGAAATTTTCGCCAAACGGCGAAAGCATTTCGTTCATCCGCAATCACGGTCTCGCGGTTGTGCACCTCAAAGACCCTGGAACGCCGACAGTGCAGGTTGCGCCAGCGCCTAACGAGACCACGATGAACGGGGAAGTGGATTGGGTGTATGAGGAAGAGCTGGACGTGCGCAGCAACCAATTCTGGTCGCCGGATTCAAAGAGCCTTGCATTTTTGCAGATGAACGAGGCCGAGGTGCCTCTTTATCCGCTCACCGATTGGATTCCGACGCACGCGACCATCGACTTTCAGCGTTATCCGCAGCCCGGCGATCCCAATCCCGCGGTGCGCGTGGGCGTGGTGGGAGCGAATGGCGGCAAGACGCAGTGGATCAAGCTGCCGATCACTGAGGGGCAGGATTATATTCCACGCTTTGGATGGGTGGATCGGCGCACGCTATGGATCGAGACACTCACGCGCGATCACAAACACCGCGCAATCTATTTTGCCGATGCGACCACGGGACAGTCGCACCAGGTGCTGGACGTGAACGACGACAAGTTCCTGGATGAGAACTACAGCGTCTCGGTGGCGGATGGAGAAATTGTGCTGACCAATTGGAGCGACGGTCACAATCACATTTATCTCTATCGCTATGGTCCGGCAGAGGCGGTAGATGCCACGGCGAAGCTCGATCGGCAGCTCACCAAAGGTGACTTTGAAGTGGGCGAGGTTTATCGCGTGGATCATGGGCGCAAACTTGTCTACTACGCCTCGAACGAAGGCAATCTGCTGGACCAGCAGGTGTGGCAGGTGAGCTTTGACGGCGAGCGCAAGCAGTTGAGCACGGGCGCAGGCCATCATGAGGGCAATTTTTCGCCGGTCAGCGGCGCCTACAGCGACAAGTTTTCGACGCGCATCACAGCGCCCGCAGTGCTGCTCTGCAAAGAGGGCGCCGCGTGCCAGAACATCTGGTCGACGCACGCGCTCGATCCTTATGGGCTGCGGCCACCGGAGCAGCTTGAATTGAAGGCGCACGACGGGGCCAGCCTTTACGCAACGCTGCTGCTGCCGGAGGGTGCTGCCAATCCGGCGAGCGTGCCGTTGATCGTCAATCCCTATGGCGGGCCGGGGCCGCAGATGGTCGCGAACAAATGGGCTGAGGGGCTGCTCTTTGACGAGCTGCTGGCCGAGCATGGATTTGCCGTGCTGCACACGGACAATCGCGGGACGGGAATGCGCGGACGCGATTTTGCGCAGGCGGCGTATCGGAACGTCGGCCCGGTGCAATTTGAAGATCAGATGACGGTGATCGACGATGTGCTGGCGCAGTATCCGCAGCTCG
>Ga0181516_10002362_pt1 | contig 13442 bp, 11 predicted proteins | sample PEATcosm2014_Bin_25_FD_121104 | JGI IMG/M metagenome (GOLD analysis project Ga0181516, IMG submission 121104) | Peatland microbial communities from MTU Mesocosm Facility, Houghton, MI, USA - PEATcosm2014_Bin01_10_metaG | ecosystem: Environmental > Terrestrial > Soil > Wetlands > Peat | place... | reverse complement strand
CTTATGAACTTGGCGAAGTTGCCCATCACATAGAGCTTTTTGGTGGGGGTCTTGGTGTTGTCGCACAGCCCCTCGTTGTCGCTGTTCTGGTTGATCAGCCACCAGAAGCAATAAGCGTTGAAGGCCTTGTCCACGATGCAGGTGTGCACCTGCTGGGCATACTTCATGCCATTGGTCATGCTGGGGTCGTTGGTGGCGAAATCCGACATCTCAGTCACCCAGCTGCCGACATAGTGACCGGCATTGGTGGCGTAGCTGGCCGGGATGGCGGTGGGCCCGCCGCCGTACAGATGCATGCCGATGATGGAAACATAAGGCGCCACCGCCGTGTCAGCCATGGTGGTGTTGGAGCCTGCCTGGTTGTCGGCAAAGGACTCCGGGGTCATGATCTTGGTGTTCAGGCCCGCGGTCTTGAGGGCCGGCCCCAGGTAGGTGCCGATGAGGTCATGGAATTGCTGCGGCGTCCAGAGGCAGGAATCGTAGCTGGTGTCATAATCCGGCTCGTTCTGGGGCGAAACGGCATAGACATTCACCCCGTAAGTGCTCTTCATGGCCTGGACGAATTTCACCAAATGGTTGGCATAGCCGGTGTAGTTGGCCGCGCTGCTGACAAAGACATTGCTGTTGCTGCCGGGGTTGAAGTTGGAGTTGCCGGTGTTGTTGCCCGCGGTCTTGCCGTTCTGCTTGTAGGCCACCGGCGGGCTCCAAGCGCTGCCGAACACGATGATGTTCGGGTTGGTCTGGACGGCCAGCTGCGCATTCCCCGCCTCGCTGGCCCAGTTCTCTGCCGGGTCGATGAGCATCCGCTCGATCGACAGCCCGCAATTGCCGTTCGTTTGCGAGGCCGGGGCCAGGCTAGATTCATCGGTCCAAAAGACCTTGGCCAGCGCCGCCGAAATCTGGCCGCTGTTCCAGACGCTGGCCGCGCCAAAGCCGTCGATGACCTGGTACTGGGTGGTGTTGTCGATGGTGGCAGCGCCTGCCCAGGCGCTGCTGGGCAGGCCCATGCTGGCGGCCAGCGCCAGCCCGGCGGCGAGGATGAAGGATGCGCTTCTCATGGTCAGCTCCTGGGATGTCCTGCTGCTCCCGACCCCATTGGTCAGGCGCCGTGTTGGGCGTGCTGCTCCATGCCTGCCGGCCCCACGGCCGGCGCCAGGCTGCCCTGCCCCTGGCGGTAGGCCAGGGGCGAGCGCTGGGCGAACTTGATGAAGGAGCGCGTGAAGTAGGAGGGGGAGTTGAAGCCGCATTCCATGCTGATGCGGCCGATGCTGCGCCGCGTCTCCCTCAGCATGCGGCAGGCCTGCTCAAAGCGCACCTTCTGCAGGTACTCGGAGAAGCCCATGCCCGTGTGCTGCTTGAAGCAGCGGCCGGTGGCGTTGGCCGAAAGCCCCAGGCGCTTGGCCACCAGGGCCAGGCTCAGCGGCTGGTCATAGTGGCGCTCAAGATGCTGCACCACGCGGGCGATGGCGATGTCGTTGCGGCGGCCGGGCGTGGCGCGCAGCAGCTGGCCCCAGGCCTGGGTCAGGCGCCGGAACTCGAGGGCCAGCTCGGCGGTGCTGCGGCATTTGGCCAGGCTCTCGTTCCAGGACTGGGCCAGGGATTCCATGCCCTCCAAGCCCCCGGGATGCCGCGTCTCAAGGGCGTCCACCAGCTGGGCCGCCATGGCGGACAGGTGCGCGCGCACTGCCACCGGATGCTCGGCAGTGGCCATCAGCACCGCGCGCAGGTATTCATCGCAGGCCCCCTGCAGGCCCGTGCCGCGGCCAAAGGCCTGGCGCAGGGCGCGGCTGGCCTCGGCCAGGCGCAGCAAGGGGTCCTGGCCCTGGGGGGGCATCTGGTCCTCATAGAAGACCGGGGACAGCTCCTGGAAGGCGCAGCACTGCAGGGCCCGCTCCGCGCCCAACGCGCTGGCCTCCAGGCTGCCGCAATCCTCCACATGCTCGCCGATGCCGATGCGCACCGGCACGCCCAGCAAGCCATGGGCGGCGGCAGCCAGGCTGCGGGCCAGGCCGGCCAGGTGCCCCCGCCACTTGGGGCGCTCCAGCCCTGGGGGCAGGGCGGCCAGGAACAGGGTGAGGCCATGCTCCATGCCCTCGGCCACGGTCTCCGGCAGGTCCCGCGCGATGCGCGCGCACTCCCTCTGCAGGCGCCGCTCCAAAAAGGCCGCGTCCTGGGGCCGGTCGCCGGCGTCCGGGGCCACCATCAGGGCCACCTGGGGCGGCTGGCTGATGCCCAGCTCAGCCTTTTCCCAATCGGCCAGGACGCCCTGCATCAGCAGGCTGCCCGATATGCCAAAGGCGCCGTGGCGGTCCACCACCGAGCGCACCCAGTCTTTGCGGGGCAGGCGGCCCACAAAGCCCTCCTGCCGGTCCCGGTCCATCAGCGCGGCGCCCTGCTTGATCGCCAGCCGTCCCGCCATCAGCCCGGCCAAGTCCTCCAGCAGGCGGCGGTGGCGGGGCAGCATCTCCTCGTCCAGCACGGGCGTGCGCAGGGCCGCTTCCTGGTATTCCAAGAAGTCCCGCGACCCTGGATTGGGGTCCACGCCCGTGCGCTGGCGCCACTGGGCCTTGAGCATCTCCAAGCTGGGCATCTTGCGCGCAAAGGGCCCCATGACAAAGACCCCTGCCACCTTGCCCTGGTCCAGCACCGGCACGAACAGGTCTTGAAAGCCGCAATGCGTGCCCAGATAGGCCTTGCGGCTGCGGCAGACCTTGTCGAAGCAGGCGCGATTGTAGGGCCGGCGCAGCTTGCCCTGGCCAAAGCGGGTCTCAAAGCTGATCAGCCAGTTGTGGGTGGACGATTCGCTGATGTTGACCCAGGCATCCAGCCCCTCGCCCACCACCAAGTGGCAGGTTAGGTCAGAATACTGGCGCAAGGTCTCCCGCGCCGAGGCCAGGATCTTCAGCAGGCTGAGATGCTCATCAAAAGCGCGATTCAACGCCATGGGCGCGTGGCTCCTTGGGTGCCGGCATGCAAGAGGGCTGCTGGAACGTTATAGCCGGCAAAACATAAAACGCCGTTCTGCCTAATCTTCACAGCGAGAGTATAGCAAAGGGCTCTGCTCGCTAATTTACCTTTTATGCCTTTTGCTTTTACTTTTCATGCTCCCAAGATCGCTATGCTGATTCTTTCCCTGCTGGGGCGCACAGCTTCTCCAGGCTGCGCAGGCGCCCTGGCTGGGCGACATAAGGATTTGCGAGGTCCCAGGCATAGCCGGCCAGCACCGAGCAGATATGGCGCTTCACATCCGGCGACTTGGCCGGGTGGAAGATGATGTCCTGCAGGCCGCCGCGGTACCAGGAATCCACAAAGGCGCGAAAGCTGTCCACCCCTTGGCGCAGGGCCTGGTCGTAGTGCTGCTCCCAATCCGGCTCCTGGCCAGCCAGCTGGGCCTGCACCAGGGGAGCGGCCATCCTGGCCGAGACCATGGCGATGGTCACCCCAGAGCTGAAGACCGGGTCCAGGAACTCGCCGGCATTGCCGAGCAGGGCCCAGCCCGGGCCGTGCAGGGAGCGCACATTGGCGGAGTAGCCGGTGAGGGAGCGGGCCGGCGTGTCCCAATCCGCGCCTGCGAGCAGGCCAGCCAGGCTGGGCTCCTCAGCCACCATGGCCCGCAGGCGCTCCAATTCCCCGCCCTGGGCGCGCGCCAGCAGGGCCGGCTCAGCCACCACGCCCAGCGAGCAGCGGCCATTGGAGAACGGGATCAGCCAGTACCAGACGCCCTGCTCCTTGGGATGCACGGTGACCAGGATCTTGTTGCGGTCCAGCGCCGGCCTGGGGATGTTGTCCGCGATGTGGGTGAAGAGGGCCGTGCGCACCGGGAACTGGGAGGGCGCCTCCAGCCCCAGCAGGCGCGGCAGCAGGCGGCCAAAGCCGGTGGCATCCAGCACAAAGCGGGCGCGCAGCTCAAGGCTGCCCTGGGCAGAGGACACCTGCAGGCAGCTGCCCTGGCCGCTGAAGCTGCCGCCAACGACCGCGGCGCCATAATGCACCGGCACCCCGCGGGCCTCCACCGCGTCGATGAGCACCTTGTCAAAGGCCGCGCGCTGCACCTGGAAGGCGGTGCCCCAGCCCTGGCTGCTCTTGTCGCGAAAGTCGAAGGATTCCGCCTGCTCCCCGCGCCGGAAAGCCGCGCCGTCCTTGAACTGGAAGCCGGCCTCCACCACCGGCCTGAGCAGGCCGGCCTGCTCCAGCACGCCCAGGGACTGGGGCAGCAGGCTCTCGCCAATGGAGAACCTGGGGAAATGCTCCCTCTCATACACCGCCACCTTCAGGCCCCGCTGCTGCAGCAGGGCCGCGGCCACGCTGCCCGAGGGCCCCGCCCCCAAGATGGCCACATCCAGGTCGTGCCGGGCGTCGGCAAGGCTCATGGCTTTTGCTCCGCGGAGAGGCCCCAGAAGGGGTAGAAATTGCCCCATTGCAGGGGCGCTGTGGCGCAATGATGCTCTAGCCGCCGGGCGAAGCGCGCCGCGCAGGCCTTCAGCGCCTCGGCGCGGCCCTCGCGGGGCAGCTCCAGCCGCTGCTCAAAAAGCTCGTAATGGATGTCATAGCCGCCGGGCCGGGCCAGGCAGAAGAAGAGCAGCACCGGGCATCGCAGGGCCGCGGCCAGCACATAGGGGCCCACGGGCCAGGCCGCATCATGGCCCAAAAAGGGCGCCCGCACGGCATGCCGGCCATGGGGCGGGGTGCGGTCCCCGGTGATGAGCAGCGCCTCGCCGGCTTCCAGCCTCTGCTGGAGCAGCGCCACGGCCTCGGGCCCCAGGCTGTCCACTTGGAAGAGGCGGGCCTGGCTCTGCGGGTTGACCCGGGCCATCAGGGCGTTGAAGCGCGCCGCGTGCCGCGTGTGCACCAGCACGTTCACGATCACCCGCTCCCCGCCCTTCACCAGGGCCCGGGCCATCTCCAAGTTGCCCAGGTGCGACCCGATGAGGATGAGGCCGCGGCCCTTGGCGAGCTCGCGGGCCATCACCTCTTGGCCATGGAAAATGGCCTTGGGGGCTGGCTGGCCCGGGTCCCAGGCCAGCAGCTTGTCCAAGGCGGTCTCAGCGAAGCACCAGAAATGCCTGAAGACCAGCCAGGCGCCAGGCCGGGCTGCCAGGCCGCCGCTCTCATGCAGGCGCTGCAGGTACTGGCGAGAGGCCCGGCGCTTTTCGGGGCTGAGGACATAGAAATACAGCACCACGGGCAGCAGCAGCAGCCTGAAGGGCCAGCGGCCCAGCCAGCGATGCGCCTGAAAGGCCAGCTCCAAGCCCCATCCTGCCCCCAGCTCGGCTCTGCGCGACCAATGGCGCACCTTGGGCTGGTTCATCCTTCATCCAGTGAAAACGGCAAGATTCCTCCTGATTGGCAGTATTTATCTTACGCGACAGGCTTCGCAGGCGTTTCCTTGGCTCCTGCATCAGGTAATACAGGTCTGCTGGCTAAGGCCAGTGATGGGCTGGGGCTGTGAAAAGCGCCCTAAAGCAGAAAGCCCAGCCGCAAGGCTGGGCTTTCTGCTTTCCGTCAATCGTGAATCAGGCAGCAAAGGGGTAATCCGTGTAACCCTTGGCGCCAGACGTGTAGAGCGTTAAGAAATCCACCGCGTTCAATGCGATGCCCTCTTGCAGCCTTCGCACAAGATCAGGGTTGGCCAAGAAGCTGCGGCCAAAGCCCGCCAGGTCCACCAAGCCATCCTGCACGGCCGCCAGGGCCGAGGCCTGGTCAAAGCTGCCTCCGATGAGATAGGTGCGCGGCCAGATCTTGCGCAGAGCCAACTTCAGATCCATCGGCACGGGCGGCGCTCCCATGCCAGCGTGATCGGCGATATGAACGTACATGATGCCGGCATCGGCCAGCAGAGCCACCAGCCGCTTGTAAGTCGCATCGATCTCTGGATAGGCGGCCATGCCTGCGTTGGTTCCGTAGGGCGAGAGCCGCATGCCCACCTTGTCCCCGCCGATGGCTGCGGCTGCGGCTTGGGCCACCTCGGCCACAAATCGGAGCCGCTTCTCCATGCTGCCGCCCCAGGCATCCGTGCGATGGTTGGTCTGGGGGCTGATGAACTGCTCCAGCAGATAGCCATTGGCCCCGTGCAGCTCGATGCCGTCAAAGCCAGCCGCCACCGCATTCTTGGCCGCGGCCGCGAACTCAGCCTTGGCCTCCAGCACCTCAGCCTCGCTCATAGCCATCGGCACCGGATGGTCCTGCATGCCCTGGCTGTCGGTGAACATCTGGCCTTCCAGCCGGATCGCGCTGGGCGCCAAGACCTTGGCTCCCGCGGTCAGGTTGGCCGAATGCCCCACGCGGCCGGTGTGCATCAGCTGGGCGAAGATGCGGCCGCCCTTGGCATGCACCGCCGCGGTCACTGGCTTGAAGGATTCCACCTGCGACTGGCTCCACAGGCCGGGGATGCGGGCGTAGCCCTTGCCATTGGGCGAGGGCGCGATGCCTTCGCTGATGATGAGCCCCGCGCTGGCGCGCTGCCCGTAATACTCCGCCATCAGGGCATTCGCCTGACCCGCAGCATCCGCGCGGCTGCGGGTCATGGGGTTCATCACCAAGCGGTTGCTGAGCGTGTACTCTCCCATGATGTAGGGTTCAAAGAGCGATCTTTCTGCCATGGTTCCACCTGAGTGAATGAGCTCTGCTCGAGCCCGCTCTTTTTTACGCAAGAAGGGGCCGCTCGCGATTGCGGTTTTCAAGCGGCCCGGTGTTGTATCTCCGGAGGCTCGACTTTGATCAGGCTCTCGGCCTTGAGCCAGTCTTCCAGGTCTTTGCCAGGGGCAAAGCCCCTCTTTTCTGAGAGATAATAGGCGGCAATGGCGACCCGCCATTGCTTGTCGGCCAGCGGCTCACGCCGCTTCTTGTTGTGGGACCCATCGTGGACCTTGTTGGTCATCGCTCTGCCTCCCCATGGCATGGGCAGGAGCCCCCTTGCCAGGGAATCCGCCACACACAGCTCAATGCGCCAATACCCGCCTTTATTCCCGCAAAAAAGGCCCAGCCAAGCGGCCGGGCCTTTCTGCTGAATCACCAGATCATCACTCGCCCAATCGGTTGATGTCCACGGACTCCAGGATGCTCTTGCCAGCCTCGCCCCCAGCTCTGGGGATTTACTCAGATCTCAAAAGTGTCCTCTGTGCCCTCGTCCCAGCGGTCCCAGAGGAAGTGGCCGGCGCGGCCGTCCGCGATGAGGCGGAAGGCGTAGCGCACCTGCTCCTCGTAGAACTCGCAGAAGGCGCCGGGCTTGTCCATGCCCCCGCTCATCTCATGGGCCTCAGCCGGGCAGGGCGAGCCGCAGAAATGGCGGATGGCGCAGCGGCTGCAGGGCTCAATGTCCTCCACCTTGCGGCCGGTGACCTTCTTGAAGGCCGCGCTCTCAAGCGCCGCGGGGATGGCGCCAGCGAACAGGTTGCCCCCGCAGAACTCAGGCAGGCCGATGAACTCGCTGCAGGGGAACATGCCGCCGTCCGGCGCCAGGGCGAAGAAGGCCCTGCCGCCGCCGCAGGGCGACAGGTCGCACATCAGGCGGCGGGCGGTGGGCGCCAGGATGCTGACCAGGATGTTGGCGAAGTTGGCCACCACCAGCTTGCGCCCGGTCTGCTGGCGCAGCTGGTCTGCGCGCTCCAGCGCGGCCATGAAGCGCGGGAACACCTCCTCGTCCCTGGGCTTCAGCCCCCGTGCCGCTGGCAGGGTGCAGCGCAGCATGTTGAGCATGGTGGCTGGCACCTCCCGCTGGTGGAGGAACTCCACCAGCTCGGGCAGGCTGGCCATGTTCTCGCGGGTCACGGTGCAGATGACATTGTGGCCCTGGTAGCCGCGCAGCAGATCCATGGCGGCCAGGGTCTTCTCGAACACGCCTTCCCCGCCCCAAGTCTTGCGCGTGCGGCCGGCCATGGCCGCGGTGGAAGCGTCCAAGGACAGGCCGATGCCCACCCCGTGCTCCATCAGGAATGCGGCCAAGGGCGCGTCGAGCAGTGTGCCGTTGGTCTGCACCCCGAAGCGGAAGTCATCCTTGAAGCGCTCGATGGCCTCCCTGAGCTCGGCCTTGCACAGCAGGGGCTCCGCGCCATGGAAGATGATGGAGGCCTTGCGGCCCTCAGGCAAGCTGGCCTTGAAATGGGCCTTCAGCGCCTCCAGCGCCCGGCACAGGGTGGCGGCGTCCATCTGCCCGCCAGCCTTGCGCAGGCCTTCTGGGATGTAGCAATAGCCGCAGTTGAGGTTGCAGCGCTCGGTGGGGTTCACATACACCGCCGACAGCCCCAGCCCAAAGCGCAGCTCCTGCATCTCGGCATGAAAGGCGCTAGCCTTCTCGCGGTAGCGGGCCAGGAATTCCCCATCCTCCAGCACCTCGGCCAGGCTGCCCTTCTCCACCAGGGACCAAAAGGCCGTGCCCGGGTCCACCAGGCCCATGTACTTTGGGTGCGCGATGTCCACCGGCACCAGGCCAGGCCCATTGCCAGAATTGAAGCGCAGGCCGCGCGAGGAGGCTGCCGTCGCTGCGCTCACTTCTGGGGCCCCTTGGGCTTCTTCAGCTCCTTGTCCATCAGGATGAAGTGCGACAAGCCGGTGCCCTGGGCCTTGCAGGCCTTGCGGGTGGCGATGACCTTCTTGGACGGCTGGGCTTTCATGGTGCCTCCTGGCTGGGGTATAAAAAAAAGGGCCCTGCGGGCGCGATCGCCCGCAGGGCCCTTTGCTTTCAGGCCCTGATGCTTGGAACAAGGCTGCAGATCTTCTGGCTCTCAGATCATCAGGCCATCCACGGCCTTCCCACCTTTTGACAGGCAGTGGCCCGCTCGCGCGTCGGGATGACCCTCCCTGATGACAGCGGTGAGTCCGCCACGGATTTGAACCGTGTTCTGGGATGCAGCTTTGATGCGATGAAGGATGACCTGGACATACTAGGCCAAGGCCTAATGCCCGTCAAGCGCCCAGCTGGTTGATGTCTGCAGATTCAAGGATGCTCTTGCCCGCCTCTCCCCGCGCGGCCTTGAGCATGGCCCGGCCCAGGCGCTGACTGGTGGTGGCCATGGAGGGGAAATGGCGGACCAGCCAGGGCATCAGGGGCCCCATCAGGTCATAGCCCAGCTGGTACAGGCGGGTCTTGGAGCGGATGCCGGCCATGGGCTGGATGGCGCCGGGGCGGAACATGACCGCGGGCTGGAAGCCCATGGAAAGCAGCTTGTTCTCCAGCCGGCCCTTGACCCGCGCCCACATGAAGCGGCCCTTCTCAGTGCTTTTCGTGCCCTGCCCTGACACATAGGTGAAGGCGCAGCCCGGGTTGGCCTTGAGCACGGCTTCGGCCGCGGCCAGCGTCAGGTCATAGGTCAGCCGGCTGTACTCTGATTCGCTCTTGCCTGCTGAGCTGACGCCCAGGCAAAAGAAGCAGGCAGTGTAGCCCGCCAGCCGGCTTTGGATGGCCGCGTAGTCATAGAAGTCGCCATGCCGCAGCTCGGTCAGCTTGGCATGCTTGATGCTGACCGGGCTGCGGCTGATGGCCAGCACCGCCTCCACCTGGCTGTCCTCCAGGCAGGACTGCAGCACGCCTGAGCCGACCATGCCCGTGGCGCCGAAGAGGATGACCCGCAAGGGCTTGGAAGCTTGTTCCATGTTGCCTCCTGAATGGTGGACACGCCCATTCTCCCCCAGCAGGCGCCAAAACAAAAGCCCCAGCCTTGTGGCCGGGGCTTTCAAGGAGCTTGGCCAGGGCAAGCCTGCGCTCACTGCACCCCAGCATGGCTCAGGGTCTCATACATGAGGTTCAGCATCGCCCATTGGGTGGAAGTGCCATTCGGCGGGTTGCGCACGCGGGTGGTCAGAAGGGCCAGTGTGTTGGGCAGGGACAGGCCCTTGCGCAGGGCATAATGGTTGTACCCGACCTCAAAGGTGTCATAGACGTCATTGGCCAGCCCTCCAGCGCCCAAGGCGGTGTCCAAAGTGGTGCTGTCGCTGCAGGCGCCCTGCATCTGGCCCGAGGTGATCTGCACTGAGAGCAGCTCAAGGGCCGGCACAAAGTACTCCTGGTACGGGGTGTAGATGTCGGTGCCCTGATGCCAAGCCACCTCAGCCACATGGATGGCCGAGCCCAGGGCGAACTGGGCATGATGGCCGTTGTCGCGGCAAGTCTCCTGCATCAAGCCAGGCAGCCAGGCAACAGGGCTGAACCAGAAGGACTGCACATTGCCCCCATCGCCCGCGATGGCCGGGATGGAGGCAGCGCAGCAGGGCGCCGGGGCGGGCGCCGGGTAGAAATAGGAGGGGGATCTCAGCCCGAGCCGCTGGATGCCTGCATTGAACTCTGCCTGGTCATCGCAGAACACGGCGATGGACATCATGGCGTCCATCTGGGTCAGGTCCACGTTGCCATTGCCGACGCTGGCGCTAGCCAGCAAGGGATAGAAGGCCCGCTTGAGCATGGCCTGGAAGTTGGCGATGCCTGCGGCGGACCAGCCAGGGTAGCTGCGCAGGAGCTCCGCTGCATTGGCAAAGCCAGCCCCGAACCACCCGGCATCCAGCACGTTCTGCTGGTTCCAGCAGCTGGGAGCTGTGATGCTCTGCAAGCCGGCATAGTCATTGAGGATGGCGATGGCCCGGTTGGCATAGCTGGTGTTGCCGCTCAGATACCAGGCCAGGGCCTGGGCATAGGCCCCCATCTCATCGGCCTGCGCCACCTGGGCGTCATTGTTGCAAGAATTGATGACATTGGCCTGGGTGAGCTGGCTATAGCGCGAAGCCTGATTGCCGGGCGTCGAGCCTTCGAGCATGGCCAGCTGAGTGGCCCACAGGTTGCCGCCAGCTTGCACCTGGGCCTTCACAAAGACCAGCTCCGCGCTGTTGGACCAGGCGCCTGGATGCGCAAAGCCCAGCTGGGGCGTGGCCGTGGAGCTTGGCAATAGGGTGAAGGTGGCTGTGGAGCTGGCCGTCGCGCTGGCGCGCGGGGTGCCTGTGCGGCTGGCAGTGATGCTGGCCGTGCTCGTGGCGCTGGCCAATGGGGTGCTGCTGCGCGTGGGCGTCAGGCTGCTGGATTCGCTCGGCGTGGCTGTCATGGTCCTGCTGGGGGTCTGAGTGCTGCTGGCCGCCGGCGACATTGTGGCGCTGGCTGTCGGCGTGGGCGTCAGAGTGGCGCTGGGCATGGGCGTGTCGCTGCTGCTCGCCGTGCCGCTCGGGCTTGGGGTCAGGGTGTTGGTGGATGCAGGCGCCGTGGATGATGGTGAGGGCGCTGCGCTGATCGTGGAAGAGGCCGTGCTGGAGCATGTGGCTGTGCCCGTCGCTGTGCAAGTGCGAGTTGGTGTCAGGCTGCTGGTCCCTGTCCATTGGCTGGTGCAGCTTGGCGTAAAAGTGGCTGGCAGAGTGGGCGCTGGCTCGTCCGTGCAGGATGGCGTGCAAGTCGGGCTGCCCGTGGGGCGCAGCGTGGCAGTGGCTTGAAAGCCAGGCGCCCTGCGTGGGCCGTGCGGGTCATTGGGGTTGCTGCGGCCCCGGGGAGCATCAAGCCAGAGCCCAAAATCCGCCCGCAAGGGCTGGCTTTGCCCTAGCGCCCAGAGCGCCAAGAGGCAGAAAACCGCCCCGTTTGCCGATTTCCCTTTCATTGGAGGCTCCTTTCTTATTTTACACGTGAAAATAAACACTAATAGAAATTACTATTCTCGCCAGGGCCCTAGTCCACGCCTGCGTGGGTGAGAGTCTCATAGCAGAGGTTCAACATAGCTTGCCAGCTCATGTTGGGGCGGATGTAGCTCATGATCAAGGTCTGCGTGTTCGGCAAGCTCAAGCCCTTGCGGCCAGCATAATGGTTGTAGGCCATCTCAAAGGTGTCATTGATGTCGCCATTGTAGGTCTCAGATGCGTTGGTGGCGCTGCAGGCCCCTTGGAGGCTGCCGGAGCTGAGCTGCAGCGAGAGCAGCTCCAGAGCCGGAACCAGGGCGGGTTGATAAGTCGTGTAAACATCGGTGCCCTGGTGCCAAGCCACCTCAGCGGCGTGGATGGCCGAGTTCAAGCCGAACTGCACATGATGCCCATAGTCGCGGCAGGTCTCCTGCTCCAGCCCCGTAATCCAGCTGGCGGGGCTGTACCAGAAGCTGGGGATGTTGCCCCCGTCCCCGCTGATGGCCGGGATGGAGGAGTAGGATGTGTAGGTCGGCCAATAGAAGTAAGCCTTCATCCGCGTGGCCAGCCGGGCCAATCCAGCATTGAATTCTGCTTGGTCATCGTTGAAGACCGCCATGCACATCATGCCATCGATCTGGGTCAGGTCCACATTGCCGTTCCAGGTGCTCATGGTGTTCAAAGAGGGGTAGAAGGCCCGCTTCAGCATCGCCTGAAAAGCGGCGATGCTGGCGGCGGGCCAGCCGGGATATGCGCGCATGATCTCAGCCGCGTTCGCGAAGTCAGTGCCGAACCAGCCGGCATCCAGCATGTTCTGCTGCGTGGCCGAGGTGCATCCTTGGATGCTCTGCAGCCCAGCCCAGGCGTTGAGGATGGCGATGGACCTGTTGGCATAGGTGGCGTTCCCAGTGAAGTACCAGGCCAGGGCTTGGGCGTAAGCCGCCTCAGAATCGGCTTGCCCCAAGTTGGCGTCCCCAGTACAGGCATAGAGGATGCCGTTGCTGTTGGAGAGCGAGCCATAGCTGGGCGCCTGGCTGCCCTGGCTCGAGCTCTCCAGCCGGGTAAGCTGGCCAGCCCAGGGCTGGCTCCCTGCCGCTATCTGCGCCTTCACATAATCCAGCTCAGCGGCGATGGACCAGGCTCCGGGGTGGGTGAACACTGCGCTCAAGGGCGTTGATGAGGGGCTCGGCGTGGGCGAGCAGGTCATGCTAGGGGTGGCGCTGGGCACGGGGGATGCTGCCGCAGTCTGGGTCTCAGTGGAGGTGGCAGCAGCGCTGGCCGCAGGGCTGCAAGTCGGGGTGCTGCTTGGGCCGGCCGTGGTAGCCTGCGTTGGCGTGGCAGTGGCGGCGAGCTTGTAGGGCTTATGGCTGGATTGAGGGTCTCTGGGATTCGATCGGGATGTGGGCGCATCGAGCCAAAAGCCGATGTCAGCCCTCAGCGGCGCAAGCGCCAGCAAAAGCAGGAAGGCCAGGATGGCCAAGCGGGCTGAGATGTGGCTTCTGTGGGCCATGGCTGCCGCCTTCTGATTTACACGTGAAAAATCTATGAATCAATTATACACCCAAAGGGAGCAAAGACAAGGCCCTCTTGCAGGCATGCCATTTTTTTAAGCTCAGCGCTTTTCCCCTTGTTTCCAATAGGATTCCAGGCTGCGCTCCTTCCAATGCAGCACCTTGGTCTTGGGCTCGCCGCCCAACATGCGCTCGAAGAGCAGGCCCACCGTCTCCCGCCCCGCCTGCACCGCATCCGCATCCCAGAGCAGGCCCTTGCCCCACCAGCGCTGGTGGGGCGTCGAAAAGGGGCCCATGGAAGCCATCAGCGGCAATCGAGCGAGCTTGGCATCGTCGATGGAGCAAGCCTCT
>Ga0181516_10002360_pt1 | contig 13451 bp, 14 predicted proteins | sample PEATcosm2014_Bin_25_FD_121104 | JGI IMG/M metagenome (GOLD analysis project Ga0181516, IMG submission 121104) | Peatland microbial communities from MTU Mesocosm Facility, Houghton, MI, USA - PEATcosm2014_Bin01_10_metaG | ecosystem: Environmental > Terrestrial > Soil > Wetlands > Peat | place... | reverse complement strand
CTTCGCGATGCTGCGCATTGACGCGATCAACTTCGATCCGCCCGGGGCGGCCAAGGACCGGATCCACTTCGACAATCTCATCCCCCTGTATCCCACCAGCATGTTGAAGATGGAACGGGACCCCCAGGAGCTCTCCACCCGGGTGATGGATCTCATGACGCCCCTGGGCAAGGGCCAGCGCGCCCTGATCGTCGCCCCGCCCCGCACCGGCAAGACCGTGCTCATGCAGAACATCGCCAACAGCATCACCCTGAACCATCCCGAGGTCTTCCTCATCGTCCTGCTCATCGACGAGCGGCCCGAGGAAGTCACCGACATGGAACGCAACGTGAAGGGGGAAGTGGTCTCCAGCACCTTCGACGAGCCCGCCACCCGGCACGTGCAGGTGGCCGAGATGGTCATCGAGAAGGCCAAGCGCCTGGTGGAGCACAAGAAGGACGTGGTGATCCTGCTGGATTCCATCACCCGGCTGGCCCGGGCCTACAACACCGTGGTGCCGCTGTCCGGCAAGGTGCTGTCCGGCGGCGTGGACTCCAACGCCCTGCAGCGGCCCAAGCGGTTCTTCGGGGCGGCCCGGAACATCGAGGGGGGCGGCTCGCTGACCATCATCGCCACGGCCCTGATCGAGACCGGCTCGCGCATGGACGACGTGATCTTCGAGGAGTTCAAGGGCACCGGCAACAGCGAGATCTGCCTGGACCGCAAGCTCAGCGACAAGCGCATCTTCCCGGCCATGGACATCCAGAAGTCCGGCACCCGCAAGGAGGACCTGCTCATCGAGCCGGCGCGCCTGGCCAAGATCTGGGTGCTGCGCAAGATCCTCAGCTCCAGCGGCCCGGTGGAGAGCATGGAGCTGCTGCTGGACCGCCTCGGCAAGAGCCGCACCAACGACGAGTTCCTGTCCAATCTCCAGGAGGCGCCCGCGCGCGGCGGCAGGTGAGGTCTATCCGGCGGCCGGCCCGTACGGCGCGGCGAAGCTCCGGTCCCGGGCACCGTTCCGGCGCAGCTGGAGGTTCCAGTAGAACTGGGTGAGCGGCACCTTGAACGCCACCGCCACCAGGGCCGCGGCCACGGGCCGGAACCGCTCGGTCCCGGCCATGGCGCTGAGTTCCGCCGCACCGAAGCGGCCATCCCGGGCCAGCTGGCCGCCGAGGGTGCGCAGCCGGGTCCAGAGCCTGCCGTTGCTGCGGTCCGGGCGCATCTGCAGCGACTCGCCGGCGCCGCGCACGATGGTCCCCGCGCAGGGCGAGCCCAGGCGCCGGGCCAGCTTCTCCAGGTAGCGCTGCAGCGGCCGCGCGTGCAGGGCCTCGGGAAACCCCGACTGCACCAGGAAGCCCAGCACCGGCGCGGGGCCGTGCGCAGCCCGCAGCGGCCCGAGCGCCGCGATCCATTCCAGCACCGGGGCCGGCATGGAATCCACGTAGAGCGGCATGCCGAGCATGACCACGTCGGCCCCGGCGAAGGCCTCCGCCGCCCGGGCGCGGTCCGCCCGGCGGGCCAGGTGCAGCACCTCCGGGGGCGCGCCGCCGGCCTGTTCCCAGCCCTCGGCGAGCCGCGCCAGCATCTTCATGGAATTGGACCGGGGGCCCCGGGGCGAGCCGTTAAGCAGCAGCAGCGAACGCATCGGCGACCTCCTGGAAGGGGCGGTCGGCGACCGCGGCCATGACCGGGCTCAATTTGAGGTTGCGGGCGAAACGGCGCCAGATCGCCTCGGTGATCTCCAGGTCCTCGGCATCGGTGTCCGGCCCGGGGCCCAGCAGCAGGGCGAACGCCGGATAGCGGGCGTAGCGCGGCCGGTGGTGCACCTCGCCGCCCTGGATCAGGAAGTGCGGGTGCAGCAGCTGGATCATCTGGTCGGCCGCACGCTTGAGCAGCACGCTGGTGAAGCCCATGGCCAGCGGCGACGCCGCCAGCAGCAGGTCGCTGTCCAGGACCGACCGGCAGATCGTGGTGCTGTCGTCGCCCTTGGCGCACTGGCCCGGCGTCTTCACCCAGCAGCTGAAGCAGCCGGAACAGCCCTTGAGGTCCAGGGCGGCCAGGTCCAGGGTGGTGACCCCGTGGCCGGTGGCCGCCAGGTGCCCGGCCAGGGCGTGGACGTACCGGTGGAAGGGCGAGCCGGGGTCCGGTTCGCCGTTGAGGATGGTGATGCGCATGGGAAGCTCCTTGCTCCGGGATTGTTATACGACGTAGAACTGGGTGACTCCCCTAAATCTACACTGTAGAAATAGCGCGTCAAGGACTGGCCGAAAAAAATCTACGGTGTAGAATTAGGGCTGCGAACCCCGCCCTTCCAGGAGCCTGAATCCCGTGCCGATCCTCCACGACCCGCCATCTGCCGATCCTTCCAGGCCAGCCGCCGCGGCCCGCCGCCGGCGCCGGGAGGGACCGGCCACCCCGCTGAGCCGGGGGCGCATCGTCTCGGCGGCCCTGGCCCTGGTGGACCGGGAGGGGGCCGGGGCCCTCTCCATGCGCCGGCTGGGGGCCGAGCTGGGGGTGGACCCCATGGCGGTCTACTACCACATCCCCAACAAGGAGGCGCTCCTGGACGCCATCGTGGAGGCGGTCATGGGCGAGATCGACCTGGGCTGCGACGATCCGGCGGCCGCGCCCGGGGAGCGGATCCTGGTGGCCGCCCGGGCCTACCGGGACGTCATGCTGGCCCATGGCAACGCGCTGCCCATCGTGCTGTCCCGGGGCCCCGCCACGCCCGTGGCCATGCGCCCGGTGGAGCTGCTGCTGGGGGTGCTCCGGGACGCCGGGCTGCCGCCGGTCCTGGCCATGGCCGGCATGAACGTCATCGCCGCCGCGGTGCGCGGCGCGGTGGCCATGGCCGGTTCCGGCCGGGCCCACCACGCCCCGGAGCAGAGGGCGGCCCTGGCCGCGGCCTTTCCCGCCGACCAGTTCCCCTACCTGCACGAGGCCATGAGCGCGCCGGCGGGGCCGTGCGACCCCTTCGAGCGGGACTTCGAGTTCGGCCTGCGCGCCCTGGCCCGTGGGCTCATCGCCGAGGGCCGGGGCGAAGCTTGAAGTTGGCACGGCCGGGTGTCTGGTGATCGCCGGGAACATCATGATCTACTCACGCACTTAATGAGTAGCTTGTTACCGGAGAGCCCATGACCTTCCGCTTCAAAGCCCACAGCCTGGCCATCCTGCTGCGGATGCCGGTCCGCCTTGGCTTTACGGCGGCCCTGGCCGCCACCGCCGTCCACGCCGAAGAGATCGGCCTGCGCGGCAATCTGTTCGTGTTCCGCGCCAACCTGATGGACGCCTCCTTCGTCCTGGACGGCACCGTGTTCCTCCCCGACACGGACCTGAAGGGCATGAACTTCACGGGGCGGAGCCTGGAGGAAGTCGATTTCCACAACGCCGACTGCAGCGGGTGCGCGTTCTCCGGCGACCTGAGCCGGGCCAGGCTGGGATCCGCGGTCCTCCTGGGGTGCACCGTGGCGCCGGGATCCAGCATCCGCGCCCAGGACGAGCAGAACTTCCTCGACTACTCGGTGTCCCTGGAAGGCGTGACCGTGGTCCCGGCCGGGGCGGCGGAGCCGGCCTCAGCGCAGCTGGGCGGGGGCGGGGCCGCGTCGGCCATGGACCTGGACGAGGGCATGGGAGCGCCGCAGGGGGCCGGTGTCCGCAGCGGCGCACCGGACGCCCTCCTGCGGGCTGAGGCGGCTCCAGGATCCCTCGCGCGGCCCGGCATGCCGTCCCGGAAGGCCAAAAGGCGAGGCCTGGGAAGAGGGTACGGCGCGACGGATGACGAAAGCTGGTTCAGGCGTTTTGAAAACCTCAAGACCTTCATTGCGAAATACCACCGCCTGCCCTCCGATCCGGAAGACTTCAAGGAAGACCCCGACATCGGTCATTGGTTCTCGGTCATGAGGTCTCTTTACAATAAAGGCGACATGTCGGAAACCCGCGCGGAGCCGTTCTACGCAGCCGTGAAAGACTTCGAGGTCATCCCGAAAGGAGGGGCCCCGAAAGACACCAAATGGTTCCAGAACCTGGAGCAGTTGGAGATCTTCTGTGGGGCGCGTCACCGTCTGCCCATCGGCGACGAGGGCACCAAGGCCAAGCCCAAGCTGGGGTCATGGGCGAAAACCCAGTTGACCAACCTTCGCAAGGGCACCCTGAAGGCCCACCGGGTCAAGCCCCTCAAGGACGCCTTGCGCCTCCTGGCCCGGGACGAGGCCGGCCGCAAGACCCTGCCTACCGGCATCCTGGCCGGCCTGGATGCTCCGGAGGACGCCGGCGCGGCGCCGGCTCCCGGAGGAGGCCGGGGGACCAAGCGCCCCAGGGAGAACGACGAGGACCCGAAGCCCCATTGGAAAGTGTTCATTCCCGCCTCCCGCCGCGCCATCCCGCAGGTGGCCCTTGCCGGGGAGGCGTCCTCCTCTTCCTCCTCTTCCGCGTTCTTCGCACCGCAGGACCATCCTGGGGCAGGACTCCTGCCGCCCTTGCCGCCCTTGCAAAACATGCAATCCCTTCCGCCCTTGCAGTCCCTACCTCCCCTTCCGCCCTTGCAGTCCCTACCTCCCCTGCCGCCCCTGACAGGTCTCATGGAGCCCAGCCTGGTGCCGTTTCCCCCCGAGTCCGGTGCCATCGGCAGCGAACCGTGGGCGGAGCATCCATGGAACTCTCCCTACGACCAGGGCTTCGGCGGTCCGGAGGGTGGATCCCTGGGCATGGGCCTGGAAGACTGGAATGCCGGGCCGGACCCCATGGCGGACGAACCAGGCGGCGCCGGCCTTCAACGTTTCCGATCCTACGAAGGCCCGTTCGGTTTCGGCGGCGATTTGGCGACGTAGCCGTTCTCCTTCGCGTGAGGAACCTTTCATCATTTCGGATCACTGGAATCAAGAACCACAGCGGCCGGCCCGGTTGCCGGCGCAAGCGCAAGGGGCCTGGCGCAGGTCCGGGGCCGCCGACGCTCCGGACGGCGCCCGCCGTGACCTCCCGTCCCCATAAGGAACGATGATGAAGAACTGCCATCAACAGAACCTCGTTGAAATTTTCCACCTCATGGAGAAGGTGGCCGGCTGGGGCGTCCTGGAACAGGACGGACTGCTGGCCCTGAAGTCGCCGGTCTCCTTTCCGTTCGCCAATTTCGCATGGGGCGAAGCCACGCCGGCAGCCCTGGCCAGGGTCAAGGCCTTCTACGGCGACCTGGCCTTCTCCTGGGTGCTGGACGAGGGGCAGGAGGGGGACGCCTTCCTGCGGGAAGCCGGGTTCCGCGCCCCGGAGACCGCCCCGGACATGGTGCTGGACCTGGAAGGCTACGCCTACCCCGGCCACGGGCCCGAGATCAGGCTGCTCCGGGCCTATTCCAGCCAGGATTTCCGGTTCTGGTCCGCCACCGCCGCGGAGGCCCTCGGCCTGGACGTGGAGGCGATGCGAGCCTTCTTCCTGCCCCTGGTGCGGGAGGCCGGGTGCGTGCCGTTCCTGGCCCTGTGCGAGGGCGTGCCCGCGGCCACGTCCATGGCCTTCTGCGGCGGCGGCACCACCGGGATCTACGCGGTGGGCACCCGGGAGTCCTTCCGCCGGCGGGGCCTGGGCCAGGCCGTCACCCATGCCTGCCTGCGGGCGGCCCAGCACCACGGGTCGCCACGGGCAGTGCTGTCCGCCTCGGCCATGGGCCTGCCGGTCTACCGGAAGCTCGGGTTCCGGATCGAACGCACCGTCCGGGAATACGCCTTCCGCCCGGAACGTTCCTGAAGGCATATATGGATTTGTTTAGGCTATTTTTAGCCTGACTAGACATAATTTTTATTGAATTTATATCAAATCCATACATACTAGCCCCAACGAATCAATCGTCAACATTTCGTGAGGGGCTTATGAACGCTGCCGACACCACCTGGATGCTCATGGCCACGGCCCTGGTCCTGCTGATGACTCCGGCCCTGGCCTTCTTCTACGGCGGCCTGGTCCGCTCCAAGAACGCGCTGAACACCATGATGATGAGCTTCGTCGCCCTGGGCTGCGTGGGCGTGGCGTGGCCCCTGCTGGGCTTCAGCCTGGCCTTCGGCCCCGGCACGCCCCTCCTGGGCGATCTTTCCGCCGTCCTGCTCCGGGGCGTGGGCCTGGATCCCGCCGCGGGCGCCACCTTCCCCCGCCTGCTGTTCTGCTCCTACCAGGGCACCTTCGCCATCATCACCGCCGCCCTCATCTCCGGGGCGATCGTGGAGCGCATGCGCTTCCTGCCCTACGTCGCCTTCATCGCCATCTGGTCCCTGGCGGTGTACAGCACCGTGGCCCACTGGGTGTGGGGCGGGGGCTGGCTGGCGCGCCTGGGCGCCCTGGACTTCGCCGGCGGCACCGTGGTGCACATCACCGCGGCCTCGGCGGCCCTGGTGGCCGCGCTGATGATCGGCCCGCGCAAGGACTTCGCCCGGCACGCGGTGCTGCCGCACAACGTGCCGTTCACCCTCCTGGGGGCCGGCCTGCTCTGGTTCGGCTGGTTCGGCTTCAACGGCGGCAGCGCCCTGGCGGTGAACGGCGCCGCGGTCCTGGCCTTCTGCAACACCCTGATGGCGCCCTCGGTCACCCTGCTGGTGTGGGTGGCCCTGGACCTGGGCCGCACCGGCAAGGTCACCGCGGCAGGCGGCGCCACCGCGATCGTGGTCGGCCTGGTGGCCATCACCCCGGCCGCGGGCTATGTCTCGCCCCTTTCGGCCATGGCCATCGGCGCCCTGGTCGCCTTTCCCAGCCACTACGCCATCTCCTACCGATCGCGGACCCGCCTGGACGATTCCCTGGACGTGGTCGCCGCCCACGGGGTGGGCGGGGTGACGGGCGCGCTGCTCACCGGCGTGTTCGCCCAGAAGGCCTGGGGCGCCCCGGTGGACGGCCTGCTGTTCGGCAACGCCAGGCTGCTGCTGATCCAGGCCATCGCCGTGGCGGCCACCATCGGCTTCACCGTGGCGGCCACCGGCGCGCTGCTCAAGGTGGTGGCGCTGTTCGCCGCGCTCACCAGTTCCCCCGCCGAACAGGGCCAGGGCCTGGACATCAGCCAGCACGGCGAGGAGGCCTACACCTCCGGGGACGGCGCGCTGCTGCTGCTGTCGGAAACGCTGCCCCGGAAGAGCGCCCTGCTGGTGCCCACGGAAGGAGGTGCGCGATGAAGCTCATCGTCGCGGTCATCCGTCCCGAGAAGCTCACCGAGGTGCTGGAAGCCCTCTACCGCCTGGACGTCCAGGGCCTCACCGCCAGCCGGGTCCAGGGCCACGGCGGCGAGCTGGAGCGGGTGGAGACCTACCGCGGCACCACCGTGAAGATGGAACTCTCCGAGAAGGTCCGGCTGGAGATCGGAGTCTCCGACCACTTCGTGGAACGCACCGTGCGCGCCATCCTGGACAGCGCCCATACCGGCGAGGTGGGCGACGGCAAGGTGTTCGTGCTGCCCGTGGAGAAGGTCTACCGCATCCGCACCGGCGAAGAGGACCGGAACGCGGTCACCCCGGTGGGCGTCGACTCCCATCGCGACCCGGCCCTGGTGCAATAAGTCACCTGCATACCAGGTGCGGGGCATGCCGTTTCCACTCGGACGTCCAGGTTCCGGTGAGGCGCTGTGGCCGAGGACGCGAACCAATGGAACGCGGAGAAGGCGGAGACGCGGAGGATATCTGGTTCAGTACGCCGGGCCCTCCTGGACGGAGCTGGCGGTGACCGTGTCCCGGAATTTCAGGAAGACCCACAGCTGGTAGCCGATCACCACCGGGAGGAAGCAGAGCACCACGCCCAGCATGATCTTCAGGGTCAGGGGGCTGGAGGCGCTGTTGAAGGCGGTCATGCTGGCCGCGGGGTCCAGGCTGGAGGGCAGCAGGTTCGGGAACAGCCCGGCCACGCCGAACAGCACGGTGCCGAGGATGAGGGCGCTGGAGGCGAACCAGGCCCGGTACCATGCGCCCCGGCCGATGAAGAAGCGCGCCCCCAGCAGGCCGGCCACCGCCAGCAGCGGCAGGGGCAGCAGGTAGGGCCGGGCCAGCACGTTCTGCCACAGCGGCGTGCTGAACCAGGTCATGACCAGGAACACCACCGCCAGTACCGCCTCGGCCAGCCAGAGCCGCCGGGCCATGGCGGCCGCCCGGGCCTGGAGCGCGCCTTCGGACCGCGCGGCCAGCCAGAGCAGGCCGTGCACCCCGAACACCAGGACGAAGGTGAGCCCGCCCGCCAGGCCGTAGGGGTTCAGCAGGGTGAACAGGTTGCCCTGGAACACCCCGGCCCGGTCGATGGGCAGCCCCGCGAAGATATTGGCGAAGGCCACCCCCAGGAGCAGCGCCGGCAGGAAGGAGCCGGCCACCAGGCAGAGGTCCCAGGTGCGGCGCCAGGCCGGGCTGTCCTCCTTGCCGCGGAACTCGAAGGCCACCCCGCGCAGGATGAGCGCGAACAGCAGCAGCATCAGCGGCGTGTACAGACTGGAGAACATCACCGCGTAGGCCCTGGGGAAGGCGGCGAAGGTGACGCCCCCGGCGGTGACCAGCCAGACCTCGTTGCCGTCCCAGAACGGGCCCATGGCGTTGATCACCACGCGCTTGTCGGCTTCGCTGCGGGCCAGGAAGGGGAACAGGGTGCCCAGGCCCAGGTCGAAGCCGTCGAGCATGAAGTACACCGCCCACGCCACGCCCCAGATGATGAACCAGATGGTTTCGAACATGGCCGCCTCCTCAGCGAGCGTTCAGGGAAAGGGGTTCGGGGCCCTTGCGGGCGAACTTGAACAGCAGGTAGAAGTCCGCCGCCCCCAGCAGGCCGTAGGCCAGGACGAACGCCACCAGGGAGGTGGCCACCTGGACCGTCTGGATGGGCGAGACCGCGTCCCGGGTGCGCATGATCCCGTAGACGATCCAGGGCTGGCGGCCCAGCTCGGCGATGGTCCAGCCCAGGGTGTTGGCCAGGTAGGGCAGGGGGATCATCCAGGGCAGCAGCCGCAGGAACCGGGGCTGCTGCTCGATGGCGGCGCGCTTGCGGAAGGCCCAGATCGCCACCGCCAGGAACAGGAAGGCCAGGCCCACCATGGCCCGGAACGACAGGAACACCGGCAGCACCGGGGGCCGCTGGTCGGCGGGATAGTCCTTCAGCCCCTTCACCTCGGTGTCCATGGCGTAGCCGGCCATCAGGCTCAGGGCGCCGGGCACGGCCAGGGCCTGCACGCTGTTGCGCTCGCGGGCGGCGTCGGGCCAGGCCAGGAGGTTGATGGGCACCTGCCGTCCGGTGTCCCAGTGGGCCTCCATGGCGGCGAGCTTGGTGGGCTGGGCGGTGTGCAGGATCTCCGCGTTCATGTGCCCCTGGCCGATCTCGAACACGGCGAACACCAGGGTCCAGACGGCGGCCAGGCGGAACGACTTGCGGAAGAAGGCCGCCTCCCGGCCGCGGGCCAGGTGCCAGGCGGAGATGCCCAGCACGAAGAAGCCGGCCAGGGTGTAGGCGCCGCCCACGGTGTGCACGAACTCCAGGATGGCGAAGCGCTGGGTGACCACCGCCGCGAAGTCGGACAGCTCGGCGCGGCCGTTGCGCAGCACGAACCCGGTGGGGTGCTGCATCCAGGCGTTGGCCACCAGGATCCAGAAGGCGCTGAGGTTGGAGCCGAGGGCCACCAGCCAGATCACCCGCCGGTGGGCCCTGGGGGACAGCTTGTTCCAGCCGAAGAACCACACCGCGATGAAGGTGGACTCCAGGAAGAAGGTCACCGTGGCCTCGATGGCCAGCAGCGAGCCGAAGATGTCGCCCACGTAGGCGGAGTAGCGGCTCCAGTTGGTGCCGAACTGGAACTCCAGGGTGAGGCCGGTGACGATGCCGATGGCGAAGTTGATCAGGAACAGCTTGCCCCAGAACTGGGCACAACGCTTGTAGTCCGGGTCTCCGCCCCGGACGTACTTCGTCTCCATGATGGCGACCAGCACCGAAAGGCCCAGCGTGAGCGGGACGAAGAGGAAGTGGAAGTAGGTCGCGACGGCGAACTGCAGGCGCGAGAGGGTCAGGACGTCCATAGGGATCTCCCTGCACTCGAGGTTGTTGGCGGGCGGCCGGTGGGGGCCGCGTGGATGTCAGTGAGCTGGCTTCGTGATGGTGAGATGGGCGGCCTGGTGGCCGGGGGAACCGGCGGCCAGGGTGTCGAACCGGGCGGCGGCCAGGGTCGCCTCCAGGGCCCGGGTGGCCTCGATCCAGACGGTCTGGACCGGGCATCCGGCGGTGAACGGGCAGCTATGGTCGGGATCCAGGCAGTGGTTCAGGGCGATGGGGCCCTCCATCACCCGGATCAGGTCCAGCATGGTGATGGTGTTCGCCGGGCGGGCCAGGCGGATGCCGCCGGCGGAACCCCGGCTGCTGGCCAGGATGCCGCCCCGCACCAGCTTGCCGATGAGGCGGCGCACGAAGAACACCGGCAGCATCCGCTGTTCCGCGATATCGGCGATGGAGGCCTGGGCGCCTTCGCCCAGGCAGGCCAGGTGCAGCACGATGCGCGCGGCATAGTCGGTGTGGCGGGCGATCTGGAGCATGGGCTTCCGTTGAAAGGTGATGGTATAGGTATTAATACCTTGGCCATCACCTTTGTCAATAATGAATTATTGCAAATGAATTGTCATGGCGTAGTAATAAATTAATAATAAAATTATACCAGACGGTTCCCTTTCCGGGACCCGGTCACCCCAGCGAGGCAGCCCATGATCAAAGTGTTCACCGCACAGCATCATGCAGAGGCCCACTGGATCCGGGGCCTGCTCCAGGCCGAGGGGATCCCGGCGGAGATCCGGGGCGAGCACCTGTTCGGGGCCACCGGCGCCGCTTCCGGCATCATCCCCGGCATGCTGCCCACCGTGTGGATCCTGGACGACAGCCAGTTCTACAGGGCCAAGACCATCGTCACCCGGTTCCTGCGCGGCACCGGCACGGTCATTCCCGGACCGGTGTGGACCTGCCCGGGCTGCGGGGAGAAACTGGAGCCCCAGTTCTCGGACTGCTGGAAGTGCGGCACCCCCCGTCCGGAGGAGTAGCGGGGGGCTGCCGGGTCATCATCCGGGTCCCTCCAGAAGACGTGTCGTGCGTGTGCCGGACTTGCGCCCTGTGCGCTTCCGGAACGGGACACGCGTGCGCGCGCCCCGCCGGATGCGTTACGGAGGGACGCCTTGGGACGTGTCCCATGGCGATGAGCTTTCTCCTGACGCCGACGCTCAACCCAGCGGCGCCTTGACAGAAAATATAAAAAAATTATTATTCATTCCTATTCATGGAGCCCTCCCATGCGCCTTCGCAGCCTGCAGATCCTGGCACTGCTCCTTGCCCTGGCAACCCTGGTTCATGCCGATCCCGTCTCCATCAGCAACCGCTCCAGGAACCCTTGGCGGCTCCTGTGCAAGACGCCGCGGTTCGACTTCAAGGTGACCTTCAAGAACATGCGCGGGGAGGAGGTCACCCGGCGATTCCCGGCCCTGGATTGGGAGTATTGCCGGGACAACCTGGGCCTCAAGCGAGAGGACAAGGCCCAGTGGGATGCCTACGTCAACGACACCATGGTGGACGTCACCATCATGCCCGGCACCCTGGTGACGATCGAAGCCATCAGACGGGATGATTCTCCCAACAAGGATTCGAAAATAATGGAGCAGGTTTTCATGCTGGTTGATGTGCACAACCAGCAGAACGACAACCGGGCCCCCTCGAAGCTGTTCTTCGGGGACGGGTGCCTGTTCCTGGCGGTGGACCCGAATAAACAGGACAAGAAACTGCCGGCCCTGAAGAACGGCGTCGGGCTCCTGGTGAGGGAAGGGCTGCCTGAGGGGGTGGTGTCCAACAGCTCGGACACTCTGGTGGTGATCGATGGGGACACCTGGGGGGAAAAAGCCACCAAGGATTTCGAGCGCAAGCTGGATCCCAGGAACGATCCGGCCATGCTCCAGTGGGAGACCGCCCGGAAGAAGGCCGTGAAGCCTTGACCATGTTCCTGGACTAGAGCGGCCAGGCCCCCGCCCCCTCCCGGAGCAGCACGGGCTCGTCGCCGGTGAGATCCACCACGGTGCTGGCCAGGCCCGCCGGGTCGCCGCAGTCCACCACCAGGTCCAGCAGGTGGCCCAGCTCCTCCTGGATCTCCCAGGAGGTCTGCAGCGGCGCCTGACCGGAGGTGTTGCAGCTGGTGGTGATGATCGGCTCGCCCACCAGCTGGGTGATGGCCCGGCAGAAGGCGTGGTCGGGGATGCGCAGGCCCACGGTCTGCTTGTTCTGCAGGTAGCGGGGCACTTCGCGGCTGCAGGGCAGCACCGCGGTGTAGGGGCCCGGGAACATCTGCTTGAGGATGCGGAAGGTGGGGGTGTCCAGGTGCCGGGTGTAGCGGCAGAGCATCTCCATGTCGGCGCACAGGATGGACATGGGCTTCTTGGGATCGCGGCCCTTCATGGCCTGGATCCGGTCCACCGCCTTCTTGCGCGACACCAGGCAGCCCAGGCCGTACAGGGTGTCGGTGGGGTAGGCGATCACCCCGTCCCGCTGGAGGACATCGGCGATGCGCTCCAGGAGGCGCGCCTGCGGGTTGTCGGGGTGGAGCTCGAGGATCATGGTCCCTCCAGCTTACCCCAGCGCGCCCGTCCCAGTCCCGGATGGGCGGCCGGCGCCTGGAAGAATCGTTCTGCCAGCGCGGGGTCCATGGGCTCCCGGGCGCCGCTCCGGCGGGCCTGGAGCGCCAGCAGGGCCGCCACCGTGAGGCAGTCGGTGAGCTCGCCGCTCTGCACCCGGGCCAGGCACTGGGCGAAGGGCTCGCGGCGCAGGGCCAGCTCCTCGTCGTCGTCCGGGCCGTGCCCGCCCGGGGCCGGGCTCAGGCCCCCGGCCAGGAACAGGAAGGTCTCCTCGTCGGTGCTGGAGTTGCTGTTGTGCAGGAACAGCAGGGGCTCCCAGACGGAGGCGGCCAGGCCCGCCTCCTCCTGGAACTCCCGGCGGATGGCCTCGAAGGGGCTTTCGGCAGCCTCGCCGCCGCCCTCGGGGATCTCCCAGGAATAGGCCTCCAGGGGATAGCGCCACTGGCCCACCAGCACCACCCGGTCCTGGTCGTCCAGGGCCAGGACCCCGCAGGCGGTGCGCTGGAACCCGCAGACCACGTAGCGCCCCACGGCGCCCCGGCGGTGCTGAAAGCGGTCCTCCCGCAGGCGCACCCACGGGGAGTCGAACAGCGCGGTGCGGCTGAGCACCGTGTAGGGGTTGGGGTCCGCCGGGACGGGCAGGGGCGGCAGGTCGGCCATGGGGTGCTCCTGAACAGAAAACGCCCGCGTGAGCGGGCGTCGGCGTTCCGTTGGCTGGGTGAAGGCTAGCGGCGCAGGCCCAGGCGCTCGATGAGCTGGGCGTAGCGGGTCTTGTCCTTGCGCTTCAGGTAGTCCAGCAGCCGGCGGCGCTGGCCGACCATGATCATGAGGCCGCGCCGGCTGTGGTAGTCCTTGGTGTGGACCTTGAAGTGCTCGGTGAGGTCGTTGATG
>Ga0181516_10002359_pt1 | contig 13456 bp, 14 predicted proteins | sample PEATcosm2014_Bin_25_FD_121104 | JGI IMG/M metagenome (GOLD analysis project Ga0181516, IMG submission 121104) | Peatland microbial communities from MTU Mesocosm Facility, Houghton, MI, USA - PEATcosm2014_Bin01_10_metaG | ecosystem: Environmental > Terrestrial > Soil > Wetlands > Peat | place... | reverse complement strand
CGGCTGCGGGAAGAGAACGAATTGGGAAAGATGGGCGACGCCGCGCGGTTGTTCGTCTACCGCCGTTACACGATTATCCTCTTCGTCGCCCTAAGCGTCATCGTCGCCGGCTTCGCGTATTTGAAGGTTGCGCGCCCCATGTTTACCGCGGCGGCGACGATCGATATCGTCAATCGCGAAGGCGGGTTCCTGCAGCAGCAGGCGACGCTGGCGCAGGCGCCTGTCGATTTGCAGCGCGAGGTGTTGGCGGCCAAATCGACGGCCGTCGCCGAGCGCGTCGTCAAGAAATTGCGGCTGCAGGAGGACCCCGAATTCACCGACGGCGGTTTCGGCTCGAAACTGCGAGCGTTGTGGTCCGAAGCCGCGGACAATACGGAGTCGTCGCGGCTCAGATCCGCCATTCTCGCCGTGCAAGCCAAGACGAAGGTTACCTCCGTCGGCGGCGGATCGTCGATTGAGATCGCTTTCACGGCCCCGGAGGCGACCAAGGCGGCCGATATCGCTAACGCGCTCGCTGACTCGTTCATCGAAACCAAGAACGACGCCGACGCCGATATCCGGAAGAAGGCCAACGACTGGCTGATCGACCAGTCCAATGACTTCCGCAAACACGCCGAAGACGCTGAAGCGACAGTCGCCGAATTCGCCAAGGCCAACAACCTGCTCACCGTCGACGGCAAGCCGCTCGATCAGCAGCGGCTGGAGGACGTCAACAATCGGGTTTCCGCCGCGAAGGATAAGATGATCGACGCGCAGTACAAATTCGACAAAATTTCCGACAGCGTCGCGAACATGAACGCGCGCGACATTCTCGACCTCACGTCGACGCCCGAGATCCTGAACGATCCGGCCATCGCGAAACTGCGCCAGAGTTACATGGACACGGCGAACGAGACTGATGCGATCCGGAAGAATTTCGGCAAGGACCCACAGAAGCTTCGGGATGTCATGGCGAGCCTCAAAGCCGAGATCCTCTCGGAATTGCCGCGCCTTCAGGAAGCCGCCCGCAACGACTATCAATTGGCGTTGAAGCGCTATGACGAACTTGTCGCCGAGCAGAAGACGGACGCCCAGGCGTCGCAACGCGCGGGCGCTCTGGAAGTGGAGTTGAAGACGCTTCAGGGGACCGCCCAAAACTACCGGACCCTTTATGAGAACTTTCTGGAGCATTCCGCAGGATCGATCCAGGAGGTTTCGTTTCCGGTTCGGGCCGCGCAGATTTCAGAGCGGGCGAGCGCGCCGCCGGAGAAGAGCTGGCCGAATACCAACATCGTGCTTGCGCTCGCTTCTCTCGGCGGTCTCGGTCTGGGCGTCGCCGCCGGGCTGTTGCGCGACTTCAGCGATCACACGTATCGCACCGGCGCCCAGTTTGAAGCGGCGACGCAATTGAAGTGCATCGGTTTGATCCCGCGAAGCCAGATTTCCAGGGCGGCGGTGCGAAGATCTTCATTACCGACGGACGCGTTGGCGAGGCTGGCGAGCCTGCGGCGCGTTCCGGTCTGGTGGAAGGCCAAGGTTAGCCCGAATTCGCGTTTCGTAACGGAACTGGTTTCAGCCGTCCTCGCTCTGCGAAGCTACAGCATCACTCATGGGGCGCACGTGATCGGGATGACGTCGGCGTTGCCGGGCGAGGGCAAGTCGACGCTCACGGCGTCGCTCGGGGTGTTGATGGCGCAGTCGGGATACCGAATCGCGATCGTCGACCTCGACTTTCACATCGGGACCCTGACCGAGTTCCTCGCGCCGCCCGGCGCGCCCGGCCTTCTCGATGTCCTTTCCGGAACTTGCGCGCTCGAGGACGTTATGATCGACGATTCGCACCTCGACCTGACCATCGTGCCCGGCGGTTCGAGCCCGGACGCCGCGCGGCCGGGCGAAATGGTGAGGTCGACCAAGCTCAGAGAGTGCATCGCGCGGCTACGCCAAAGCTACGACTACGTTTTGGTCGACCTGCCGCCGCTGATCCCGGTCGCCGACGTGCGCGCAACGTCGGAATTCATCGAGGGCTACATCCTGACGGTTGAATGGGCGAAAACCAATGGCGCACTGGCGGTGCGCGCTTTGGACTCCTGCCGCGAAATTCGCGACAAGTTCGTCGGCGGCATCCTCAACAAGATCAATTTCAAGACGCTGTCGAAATACGATTCGATCGCGTCGCTGTATTACATGAAGCCAGAATTTGCGCGCTACCGCGATCAGGATTGAGATCGGATGGCGGCGAGAGCAGCAGAGGCGCCCCAGCGTTAGAGTGTGGCGCGACGTCATGGATTCGGAGATCCCGAATCGATGGAGTTTTGGTTCAAACTCTTTGCCGGGGCGCGAGGCTGGTAAGGCGAGACGAACTGTTCCCTCGCCGAGGCTCTTGGGCCTCGCGCGCTTCGAAATCGAGAAACCTCAAGCGCCGTTCGGACGGGCTCGCGCCGGGCGAGGCAGGATGCGACAGGCCGCGCGCGCTGTCGGGCGAGATCGCCCACTGGCTGCGCTCGCGTGTGCGGGGCTCGGCGCTCACGCTACGCGATCAAGTTGTGGAACTGGCCGAGCTGGGCGCGAAGATCGAAGCGCGCGCGGTCTGCAGCGCCGCCGGACATTGATGAGTCTATTTTCGACGGATTGGCGATTCCTTCGGTTTGTGGACCATGAATCGATTGACCTCCGATTCAGCAGGCTCGCGAGGTCGGCCGGCGATATTCGGAAGGGCTTCGCCGGCGTGCGTTAGCGGAAGTTGCGCAGGGGGAACGCGCGGCCCGGCGCGTCGTTTCAACGTCGGGGCGTCCTCGGCGGTCCGCTGGAAAATACGGTTGGTCCAATGGGCAGCGCCGCCCCTGCGCCACGAGCGGCCAAGAGCCGCTCGCTACTGGACTCGCTGATTGCCGCGCAGCCTGATCTGCGCCTGCCGGAATTGACTCAGCTGGCGCATGCGGAGTTGAGCCAAACGAGCTCCACCAGCGCGGTGAATCGCTTCGAAGGGAAATCGTGCTGCTTGCCTCGCCTTTACGGCCGAGATGAACTTTCGGAGCGGGCGCCAAGCATGTAAACTCCCGGAAAGATTCGATTTCCCAACCGCAATTTTATAATCGTCTCTATCATTCGAGCCCTTGAACTGTAGACTCGCAAATAATATTCGTCAGTTATATCGATACACTTGCCAAACGCGTCAGAGCAGATTTGTTGTAGGGATTTTCGGGTGAACCCCGCGTGGGCGCCGAGCGAGTTCTCCCAACGATTGGTCAGGCGCATTTTCCAGTCGTTGATGTTCGACATGATCTTGACCGCCAACGGCTCGCGCGTGCCCACAGAGCCAATGATTCGCGACTTATTTGGCGTGCCAATACAGAAGATTCCACCGGGTCGCAAAAGTCGACCCATCTCCTGAAGCGCAGCGGCAAGATCTGGAATATGTTCAAATACGTGGTACGAATACAAGAAATCGAATTTGTTGCTTTCATAGTCAGTCTTGCAGATATCCATTACACGCAGCCGCACTCTGGAGTCGGGCGGAGTTTCAAAAAAATGTCCTGTGATATCGATGCCCTCAACATTGCAGCCCATTCTCTGACTCATGAGGATGGCCTCTCGCCCAGTGCCACAGCCCACGACAAGCACATTTTCAATTTGTCGGGGGTAATGCTCGCGTATTACGTCGAGCAATGCTTCAAACTTGTTGTCAGTGACTGACCAACAGGCCGACATTATGCTTTTCTGTCGCACATTTGTCACGGCTGGCTCCCGCTCAGAATGTTCGTAGAGTTCGTTTCATGCAGATTGCGCTACAGTTCGGAGCGTGATCCGCGCTGGGGATGTGGGCCCCGACGAATCGCATCCGGATGGCCGATTTCGAGAAGAAGACCCAACGAGATCCGACCTTCCTGACCAACGAAGAGTGGCGGCGGATCGCGCCGCGGGCGCCGAAGCCGGCCAAGAAGGGCCGGAGGCCGAGCCTCAACATGCGCAAGCGGCCGGACGCGATCCGCGACGCGGCCCGGGCGGGATGCGGATGGCGGACGCTGTCGAAGGGTTTTCCGCCAGGCAGACGGTGTGCCGATGCCTTCGCCGTTTGATGCGTCGCATTCTGTTCGAGACCCTCGACGACGTGGGGCCGATGATCAGCCGGGAAAGGTCGGGCCGCGAAGCGAGGACGTCGGCGGAGGCGATCGACGGTCAGTGGGTGGAGGCGCCCACGGCGTATGAGCGCTGATTTGATATGGGAACGGCGGCGCCTGGATGCGAGCGCCGCGTCGGCTTCGACGCCGACCCCCGCATGGTCAATCTGAAGGCCGCCGACCTCGCCGATTCGGTCGGCGCGCAGGCGATCCTCGACGCCATCCGCAAATGTTGGCCCTGGATCAAACATTTCTTCGCCGACGGCGCCTACGATCGGCGCAAGTTGATGGACACAGTGATCTTTACGGACTTTGTGACCAACGTCGTTCGCCGCATCGATAACGACCCCGGCTTCAAAATCCCGCTACGACGCTGGGTGGTTGCACGAACCTTTGCCCGGATCACGCGCTATAGACGTCTAGCGAGCCGCTATGAGCAGCGTATCTGCGTCTCGCAACCCATGATCCGGTTCGTTTCCGTCGGCCTTCTTCTCCGTCGCGCCGCTCAACAACGACAACTTCAAAACGGACACTCATATCAATCGTTGCGGCCACGACGATCTTGGGCCGACGGCGCCTATAGCGATTCTCCCACCGGCGCCCGAAAAGGGGCACCTAAATCCCATTCATTTGGCTCCAGCGCCTTCGACCTCCGCCGATGGTAATGAACGGCAATTTTGTGAAGTCGTCAAGTTAGCGCAGAGCCGGCATCCAACATTCTGAAGCGGTCTTCGATCAATCGAGCGTAGCGCGTTGGAAATAGTTCAAGTGTGTTTGCGCCAGCTGCGCAGCCGAAGGAAGTCTGCTCCGAATGGCTTGAAGCGGAGCCAAGGATGACGAAGACGAGAGGCAGGATTGACCCAAAGCTGAAGGTCACGATCGCTTTGAAAGCGCTAAGGGAGCAGGCGACGGCGCGCGAGCTGGCCTGCCGTTTGTCACGGCCACCCGAACCAAATTCGCGCCTGGAAGAATCTGCTTCGGGATTTCTGGGCGCGCGCGCTCGACGCAGGGATCGCGCGAGACGCCGACGCGGGCGCGGTGAGATCGCGAAGCTTCACGCCACGTTCGGCCAACTGGCGATCGAGAGCGTTTTATGTGAGGGCCTTCCTTTCAAGAGCGGGTCTTCGTCTCTCCGGTGCTGTGGTCGTGGCCCTCCGTCGGGGCGCGTAGATCTGTTCAGGCAAGCGCTCGCATTGGGACCGGGTCGATGGTCTGTCGCGCAGCCGTGCACCTGGCGCATCAATTTGTATCCAGCAGTTCGCGCCCTCGCCGGGGGACGTCTGGCGGCAAGCTTCACGCGCCGACTGAGCATGCCGGATAGCGACGACACTCTGTTGCGCGCCGTGCGTAGGGCTCGCAACCCGAGTTTCGCGCCCCCGGAAATCATCGGGATCGGCGACCGCGCATGGCGCCGCAATCATCACAATGGAGCGTTGATCCGTGATCTCGAAAGTCGAACGACGATAGCTTCGTTGCCGAATCGAGAGCCAGCGCCCGCCGAAGCGCTGCGGACCAACTAGCCGAAGATCGCAGCCGTGGCTCGGTGTCGAGACGGCGGCTGCACTCAGGCGACGCGGCAGCCGCCCCCAAAACGCGATGCGCGTCGCGGGCCGACGTTGTGCCGACAGCCCCCGAACGGCGTCGCTCTGCCGACTGAGGTCGTTCCAGATCTCAGACGAGAGGACTGTCCAGCACTCAGAGTGACCGCATCGGCGCGGACATGACCAAACACATCTTCTCACTCCATGGCGGTGACGACGCCGAAACGCAGGTCCTGCACAAAGACGGCGGCGCAAGGACATCATCGCTTTCTTGGAAAAGGGTCGCGCTGACACGCACGGCCATTGAGGCATGTGGAGCCACACGCCAACAAGCGCGCCCGTTACGCGGGTTCGGCCACGCGTTCCAACTTATCGCCCCATAACTCGTGAAGCCCTGCGTCAACCGGGACAAGAACGGCGCCGTTGACGCCGCCCAATGGACCGCGCGAAGCCCGGGCCGGTTTCGTCTGGAGAAAACTGGTGGTCAAAACAGAAGCTTCAACGCGCGAACTCATGCGTCGCACTGTTGGGCGTTGGTTCGACGAGCGGATTGGGCGAAGCGCGTGCGGTCAACTCGTTCGCGGACTTGACCCTAGGTCCAAGGCAGGGTTTGCTGACGGCGAAACACGAGGGAAAGAAATGCAACGCGCGCTCGTCACCGGCGGAGCCGGATTTCTTGGCTCCCATCTCTGCGACCGGCTGGTGAAGTCGGGACATGACGTGCTTTGCGTCGACAACTTTTTCACCGGGTCAAAGGCGAACATTCGGCATCATCTCGACAATCCGAATTTCGAGCTCATGCGACACGACGTCACTTTCCCGCTCTATGTCGAAGTCGACAGAATATTTAATTTGGCCTGCCCCGCCTCGCCGATTCACTACCAGCACGATCCCGTCCAGACGACCAAGACGAGCGTTCACGGCGCCATCAACATGCTTGGGTTGGCGAAGCGGCTGCGGGCCCGCATCCTTCAGGCGTCGACATCTGAGGTCTACGGCGATCCCGAAATTCACCCTCAGGTGGAAAGCTACTGGGGTCGCGTCAACCCGGTCGGCGTCAGGAGTTGCTACGACGAGGGCAAACGCTGCGCGGAAACGCTGTTCTTCGATTACCATAGACAGCTGAATCTCGAGATCAAGGTTATGCGCATCTTCAACACATATGGGCCGCGCATGCACCCCAACGACGGCCGAGTCGTCAGCAATTTCATCGTCCAAGCGTTGAAGGGCGAGCCCATTACGATGTACGGCGACGGATCGCAGACCCGAAGTTTCTGCTATGTCGACGACCTGATCGACGGCATGGTCCGGCTAATGGACAGTCCGCCCGACTTCGTAGGACCGGTCAATATTGGCAATCCCGGCGAGTTCAGCATGCTTGAGCTGGCCCAATTGGTCCAGGAGACAGTCGGAACGAAATCGAACATTCGGTTCCAACCATTGCCGCAAGACGACCCCAAGCAGCGCCAACCGGATATTTCGCTGGCGAAATCAAAGCTCGGATGGGAACCCAAAGTTTCCCTGAATGACGGTCTGAAGGAGACGGTAGCCTACTTCCGCACGATTCTCTGACCACACGACATCAAACGCTCGGTCTCCGACGCCTCTTGGGCGCAGGACGATTGGCCCGCCCTGTCCGCAAGGCGACGTCGTCAGGCTCTAGCCGTTCTGCTTCAAAGTGTCCGGTCTGAGGCTGTAACCCGGCCGAGGTTGAGATCCACGCGGCTCGATCCTCGTAATCACATCGGCCGCTCGAGCCGTTCCGTGTCCCAGGTCTTCAAGTCGCCGCTCGACTTTCAGGCCATTTTCGCCGCCGAAGACGCCCGTTTTGGCCGACGATGCGCCAAACTTGCGAAGAAGATCGGCGAGGCCAGCGGCGAGAGCATCCTACGTGCCTGCCAGGACTGGACGAGCGCTAAGGCGGCCTATCGGTTTCTTTCCAACGCGCGCGTCGACGAGAGCGACATCATCGGCGGCCGCTTCGACGGTGTGATCTAACAGATCCGCGACGCCGCAGAGATTTCCTGCCAACGGCGCAGCAATCGTCCGCCGCGCTCGGCGACGGAGAAGTGCGGGCCACAGGGCCATCCGAGATTGACGCGCTCCTCAAACGCGACCTTCTCCAGGTCGAGACCCTCTTCCTGCGGACGAAGGTGGTCATATGCACGGGGCCGATCTTCCGTGCCTCGACGTCGCCATCCGCAGCCAAGTGTTTTGCTCGGTCCTGGCGTTGGCGCCGCAGAGGCATCGCGACGATCTCGCCCGTCAGGCTTCGCTGGTCCCGCGTTCGAGCGTGTGAAGCGATTGGCTTGCGACTGGCGCCGTGATTCACTTTTGCGACGGCGCGAGGTTATTCGATGGCGAACGAGGCGCGGTTCATTGGGGCGGACCGGATCCAGACGCGTTCGGACTTCATCGATCTGGAGGGATTTCTGCCGAGCGATCATCGCGATCGGGTTGCGTGAGGGCTCGCCGGGCCGGCCGCCGCCCGATCCGGCGATCCTGTTGGCGCTGTGGCTTTACGCGACGATCGAGGGCGTGGGGTCGGCGCGGGCGCTGGCGCGGCTTTGCGAACGCGATCTCGCCTATCGCTGGATCGCGGGCGGGGTCCCGCTGAACCATCACGGGCTGGCCGATTTCCGCGTCGCGCATGTTGCGGTTCTTGACCGGCTGCTAAGCGACGGGGTGACGGCGTTGCTTGCCGAAGGGGTGGTCTCGCTCGCCGAGGTGGCGGTTGACGGAACCAAGGTGCGGGCGCAGGCGAGCCGGGACTCGTTCAAGACGGCCGACAAGCTCGAGCGGATCGAGGAGACGGTTGAGCGGCGCTTGGCGGCGCTGAAGGCGGAAATCGAGAGCGATCCGGCGGCCTCTTCGCGCCGCAAACGGGCGGCGCGGCGGCGGGCGGCGCTGGACGTCAAAACGCGCGCCGAGCGCGCGCGCCAGGCGCTCGACAAGCTTCGCGCAGAGAAAGCGGAGCGGGCCAAGAGCCATAAGAAGGACGAAGAGAAGAAGGCCGAGGCGAAAGCCTCGCTGAGCGATCCCGAAGCGCGCGTCATGCGTTTTGCCGACGGCGCTCGCCGTCCCGCTTACAACGCACAGATTGCGGTCGCGCCGAGAGAGGGCGTCATCCTCGCGGTGGCGATGACGGATCGGCGCAACGACGCGGGGCTGGCCGCGCCGATGGTGGAGGAGATTGTCGCGCGCTATGGCCGGGCGCCGCAAAACCTTCTGGTCGACACCCATTACGCCTCGGCCGACGACATCGCGACGCTCGCCGCGCGCAAGGCCGGTCCGGTGAGAGTCTTCGCGCCGCCGCCGACCGAACGCGAGGACGTCAAATCGGAAACGCTCAAAAGGCGGGCCAAGCTGCGAGCGCGCGAGCCCGAAAGCGTCAAGGCATGGCGCCGCCGGATGGCGACGCCGGAAGGTCAGGCGGTCTTCAGCCTGCGCAAGGCGATCGAGCGGATCAACGGCAACCTGAAGAACCACGGCTTCGGCTTCATGCCGGTCCGCGGCTTGATCAAGGCCAAAGCGATCGCCCTGTGGCACGCGCTCGCCCACAACTTCGTGACGACCCAGCGGTTGCGCATCAAGGCCGCCTGCGCCGCCTGAGCAAGCCGCGATGGTCACGCGAGGCGCCACGCGCCTATTGCGCCGCGCTTCATTCAGCTCGCCATCCCAAGCCTGCCTTCGTTCGCAGGCGGTTCAAACCTTCGCGAAATCCGCGCGCCCAACCGCCGTGCGGAGCGAAAAGCCAATTGCTTCACACGCTCGCAAGCGGCGGTTGCCGAGCAACCTCGGCCGTCGACAACCGGTTCGCATCCGCCATCGCGGCGCCGACTGGCTGGCGCGCGCATTGCCAAAGATACGACTCTAACCGTCTCTCCCTCGTCAGACCCGCTGCGGCTATGACTTGGATGCGATTTCTGATCCGATGACTACGCGAGAAGTTCGCGAAAGAACTCGGCGTACATCCCCCCGATCCGGGCCCACGAATAACCCGCCGCTCGCTCCATTCGCTTTTCCCGGCCGACCGCGGCCTGAGCGCCGGCCGTCTCGATCGCTTGCGCGACCGCCGCCGGATCGTCCATATCGGCGAGAAATTCGTCGTTGCCGAGAATCCAGCGCATTCGCGGCATCTCGTGCGCGACGATCGGCAGGCCGCAGGCCATGGCCTCCAAAAACACCAGCCCGAAGGGTTCGTCTTTCGAACATTGCATGAAGACGTCGGCGGACTGGTAGAGCGCGGGCATCCGATCCGGCGGCGCTGTCAGGCGGGTGAACCGTCCGGGCAGAAGCCGCGAAGCCAGCGAGGCGACAGAGTCGCGCAGCGGCCCGTCGCCGGCGACGACGAGATGGGCGTTGGGGATGTGGCTCACGGCCTCGACGCCGGCCTCGACGCGCTTGCTGGCGATCAACGCGCTCACCATCAGGACGATCATCCGATCCTCGGGCAAGCCGAACGCGGCGCGGTTCGCGGCGCCAGGCCGAAAACGGCCGGGATCCACCCCGTTCGGAATGAGCCGACAATTCCACCTGTCCTTGTTCCGATCGAAGAAATCCGGATTTATGCAAACCAGGCCGTCGCATTCGAAGAAGCGGTACTCGTATTGCCGTTCGGTGGATTGGCGGACGTAGGCAGGCCAGTCCCCATTCTGCGTGACGAACACGTGCCGCGGCCGTCTGGCGGCCTGGGTCGGCCGTCGCAGCGCCCAGCTGGTGAAGGGATAGCTGCACGTCATGGTGATGTCGTACGAACTAGGGCTGTACTTGACCAGCAATTCGGGCAGAAACGTCAGCTCCTCGTAACAATACTCGTTGCGCAGACCGGGGATTTGCGGCCAGCGTTCGAAATGAGTCCTGTTTACGCTTCTTGCGCGCAGGTAGCGATACGGGGCGCCGTTGCGCGGCGGGCCTGAGCCGATCAAGGTCACGTCTTCGCCGCGGCGGACGAGTTCTTCGGCGACGGCGATAAGGGCAATCTCGGCCCCGCGATTGAATTTGTGCAAGCCCGGCAATGCGATCAGGATTCTCATCCAGCCCCTCCGTTTCGCGCCCTGAACGTGGTTGCGTCCGACCACGGCTCCCGCCTGCAAATCACGGGTTAATCCGGACGATCCAGCGTCGGAGCGGCTTTCAGCTTTAAACATACATATAGCCGCTGGAGCAATCGATGTACGAATTGCGTCGCTTTCCGCTCCACTTGTGGCGACAGCTCCGCAGGCTAGCTCATGCGGATTCCTCAGGTGCGAATGGACGGATGGTCGTGTCCCGGTCGGCGGTGTGGCTCCGCGGGAGCCACTCGCGAAGCGCGCTTTCCACAGCGAGCGGGCGGCTTGCGGCGGTCATCGCCGATTCGTCGCTAGGATCGGGTTGCGACGTCCAACGCAATCCGAGAACTCACCGATGACCGACGAGATGACGAACCTTCGTGCGCTCGTGGAGAAGGCTCCCGACGCCGTTATTTTGCGTGAGATAATCGGCTTCGCCGCCGAGCGGTTGATGGAGCTGGAGGTTGGCGCGCTGACCGGCGCGCCCCATGGCGAGAAGAGCCTTGGACGGCTCGCCCAGCGCAACGGCTATCGCGACCAGGCCTGGGAGACGCGCGTCGGATCGCTTCGCCCCGCCGCGGTCCCCGACTCGCCGTTCATCAAGGCGCGAAGCTCCCCGCGCGTGCGCTCTGGCACGGATCGTCTTCCCAACGAGATGCACCCTGGACCCACTGGCGCCAACCTTTCAGGCCTGCGCCTTCACCGTGGCGCCGTCTCGCGTCGAACTTCGCTGATGTCGACGCAACATCATATGTTATCGAGATTCGACGTTTACGTCGAGCCAATCCGCGATCAGCGCCTCACATCGCGAATAGGTCGACCTATCCCGTTCGTCGATATGCAAAGCAAAATCTTACCTACACTGTCCCACTCGGGCCTGATCTCTCGTCGCTCCGCGACGACTGCCCTGTCATCAACGTCGATTGAGCGCGATCGTCACGATCGACGCAAACCGGCCGCTGCAACTATCCAGTGACATCTGATCGGTCAATTGGAATCGATCACGTCTCATAGGTCTGGAGGCCGGGGCGCTGCAGCGATTGCTTGACCTTACCTGACGGAAGCCTGAAGATCCATTTAAGGCCGATCGCCTCACACCCTATAGCCAAGACAACCGGGAAACAAATTCCTGCCAAGCCACCCAATACGAAATGCGGCGTCGGCGCGGTGACATGCGCAATTTTCGCCAGCGCGGTCCGCGCCCCCGCCGCCGCCAGCGAGTGCGCCACATAGATTTCCAGCGAACGGCGTCCCAGCAATTGAACGATCGCATCCAATTTCGCGTTGCTGATCAGTAAAGCTAGGCTCACAACTGCAATCATGCCGCTGATCGCAAAAATCATATGCAAGAGAAGCCAATCCGGGAGGCCTGGCCAACCCGAAAAGGCGGACACCGCCGACCCGGCGACGAGTCCAGACAACAGCACAGGCGTTCTAAGCTGCGAAACTGTTTGGATATTTCGTTCGCTGCCGACGACGACGCCCAAGGCAAGATAGACCCCGAAAAGACCTGTCTGGATCAACGGCGGAGAAGGGGGAAACTGGATTGGAAGCAACGCCGGATCGAGTAACAGAGCAATACCGAGAATAATCCACCGATTGACGCCTATCCTGAGCATGGTCTCCATAATCATCAATAGTACGAATAACACATACAGAAACCAAAACTGGTCAATCGGCACGTAAAAAATTCTCGGAAAATCCGTTAGGTCGTATTGATGATTTGCGCTCGCCCCCGATATCGTCTTAGTTGTCAATGTCAACGTCGACCAAACAAAATATGGGTACGCTACTGTGCGGCACTTTTCCAGCACAAACTCTTGCCATGGCTTTCTCACCGAGCGAAAGATGAAACAGCCAGCCAAAACAAAGAATAGCGGCATATGAAACGCATAAATCCATGTATAAAAGAAGTGTGCAGTCGAAGTCCAAGTCAAAATCCCGCTATCGACCAATCCCGAAATCTCATGCCCCAATACAACAAGAATAATTCCAATGCCCTTGGCTGTATCGACCCATGTCAAATGGGCCGAGCGCGCAGGCGGCTCAGGCATCGCCGTTTCGTGCTGAGCGGCGTCAGAGGTAAGACCTTGTCTATCCAATGTCTGCCAACCGGCCTGCGAATTTCTCCAACTATGTTCCATTCTTGTAGTTACGGCAAGTTGGACGTCGGTTCCGGCTCCTTGGATGCGCCCATGAATCCCCCATCGGCCTCCCCTCGGATTCGGCTTCCGCTCGCCCAGCGCGCCGACCCGGCCGAGGCGACGGCTCGTGACGTCCTTGAATGCATGGCCGCAGCGCGACTGCATTCGAATTGGCGGGCCTTGCGCGGGCGAAGCTCGGCGGCGCGAACGCGTTCGTATGGCGCCCGCGCGCTTCTCACGCCAGACGATCGCATGGCGGCGAAAGGAAATCCTTCGCCCACATTTCTGAGAACTGCCGCTGAGCGGCCCAAAGCGAAAGTTTGTCTAACGGCGGCTGCGAGGCGCTCGTCGGGGGCCGGACATTCGTCTCGCATCAGGGGAACTCGGCCGCCGCCTTGCTCGATCCGAAGCGGACCGCTAGAACTCGCCGTCAACCGGCGGGGCTTGGATCGATGCGCATTGCGATGATTGGCGCCGGCTATGTCGGCTTGGTTTCGGGCGCCTGTCTCGCCGATTTCGGCCACGAAGTCGTGTGCGTCGACAGGGACGAGGCGAAGATCGCGGCGCTGAACGCCGGCCAGTCGCCGATCTACGAACCGGGCCTGAGCGAACTTGTGGCG
>Ga0181516_10002358_pt1 | contig 13456 bp, 12 predicted proteins | sample PEATcosm2014_Bin_25_FD_121104 | JGI IMG/M metagenome (GOLD analysis project Ga0181516, IMG submission 121104) | Peatland microbial communities from MTU Mesocosm Facility, Houghton, MI, USA - PEATcosm2014_Bin01_10_metaG | ecosystem: Environmental > Terrestrial > Soil > Wetlands > Peat | place... | reverse complement strand
CCGGTGAACAGCTACGAGGCCGAATCGCGGCGGCTTTCGAGATTCTTCCGGCACGGCCACCAACAGGGCAAGTTCACGCCGCCGCCAAAAATTTTGAACGGCGACTTTCCTTTTACGCTGGATTTGCGCAATGTCTGACGCGGAAAACAAAGAGCAAAACCGCCACCATTCGCAAATGTTCCAGTCACAATCCATGACGGGCGAAACCAGCGCCGCCGAAAAGGCCGCGCCGGCCGGTTTGCTGGCCGATTACAAACGGGCCACAGAAGCGTTTGATGAATTCACGACGGACGAGGGCGAGCCGCGCCCGCACTACGCAAATTTGTTTCAGGCGCTGGAGCAGTTGGGCGCGGCTGAACTCAAGCGCCGCGCGGAAACCTGCCGCCGCCTCGTTCACGAGCAGGGCATCACCTACAATGTTTATGGCGACCCGCGCGGCATGGAGCGACCGTGGCAGCTCGACCCGGTGCCGCTCGTCATCGCCCCGGACGAATGGCGCACGCTCGAAGAAGGACTCATCCAGCGCGCGCGGCTGCTGAATAAAATCCTCGCCGACTGCTACGGCCCGCAGGAACTCATCCGGTCGCGGTGGCTTTCGCCGGCGCTGGTGTTCGCGCAGCCGGATTTTCTCCGTCCATGCCACGGCATTCGGGTGCCGGAGGATTTGTTTCTGCACTTTTACGCCGCCGACCTCGCGCGTTCTCCGGACGGACGCTGGTGGGTGATTTCCGACCGCACACAGATTCCCACCGGCGCGGGTTACGCGCTGGCGAATCGCCTCGTCACCTCGCGCATCCTGCCCGAATCATTCCGCGACAATCACGTTCATCGGCTGGCCGGATTTTTTTTGGACGCGCAGCGCACGCTGGCGCAAATCGCGCCGCGCGCCAACGGCGCCGCCCGCGTCGTGCTGCTCACGCCGGGGCCGCACAACGAAACCTATTTCGAGCAGGCGTATCTGGCGCGCTACCTCGGCTACATGCTGGTCGAGGGCCAGGATCTAACCGTGCGCGACGACTGCGTCTATCTCAAAACGCTGAACGGCCTGGAAAAAGTGGACGTGATCCTGCGGCGCGTGGACGACGATTTCTGCGACCCGCTGGAATTGCGGAACGATTCGATGCTCGGCGTGCCCGGCTTCGTCGAGGCCTTGCGCGCCGGCAACGTCACCGTGGCCAACGCGCTCGGCAGCGGCTTGCTGCAAAGTCCTGCATTCATGTCGTTCCTGCCAGGATTGTGCAAACACATCCTCGGCGAGGAATTGAAACTGCCTTCCGTGGCGACTTGGTGGTGCGGTCAGGCATCCGCGCGCCGGTATGTCCTTGAACATCTCGATTCGCTCGTGATGAAACCGGCCTTCCGCACGCCGCATCTCATTTCAGACCTGCACCAGCCGGCAACCAAGGCGGAACTGGACCAACTCCGTCGCCGGATTGAATTCGACCCCGATTTATATGTCGCGCAGGAGCGCGTCAGATTTTCCACCGCGCCGGCGTGGGACACCGGCTGGCTCACGCCAAGGCCGGTTGCACTGCGGGCTTATCTCGTCGCGAGCGGCGGCGGTTATTCCGTCATGCCGGGCGGGTTGGCGCGCGTCTCGCCGGACACCGGCGCGTTTATTTCGATGCAGCACGGCGGCAGCAGCAAGGACACCTGGATCACGTCCGAGACGCCCGTCGAGGAAACCACACTGCTGTATGCATCCAGTCGGAGCGTCGAACTCCGCCGCACGGGAAACAATCTGCCGTCGCGCCTCGCAGATAATTTTTTCTGGCTGGGCCGTTACTCCGAGCGCGCCGACGCCACCGCGCGCCTGCTGCGGAGCGCGTTGCGGCGGTTCAATCCGGAACGCACCGGAAGTTCGCTGCCCGAATTGTCGCCGTTGTTGCACAGCCTTGAAGTCCAGGGCCAGTTGCCCGGCATCATGGAAAAGGCGGAATTGCGCGAGAACCCCGAGGCGCTCGAAGCCGAATTGCTCGCCGCGATTTTTGACCCCGGCCGGCCCGGCAGCCTCCGCAGCACCGCCGAAAATTTGTTCCGGCTCGGCGTTCAGGTGCGCGACCGCACGTCCAATGACATGTGGCGCGTCATCAGCAAGCTCAACGACCGCCTCGCCACGCCGACCGCCAGCCTCGTCGTGCTCGCGGGCGACGCCGTCGGCGTCATCAACGAAACCCTCCAGAGCCTCGCCGCGTTTCACGGCCTGGCGCGCGAGAACATGACCCGCGCCCAGGCGTGGCGGTTCATTGACATGGGATTGCGCATCGAACGCGCAATTTATCTCGGCACCTTGCTCGATGGCACACTGCGCCAGGGCGAGGCCGACAATCCCAGCGTCCTTGAAGCTGTGCTCGAAGTGGCGGACAGTTCCATCACCTATCGCTCGCGCTACAGCTTGTTGCCGCAACTCGCCGCCGTCTTCGATCTTATTTTGCTTGATGACAAAAATCCGCGCTCGGTTTATTTTCAAATCCACCAGTTGCTGCAGCATTTCGAGCGGCTGCCGCAGGAGCGCGAGGCCGGACGGCCCGGCTCCGTGCGCGGAATTCTCAACGATTGTGCCGCGCGGCTTGAACAAAGCGACACGCGCGAACTCGCCGGATTGGCAAATGATTTGCCCGGCAGTAAAGTAGGCCGCGTCATCCAGCAAACCCTGCGCGACCTGCCGAAAATCTCGGACGCCATCGCCGCGAATTTCTTCGCGCACTCAGACATTTCGCGGACAGGCCGCGGCACGGAGCTATGAATACTACCCATGTCATCGAACGGTTGTGGCGGCAGGCATCTTGCCTGCCGTGGAGCCAGGCTTCCAGCCCGGCGGATGCGGTCGGTATATTTTTGAATCATCCACATATTCCAATCCGGACCGCGACTCATCCGGGAGGCAGGATGCCGCCCTCCACGGCAGGCAAGGATGCCTGCCGCCACCATACATGAACTATCGCATCGTCCATCGCACGCTTTACGAATACGCCTCGCCGGTGACGGTCTCGCACCATGTCGCGCGGCTCGAACCGCGCGCAACCGTTTCGCAACAGCGCGAGGAGTTCATGCTGAAAATCCTGCCGAACCCCGCCGTCCGCAAAGTGCGCGAGGATTATTTTGGCAACCATCTCTGCTTTTTCAGCATTCAAGAAACGCATCAGCGCCTCGAAATCACCACCACCAGCCGCGTGTCGGTGAACGCCCGGGAACTGCCCGCGCCCGAGGCCACGCCTGCGTGGGAGGAGGTCGTCAATCTGTTCCGCGACCCCGTTTCGCCGGAGGTCGTCGAGCCGTATCAATTCGTCTTCGATTCGCCGCAGGTGCGCGCGTCGGTGGAACTTTTCGATTACGCGCGCGAAAGTTTTGGCAAAGGGACGCCGCTGCTAGTCGGCGCGGTGGATTTGACGCGGCGGATTTTTGAGGATTTCAAATTTGATCCAAGGGCCACAACCATCGCCACGCCGCTGGAGGAGGTCCTGAAAAAGCGCCGCGGCGTCTGCCAGGATTTCGCGCATCTCGGCATCGCGTGCCTGCGTTCGCTGGGGTTGCCCGCGCGTTATGTCAGCGGCTATTTGCGAACCCGACCGCCGGACGGCCAGCCGCGTCGCATCGGCGCGGACGCGAGCCATGCCTGGTTCCGGATTTTCTGTCCCGGCACCGGATGGGTGGATTTCGACCCGACCAACAATGTTCAGCCCGGCGAAGAACACATCGTCGTCGCCTGCGGCCGGGATTTCAGCGACGTCAGTCCGGTTGCAGGAATTCTCACCGGCGGCGGCAAACATGACGTTCAGGTGTCGGTGGATGTCGAGCCTTTGGATTTATAAATGAAATACGACATCCTCCATCGCACCCGTTACGCCTACTCCGCGCCCGTGCGCGACAGCTTCAATGACGTGCGCCTGCAACCGATGCCCATTCCGGAGCAGACGGTCGAATCTTTTTTGCTGAAGGTGCTGCCCGCCGCGCGTCTCACGCACTTCAAAGATTTTTATTCCAACTGGGTCAACCACTTTGAGATCATCGAACCGCACAGCTACCTGATGATCGAGGCGCAATCGCGCGTCGTCACGCGTCCGTCTGCGCCGTTGCCCGCGGAAAGACTTTGCTCATTCGAAAAGATGAAGGAAGCGCCGAACATCGAACGCTGCTTCGATTATCTGCAGGCCAGCCGTTTCGTGGAACTCTCGCCCGATGCCTGGAAACTCGCGCTCGACGCGACCGACGGCGTTGACGACGCCTGGCTTGCGGCCCTGGCGTTGATGAAATCTGTCCACGGCTTTCTCAAATACGAATCAAAATCCACACACGTCCACACACACATGAAAGAAGTCCTGAAGGACCGGCGCGGCGTCTGCCAGGATTTTGCGCACCTCATGCTCGGACTCTGCCGGTCGCTGAAAATCCCCGCGCGTTACGTCAGCGGTTATCTCGCCACGGAAAGCGCCAGCGCCACGCACGCATGGATGGAGGCTTTCGTTCCCGGCCACGGCTGGCGCGCGCTCGACCCGACACACAATTGCCAGATCAACGAAACCTATGTGAAGATCGGCCACGGACGCGACTACGCCGACGTGCCGCCCGTGAGCGGCAATTATCGCGGCACACTCGAACGCAAGATGGAGGTCGAGGTCAAGATCAAGGCCGTTGAGTAAGCACGATTTCTCCCGCTGAAATATTCGAGTTTGCGAAGCGAAGTGTATCTAATTTTGCCAGGAGCGGGCGTCAAGTTGAAAACAAACCATCAGGCAACCGGATGGGTGCGCCGATGACACGCAGTTGCCGTTTATGATTCGATCAAGAACCTGCCGACACAGGAGAATCTTCCGCCGGATCCGGTCGAAAGGCTAAAATGCCAGATTGATGATTTTCTTTGTTTCTTTGGCTCTAATTTCATCTGCCGACGTTCGCCTCTTTGACTTCGTTCCTCAATGGAAGGTCGGAATGGAATGCCCAAAACTGACGACTACTCCCGAAATATAGCCAAAACTGATGGTTGTCCTTCATCCATAACGGTGGTAATTTCAATGTAAAATCAAAAAATGTGTCCCATGACATTCGTTGTTCCTTGTCTTGGAAATGGTGCGATTTGCTTGCGCGATTTCTCGCACCCATACTCTGTGGATCGGCAGGGGAAGCAACATTTGTTAAAAACTAGATCCAAAATGAAATTCATGAAACTTTTCATCGTGAAGTTTTTCATTGCGGTGGCGTTTCTGTTGCCCGCCAGTCTGAAAGCCGACACGGTCACCGTCACCGACAATGGCAGCACGGTCACGATGGCCAACAATGAGGTGACGATGACGTTCAGCAAGGCCGACGGTTCGGTTTCATATTTTGCGCTGAACGCTTTGTCCAACACCAACCTGATTAATCCCAGTCAGGATTATGCCTTGAGCCTGACTCACATCGGCAGCGGCACCAATGATTACTGGGTATCCATCAACAGCCCCGGCGTTCCGACCTACACGGTGGCGAATGGCCTTTGCAATTCCGCTCCCTGACTGGTTGAAAGCAAAAATAACTCGACGTAGATGACACATAGGCAGCAGCCGTTCACCTCGGCGACAGGTTTTTCTCCCTTTTGTTCTGAGCATCATTCTTTCCTTGGCCAATTCCATGGCCTTGGTGTGTCACCTCAACATGCGCCCCTCACTTTCTTGAAATAAATTGGAGGCCAAAACGCACCGACTTGCACGAAGGTGCCGAACGAAAACCGGCCGTGGGGAGAAATTTCAGGCTGCCGCCGACCACAGATGTTGCCAAACTCGGAAGTGCGAGAAAATCCTTGATAATTGGAGCGAGCGAAGGGATTCGAATCATGGCTTGCATTTCCTGATTGCGTCATGAGCTGCCAAAGTGTAAATCAATACGACGTAAAACTCCTGAATAAATTCGAGGATCTCACCGGCAAGCAACCTGAGGCCGCGCTAAAATCCGCCACGACCTGCTACGCGATGTGAGGTTCTCCTATAGTTTTGGCGGCCCGGTAGCGTGATTGACACTTTGGGACATGAAGACAAAATCTGGCATTAAAAAAGGCCAAGCGGAAATGCACCGGAGCGGGCGGGCTGGATGGTTGCGCGCCGCTGTGCTTGGTTCGGACGATGCCATCGTTTCGACGGCAAGCCTCATGATTGGTGTCGCGGCGGCCTCCGCGTCGAAAGCGGCCGTCTTGGTCGCCGACGTGGCGGGATTGGTTAGCTAAATCTGGCGATGAAACCGTCCCATCAAGCCAGACGAATTGCTGGCCATGATAGGAAGAATTAAAATCGTATGAAACCAACCGGCATGGCCCTGACCGACGCGCGCAACCAACCCAAGCCAGTTCTCCAAGCCAAAGCCACCGACCGGGCGACCTTGGCGGCCATTGCACGCCAGGCCATGATAGAGCGCGGTTTGGAGCCGGACTTTCCGCTGGCAGCCAAGCAGGAGTTGGTGGCCATCAGCGGACCGGCCACGGCGATGGACAATCTCCGCGACCTGCGTGACCGGCTCTGGGCGTCCATTGACAACGACGACTCCCGCGACCTCGACCAACTCACCGTCGCCGAATCGCTTGCGGGCGGGCAGGTCAGAATCCTCGTGGCGGTCGCGGACGTTGACGCCCTAGTGCGCAAAGCCTCGGCGCTTGACGGTCATGCGGCTCGCAACACGACTTCTGTTTACACGCCTGCCGCGATTTTTCCCATGCTCCCGGAGGCGCTGTCCACCAACCTGACCTCGTTGAACGAGGATCAGGATCGCATCGCCATTGTGGCGGACATGGTTTTCAAGGACGATGGTTCGCTCGCCGCGTCGGAAATCTACCGTGCGCAAGTTCGCAATCGCGCAAAGCTGGCTTACAACAGCGTTGCCGCCTGGCTGACTGGCACCGGCCCGGCTCCAAAACGAATCGCGGAGGTTCCTGGACTCGACGAAAACCTCCGCCTTCAGGATCGCGTCGCGCAAAAGCTCACCGGCTTGCGCCATCGCCATGGCGCACTTAGTTTGGAGACGTTGGAGGCGCAGACGGTTTTTGCCGGCGACACGCTTGCCTCGCTCGAACTGGATCGGACGAACCGGGCGACGCAATTGATCGAGGAGTTCATGGTGGCAGCGAATGCCGTGGCCGCAACGTTCCTCGCTGCAAAAAACTTTCCGTCCCTTCGCCGCATCCTGCGTGATCCCGAACGCTGGGCGCGCATTGTTGAACTCGCGGTTGGACTCGGCGACCAGCTCCCCGCCGGACCGGATGCCGTCGCCCTCGAAGGCTTTTTGACCCGTCGCCGCACGGCCGCACCAGAAAAGTTTCCCGATCTTTCACTGTCGGTCATCAAACTCATCGGGCGCGGCGAATATGCGCTCGACCTTCCCGGCGGCGAAGCCACCGGACACTTCGCGCTGGCGGTGAAGGACTACACTCATTCCACCGCACCGAACCGGCGGTTCCCCGATCTTATTACCCAACGGCTCTTGAAAGCAGCTTTGGCGGGCGCACCGCTGCCCTACACCATCCCGGAACTAACGGAGTTGGCCAAGCATTGCACCGATCAGGAAGATGCCGCCACCAAAGTTGAGCGCCGAGTCAACAAGTCAGCCGCTGCGCTGCTGCTGTCGGGAAAGATCGGACAACAATTCGACGCCATCGTCACCGGTGCCGCAGACAAAGGCACCTGGGTCCGGCTCCTCCAGCCACCTACCGAAGGTAGGCTCATGCAAGGCACTCAAGGTCTAAAAGTTGGCGACCACATTCGCGTCAAACTCACCCACACCGACGTCCAGCACGGTTTCATAGACTTCGCCCGCGCCTGATTCATTTGTAAAAGCAGATTCAGGGTGGGCGTAAAAGGCGGGTCGTGGGCGTATTCTGTTCCGAGTGTCCAGTCGGGTTATACCCCATGGCAGACGCTTCTCTGACCAGCCAGTCTTACTGGATGAAACATAATCATTTCCCCAAAAGTCAAGTTCCCGACGCGCCGCGCGCTGTCGCAACGAAATTAAATCAAAATGAAATCGAGTTTGTGCCTTCACCGGACGAGGTAGCCCGTAGAGCCTACTTTAGTTATGAGAACCAAGGTTCTCTGCCCGGTCACGAGGTGCAGCACTGGCTGAAGGCGGAGGCGGAATTGATCGCGGAACGCAATCTCACCCGGGTTCATGGGTTTCACAACCAAACGTAAAGTAAAACGACCTCGACCTCCATTCCCCAGCCGCGGGAAAAATTTATGAAACCACTTGCATCCAAACTCGCGGCAATGCCGCAAACTCCTGTTTTCCCGCAAACGCTCCACACATTGCGGCCAATTTCTGATGCCGCCGCGTCGAAATCCAAGAAGCGCGACAACATTTTTTCCAGATCCCGCGACGCGCGCGAGGATCGCGGCACACGCGAAATGAAAACATCGCATAACGACCAGACATTTCACTCGCGGTAATTTTCAACTTATGAACTTATGAAAACAAATCCATTGAAGGACGGGATCATGACGGAAAATTCCGCCGGTATCGGCACGGTGACGCGCAAGATGGTGCGGGAGTGCGCAGTTGAACTGGCCGTCATCAACGGCCGAACCGCGCAGGAGGTGTCGAAATCCGATTGGGAGCAGGCCAAACGGGAATTGACGGGTGAATCGGATTTGGATCCGAAGGAGACCTTGCTTGAAACCGCGCCGGAATCCGAACGCTGGGATCCGGTGCCTGGCTCGACCGGCCACAAGGTGCCGACAGCTCCCAGCGCCGATGAGGATGAAGAAGGGCGGAGCGATAATGAAAGGCTGGTGGATGAAGGCATCGCCGAAGCAGAGTTAGATCAAAGTCTCCAAGTCACCAGAAAAGCGGCAAAAAAGGATTTGTGAAAACCCCCGCCATCGAGAGCCGCGAAATCCGGCCGGCGCACACCACGTCATTGCAGGCGTTTCGATATCTCCGGGTGTTTGGCAAAGCGATGGCGCTTCTGAATTATCCGTGGGGTGAACACCCCATAGTGCCAACCAGGAATTCCGGCTTACAGTTGTCGCCTGATGAGAAATTAAGGTTTGATCTAATTTCAAATAACTAGATGAAGCTATTGCTAAAAATTGCTGTTTTGTTGTGTGTGTTCAATGGCGCGGCCCTGTCCGTGTGGGCGCAAGCGGCAGTTCCTCCGCCGATGGCCGCCTATCAACCGATGGCCGCCGCGCAGCTTGACCAGCTACTGGGGCCGATCGCGCTTTATCCGGATCCGTTGATCGCCCAAATCCTGCCGGCGTCCACCCTGCCCACCCAGATCGTGCTGGCCGACCGTTATATCACTGGCGGCGACGACCCCAACCAAATTGACCAGCAGCCGTGGGATCCCAGTGTCCAGTCGCTGGCCCGATACCCAAGTGTTTTGAAATGGATGGACGACAACTTGAATTGGACGACGGATCTGGGACAGGCTTTTCTGAATCAGCAGCAGGATGTGATGGTTTCCATCCAACGGCTGCGCACGGCGGCTTCCAATTTCGGCAACTTGCAGTCCACGCCGCAGCAACAGGTGGTTAATGACGGCGGTGACATTGAGATTGTTCCGGCGGATCCACAGGTGATTTATGTGCCGGTTTATCAACCGGACCAAGTCTATTATCAAAGCGGTTATGGCTCGCCCTATATTACCTTCGGCATCGGTTTTCCGATCGGGCTGTGGCTGGATTACGATTTTGACTGGGGGAACTACAATCTCATTGTCTGGGGTTACGGCCATCCGCGTCCGTCCAATTGGTGGCATGAGTCGTCACGTCAGCGGGACACGGGTCACGCGACGGTCTGGCGTTCAAACAATCATCCGGGCGCAGTCGGGGTGAATCGTGGTGACCGGGGCTACGGTGTTCCCAATTACCGATCCGGGGCTGCCACGGCAGGCCTGTCCGTTTCTGATTCATCGGTAGCACGACAGTCGCCGGGCCAGGCAGCCCGACCGGAAGCGCCGGCAACCCGAGCTGCGATGCCTGTCGTCCGACCCGCGCCGGTAACTCGAACTTCGACGCCAGCCGTCCGACCCACACCGGCACAAGTTCAACATTCTCAACCCGTCAGCCGACCGGAATCCAGTGGCGCGTTCATTGGCATCCAAAGTTCGCAGGACGCCAGAAACTACAGCAACCGTGGCCAACAGAGCATGCAGACTGCCACCCATTCAGCACCGGTTTCCCATTCCGCGCCGGTCACCCGGTCGGCACCCTCCGGTGGCAGCAGCGGCGGCGGTGGTAGCGGTGGTGGCGGTGGTCACAGTTCAGGTTCGCAAAAACAACATTGAATCCATCAACCAAATGATTTCCATCCAAACATTGCCGCTGATGAAACCGGATTGTTTTTCATGGTTGCACCGCATTTTGTCTCTGGCGTCCGGTCCCGGCTTGATTCTCTTGACGCTGACATTGCCATTGTGCGCGCCGGCAGCCGATGAACAGACCTTCGCTTCGCCGCAGGATGCCGTCAATACCTTGGTGGCAGCGGCCGGGAATCATGACACGAATGTTCTGCATGCGATTTTCGGGGCGGCTGGGCACGATTTGATTTCGCCGGATGCGGTTCAAGCCACAGAGGAATACAAAATGTTTGTCCAGCGCCTCATGGAAAAGACGCAGTTGATCAACAATTCGGATTCCAACGTCACGCTGGAGATTGGCGCGGATAGCTGGCCGTTTCCCATTCCGTTGGTGAAACAAAGCGGCCAATGGTTCTTCGACACCGCCGCCGGCAAGGAAGAGATTCTCGCCCGCCGTATCGGCATGGACGAAATAGGCGCGATAGATGTCTGCAACGCGTATGTGGAGGCGCAGCGCGAATATGCCAGCCAGGATCGCGTGGGTGACGGCGTGCTCGCCTATGCCCAGTTCCTGCGCAGCACACCCGGCACACACGACGGCCTATTCTGGCCGGCGAATACAGGCGCGGAGTTGAGCCCGTTGGGGCCGCTCATCGCACAGGCCCGCGTGGAAGGCTATCATCGCACCGCCAAAATGCTGAACGACGAGCAGGCGCCTTATCATGGCTATTATTTCAAAATCCTGACCCGCCAGGGAAAATACGCGCCGGGTGGCAAGTATAATTACATCATCAACGGTCGCATGATTTCCGGATTCGCTCTCGTCGCATGGCCGGCCGAATGGGACGACACGGGCGTGATGACGTTCATCGTCAATCAACAAGGCAAGGTTTATCAAAAGAACCTCGGATCCAAGACCGCAAAGATCGCCAAGGGCATGACCACTTACGACCCTGATGGCACTTGGGCTTCAACCCAGTGAAACGTGAAACGAACGAAAATGAGGCGATTGTTGCAACCGATTTGACCAAATGGTTTGGCGAAGGTGATAACAAGACGACAGCCGTGAATGATGTCGGGTTTGTTGCGCACTTTGGCGAGATGCTATTCATCGTCGGCCCTTCGGGCAGCGGCAAGACCACGTTGTTAAGCATGATTTCCGGCATCCTGCGTCCCAACGCCGGCAAAGTGGTGGTCAAAGGGGCCGATATCTGGACGCTGAACAATGACCAGCTGGCTGATTTCCGCCTGAATACCATTGGTTTCGTCTTTCAGGATTACCATCTGTTCCCGCGGCTGACCACGGCTGAAAATGTGGCCATCCCAATGATTTTGAAGCAGCACGATTGGAATGAATCCATCGCCGAGGCAAAAAAATACCTTGAGATTGTCGGGCTGAAAAACCGGGGCGAGATGCTGCCGGTAAAGCTTTCAGGCGGCGAGCAACAGCGCGTGGCGATTGCCCGCGCCATCAGCAGCCAGCCGGAGATTCTGATTCTCGACGAACCGACGGCCTCGCTGGATGGCGACACCGGGAAAATGATCATCGCGTTCGTGAAGGAGAAAATTCTCAACGAACACCGCTGCATCCTGATTGTTACCCATGATGCGCGCATCAACGAATATGCGGATCGAATCCTTCACATGGAAGATGGCCACCTCACCGCCGAAGACAAGGGAACTGAATGAACTCAGACGAACCCAAACCGGAAGTTAAAGCGGCCGAGCCAAAGCCGGAAACCGCCGCGCCCAAACCCGATCCCAAGGCAGTCGAACTGACACACGATAGAAAAGCGACCGAGTCCAAGCCCGAAGCCAAGCTTGAACCCAAACCCGAGGCCAAAGCCGAAGCTGAAGATAAACCTAAAGTCAAAACAGACGAGACGAAGACTGAAACCAAACCGTCCAAGCCCAAGCCTGAATTCAGAAACAAGATCATCTTTGCCCTCTCGATCCTGGGCATTCTGGCCGGACTGGTCGCCGCCTATCTCTTCGGCATTGAAAGGAAAGCGCAGCCGCCCGTATTCAAACCGGTCAGCAGCCCTTACGACTCGGCCATCTATGCCAACGGCATTATTGAGAGCGACCAGACGAACGGTGCCAACATCAATATCTTTCCTGAAGTTTCCGGCCCGGTCACCCGGGTGCTGGTGCAGGAAGGCCAGCAGGTGTCAGCCGGCACATTGCTGTTCACCATTGACGATTCCGTGCCCAGGGCAAACATGGAGCTGGCCGAATCCAACCTGAAAGCCGCCCGCGACCAATACGACAAACGCCGTGCCGCCTACGACATTGACCCGAAATCAATCAGCAAGGATGTGCTGGATACAGCGGAAGATGCCGTCAATCAAGCCGCTGCCACGCTGAAGGTGGCCAACGCGCTGCTCGAAAAATATTCGGTCAAAGCATCAGTTGACGGAGTCGTGCTGGCCGTCAACGCGGCGGTTGGTGGCTATGTGTCGTCGCAGGGCAACTACGACACCTACACCGAATTGTTCGATCCGCTGGTGGTCATGAGCGGGCCGCAAGATTACATGGACGTGCGCTGTTATGTTGACGAAATACTGGTCTCGCGGCTGCCGTCTCACTGGCATATTCAAGCGCAGATGCAGATCACCGGAACCGATATCAAAGTGCCGCTGGAGTTCGTCCGGGTGCAGCCTTATGTCTCGCCAAAAATCGAACTGTCCAACGAACGCCAGGAGCAGGTGGATCTGCGGGTGTTGCCAGTGATTTTCCGATTCGAGAAAAAGGACGCCCCGGTCTATCCGGGCCAGTTGGTGGATGTTTACATCGGGCAGAAATAGTCGGAGCAACCGCGATGAACAACTTTCGATCAGCAGTCCAATCAAGCACGGACGTCGGCGCAATTGTTTTAATGGTTAGCGGTGGCGCTGGCTGGTGGAAAGGCGAGTCATCATGAAATACGGTGGCATCCTGCGGATCGGCTTCAAGCTGTTGGTGAACGACAAACCCAAGTTCTCCGCGCTGTTGATCGGGATCACTTTTGCCGTGTTCCTGATGATGCAGATGACCGCGATGTTCGCCGGCATTCTCAACCGCGCCTTTTCGACCGTCACCAATGTCGGTGCGGCGATGTGGATCATGGATCCGGCGGTCAACACGGCCAGCAGCGCCATCCCGATGCCCGATTACGTGCTGGATTCGGTGCGCAGCATGGACGGGGTCAGCTACGCCGTG
>Ga0181516_10002354_pt1 | contig 13491 bp, 8 predicted proteins | sample PEATcosm2014_Bin_25_FD_121104 | JGI IMG/M metagenome (GOLD analysis project Ga0181516, IMG submission 121104) | Peatland microbial communities from MTU Mesocosm Facility, Houghton, MI, USA - PEATcosm2014_Bin01_10_metaG | ecosystem: Environmental > Terrestrial > Soil > Wetlands > Peat | place... | reverse complement strand
CGTCGCGCAACTGCACGCTGCCTTCGCCCACCGTGATCCGCCCGCCAAGATCCAGAACGGTAACGCCGTCCACTTCACGGGAAGTAATCGTCAGTGCCACTTGTGTTCCTCCTTGTTGTTATTACGGTTATAGCATCTTGGCCTGGCTGAAAGCCGGGAACGATCAAGCCCCAGACAACCGCGCTGCATTTGCCCGTCGCTTCGCCCGGCTTCGTACTCAAGTACCTAAGGTGTACCACTTCCCGAGGCCAGATGTTTGACAAGAGTCAATTCGGTCCCGGGATGCGTTTGTCGAAAGTGTACCTCATCCATGAGAGAGCGAATGAGGAAGATGCCGCGCCCGGTGCTGCGCATCAGATTCTCCGGTGCGAGGGGGTCAGGGAGCTTCTGCGGATCGAGGCCCTTGCCCTGGTCCGCCACGGTAAAAACGAGAGACTTGCCGGTGTTCTCCAGGGTGACGGTGATGTGCTTGTCCGGATCGTATTCGTTGCCATGCAGCACTGCATTCAGAGCCGCTTCACGCACCGCCATGGTCACGTGGAAGCGTTCGTCTTCGTCAAGACCGGCATCCCCGGCCAGCTTTTCGGCCGCCGCTTCCACCTGGCCAACGCTCTCCATCGTTGAGCTGAGTGTCAGACTGCGCCGTCCTGCCCCCGATTCGCTCACGTATCCGGTATCCGCCTCTTGAAGAACGTACTGCGACAGAACCGTGGGGTTCCGCTCAGTAACCTAGCTGGAAGTTTCATGGCTGGCTAGGTTTGGTGTCAAGCAATCGCGAAATTTCCCGGCTTCGCGAACTCAGCGGAGAGATTTTTCAGACGACCCTCCGGCAACCAGACTCCCTGCAACGCACACTCAGCATTTCGCCTGTGTCTGCGGATTCTTGCAGGGCGCAAGCCGGGTGCAAAGCGATACACTCAGCTCATGCAACCCCGCACCACAGCTCGCGTTAGCCTCACTGCGCTTCTGGGCACCCCGGTCACCGACTCGCAAGGCCACCTGCGCGGCCGGCTCAAGGACATTGCGGTGGCCACCGGCCCCGATGCCGGCAAGGTGGCCGGGTTGGTGCTGAAGACGCGGGCAGGGTTGTTTATCGTCCCCTCGCAGGAAGTGATGGAAACCCCGGCCGGGACGCTTGAATTGCGCACCGCCGGCGCGCTGGTGCCTCTTGAAGACCAGGGCAACTACCTCTACCTGGCGCAAGATCTGGTCGATCGCCAGATCATCGATATTCATGGCCGCAAGGTGGTCCGCGTCAACGACGTCGACCTGGAGTGGATGGGCAAGGGCGCGGCTCACCTGCTGCGCGTGGCCGAGGTTGAGATTGGATTTCGCGGTGCGTTCCGGCGCGTCTTCAAGGGACTGCTGCCCCGGGCCACGCTGGAGAAGTTCTCCCGCAAATTCGGCCCCAGCGGCATTCCCTGGCAGTTCGTCGATGTCATCGAGGTCGATCCCGCGCGCCGCGTCAAGCTGCGCATCGAATACGAGCGCTTGGCCGAGATGCACCCTTCCGACCTGGCCGAGATTTTGGAAGACCTGGCCCCGGCAGAGCGCGAGGCTGTCTTCACCTCGCTCGACGAAGAAGTGGCCGCCGAGACCCTGGAAGAGGTAGAACCCAAGCTGCAAAAGGCACTGCTCGAGACGCTCGACGAGGAGAGGATCGCCGACATTGTCGAGGAGATGGACCCCGGCGCTGCCGCCGATCTGCTGGCCGAGCTGCCGGAAGAACAGTCCGACGCCATTCTCGAAGAGATGGAGCCGGAAGAGCGGCAGGAAGTCGCCGAGCTGCTGGAGTTCGACGAGGACTCCGCAGCCGGCTGCATGACCACCGACTTCGTCTACCTGGGCACGCAATCGACCGTCGCCCAGGCGGTGCAGGCCCTGCGCTCTTTTGACGGCGATCCGGAGAGCGTGACGGAGATCTATCTGCTCGACGACAAGCGCGTCCTGCAGGGCGCAATCTCCCTGGCGCGGCTGGTGATGGCACAGCCGGAGACCCGTCTTTCCGTGCTGACCGAGGCCCGCACCCTTTCCTGCCCGGCAGACATGCACCAGAACGACCTGGCCGAAATGTTCGACAAGTACAACCTGCATGCGCTGCCCGTGGTCGACGCCCAGGGCCGCATGGTGGGCGAGGTGCAGGCCGATCACGTCATCAGCTTCCTGCGCGACAAGCTCTAATGTAGGGCGCGTATTACCCGAGATGTTTCTTTAATTTCGGTTCCGATGATCAAAAGAGCACACTCTTGATCTCTTTTTGCAACTAGTGTGAGTTAAAACACCCGAAAGTATTCGGGAATGTGAAAGAATCCCGCTATGATCCAGTTTCCCAAAATCATTCAGGGGGGCATGGGGGTCGGCGTCTCGAACTGGCGCTTGGCTCAGGCTGTCTCCAAGCTCGGCCAACTTGGCGTAGTGTCTGGGACTGCACTCGACCAGGTCTTCATCCGGCGACTCGCGGACGGCGACATGGGCGGATACATGCGCCGAGGCCTGGAAGCCTTTCCTTTCCCTGAGATGGCGAAGCGCATCTGGAACGAGTACTTCGTCCCCGGCGGCAAGGCCCCCGATACGCCTTACCCGACCGCGCCGATGCATCAGAAGAAAGACATCCGCAAGGTTGTCGAACTGTGCATCGTGAGCAATTTCGTCGAGGTGTTCCTGGCGCGGGAAGGCCACAAGAATCCGGTCGGCATCAACTTCCTTGAGAAAGTCCAGATGCCGCACCTGTCGTCGATTTATGGCGCCATGCTCGCCGGCGTGGGCTACGTGCTGATGGGCGCAGGCATCCCGCTGCATATCCCCGGCGTGCTCGACGCCTTCGCGGCGCAGCATCCGTCGGAGTACAAGCTCTCGGTCACGGGCGCCGCCGCGGGGCAGGATACGCAGATGCACTTCGACCCGGCCGATTATGCCGAAGGTCCGCTGCCCATTCTGCATCGTCCCAAGTTTCTGGCGATCGTCTCGTCCAATACGCTGGCCACGACCATGCTCCGCCGCGCCAGCGGCCGCGTAGACGGTCTTGTTTTGGAGACCCCCGCGGCAGGCGGCCACAACGCCCCGCCACGCGGCAAGCTGCAGTTGAACCAGGCCGGCGAACCGATCTACGGCGAGCGCGACCGCGTGAACATTGCCGAGTTGCGAGCGCTGGGCGTTCCCTTCTGGATGGCCGGCTCCTATGGAAGCGCGGAGAAAGTTCGAGAAGCTCTGGACGACGGCGCCGCCGGAGTCCAGGTGGGCACGGCGTTCGCGTTCACCGAGGAATCGGGCCTGCGCGAGGATCTGAAGCTGAAGCTCTTGCTGCAGGCCGTCGCCGGCACCGGCCAGGTATTCACCGACCCGCTGGCCTCGCCCACCGGATTTCCATTCAAGGTGGCCCTGTTGCAAGGTTCGTATTCCGATCCCGAAGTCGCCGAGGCGCGCAAGCGCGTCTGCGACCTCGGCTATCTGCGCGAACCCTATGCCGCGCCCGACGGCGCGATCGGTTATCGCTGCGCGGCAGAGCCCGTGGCAAACTACGTGGCCAAGGGCGGCAAGGTCGAGGATACGGTGGGAAGAAAGTGCCTGTGCAATGCCCTGATGTCGAACATCGGGCTGGCCCAGATTCGCAAGGCCGAACCCGTGGAACCGCCCCTGGTCACCGTGGGCGATGACCTCAACTCCATTGCCCAGTTCGTGGCTCCCGGCCAAACCTCGTACACAACCGAGACGGTCCTCGAGTCGCTGCTGCGCCTGAGCGCGGATGCCGTCGTGCCGGAGCAGGTCCTGGCTGCCACGGCCTGAGTTTCGCCACCGGCAGCATCGCTGCCAAAATTGAATTCACCACCCAACAAGAACGCGGCCCCGCAAGGAGCCGCGTTCTTGTTGTTTGGCTTTGAGGGTGGCTTCTACTGCTTCTTGAGCACCGCCGCGCCCTTTTCCCCCGCAAAAATCGCCCCCTGCAGCTTGAGAAAATCGGGAGCCTTCTCGGCTGGAATCTCGACCTGGCGGACGATGTATTCGCTCTCAAAGTGAATCTGGTTGTCCTTCGCCGTCACGCTGCAGTGGTAGCTGGCAAAGTCCTGGTCAAACTTGATCGGAGCCGGCAGATCGTCGATCACGTACCCGGCGGGTACTGCGATATCGAAGGAGTCGCGCCAGCGGCCGGTCGCTTCCAGGTCGATTGGGACAGTGCGCGGCTTCTCGTCGAATGGCTTCAGATGCGACCCAACCACCCGCGGCCGCACCAGCAGCAGAGGCCCAGCGGCGTGCGCGTATCGCTGCGCCGTGAGTTTGTAGTGGAATTCGAGCGGCTTGTCCAGCGCGGCCGGCTCGGCAAAATCGAACGAGTCCAGGCTCACACCGGGGAGGCTTCTGGCAACGTAGCGTTCCCATACTTCCCGCTTTTCCTTGGCATCGGTCTCCTTCAGAAAGTCGCGGAACTCGCCGCCTTCCGGTCCGGAATGCGTGGTGTCGACACTGCCGGTGAGGGTGCCGTCGGCGGCCAGAGTAAACGTACCTTTCTGGTCGGTTCCGTTGGCGTCGGGATCGAGCACCGGCAACCCGATCACCTGGCTTGCAGCCCCGGCGGCGAGGATTCCGTAGCTCCCTTGCAGGTACGAAGGCAAATTCCCGACCGGCGTCCGCTCATTTGTGGGATCGAAGATGAGGTAACGCTTGCCGTCCTTGGCCTTCACAATCGCCTTCAAGCGCGGATCCTGCACATCCGCAGGGACTTCGATGGCAGTAATCATGTGATTGCCGTAAGTCGATGGCGATGCCGGATCGACGATGCCGCGACGATCGTCGACGGGAACATAGAACCCGTGAATCCCCGCGACCTGAAGCATGGAAATGAGCAGCGTCGTCTTGTCCTTGCAGTCCCCGTAATGGTTGCGGAAGATGTCGGACGCATGGTTTGCCTGGAGGCCCCCTATCCCGCGCTCGACAATGAAGTAGCGAACGTTCTTTTGAATCGAATCCGTAATGCGGCTCAGCTTGGCATAGAAGTCCGGAACTCCGGAGATCAGCTTCTGCGTCTCTGCCGTAATCTCCGGCGAGGGGTCGGGCCGATTCGCTTCCAACTTGGTGAACCATTCCCCGAGAGCACGCCACTGATTATCGATACCCGCCACGGCCACATCGCCCCATTCCACCGACATCCGGCCTGCAAGGGCTTCAAACTCCGGCCGCGAAGGAACGTCGCGCAGGATCAGGGCCGGCACGTCCTTGATCTCCCATCGAAAATGGTTGGGCGCAACCTCAGCGGCGGGAACTCCTTTGAAACTATGCCAAGACTGAACGTGTGCCCGCCCCGGCGGCAGGTCGATCTCCAGGGCTTGAAACACTGCGGGAATGCCGTGCTGGACCTCCCAGATCATCTCTTGTGAATAGGGCTCCATCAGCTCTTCAGATTCGCAAATCACGGTCGCGCCAACATCCACAGCGGGCGGATGGGCAATGCGAGTCTTCCGTGTAGAGAGCATGATAGGAACACTCGTGCCCCCTTCTTCCGTGAAATCCGTATCCTGCGCCTGGTAGTGCTTCTCGTCGGCGGCAATCGTCCACGCGTGAAAGTAGTTGATCTTCTCATCCACGTCGTAGGACACTGCGCACGTGTTGCCGCGCCCCTGCGGCTTCAGAATACGAATCGCCTCGCGCTCCCGTTCCACCGCGCGGCCGCTCGCGTCAATGGTCTCAACGTACTCATCGAAGAGGATCACCGAGGCCGCGTCTTTCACGTACTCCGGCGTGTGCGTCTTGTTGGCGTCAAGACCCCATTGCGGCACCTCCAGCTTCTCTTTGCCAAACCAGTTTGCGTAACTGGTCTGGCTCGCGAGAACCAGCGCGCAGACCGCGACAGAAGAAACCAGGACAGTCCTCCGAGCCGCACTCGCCATGGTCAATTCCCTTTCGCTACCGGAGCCTGGGTCAGCACCAGTTGCTGTTCGTCGGCGCTTGCCACTTTCAGGTAAAAATCGCGCAGCGCGTTGTAGTCCTTGGGATCGAGTGCGGAGAAGTTATGCGCCAGCGTGCGATCGATTTGCACCAGCCCGTCCTTGGCCGCCGAGCGAACTCTCAGCATCGCATGGTCGGGCCACTGCAGGTCCGCGGACTTCGGTGAACTCTCCAAGGCAAATTCAGAAGGCAGGTGATAGACCACGCTGTCCTGCAGCATGCTGGCGAAGTGGAGATCGATCAGCGTGGTCCGCTTTTCCTGGGCCACGAATGGATGCTTGCCGCGCGATTCAAAGAACTGGCCGGGAAGGAACACGCGCTTGCCGGTCTGCGTTCCCAGGTTGCCGGTGATCTTTACCGTGGCCATCAGGTTCACGGTGGGGTCGTCAAGGCCGTCGATATGGTCCACCTCCGCCTCCACCCCGTCCGGTAGCTGCCCTTTCACGTCCTCGTAGAACTGCTTCTTCACTTCCTCGGGGTCGTTGCGCAGCGCGATATGCCGCCAGCGCAGTGCCTCCGGCCCCGTCATCGCGACGCGCACCGTTCCTTTCAGACTGCCGTCTGCATTCAACCGCACATCTGCCATGCGCCTGACCACGTCGCTGGTGTACTGGCTTTCAGGCGTGTAGTTCACCGCCGGCCCCTTGTCGCTCAGCCTGAATCCATAGACGGTGCCGTGTTTCCAGGCGAGCTGGCCAAATGGACACATCTTCTGGCCCGGGTCAAGGAACACTTCCTTGCCGCCAATCTCAACGATCGCCAGGTAGTCGTCCAGTTGGTAGGAATTCAGATAATTGGGATCGTAGAGCGCGCGATCGCGGTTGACCACCTGCATTGGCCAAACCTTCAAACCCGCCGCCCGGCCCAGCGCCACGTAGAGCTGTGCAATCTGGTCGCCGGTTCCACTCTTCTGGTTCCAAACGTCCTCCGCGTCCTTTGCCACCTTCAGCTTCTCGGCCTTGCGCTCTGCCTCATCCTTCTTGCGGCTGAAGTCCGTGTTGTCGAGCTTCATGACCGTCGCATAAATCTTGCGCGCTTTCTGCTCGTCGGTGTCATTGGCGGCAACCATCCCCGCAACCGCTTCCTTCAGTGGCTTTGGATTGGTAAAGTGGTCCACTTCCTTGGCCCAGCGTTTCTCTTCGGAATCCCAGAATTCCTTTCCCGTGCCCGCAAAGGTGTAATAGAACTCCACCCGCTTGTTGACGATGTTCAGCGGGGGCATCCAGTCCTCGTCCGGCGTGGCCGGAATGTCCTCAAGATCGACCGTGTAGCGGCCGGAAAGCTCGTTGTACACTACGTCCGACATCTGCATTGCTGTCACAGAGCGCATCAGCCGGTTCAGGACCTGGCCCCGACTATTGGTGATGGTAAGAAAGCCATCCTGCCGGGCAGGGGTAAACATGTAATGAGCCTTGTGCACGTAGAAAGGCTGCTGAATCCGCCAGGTCGGCGACGACACCATGTTGTCGTCATAGCGCAGTTGCAGCCTGTATTCCAGTATGCAGCCGACCTCGGCATTGGGCAGCGTGAAGACCATCTTGTTGATCTGGTAGCTACTGCTTTTCACGTCGACCAGGTCGGCGGGTTTGGTAGTCAGCAGATAGACGGTTCCATCGGCGTGGATCGTCCGGCCCTCGATATTCGTCACCTTGAACGAACCGCGCTCGTAGGGCACAGTGATGGTCGCCTGTTCCTTGCCCTTCTCCGTCAGCACTTTGATTCGCTCGTAGTAGCTGTGGAAGTGGAGCTTGTCGTCGGTCGTCTCCTCGCGATAGAGGTACACCGCCGCTGCCCCCGGCGCCTTGGGATCGGAGGTCATTTTGAGCTCGTCCGGGGTCGGCTGCTGGAACTGTGCGGAAACAAAGGCTGGGGTTGAAACTGCGAGCAGAAGGAAGAAGCTTCGGACAAACAACGAACTCCGCATGATCGAGCCCTTTTTCTCTTGTGGGATAACTTCGGAACGAGTCGCCGGAACCTGCGCAAATCCCGTCATATAACTTTGTCTTGGAATCGCCCCGGAAGCAAGAAGAAAACGCCAAAGATCGATGCAGTGAGTGCACCTGCGTGACTGCTGTCACAATATGGCGAACGGCTATTGATTCCTAAGATAATAACCTTGCGGTGCGGTAAGACCCGGCAAGCACCGCAGCTATCTACCGGAAAACATTTTCTAACACCTGCCGCTTGGGGAAGCTCCGATCGAGGGCAGTTTTCAAGCGCAGGGCTTTCTTCCCCGAGGGTATAGGAACTCCCCCGGGTGAACGTGTTCAGAGCTTCCTTAAGCACGCGTGAGAGAGTCAGGCAAAGGATTCGACCTGACTCAGATAAGAGCCGTTCAGTTCCGAATCCCCGCCAGCAGTGTCTCTATCTCGGACCGCTCCGCAGCACTGACCGCGAGCAGCGGCGAACGCGGACGCCCTCCATAGTAGCCGTTGAAGTCGCAGGCATGCTTCGCTCCCGGGATGCCCAACTCTCCGACGATCCGCTGCGCCGGGCCGGCAATTCTCTTCTGCTTCTCTTCGGCCAGTTTCAGGTCACGATCTTTCCATGCAAGATACACTTCCTGGCATGCCTGCGGCGCGCAAGCGGCAAAGCCAAGCGTGGCCCCGGACGCACCAAGCTGCAGGGACTCCAGCAGCGTGGCCGCCGAGCCGGTCATCACCTGGAAGCCGACTTCTTTGGTCCTGGTCCGGAGGGCTGGAGCAGGCGGAGCAGACGACACGGCAACGCCGCCGGCCAGGTCGCCCGCCGAAGCCAGAAAACTGCCGACGTCGGTCTTGGGGACCAGCATTCTTGCGGTTACGGCTTCGAAGACCGGCGTCACCGTGACCGTGCGGCGCGGCGCGTTGCGCGTAGCCTCGACCGTCGCCTTGATGCGCGTCAGGCTTCCGCTTGAATCCTTGATGCCGACGATGTTGGGGTGCTGCGCCAGTTCCGCCACCACATCGATCGGGATGTCGTAGGGAACAAAGCGCGGAATGTTGTAGAGCAGCACCGGCAGCGGCGAGTGGTCGGCCACCGTGCGGAAGTAATTCAGGATGGCGGCGGGCGAAAGCGAACTGAGAAAATAAGTGGGCGTCCGCACCAGGACCGCATCGTAGTGGTGCTGGGCCGCGATTTCGGCAAGGGCGATCGAACCGCGAACGCTTTCACGCGAGATGCCCGCCACCAGCACCTTCTGTGCACTCGCCGCCTCGGCCGCCACGGCCATTACATCCCGCGTCTCGCCGTCGTCGAGTGAAACCGCCTCGCCCGTCGTACCGAGCACAACCATTCCCGCCAGCAGGCTGCGGGAGTATCGAGCCATGTTGGCCTCAAGTTTGCGATAATACACCCGCTCGTCCGGGTAGAATGGCGTGGGAACGGCGGCAAAAATACCCTCGATCAGCATGGTTTTATTGTAGAGCCAGCGGTTGCCGGAAACGGTTGCCGGCGCAACCGCCGGGGCTGCTCTGCAACCGCCGTCTCACGAGGCTGAGGCGCGCGGTTTCCGTTTGTTCTTTATCGCCCGCGGAGTGTACCGTATTAATTAACTAGAATCCCGCATCAGGTCGTTTTTTTGAGGAGCAGGCCACATGGAGTCGCGCATGTTCATGGACGAGGAGAAGAACGATTCAAAGCTCTCCCGGCAGGCTCTATCGTTTCTTTTCAACACCTTTCTGGCGCTTGCCTCCTGGCTCGGTCTCATGTCGCTCGGGTACTTCCTGAATCCCCAGGCCGTCTCCCAACCGGTGATCCTGCTGCTCTCGTTGTTGGTGCCCGGCCTGGTCGGCAATATCGTCAACCGCTTCCGTCAAGACGAGATGGCGGCGGCGGTTTGGCTGGTCGGACTGATCTGGCTGCTCATTGTCAGTCTCTGGATCCTCGACATGCCTACCGGGCCCAATGAGTGCTTCCAGTGCGGCGCAACCGAAAAGCTGGCGCGGACGTTCCTCAGCCTTCCCAGGCCCAGCGGCCTCATCGATAACGACGGACCATTCCTCGGCACCTGGCCGGCTGCCGCTTTGGCCGGTTACTCCATCGGCGCGCGCCTCGGGCTACGCCGCCGCCGGCTGGAACCGTGAGCTGCTGAATCGGTCCCCTCGTCGTAAAATCCGGGGTGCGCATAACTGAAGCCATGACTGCCTTCTGCCAAAGCCTGCCCAACATCCGCGTCGTGCAATCCGTTCCCGGAGTGTTTCACCATTTCGATCTGGCGCGCGAACTGTATGCGCAAGCCAACCTCACGCGCATCTATTCCACGTTTCCATGGTCGAGATTGAAACGCGAGGGCCTGCCGCGCTCCATCGTCGGTACCTTTCCGCTCATCGGACCCGCGCTCATGCTGTGCGCGCGCTACGGGCTCTCGTTGCCGCGACCGGTTTTGAACCAACTGGACCAGGCCCATGCGGTTACCTTCGATCGATGGGTGGCAGCTCATCTTCCCCCATGCGACGCCTTTGTCGGGCTTTCCAGCTTCGGACTTCTGACTGGACGAACAGCGCAATCCCGCGGAGGCGTGTATGTCTGCGACCGTGGCTCCGCGCACGTTCGTTTCCAGCGCAATCTGCTGGCCGAGGAGTTCCACCGCTGGGGTGTACCGTTCGAGGCCTGCGCCTCCTGGTCCATCGCCCGCGAAGAACTGGAGTATGAGCAAGCAGACGCCATCACCGTCCCCTCGGAGTTTGTGCGCCGCTCGTTTGTTCAAATGGGCGTGCCGGCCGAAAGGGTCCACAAGATTCCCTATGGAGTGAATCTGCAAAAATTTCATCCTGTCGGCGCGCCGCCTGCGGAAAGCTTCGAAGTGCTCTTTGTCGGTCAGGTCGGCTTCCGCAAGGGAGTGCCGTACCTGTTGCAGGCTTTCGAACGGCTTTCTCATCCGCGCAAGCGCTTGCGGATCGTCGGCGTCGTCAAGGATGAAATCCGCCCCTATCTTGCCAAACACCTGCCGCGCAATGTGGAGATCGTGGGCGCGGTTCCCCAGGCGGAATTGAAAGCCATCATGAGCACCAGCCACGTGATGGTCCTGCCCTCGCTGGAAGAAGGGCTGGCGCTCGTGCAGGGCCAAGCCATGGCCTGCGGCTGTCCTTTGATCGCATCTACAAACACCGGAGGCACGGAGCTGTTTACCGATGGGGTCGAGGGCTTCGAGGCGCCCATCCGTTCGGCGGATGCGATCGCGGAACGGCTTCAGCAGCTCGCCGACGATCCGCACTTGCAGCGCCAGATGAGCCATGCGGCCCTGGAGCGCGTGAAGCAGCTTGGCGGCTGGAGCACCTACGGCGAACAGTACACTTGCCTGCTCCGGGAACTCATCGCAAAACGATCCTGAGTAAGCCGGCAACCGGCTACTTCACCTTTGAAGCCTCGTCGATTCCCGCCGACATCTCACCGCCCAGGTGGATCATAACTTCCATTCCCATCTTCAGCGTGCGCAGCTTCTCCTCCCCAATGGCCTGGTCTGCCGGAGAGTAGGAGCGATGGCTCTGGAAATATGTCTCTACGCCCGTCCAACTGCGTGCCGCCTCAGGCCATGGTCACCGCATGCAACTGCTGCAGGTCGAAGACTGTCGTCTGTCGCTTCTGCATTGCCGCAATGCCCTCCACGGCAGCCTGCGCCGCGGCAAGGGTAGTAATGGTAGGTATCCGCGCCGTTACCGCCGCGCGGCGAATCGCCTTCTCGTCAAAGAACGTATCCTGCCCCCGCGGCGTGTTCACAATGAGCTGAATGCGATCGCCCTTGATCAGGTCGACTACGTTGGGCCTGCCTTCCTTCACCTTGAACACGCGCTCCACACTCATGCCCGCCGCTTCCAGCACGTTGGCCGTGCCCTCGGTCGCCACAATGCGGAACCCCAGATCGGCATAGCTCCGCGCCAGGTCGGTCACCATCGGCTTGTCGTGATCGTTCACGCTGAAGAACACCGTCCCGCCGATGGGCAGCATTTGGCCAGCCGATAACTGCGCCTTGGCAAAGGCCTCGCCAAAGGTTGCGGCCACGCCCATCACTTCGCCCGTCGACTTCATCTCCGGGCCCAGCACTGTGTCCACGCCGCCGAACTTCGACCACGGAAACACCGGCGATTTCACATAATAGTGCGTCCCTGTCTCCAGGTCCTTGCCCCCCGCCAACTGGTCGGGCAGCAGTTCGCGCAGCTTGCGCCCGGTCATGAGCCGCGCCGCCATCTTGGCCAGCGGTATTCCCGTCGCCTTCGACACGTACGGCACGGTCCGCGAGGCCCGCGGGTTCACTTCAATCACATACACGTGGTCCTGGCCTTCGGCATCGCGCTGAATGGCAAACTGCAGATTCACCAGGCCCACGACCTTCAGAGCGAGCGCCAGCTTGCGCGTGTAAGTGCGCAGCACGTTCAGCGTCTCCTCGCGGATGCCCACCGCGGGCAGCACGCACGACGAGTCGCCGGAGTGAATGCCAGCCTCTTCAATGTGCTGCATGATTCCGGCGATAATCACATCTTCGGAATCGCACAGAGCGTCCACATCCACCTCAACGGCGTTCTCGAGGAAGTGGTCCACCAGCACGGGCCGCTCCTGCGAGTACTCCACAGCCTTGGTCATATACATGGCCACCGCCGCCGCGTCGTACGCAATCACCATGGCGCGGCCGCCCAACACATAACTCGGGCGCACCAGCACCGGGTAGCCAATGCGTTCGCCTACGGCCAGCGCCTCGTCCACGCTGGTCGCGGTGCCGCCTGCAGGCTGAGGGATCTTCAAGTCGTCCAGCAGCTTTCCAAATTGCTTGCGGTCCTCGGCCAAATCGATCGAGTCCGGCGAAGTGCCGATAATGGGGACGCCGGCCGCCAGCAACCGCTGGGCGAGATTGAGTGGGGTTTGTCCGCCAAACTGCACAATCATGCCAATCTTCGCACCGGAAGAGGCCTCGTGGTTATACACCGCCAGCACGTCTTCCAGCGTCAACGGCTCAAAGTAGAGCCGGTCGCTGGTGTCGTAGTCGGTGGAAACCGTCTCCGGGTTGCAGTTGACCATGATGGTCTCGTAGCCGTCTTCCTTCATCGCGAAGGCCGCATGACAGCAGCAGTAGTCGAACTCGATTCCCTGCCCGATGCGGTTCGGTCCCGAGCCCAGAATGATGATCTTCGGCTTCTGGGTTGGAGGCGCCTCGTCCTCTTCGTCATAAGTTGAGTAGAGATACGGCGTCATCGATTCGAACTCGGCCGCGCAGGTGTCCACCAGCTTGAACACCGGCTTGATCCCTTTGCTCTCGCGCAGTTCTCTCACCTGCTTTGTGCCCGCGTGCCCGTCGAGCTTCCACTCCGTGGCGATGCGCTCATCGCTCAGGCCGAGGCGCTTGAGGCGCCGCAAATCTTCCGTGCTCATCTCCTCCGGGCTGGTGTTTGCAATCGTCTGCTGCGCCACCGTGATCTCGCGCAACTGGTGCAGGAACCACGGGTCCATGCCCGTGAGCCGCGCCACTTCGCGCACGCTCATGCCGCGCTCAAAGGCGAAGCGGATGTAACCCAGCCGCTCCGGCTTCGGCGTCACCAGCATTTGCGTCAACCGCTGCGGCACCAGTTCTTCCGTCCCGGTCTT
>Ga0181516_10002353_pt1 | contig 13505 bp, 13 predicted proteins | sample PEATcosm2014_Bin_25_FD_121104 | JGI IMG/M metagenome (GOLD analysis project Ga0181516, IMG submission 121104) | Peatland microbial communities from MTU Mesocosm Facility, Houghton, MI, USA - PEATcosm2014_Bin01_10_metaG | ecosystem: Environmental > Terrestrial > Soil > Wetlands > Peat | place... | reverse complement strand
AGCCCGGATACTTTTAACGACGATTGGGACTGGTGCTCGGGCTATCATCGTTCCGACGACTCAATCATGGGTTTCAGTCATACGCATCTGAGCGGTACGGGTTGCGGCGATCTGCTCGACTTCCTGGTTGTGCCTCGCACCGGTCCTGTCCGTCTGGAGCCGGGCGACCGCCAACATCCTGAGACCGGCTACCGGTCACGCTTTTCTCACGCCAACGAGTACGCACATCCGGGCTACTACTCGGTTGTGCTGGACGACACAGGCGTGCGTGCCGAGTTGACGGCCACGGAACATGCAGGCTTTCATCGCTATACCTTTCCCGCCAGCGGGACGAGTCATATCCTTCTCGACCTGACCCATGCGTACGGGAAGTTCCCTAAGAACATTGAGTGGTGTAGCGCGCGGCAGCAGGGCCACGATCTGATTTATGCCGGACACGCGACACATGACTGGGCCGAAGGACGTGAGATGTACATCGCACTGAAGTTCTCACGGACTTTCGACCGACTCGATTTCTACCTCGACGGAAAGCGCGTGGAGAGCACGAGTGAGGAGTCGCACGGCAAGAATCTTAAGCTGGTTGCGCACTTCCAGACGAACGCGGGCGAGCAGATTCTAATCAAGGCTGGGATCTCCGGTGTCTCTGCTGAGGGCGCGGCGCGGAACCTCGCCGCGGAGATTTCCGACTGGGACTTCGATGGTGTGCAACGCGCGGCAGAGATCTGCTGGCGTCACGAGCTAGGCAAGATCCGGATTAAGACTACAAACGCTGATCGCAAGAAGGTTTTCTACTCTTCGCTCTACCACACCATGTTGGCGCCCACCCTCTTCGACGATGTGGATGGGCGCTATCGCGGCATGGACGGCAGAATCCATTATCTTGCCAAAGGGCAGCGCAACTACACGACATTTTCACTGTGGGACACTTATCGCGCCGAGCATCCGCTGTTCACGCTTATCCATGCCGACCGCGTGCCGGATATGGTGAACAGCCTCATCCGCATGGCCCAGCAGAGTTCCGCTGGGATTCCGGTGTGGCCGCTGCAGGGAAAGGAAACCGGCTGCATGACTGGCTACCACTCTGCGGCTGTGATTGCAGAGGCCTTGATGAAGGGCTTCACAGGCATCGACTATCGAGAAGCCTACACGGTGATGAAGAGGCGGGCCTTTGAGGACGACTACCGCGGCTTGAAATGGTACCGGTCGCTGGGATTCATCCCCGCCGATCTCGAAGGGGAGTCGGTTTCCAAAGCGATTGAGTACGTCTATGACGATTGGGCGATAGCGCACGTGGCCGCCAAATTAAGAGATGGTGCGAATGCCAAGTTGCTGCTCGATCGCTCTCGCAATTATCGGCATTATTGGGATGCCGAAAAGGGCTTCCTACGCCCCAAACTCAAAGATGGTTCCTGGGCCACGCCCTTCGATCCCATCGAGATGGGCCACTCGAAGCAGTGGCATGACTACACCGAGTCCAACGCATGGCAAACCACTTTCGGTATCCAGCATGACTTGGCTGGGGTAATCGAGATGATGGGAGGTAAAAAGAAGTTTGTGTCGAAACTGGACGGGTTGTTCAACCAGCCTCCAACATTGCCAACCGACGCGCCTTTGGACATTGCTGGAATGGTAGGGCAATACGCACATGGTAATGAACCGAGCCACCACATCGCCTATCTTTATGCCTATGCGGGGGTTCCGTATAAGACACAAGAGCGAGTGAGGAGCTTGCTGGAAACTATGTACAGCGATGAGCCGGATGGCCTGGCTGGGAATGAAGATTGCGGGCAGATGTCTGCCTGGTTTGTGATTAGCGCGCTTGGATTCTACGCGGTAGATCCGGTCAGTGGAAATTATGTTTTTGGCGCGCCGTTGTTTGATCGAGCAGTGGTTGACCTTGGTCTTGGCAAGAAATTGATTATTGAGGCCGAGCACAACTCTTCAAATAATAAGTACATTCAATCCGTCAGCTTCAACGGCAAGCCCTATAAGAAAGTCTGGTTCCGGCATGCAGACACGACGGGCGGTGCAACCATCGTAATGAGCATGGGGAATCAGCCGAATAAGCAATTTGGGGCGGAAGAAGGCGCTGCACCGCCGTCATTTAATTATGCCGAAGAGAAGAAGTAAATCCCCTCTTGTCCAAGAAGGGATTTACAGCGATAACTGGTGGGCATTTATATGAAAGGTCCCATCCTTGAAATCGTCGGCGTTTCCGCCAACGTGCCCCAGATAGGATTGGACAGCCCGCCCTTGCCGGAGATCGATCTCCCGGCCATGCAGCGGGTCGATGGCGCAATGGTCGTGATGATACGGACGAAGGGTAATCCGGATAGCATGATTCCGACTGTGCGGCAAACATTGGCTTCCATCGACGGCAACGTTCCGATTCAATCGCTGAAGACCGCCGATATGTGGCTCAGCGCCACACTTACCCAGCGGCGTTTCACCACGATTCTGCTAGTTCTATTCGCCGGGATTGCGGTGATCCTGGCCAGCATCGGTTGCTATGGTGTTTTCAACTATTGGGTAAGTTGCCGGAGGCTGGAGATCGCCATTCGGATGGCAATGGGAGCGGGGACAATGGCCATCTTACGCCGTACTGGAAGACAAGCCGCGATGTTAGGCGCGCTCGGGTTAGTCGTTGGGCTCACAGGAAGCTGGGGCGCTTCGCGATGGCTCAGCAGCCTGGTGTTCGGCATCAGTGCACACGACCCCATTGTTCTTGCGGTATCAGCGCTGAGCGCGTTGCTGATTGTTGCGTTGGCAGCGGCGGTGCCTCTGTGGCGCGCTTCGCAAATTGATCCCATCGAGACGCTTCACGAAGTCTGAGGCAAGGCAAGAATCGGCCAGTCTTTCGTCGAAGGAAGGATCGGTACCGGTATGTCGCCCTTCCCGCAAGTTTTCGATTTGACACGGTCCCCGGCGGGCTCGGGTCGGGACCGTGTACGGCTGGACGACAACACAACCGGAACCTGCAAACCGGTGCGTGGTAGTGGCTGGAAACGTGCGTCGGTCTGTTCGTCAATTGAAACAAAGCGTTTCTACTGTCCCGCTGGCCGACCGTCCAATGCGCTTTTGCGAAGCAGGTCCGCGATATCATCCATCTTTTGGTCCAGCATACTCATCTTTCGCGACACTCCCTGGACCTCAGATTCGGCACGCTTGTTCACATCGAAATCGAGTTCGGCACGCAGCCGGTCCCTTGAGTCCTGTCGATTCTGGCTCATCATAATGACGGGAGCTTGTATCGCCGCAAGCATCGAAAGGAACAAGTTCAGAAGGATGAATGGGTACGGATCCCACGCCTGCTTATCGAGGAGGACATTGGTCGCAGTGTAAACCGAGAGCAAGACGGCAAACGTAATAATAAAGGTCCAGGACCCGCCGAACCTTGCGACGTGGTCGGCAATTCGCTCTCCGGTGGTCTCCACTTTTTCGATCACGTCATTTGGATTTCGGCTGGCGCGACCCCGCACCAATGCCTGGGTGGAATGGAGCTGGCGGCCAAGCGTGGTCATCAGGTCCATTCCCGCCATCGGCTTTTGGGTTAGCAGGACTGCGATGTCGTCGAATGAAACCTCAAGGCATACAGTTTCCGTGATCGCCATGGCGTCGGTCTGGTGGGCTGTCTGCTCGAGCATTGAAGCGAAACCGAAGAACTCGCCTTTTCCAGGTTCGTCGACCACCACCTCCTGCTGGTCGTCGTCCACGGTGAAGACACTCACATTCCCCGAAATAATCACGTAGGCCGCGGCCCCGGGGTCTCCAACTTTATAGATTCGCTCGCGAGGTGCGAAGGTTTGCATGTCGACCTGGCTAGCCAGAAGCGCAGACTCTTCATCGTCGAGCAGAGCAAAGAGGGGGACATTCTTGAGCACTTCCGGTTTACACGCCATGTATCGTCTCCTTGTGTTCGAAAAAACTGATTGTAGTCGACCGCTGTGAATCCCTTATTGCACGCCGCTATGACGACCAGGGCCGACGCATCTAAATGCCGAGTAGGCTGACCAAGTAGTCATTGTCCCAACCAGCTTTGAGGCGTTTTCCGTTGGTGCCGAGTTTCGATGTCTTGTTTTGTTTGAGCAGGGTCAGTGCGAGCGGGTGATGACGGAGAAGTTTTGTGCGGCCTGGCCGACACGATTGCGGCTTCGGTCTTCGCCAAAGGCCACGTCGCGCACCCTGTGTAGCCTGTTTTGGTTGCCCCAGTGCTCGCGAATATCCGCGTTGATCGGCCCGGCTTTGGGCTCAAGACTGCTGATGTATTAGCGGGTTTCGCATTCGGTCTTACCGCTCGCTTTGTGATAACGCTCTGCCTCGATATGCACAAGCGCGGTCAACTGCGGCCAGTCGGTGGCCTGATCGACGAGCGACAGATCGCCCAGCGTCGAGCAGGTGGGGTCCCTGTTGCTGCCGAAACCGACGCCGCAGCCAGTTCCGCCGCCAGCGGTCGACTCTCTCCGGCCATGCTTTTACTACTCAACCGCCGCTCAACAGACTGTTTCTTCAAATACCGGACCAGCGTGCTCAAAGCCATCACTTGACTGCGACAAAATTCACTTCACCCCATCCTGCTCCTCCAGTACAATCCAGCCAAACGAGCTACCTACTGGCGGCTACGTTGACGAACTACAACTCCAGACTCTTCAACCACGAAGAGTCCAACACAGATCAAACTATTTTTACAGGTGCGTAGGTCAGACGCATACTCTCCTTTCCCGCCGAGTGATTCGGCTGCATCCACTCAACTCTTCGATTACCTGGTGCATTTTGCATGACTGACCACCTCTACCGCCGGGTCAAAAGATCCCTGAGTGACGTCCGGCGAACCGTTCTCAAGGAGGACCACATTGCTATGCGGGAAAATCTCTAGCGTCTCCAATCCGTGAGGAACAACGATGCGGTCATATTGGAAGAGCTTAAGCTCCTCTTGCTCCGTCAAGACAGAGCAGGAGCCTTCTAGGACCAGCAAAACGGTAAATCCTCTAGGTTTCCATTCGTGCCGTCCGGTCAAAACGGTTCGTGCAATGCGGAAGCGATCGGTCAAACGTTCGTCCACTAAAGATTCGCGGCGCATGACGGAATCTTCCTCGAAGACCTGCGGCACACAACGCCAGCGCGCTTGTACTGCTTCAACAGGCCAGGAGTCGAACGCGAACATATCTAATGCGAAATCTACATCGCGGCCCATGAATCTGGCAGACTCAGGAATGACTCAAATCGCCAGAAGCGACATATTCAGGCACAAAGTGGGCACAAATCGGTTTGAACTTAGTTCTGAAAGTCAGGCACCGGAATCAGAACGCGCTTTCAAATTCTTCTGAGCGGCAAGCGGGGAATACCTACCAGTTTGATGGGTCACACGAAACGGAAACGTTCTCAAGGCAGGTCTGCTTGGCGCAGCTCTCGACGGACAGCGCGAAACGCTGTGTCGAACTCAGGCAGAGTTTCCATCTGATGACCGAGCCGACTATTCCACAGCGATTTGAGCCGCGATTCTTTGGCGACGATTCGATATTGTAGGCCGGTAATCTCCTTGTTCCGGAAGCGGAGTTTCTCCTCGATTGCCGGAAGCAACAGATGGAGTTCAACTCCAGCGTGGGTGGTGAGGAACCAGAGATCGTAGAGGTCGCGGGGTTCATTCCGTGCCCGATCTCCAAGGGCGACTACCTTTTCAGTGGCGATCTCGTTCAGGCTGTATACGGCCACAGCGCGGCCCTCGGGGATGTCGTTGAACTCCTCGTAAGCTCGCAAAACCTCTCGTTGCTCGACGAGGAAGAGCACGGTTTCCGAGATGGTGATATCCACCTTGACCGTATTCGGATTCGGGAGTGGCCCTTGGTAGCCAAGATAGAATGTGTGGCTGTTGACATGGCTCTGCCGGTCTTCCCGATCAAAGGCAAAACGAATCCCGGATGCCTGGGCGACGCGTTGATAGACCTCTTCCAGGCAATCCCGGATCTCTGCGAAATCCGCAACCCGAGCAAGGGTGAAGTCGAGGTCTTCGGAGAAACGGTAGTCGCCGAAGTGGCAGCGTTTGAGCGCCGTGCCGCCTTTGAATATGAGAAGCTTTCCGAGTTGACCTTGGCTCAATTCGGCCAGAAACCATGCCAGGCAATAGTCACGTTCCAGCACGGATTCAGGGATTCGGCGGCCACCGTGTTCTTTATGCAGCCGGTTCGCCAGCAGGGAGAGATTGCGTTGCGGGATCATGTGTGACGAATCGCCTCAAGTTCCTCGGATTCAATGTTAAGCTGCAAACGCCAGCGCGCTTGATAGGGGCCGACTTTCGGGAGTGTCGGGTCGAGTCGGTCATAGGTTGAACTAAGCGTCGTACGCAGGGCTGCGAGCTGCTCCGGCGATGCCATTTTGTAGAGTTCCAACAGGAATCCAACCCGCCGGGTAAGCGCGCCAGACTGGAAACGCTGTGTGTATTCGAGCAGACGGGAGATATTGATTTCACTCCTGCTCATCCAGAGCGCCTTGGCAACTTCTGGGACGCCACCGGCGTATTGCGGATGGCGAAGGCCGTCGGCGATGGTTCGCTCCCGGTCGCTGACCATGACGGCCTGCTGTTTGGTGACCCAGACCTGCGTGAGTCCAAAGAAGTGCTCCGGCTTCACCGCGACGAAGTGGTATTCGTAGCCGTGTATCGTTCGCGACGGTTTGCGGACGGTCGAGCTGACGTAGAGGGTGAGTTGAGGTTGGGTGACCATCCTATGCAGTTCCATCGCCGAGGCGTAAGAGAGGAAGTAGTCCTGCCCGCCGCACAATTCTCTGCCGATGACGTAGGGGTCGCCCACGTATTCCGTCGCCCTGCCCAGTTCAAACGGAACCAGGTTGTACAGGCCGGGGCGCAGACGAGTGACGACACCCCGCTTTTCGGCTTTGTGAATGAGTGTACGCGCCGAAGAGCCCCGCAGGCCGGTGATCTCTTCCACGTCCCGGAGATTGAACGTGGCCTTGCTCATTTCGTTGAGTTCAACGAAAAGGAGAGCGGTCTGTGGACCGAGCGACTTTATGGGGTGATTCTTCATGTCGGTTTTGTTCCATTAAAGGGAACTATCAATACATATAGTATCATTATTGTTTGATGAGAGAACGTTTCCCTCAAAGGAACTTTTTGCAAGTGCAATGAGATTATGGCGCAGTAAAGCGGACGCAGGCCGAATTTGGGCGCAAAAGCTGGCCGGAGCCACGATCAAGGAGATCCAGGAACCGGCAGGGCACAAGATGATCACGATGTCGGCCCGCTATAGCCACCTCTCGCCAGCGCACAAATTGTCGGTCGTGGAACGGATCGCCGCCACAGCCATTGCGAACGGCCATTGAACGCGCTCGAATCGTACACGTACGATTCCGATTCGTCCGGCACGTGCAGCGGCTCTTCGCCAGGCGATCTCATCAAGTCGGTTGACAACGCTCAGAATGTAACCTGCTTTACCTACGATTTGCTTCACCGGCAGCTATCGTCGAAAGTGGTGTCCGGTCCCTATTCTGGCGTGACGCCGCAAACCACTTGGGTTTACGATGCGGCCACATACAATCAAACAATTCCCACGCAGCAAACAATTCCGATGCAGAACGTCACAGGGACAGTAGCTGAGGCCTATACTTCCACGCCGCTCACAGGTGCCTCCAAGCTGACTGACATCTACTTCAGCGCCACTCCGGTCGCTTCCGGCGCGATGGCCGGCGGCGTTCTTTCGCAAATGTGGGAATCGACGCCGCATTCCGGGGGATATTTCCTCACGCAGGATACCTACTACCCTAACGGGGTTGTAGGCGCCATCTCCGCCTCGCTCGGCGGCTCCTCCATTGGAATCCCCAATCTCACTTTTGGGCTCGACCCCGAAGGACGGCCATACTCAGCCATGGACGGCACGAATAACCTCACCACAGCAACAGCGTACAACGCCGCCAGTTTGCCCACCAGCATCACCTATGGCAATGCCAGTACCGGGTTGGCCAATGACGTGGACAGCTTTACCTACGACCCCAACACCTATCGGCCCACGAATCTGACGTACAGTATCAACCCTTCCTCGGGCGCATATACCGTGTCGACCGCCCTTACCTGGAACAGCAACGGATCGCTGCACCAGATGGTCTACACCGACGGCAGTCCGACTCCAAAGAGTCAGACTTGCAACTACACATCGGACGATCTGAACCGCATCGCTTCGGTCAATTGTGGTAACTCTACCTGGGCACAGACGTTCACATACGACCCCTTCGGCAACATCTATAAAACGGTACCGGCTGGCGACACCGGCACAGCTTACCATGCGGCATACAGCACGGTCACCAACCAGGTGTCGAGCGGCGTAACGGCTAGCTACGACTTGAACGGCAACCAGCTGACCAGTACGCCTGCCACGCTGACCTGGAATGCTTTGAACCAACCCATCAGCGTGAACTCGACCACAGCCACCTACGACGCGCTGGGCCGTCTAGTCGAAAAGGCTGTAGGCGGGACCTATACACAATTCGTCTTCCGCCCCTCCGGGGCCATGCTGGCCGAGTATAGCGGTAGCCTGGTGAAGGGAACGATTCCGCTTCCTGGCGGCAGCACCGCGATCTACAATGCAAGTGGCGTGAACTTTATCCGTCACAAGGACTGGCTCGGATCGAGCAGGTTGGCTACCACTTGGCAGCATGCCGTCTACTCGAAGGAAGCGTACGCTCCCTTTGGCGAGACATATAACGAATACGCCGCGTCAGGCGCAACCCCCGACCGCAGTTTCACGGGCCAGGATCAGGACCTTGCCACGGCTGTAGGAGGCGGGGGCGTTTACGACTTTCTCTTCCGCAAGTACGATCCGTCGGCGGGACGGTGGCTATCACCGGACCCTCTGGGTTGGGGGGCGGTGAATATTGCTGATCCACAGTCGATGAATCGGTATGCGTATGTGGAGAACCAGCCCGTGAGCTCGGTGGATCCCTCTGGATTGGATGATTGCACGTCTCTTGGGAGTGATGCTACAAACACCGGTTGCTTTGTCGGCTTCGGGTCCGGAAACGACCCTTGGAATCCATTTCCAACTGATCCCGCTCCTACCAGTGGTTGTAGCGCTGGCATTGCGGTATGCGTGACCAACAACGATGGTGACAATCCGAGCCAGTCTCAAGCTGATAGCCTGCCCAATTTGTTTTCTTACTTTGATCTTAGCGGTCCGTCCGTCTACGCATACGGTAATAGCAGCAATGGAGGCGGTGGTGGTAATGGCTTCGGTCAGGTGCCTGTTCATGGTCTTTGGACCTACGGGAATTGGTGTGGGTCGGGAGGTTCAGGGACACCGATCAATCCCACCGACGCAGCTTGTATGGCCCATGACGCTTGCTACGCTCAGGCCGGACTCACTGCAGGATCGAATTTCAACGGTTATAACGCTCAATTGCAGTCCTGCAATCAACAACTTTGCAACGCAGTGAACACCAGGCGGAAGTCCCTGGCTCAATCGATGGGCCACAGTTGGCTTTCGGCGGCTCCGCCAGCAAATGTCACTAGCGAGATAAGCGCTGACCAACAAATCAGCATTTACTTCACATCGGTTATCGCTCCATGGGGGAATTCATGTCATTGACAACACATTCCATGAGACATCGGGTTGACATCCTAGTGCTGATCGGCGGATTCATTATGCTGGTTGACACTGCTTGGGGAGGAATCGCCGCACTAGGACTCGACTTGAGCCGAATCAATGAGCTTGTAATGGCGATTAGCTTTGTGTTTGGATTCCCAATCTACCTGCTCGATCTTAGGATCAATAAGCGGATCGCCATTTCTATGGTTGGACTCTTCTTGTTCCGCTGGATCGCCACCTGTTTCGGTGGACCAACCCCAGTTCTTTGTAGCCCCTGGCGCGGTAGCGTATTGCTTATCGTGGCGTTCGGACTCCTTCAGTTGTCTAAGCTGCGGCGGGAAAGAACACTCAGGAATGCCGACAATCGAGCAGTGTGAACTTTAGCAGTTGGGCAGTCTCTTCGGGGGCGACCTTGCCATCTATGTCAATGCTCAGTTCCGTGCCATGGGGTAGACACATCACCGAGTAAATTGCCGCTCGTTTCTGCCCAATATCCGCGCACAGACAACCCACTTCGCGCTTTTCTCTGCCGTTGAAACTGGACTTCTCTTGTACCACGCCTTCTCGCAGAAGATACTATGTATTGAATAGGGAACTTGAATGAGACTCTTCTTGAGAAACGGCATTCTTAGTGTCTCTGTTTTTGGTGTGTGTCTTTGTGGTGCAGCGCAGCAAGCGCTGCCAGCGAAGGTGCAATCAGTGGCCGAGAAGTTAAGCAATACGCCGAACGCGCGTCTGCTCATCATTCAGGCGGAAGACCTGGGCATGGCGCACTCCATCGACAAGGCCAGCTTTGAGGCGTTGGAAAAGGGGTGGGTGACTTCTGCCGGGATTCTGGTTCCAGGACCGTGGTTCCCCGAAGTTCTGCGCTGGTCACGCAGTCATCCCAACGTGGACCTGGGTGTTCGTCTGGACCTCAACGCGGATTGGTCGAGTTACCGTTGGCGCCCTGTCTCCGTTTTGCAGGGAGGGTCGGGACTCACCGACGCTGGAGGTTATCTATCCAGCAGCTATCTCTACGTGGCGCAGCATGCCAAGCCGCAAGAGGTAGAGGGAGAGGCGCGCGCCCAGATCGAGTTGACCAAGCGGGCGGGAATGCCCATCAGTCATCTGGACAACCATATGCGCACCATGATGCTTACTCCCGCCCTGTTTCAGAGCTACTGGAAGATGGGCCAGGAGTACGGACTCCCGGTGATGGTGCCCAATGAAATTGTGAAGCAAAGAGGCATGGCGACCCAGAAGCCCGGCGTCTATGAGTTCGGCGGTATGGAAGTTAACTTGGCGAATGTGCCGGTGGATCGCGAATTGGAGATTAAACCCGGCTTGGCGAAGAAGGACTGGCTGAGCGCCTACGAGAAGACTCTGGACGCGCTTCCGCCCGGTGTGTATTTGCTGAGTGTCCATCTCGGGTATAACGACGAAGAACTGCATGCCATGACCTGGGATCATCCCAACTGGGGCGCGCAGTGGCGACAAAACGATCTGGATGTGGTGAGCAGTCCTGAATTCCAAATGTTTCTAAAGGACAAAGGCTTTATTCTGATCGGGTGGAAAGATCTAAAAAGGGCAATGCCGGAATAGCATCAATAGACCAGCCAGGGAGTCATACTGATGCGGATTGATTCCTCGTTTGAGGTCCGTCGAAGCGCCGAGCGTGGCATGACGCTGGTTGAGTTGATCGTCACCGTGACGATTCTCTCCATCCTGGCTTCTGCGGCAACAACATCAGTGCTGGTCAATGCAAAGCGGGAGAAGGAGCGCTTGCTGCGCCGCGATCTGTGGGAGATGCGCGAAGCGATCGACAGGTATAAAGACGCGGCCGACCGGGGCGCATTCCAGATCAAGGTGGACAGCAATGGCTATCCGCCTGACCTGGAAACGCTAGTGAAGGGAGTGGATATTCAAGGCAAGAAGGTCCGGTTTCTGCGCCGCATCCCGGTTGACCCCATGACGGGAACAGCCGAGTGGGGCTACCGGTCGATGCAGGATGATCCCTCGTCGGATTCCTTCGGCGGGCAGAGCGTCTTCGACGTGTATACCAAATCACAGCGGACCGGTCTTGACGGCACCAAATACTCTACGTGGTAAAGTCCTTACGGCTCCAAGCGCAACTCTACTTTTTGAGTCCGAGACTGCGCAGAACCATGTCATCGTCGCGAACAGCGCCATTTTCCTTGTAGACCACGCCAAATCCACCTTGATAATCCCACATAGTCCAGCCGATGTGGTTCTTCTCAAAGGCTGTGCGGGCGGCTGTCAGCCAGCGCTCCCGATCTTCCGGCGCTGAGAAGTTGCGGTAGGCCCCGAACTCGTCGCAAATCAGAGGCACGTTGCGGTCATGCGCCCACTGGGCGGCGAATCCGATGTCGCTGGCTATGCGGTCCGCATCCCAGTGATCTTCCTTGTATTGCAGGAGCCTCCAGTGAGCCTCCTGCGACTCGGTGTGCTCGATGGCTTCCGCAACATTCTTCTCCGATGCGGGGAAAGCCAGGTTATGCACGTCGAGCCAGTAATCCAATCCCCACGTCGCTCCTTGATGGGTGAAGATGTGCGGTTCGTAATAGTGGAAATCGTAGATGAGGTTGGTATCGGCAAAGGCAGGCAACTGAACCAGATCCCAGATGTCGGAGTAACCAGCACCCTGGACAACGATGGTGGAGTTAGGCGCGCGATGCCGGATTACCTCGATGGACTGCTGAAGCAGACCGTGCCAGGCGTAGAGATCGTTGACGCTGACCTCGTTCATGACCTCGAGAACGATTCGATCCTGATCCATTGCGCCATAGTGGTCGGCGAGTTTCGCCCAGAGACGGAGATACTTCTCGGCAGCTTGGCCGTTGGCGATCATCTGATGCGTGTATTGCGGGTTGGGATGGAAGTCGAGAATCACGTAAAGCCCGACGGAGAGAGCCTGCTGGATCACTTGATCAAGAAACAGGATTCGCTCGCAGGAGTCCCAGCTTGCCTCGCACTGAAAGATCTCTGGAGCAACAGGAATGCGGATGTGATCGAAACCGAGTTGGCGGATGTGCTCAATGTCGGCCGGCGTAGTGTAGGCCCGGAGTTGTGGAAGGGAGTAGTTTCCGCTTTCGGAGAACCATCCACTGACGGCAACGCCGTGCTGCAAATGCTGCCACCGCTTCCAGGCGACGGACGTGTTTTGAGCGGATGACGAGCAGACTATCGAACCAATGAGAACCAAGCCACACAAGAACCGAGTGATCATGGAGGGAACCTGTCCTTGAGGAGAATTTAACCACATATTTGGATCTAATTTGATGCCTCAGTATACATCTGAGTTAGTCCTGATTGTTTGGATAGTTTTTGTTGTTTGAGAGCGCGTTTTTGTGAGGTGGTCCCGGTTGTTCGGACAGTGTTTGTTCCTTTTTTGAGTGGAAGTTCTTGTTCTCGGTTTAGGCCATACCCGACATTGCTGTCCCCGGTCGCAATCTCTCCGTCCGAAATACGGCGAGTCTTGACAAAACCAGCGAGACAGACGACAAGCGGTTTTATCGTGGCCTAACCACCTGGTAGGCTAACTGGCCATCAACAGATCCAATCCTGGCAAGCCGAATCAGTCTTCTTGGTGATCCAGTTGCGGTGTGCGCTCAGTGTGCCACAGTACGCAAAGCATGGACCTTGCCGTTTGCTGGAAAATACGATTCTTTGCCCCAAACATAGCCGCTTTCTCCATCGGATCGCGGCCGTCAAATTCTACGGGCCAGATGGGAAGCGAAGAATGGGTCGTGTCCCCGCCTTTTCAGCGTTCTTACACCGGAAGACTTGCGCGAAGGCGACATTTGGGGAGTAATCGGCCTCGGTGCATTTGCGATTGCACACCTTTCCGCACAGCCACGTGCAAGCCTTCAGTCGAATATCTCCGGACGTTCCTGTTCGGTTTCGGACGGTCATTTT
>Ga0181516_10002352_pt1 | contig 13513 bp, 8 predicted proteins | sample PEATcosm2014_Bin_25_FD_121104 | JGI IMG/M metagenome (GOLD analysis project Ga0181516, IMG submission 121104) | Peatland microbial communities from MTU Mesocosm Facility, Houghton, MI, USA - PEATcosm2014_Bin01_10_metaG | ecosystem: Environmental > Terrestrial > Soil > Wetlands > Peat | place... | reverse complement strand
TAGACCCGGGTGATGGCCATGACGCCCATGTTCTCGCCGTAGGTGGTGGTGGGGCAGGAGCCGGCGAGGCCGGAGAGCATGGTGGAGAGTCCGTCGCCCAGCAGCGAGTTGTGCAGGCCGGGCACCTTCAGCAGGTCGCGGCCGACGATGTTGCTGGTCACGAACAGGTGGCCGATGTGCTCGGAGATCACCACCAGGGCGGCCGGCATGATGATCAGGATGGAGGGCCAGTCGAAGATCGGCAGGATCAGCCTGGGCACCGCGAAGAAGGCGACGTTCTGCACCGAGCTGAAGTCCAGGGTCCCGGGAATCCAGACGTTGATGACCGCGGCCAGCCCGTAGCCGGCCAGCACGCCGATCAGGATCGGGATGGCGGCCATGAACCCGCGGAACACCAGCGAGCCCAGCACCACCACCAGGAGGGTGAACATGGAGATCACCGTCGCCGTGGCGACGCTCATGTGCGGTCCGCCGGAGAAGGCCATGCCGGTGGCGACCGGCGCCAGCTCCAGGCCGATCAGGGCGACGATGGCGCCCATGGCGGCGGGGGGCAGGACGATGTTCAGCCAGGTGCGGCCGGCGACCCGGATGATGAGGGAGACCACGGTGAAGATCACCCCGGCCATGACGAACCCGCCCAGGGCGTGCTGGAAGCCCACCCCGGGGGAACTGGCCAGGGTGATGCAGGTGATGGTGGGGGCGATGAAGGCGAAGCTGGAGCCCAGGAAGGCCGGCGCCTTGCCCCGGCAGACGAAGATGTAGATGAGGGTGCCGATGCCGTTCATCATCAGCACCAGGGCCGGATCCACGACCTGGGCCTTGGCGGCGGTGTTGAACAGGATCGGCACCAGCACGGACGCCCCGAACATCGCGAACAGATGCTGCAGGCTCAGCGGTATCGCTTTCAGGAGCGGTACGCGTTGCTCCACCTGGATGATCTCTCGGGTTGCCATGGGGGGCCCTCCACCGGTATGGGCTTCCAGTCCAAGGACCCTGCGATGGGATCCCGTCGCTTTCAGCGTGATTGCCACTGGCCAACGTCACTGCGACCGAAGGCGCTTATGAGGTATTCCCTATTGTAGCCGGAGGGGCGCCTCCCGGCCCGGCCGCGGATCAGCAGAATGTTCGATCCTCCCGACGGGAATGGGGCCGTGCCGGTGCCAGGAAAAGTCCGGCACCCCGGATCATCTCCGCGGCGTCTTCAGCGTGCTGGATGGCGCCGGGGGAACTTGAGGTACGGGATCACCACGTCGTTCTGGGCGGCGGCGGAGCCGTCGTAGGTCACCGACGCCACCGGCACGCCGGTGACCCGCTCGATCCGGGCCGCCAGCGCCTCGGTGACCAGGCCCGGGCAGCAGAAGGCCGGGCTGGCGTGGACGAACAGGGCCAGGTCGGGGTGCGCCTCCAGCACGCGGAAGGCGTTCAGCAGGTTGTCGAAGGTCTCGCCGGTCTGGTGGGTGCTGACGTTGAACTGGGCCAGGATCGCTTCGGGCGGGCGCTGCGGCCTGTCCCCGGGCGGCCCCAGCACCCGCGCGAACGCCTCCTCGTGCTTGCGCTCCATGAACTGGAGCGTGGTGAGCATGGAGCCCGACTTGAGCACGCTGAGGTAGCGGCCCTCGCGGATCCAGCGGCGGAAGTAGAGGCCGGCGATGGTCTTGATGTACTCGTTGTAGGGGGTGGTGATCACCTCGCCGCCGTTGGCCTCGATGGTGCGGATCAGCTCCTGGTTCAGCACCTCGTTGTCCCGGGCGTAGAGATCGCCGAAGATGGCGACCTCGGGCCGGCGGACGCCCCGGGTGGCGATGGCGGCGAACCGGTCCACCACCTGCCGGGTGGCGTCGAGCTTGGGCAGGTCCTCGCGGAAGGCCGCCTGGTACAGGGCGAGCCCTTCCTCCAGGGCCTGGTCGGCGCTCCCGGGCACGGTTTCGTACGGCCGGATCCGGCAGGCCAGCCGCCGCAGCATGCCGCCGAACATGAAGCAGAAGTAGGTGTTCAGGGCCGCCCGCAGGGAGATGTCGAGCATGGTGATGTCGCCCAGGTAGACCCGGGTCCGCTCGAAGCCGTCCCCGTAGCTGGCCACCACGCTCTGCAGCGCGTGGGGGTACATGCCGATGTGGCAGGCGATGGTGGAGCCGGCGGTCCACAGCACGGTCTGCTCCGGGTCCAGCCGCCACCGGCGCACATGGTCCACGAAGGTCTGGGCGATGATGTTGATGGGGATGCACTGGCCGGTGTTGCGGGCCAGGGACCGGGCGATGGTGTCGCCGTCCTCCCGCATCAGCCGGGCGTCGATCCCTTCCCGCTCCAGGTTGGCCACCAGCAGGGAGCAGCTCAGGCGGTCCCAGCAGGGGAACAGCAGGGTCTTGCCGGCGAGACTGCCGGCCAGGGGCGACACCACCGGCCCCGCCGCCGGGACCCCCCCGTGGTCCGGATCCCGCTGGGCGCCGTGGTGGTTGCGGAAGGCGCGCACCGCCGCCTCGATGCGGGTTTCGTAGCCCACCGCGGACTCGTGGTCGTCCAGCTGGAGCACCAGGTAGGGCTTGTTGTGCCCTTCGCAGACGCGCTTGAAATAGGCCAGGATGCAGGCATCCGGGGCGCAGCGGAAGGAGGTGACCAGCACCGGGTAGAGCCCCGGGGTCCCGGCCACCGTCTGGGCCGCCTCCAGCACCTTGGCGGCGTAGTGCCAGTGCAGGGCCCGGAGCAGGCCGGCGATGGGCTCCAGGTCCTGCTCCCGGCAGGTGAGCATGTCCTGGTAGAAGGTCTTCACCCCCAGCGCCGCGAACAGGTCCGGGATGCCCTGGTTCATGGCCGGGGACAGCACCGTGTAGGGCCGGCCGATGAGCACCACCCCCACGTCGTCCAGGCCGGCCACCTCGGCCGCGAACAGCTTCCTGAGGTCGTCCCGCCAGGCCGCCTGGACCTGGAGCGCCCGGTCGTAGGCGGCCGACACCTCCGAGAAGCCCAGGTCCTCGCCCAGGAACGGCTTGAGCTCCGCCAGCAGGCTGAGCTTGGTCTGCAGGGCGGTGCGGCCGTGGGTGATCACGGGCATGGCGCACTTGCGCCGCAGCGCGCCGCCGTCCAGGTCGGCCACGAGGGTGACGGCATACTGGGAGTAGTAGCAGTACTGCCGGGGCTGGTCCGGGGCCGGGTCGGCCGAGGCCAGCTCCAGCGGCAGGAACAGGCAGTCGGCGTGCTGCCCCAGGTAGCCGGCCTGGGCGTGGAGCATCGCCATGGGCGCGCAGAACTCGGCCTGCTCCAGCTTCCGGCCGGCGGCGGCCAGGTCCCGGCCGCCGGGAGCGGTGACGGTGCGCACCCCCAGCTCCGCGAAGAAGCGCTGCCAGGTGTCCGCCTGCTCGAAGAAATGCAGGCCGGTGAGGATGCCGACCGTGAGGTGGCCCCGGGCGGTGGCCAGGTCCGCGGGCCGGTAGATCCTCCGCCGGGCCTTCAGCAGGTCGAACCCCGAGGTGTTCCGGGAGACATAGTGGTCCACCCCGTAGTCCCGGCCGCAGAGGAAGCCGTAGGCCGCCCGGGTCCCGGCCACCTCGGCCACGGTGATGGTGCAGCGGTTGGCGCAGAGCCCGCAGTGCTCCTGGGCCAGCGGGATCCGGCCGCGGCACAGCCCCAGCCCCTTGAACGCCGAGGCCCGGGGCGGGTCCTCGGCCAGCAGCAGGGCCGCCCCCAGGGCCCCGGTGAGGTGGCAGAAGCGGGAGACCCGGATCGGCCGGCCCAGCTTCTGGGCGAAGGCCGCCACCAGCGCCCGGTTCCTGGCGGTGGCGCCCTGGAAGCAGATGTGCTGGCCGATCTGCCCCTCCTGGGCCACCTTGCGCAGGTAGTTCTCCCGCACCGAGTGCAGCACCGCCGCCAGGGTCTCGGGCACGGTGTAGCCGGTGCTGATGAGGTGGCTGATGTCCCGGTGCATGAACACCGTGCAGCGGTCGCTGGCCATGGGCGAGGGCACTGCCCCGACCCGGGCCGGGATCTCCGCCAGGGGCGTCTCCAGCCGGAGCGCCTGCTCCTCGATGAAGGTGCCGGTGCCGGCGGCGCAGACGGTGTTCATCACCGCCGAGGTCACCATGCCGTGCTTGAGGGTGGTGAACTTGGCGTCCTGGCCGCCGATCTCGATGATGGTGTCCACCTCCGGGTCCAGCGCGTACGCGGCCCGGGCGTGGGCGGTGATCTCGTCCACCACCAGGTCGGCGCCGATGATGGCGGCGATGAACTTGCGCCCGGCCCCGGTGGTGGCGGCGCCGGTGAAGGCCAGCTCCAGCCGCTGCCGGCCGGCCCAGTCCTGGACGGCCTCGAAGATGGCCTGGGCGGCGATGAGCGGGCGGCCGGTGGTGCGGGTGTAGAACCCGGCCACCACCTCCCGGGCCGGATCCAGGAGCACCGCCTTGGTGCTGGTGGAGCCGATGTCCAGCCCCAGGAACAGCGACAGCGCGGACCCCGGGGGCACCTCCCGGTAGATGTCCACCTCCACCGCCGCCGCCTCGGCCACTGCCCGGGGCTGGAACAGGGCGTGCTCCAGGCCGGGGAACTCGGGGTAGTCCGGCAGTTCCGCGTCCAGCGGCGGGAAGGCGTAGCTGCGCTCCCGGGTCGGCTCCCGCAGCAGGTCCCCGGCCCCGGACAGCTCCAGGGGCTCCGGGGGCGCCGCCCCGTCAAGCTCGTCCCGCAGCAGCAGCGCCGCGCCCAGGGCGCCGTAGACCGGGGCCCAGGGGTCCGCCACCAGGTCGGTGCCGATGAGCTCCTTGAGATGGCGCACCACCGCGGCGTTGCGGGCGACCCCGCCGGCCAGGACGATGGGCGCCCGCACCAGGGCCCCGGAGAACAGCGCGTCCACCACGGTGGTGGCCAGGCCCCGGCAGAGCCCGTCGCAGATGGCCTCCCGGGCGTAGCCCTGCTGCTGGGCGTGGGTCACGTCGGTCTTGGCGAACACGGCGCAGCGGGAGGCGATGCGGGGCGGCGGCGCCGTGGAGCGCTCGGCGGCCTCGCTGAGCGCGGCGCTGCCGTGGAGGCCCAGGTTCTCGGCCTGCTCGTCCAGGAAGCTGCCGGTGCCGGCGGCGCAGGAACTGTTGCCGCGGGCATCGCTGTATTCGCCGTTCTCGTCGAAGGTGACGAGGCCGAACCGTTCGCCGCCGATGTTGAGGATGGCTCCCAGGCCCGGGTGCAGCTCCCGGGCGGCGGCGATGACCGCCAGCCGGTTGTCGAACCGGGCGGTGGCGCGGACCTGGACCGGGGTCGAAGCGGTGGCGGCGACCCAGCCGATCCGGGCCAGGTCGACCTCCGCCAGCAGGCCCAGCACGCTGTCGCCGATGCGGCCGTGGTGGAACCCATAGCCCTGCTGCCGGATCCGGCGCGAGGCATCCAGCACCACCACCGCGGTGGCCACGGACCCGACATCGATGGCGAGGACATCCTTCCCGTTCGGCATGGATCACCCCGGCTCCGGTGGTGAACTTGCGGGCCCATTGTCCTGCATGAACCCGGGGCGTCAACCCTTCTTTGCTTCCGGCGGCCTCCGTCCGTACCGGCCCCGGGGGGCGAGCCCTGCGGCCCGCCCCCCGGAGTGTTGCAGGATGCAATCCTATCCGACCTTCTGATCCTCGAAGCTCAGGCCGGCTGCGCCGACCGGGAGGACCGGCAACTGCACCGTCTGGGCGAAGGCCGCGAATTCGGCTTCGGCGCTCCGGGCCAGCGGGAGTTCAAAGGTGGCCGTCCCCGCCCGCAGGGTCATCATGCGGTGGCGGCTCTCCCCGGGGATCGCGCGGTAGCCGATGGAACTGTCCGGGGAGATGGGCAGGTAGCGGACCATCAGGCTGTAGTCGGAGCCGTTCCGGGAGCGGTACGGCTGCTTGCCGGAGAGGACGTAGAGCATGGAAGCCGAACCCACCAGCAGATAGGAAGGGATGAGCCGCGACCGGTTGAGCAGCGCCGGGACGGCTTCGGTGGGGTGGTAGAAGCGGCTGCGCGCCACGTCCCCGGGCAGGACTTCGTTGGCGTAGGCGTGGTACTTGTGGTCCCGGGCGCGCAGATCCTCCAGGGGATCCGGGCGGACCGAGCCGAGCTGCGCGGATTCTTCGGCCGAAGTGCCCCGGGCCCTCAGGTAGGCGGCCACCACGGGGGCGAACAGATCCTCCACCACCGAGTTGAAGGGGACGCTCACCGGCTTGCCGTCCCTGGGGTAGAAGGTGATGCGGGACTGCAGCAGCGAGGTCTCGGTGGCCAGGGCGTCCAGGGCGCCGACCTCGCAGCGGAACACCGTGAGCGCGTCGCCGACGCGCTTCAGGACCATGAGGGTCTCGCCTTCGAGCATCAGGAAGCTCTCGGGCTCGGCGCGGTCCTGGTAGCGCAGGGCCGGGGTGCGGACGCAGTAGGGGAAGGCCTCGAAGGAGGCGTCCACCAGGCCCGCGCAGTCGGTGGGGAGGTCGTCCGGCCTGGTGATCTCCCGCGACCAGGTTTCCACGGAACCATCGACCGAATGGAACCGTTCCGGGTTGTTGGAAAAGCGGCGGTGAACGGCAGACCAGCGGGATTCCAAGGGTGTGATCTTCAACTTATCCTCCAGAAGGAGTGGATCCGCCAGCAGTTCGCGGGCGGAACGGATTGAGGGAAAGGGGCGGGGCCCGGCGGAACGCCGGGGTGCGGTTCTGGTGGCCAGTCACAAGGTCCTCCCTTTGGGGGCAGAACCTGCCTGCCGAACCACCCGCCCGACCGGAAGCCCGATCAGGCTTCCGTGAAGGGATGGGTCGAAGCTGGGGACATCCGGGATCAGGGGGTCCGGAACCGGGGAGGACTGGGCGCCCTGCTCCTGGACTTTCGTGGAATCGATTACATTCATATCGGCTCCTTGAGAACTGATCCTGTTCTCATTATACCTCAAAGCGGCCATCCGTGCAAGCAATTCCTGTAAATTCGACGTTACGTATGGTAAAAACCGTGATTAGGAGCCTAATGGAACAGGTCGCTACCGAATCCCTACGCCACGACGCCACGCTTCCTGAGCGGCGCGCGAACGCGCCGCTCAGGAAGCGGCCAGGGCGACGGTCCGGGACCCGGAAGCTATCCGGGGTGGGAAATGTAGTGGTCGATGAGCCACCCGGAGAGGAGCAGACCCAGGAAGCAGCCGCGCTTGAGGTTGGTCACCAGCTTCGGGTTGGTGGACAGGCGGGCGAACTTCTCCGGCGGGATCAGCATGATGCCGATGGCGGCCACGTCCAGCGACAGGGAGAGCACCACGCTGCCTTTCATCGAACCTCCGGTTGAGCTAGCATATCCGGCTTCCGCCGCGGACCCTCGGCAGGCCGGACCCCGGCATCCCGACAAAAAAAGAAAAAAACATTCTTGATAATGTTTATAAGAAACCATATCTTGAAATCAAGAGGTAACCCCATGCCGAGACCCAATCGAGTCAACCACGCCTACGAACTGATCGGCTACACGCCCGTCGTCCGGCTCAACCGGATCGTGCCCGCCGGCGCCGCGACCATCTACGTGAAGCTGGAAAGCGCCAACCCCGGCGGCAGCGTCAAGGACCGCATCGCCCTGAGCATCATCGAGGACGCCGAAGCCAAGGGCCTGCTGAAGCCGGGCCAGGTGATCCTCGAGGCCACCAGCGGCAACACCGGCATCGGCCTGGCCTTCGTGGCCGCGGCCAAGGGCTACGGCATCGCCCTGGTCATGCCCGACACCATGACCCTGGAGCGCCGGTCCCTGCTCAAGGCCTATGGCGCCGAGCTGATCCTCACCCCCGGCGCCGGCGGCATGAAGGCCGCCGTGGAGAAGGCCGACGAACTGGCCAAGACCGACTCCAAGTACTTCCTCGCCCGGCAGTTCGACAATCCGGCCAATCCGGCGATCCATCGCCGCACCACCGCCCTGGAGATCCTGGAGCAGGTGCCGGAGCTGGACGCCTTCGTGGGCGGCATCGGCACCGGCGGCACCGTCACCGGCGTGGGCGAGATCCTGGCGGAGAAGAAGCCCGGCACCATCGTCGTGGCCGTGGAGCCGGAGACGTCGCCGCTGCTCACCAAGGGCACCGCCGGTCCCAACAAGATCCAGGGCATCGGCGCCAACTTCATTCCTTCCATCCTCAACCGCGAGGCCTACACCCGGGTGGAGGACGTCTCCTACGAGGACGCCATCGCCGTGGCCCGGCTGCTGACCCGCAAGGAGGGCCTGTTCTCCGGCATCTCCACCGGCGCCATCGTCCACGCGGCCATCAAGCTGGCGGTGGAACTGGGCGCCGGCAAGACGGTGGTGGCGGTGCTCTGCGACACCGGCGAGCGCTACCTCAGCCACCCGCTCTATTCGGAGATCGATGGCCCTTCGCTCTAGCAGCCAGCACCCGGCCCCTCCTGCCTCGAGTCCCCTTGGCCCCGCCTTTGGCGCGGCCAAGGGGTTTTCGTTTCAGGACCGAAAGAAACTGGCACGGAATGCCCGGGGATCCCATCATGGCGTTCTAGGATGGTGCCATGGGTTTTGATTAATTGTTAATTTTAAAAGATTGGGCTTATCACCATCCAAAAGGGTAAAGGCGAAAACAAATCAGTTTAAAACGGGCATGGCGGAAAGAACACATTAATATTACTACAAAGGTCGGGTTATCCGAAACCGGAACAGGAGAGGCAAGCCAGCCGCGCCATGAACATTCGAGGGAGGGAGACCATGACAGTGTTTGATCGGTACCTGGACCGCTATGCGACCGCCCGGGAAGAGGAGATGTCGGTCCAGGACTACCTGGAACTCTGCAAGAAGGATTCATCGGCCTACGCCAGCGTGGCGGAACGCATGCTGAAGGCGATCGGCGAGCCGGAGGTGGTGGACACCCACCTGGTGGACCGCAACTCGCGCATCTTCGCCAACAAGATGATCCGGATCTATCCGGCGTTCCGGGGCTTCTACGGCATGGAGGAGGTGATCGAGGCGATCGTCGCCTATTTCCGCCACGCCGCCCAGGGTCTGGAGGAGAAGAAGCAGATCCTCTACCTGCTGGGGCCGGTGGGGGGCGGCAAGTCCTCCCTGGCGGAGGGCCTGAAGTCGCTGCTGGAGAAGGTGCCCTTCTACGCCATCAAGGGCTCCCCGGTGAACGAGTCGCCCCTGGGGCTGTTCAACCCGGTGGAGGACGCCGGGATCCTCGAGGACGACTACGGCATCCCGCGCCGCTACCTGGGCAGCATCATGAGCCCCTGGGCGGTGAAGCGGCTGCACGAGTTCGGCGGGGACATCACCAAGTTCCGGGTGGTCAAGCTGTGGCCTTCGGTGCTGAGCCAGATCGCCCTGGCCAAGACCGAGCCGGGCGACGAGAACAACCAGGACATCTCCTCGCTGGTGGGCAAGATCGATATCCGGAAGCTGGAAACCTACTCCCAGAACGATCCGGACGCCTACTCCTACTCCGGGGGCCTGTGCCTGGCCAACCGGGGCATGCTGGAATTCGTGGAGATGTTCAAGGCGCCGATCAAGGTGCTGCACCCCCTGCTCACCGCCACCCAGGAGGGCAACTACAAGGGGACCGAGGGCTTCGGGGCCATCCCCTTCGACGGGCTGATCCTGGCCCACTCCAACGAGGCGGAGTGGACCACCTTCAAGAACAACCGCAACAACGAGGCCTTCCTCGACCGCATCTACATCGTCAAGGTGCCGTACTCGCTCCGGGTCTCGGACGAGATCAACATCTACCAGAAGCTCCTGGACAACTCCTCCCTGACCCAGTCCCCCTGCGCCCCGGACACCCTGCGCATGCTGGCCCAGTTCTCGGTGCTGTCCCGGCTCAAGGAGCCGGAGAACTCCAGCATCTACTCCAAGATGCGCATCTACGACGGCGAGAACCTCAAGGACATCGACCCCAAGGCCAAGAGCTACCAGGAGTACCGCGACTTCGCCGGGGTCGACGAGGGCATGACCGGGCTCTCCACCCGGTTCGCCTTCAAGATCCTGTCCAAGGTGTTCAACTATGACCACCGGGAGGTGGCGGCCAACCCGGTGCACCTGATGTACATCCTGGAGCAGCAGATCGAGCAGGAGCAGTTCCCGCCCGCCACCGAGGAACAGTACCGGCGCTACCTGAAGGAATACCTGTCGCCGCGCTACGCCGAGTTCATCGGCAAGGAGATCCAGACCGCCTACCTGGAGAGCTACTCCGAGTACGGCCAGAACATCTTCGACCGCTACGTCACCTACGCCGACTTCTGGATCCAGGACCAGGAGTTCCGCGACCCCAACACCGGGGAGATGCTGGACCGGGCGGCCCTCAACGAGGAGCTGGAGAAGATCGAGAAGCCCGCGGGCATCTCCAACCCCAAGGATTTCCGCAACGAGGTGGTCAACTTCGTGCTGCGGGCCCGGGCCAAGCACGACGGCAAGAACCCTCTGTGGACCTCCTACGAGAAGCTGCGGGCGGTGATCGAGAAGAAGATGTTCTCCAACACCGAGGAGCTGCTGCCGGTGATCTCCTTCAACACCAAGGCCTCCACCGACGACCAGAAGAAGCACCAGGACTTCCTGGACCGGATGATCAGCAAGGGCTACACGGAGAAACAGGTGAGGCTGCTGTGCGACTGGTACCTGCGGGTGCGGAAGTCGTCCTGAACGATGGCGCGGGGGAGGGGGCAGTCCATGATCCGTATTGTCGACCGGCGGTTCGACAGCAAGAACAAGAGTTCCGTCAACCGCAGCCGGTTCATCCAGCGCTTCAAGGGCCAGATCAAGAAGGCCGTGGCCGACAGCATCGACCGCAGCGGGATCCGGGATCTGGCCGAGGGCAAGCGCATCGGCATCCCCGGGCGGGACATCGCCGAGCCCCAGTTCAGCACCGGGGCGGGGGGGGTGCGGGAGCAGGTGCTTCCGGGCAATGACCGCTTCACCACCGGGGAGACCTTCGACCGGCCCTCGGGCCAGGGCGGCGGGCGCGGCTCCAAGGCCAGCCCGGACGGCGAGGGGATGGACGACTTCGTGTTCACCCTGACCCGGGACGAGTTCCTGGACATCTTCTTCGAGGAACTGGCCCTGCCCAACCTGCTAAAGCGGCACCTGGCCAGCATCACCGAGTTCAAGCGGGTGCGGGCCGGCTACTCCCAGACCGGGGTCCCCACCAACATCAACCTGGTCCGCACCATGCGCGGCGCGGCCGGCCGCCGGGTCGCCGTCGGCGGGCCGCAGCGGGCGCGGCTGCTGGAACTGGAGGCGGAACTGGCCCGGCTGCTCCTGGGCCGCGGGGAGTCCGACCCGGAGGTGAAGCGGGTGCGCCTGGAACTGCTGCGGCTCCGGGCCCGGATGGCGGCGGTGCCCTTCATCGATTCCTTCGACCTGCGCTACAACAACCACGTGCGCGTCGCCCAGCCCACCACCCAGGCGGTGATGTTCTGCCTGATGGACATCTCGGGCTCCATGGACGAGCAGAAGAAGAACATCGCCAAGCGCTTCTTCACCCTGCTCTACCTGTTCCTGATCCGCACCTACGAGCACATCGACGTGGTGTTCATCCGGCACCACACCGTGGCGGAGGAGGTGGACGAGGAGAACTTCTTCCACTCCCGGGAGACCGGCGGCACCGTGGTGTCCAGCGCCCTCAAGCTGATGCGCAAGGTGATCGAGCAGCGCTACGCCAGCGGCCTGTGGAACATCTACGGGGCCCAGGCCTCCGACGGCGACAACTGGCTGGAGGACTCCGCCCTGTGCTACGACCTGCTGCACGAGAAGATCCTCGGCCTGGTCCAGTTCTACGCCTACATCGAGATCGCCGAGGACACCCCGCAGAACCTGTGGGAGGAGTACGAGAAGGTGCAGTCCGCCCACGAGGGGGTCTTCGCCATGCGCCGGATCAAGTCCGTGACCGACATCTATCCGGTGTTCCACGACCTTTTCAAGAAGCGCGTCTAGGGAGGCGTCCATGCCCCGAAAGAAGATCCTGCCCCTCCCTGGCGGCTCGGAATGGAGTTTCGAGGCGATCGAGGCCTACGACGAGGCCATCGGCCGCATCGCCCGGAACTGCGGCCTGGAGTGCTACCCGCACCAGCTGGAGATCATCAGCACGGAGCAGATGATGGACGCCTACGCCTCCATCGGCATGCCGGTGTACTACCACCACTGGTCCTTCGGCAAGCAGTTCCTGGCCACGGAGAGCCGCTACAAGCGCGGCTCCATGGGCCTGGCCTACGAGATCGTGATCAACTCCGACCCGTGCATCGCCTACCTGATGGAGGAGAACACGCTGCCCATGCAGGCGCTGGTCATCGCCCATGCCGCGTACGGCCACAACTCCTTCTTCAAGGGCAACCACCTGTTCAAGCAGTGGACCTCGGCCAACGCCATCATCGACTACCTGGTGTTCGCCCGGAACTTCATCGCCGACTGCGAGGAGCGCCACGGCCAGGAGGCGGTGGAGCGCCTGCTGGACTCCTGCCACGCCCTCATGAACCTGGGCGTGGACCGCTACAAGCGGGCGCCGCGGCTGAGCCTGCAGAAGGAGCAGGCCCGCCAGCGGGAGCGGGAGGAGTACCTCCAGGCCCAGGTCAACGAGATCTGGCGGACCCTGCCGCCCCAGCCGGGCAAGGACGGCGCGGCCGAGGAGAAGCGGTTCCCCAAGGAGCCCGAGGAGAACATCCTGTACTTCATCGAGAAGAACGCTCCGCTGCTGGAGCCCTGGCAGCGGGAAGTGATCCGCATCGTCCGCAAGATCGCCCAGTACTTCCACCCCCAGCGCCAGACCCAGGTCATGAACGAGGGCTGGGCCAGCTTCTGGCACTACACCCTGCTCAACACCCTCTACGACGAGAACCGGGTCAGCGACGGCTTCATGTTCGAGTTCCTGCAGTCCCACACCAACGTCATCTACCAGCCGCCGTACAACAGCCGGTGGTACTCCAGCATCAACCCCTACGCCCTGGGCTTCAGCATGTGGCGGGACCTGCGGCGGATCTGCGAACAGCCCACGGACGAGGACCGGGAATGGTTCCCGGAGATCGCCGGGTCGGACTGGCGCGCCACCTTCCAGTTCGCCATGCACAACTTCAAGGACGAGAGCTTCATCGCCCAGTACCTGTCGCCCCGGCTGATGCGGGAGTTCCGGTTCTTCACGGTGGTGGACGACGACGCCAGCCCGAAGCTGCGGGTGGGGCCGATCCACGACGACCAGGGCTACCAGACCCTGCGCCAGCGGCTCTCCGACCAGTACAACCTGGGCAGCCGCGAGCCCAACATCCAGGTCTGGAACATGGACCTGCGCGGCGACCGGGCCCTCACCCTGCGCTATTTCAGCTACCAGCGCCGGCCGCTGCAGGGGGACTTCACCGACGTCCTGGGCCATGTCGCCCACCTATGGGGCTTCCCGGTGCGGCTGGAGGAGCAGACCGCCAGCGGCGAGATCAACCGCCTGGGCGAGAAGGGCTAGCCGGAACCGCTCTCCTGAACCTGCTCAAACTTGTGCAGGCCGTAGGTCGGGGGCAATCACGCCACGGAGAAGACCGGTGCAACCCGTTTCCACCGCTGAGCCCGTAGAGGCGGGCCACCCGTTTTCATT
>Ga0181516_10002351_pt1 | contig 13519 bp, 14 predicted proteins | sample PEATcosm2014_Bin_25_FD_121104 | JGI IMG/M metagenome (GOLD analysis project Ga0181516, IMG submission 121104) | Peatland microbial communities from MTU Mesocosm Facility, Houghton, MI, USA - PEATcosm2014_Bin01_10_metaG | ecosystem: Environmental > Terrestrial > Soil > Wetlands > Peat | place... | reverse complement strand
GCCATTGAGGGTGCGATTCTTCGGCGCAGCAAAGAGATAATTCCACTGTTCAAAGCGTGAACAAATTCCTCTTCGTGGCCATGTACAAACGCAACTGCCGCATTGAATGCGATTACGAAATGAGCTCCAGCCGCAAGCGCACGTCTTCCCAGAGTTTGGCCGACATCACACCCGATGCAATAGATCCCCCACCCTGAGAACCTCGATAAGACGTCCTCTGAGAGGAAATCCAACCCATCTTGATCGATCGGCGAATTCATGTTGCCGTTGCAATAGAAGATGGCAATCTTGAGTACAGGAGCCCGCGGCGATCCAATCCCATTCAGGATTCGGATCAGATTGTCTCGAGTGGCCATTTCTCCCGCTAAATCGAACATGACGTGATTCCCGTATCGCGAAGCTTGCAGAATTTCCTCAGCTCCATCGAAAAACATGTGGGAATGCCGTTTCGGACGGACCAATATGGCAAGAACTTGCAAATCTCTCCCCCAACGCCAAAAGGATAAGACAAGGCATGCATAGGGCGAAAGCGACAAATTGGCTATGACGCTTTTGATACTGTATTTGATATGAAGACGCTTGCCGGTATCTCGAGGTCATCGTTGACCCGATGTTCGACGATTTTCTGGGCAATAGTGGTTCATTTCACCATGCTTACTTAGCTTGAGTGGCGATCTTTGACGCTGTCGCCCGCGCCGCCAAAGAAAGCGAAGTCCGACGTGCGAAGCTTCGCCAAGACTGGTGTAGAGAATCCATCGAGTTCAAATTGGTGGACAGCCTCGCTAGCGTGCCACCGGGATTAACCGAAGAGTAGCCCTTGCTGTTCGATACGCCATTGCGCAGTCATGCGTTCGATCACCGGGCCTGCGGGAATCCCTGCAAGTTCCTTGGGCTCCACTTTGTGCAGCCCCCCGCCATACACTCTCCCCCCGGAAACGATCTGAGCTGGCTTGATCCCTTGTAGCGCGCGAAATATATCCTCCTCAAGTTCGGGATGGTCTATCAAAGCTTCGCGCAGTGGGCCCCTCGGATAGAGAAGTAGATACACGTTGTGCGCAGTCGCTTGTGAGCGGTTCCATAGAAATCGGAAAGGTCCCTTGCCATTTACCGAGCGTCCCATGTACGTGCAAAGGAACGGGGCCGGGGGACGCTTTTCCTGTGAATACCATGGTGCCCGCCGGCTTGTAAGGTAAGACGCGTGTATGTTCTTCTCTCTGCCTTTCTGGAGGTATTCGTAGAAATGGGGCCAGGATTCCCTGATTTTGCTTTCCGGCTCTGGGCAGTCGAGTAGGTACAATTGAGGCAACACCTCCGGAGTGCCGCCAGGTGACGCGCTCACGATGTCCGCCTCCAAATAACGGGGACTGGGCAGAATAGGCTTCAAAAATTCGCGCGGAATATCCCAGTGGTCAGCGTCTGCGTGGGTAAGAATGAAGAAATTGTTGGCTCCCGTCGCGAGTCCTCGCTTTATGGCGAAGAAATCGCCAAGCGTAGGCTCGCCAGTTCGTTCGGCAACGGTGCTCTCGGGAAACCGCGTCCATTTGTCAGAACGGACAAGTACATCGAGCGGCACGAGCCTCTCGTTTTGCGGGGCTTCAATCGATCCCCCAAGCGAAAAGCGGACTTGGTGCCCGTTTAGAGGTGGCGACTTTCGAAACACCACAATGGCGGACGACACAAGCGCATCTGTGAATTGCACGTCCGCTGGACGGAAGCGATGAATGTGCACTAGGGTTACCGACTCGGAGAGGTACCGCAGAACCGTGCTCCCGTAGTTCACATCCATGAATTCGGACGGAATGAGCCAGACGGCAAGACCTTGATTCTCAAGCCACTCATGGGAGAGCAGCAAGAAATAGCAATACAGTCCGGCAAGGCCGCTTATATCCAGATGAAGCGACTGTGCAAGGAGGCTCTTGAGGCGAACTTTATCATCGGCAGTCAGGTGGTGATGCCGCACGTAGGGAGGATTTGTAAGGATGAGGTTAAAACGTCGGTCCGGCAGCGGTTGCCTAGTGAAATCTCCCTCAACCACTTGAAGTCCCGATGCGGCCCAAAGGGAACTGGCACTCTTCGCAAAGAGAGGGTCAAGCTCGATTCCCACTGCCGATTCAATGCCATCCTGGGGCGACTCCAGGCGAAGTGCCGAGAAGAATGAGCCAGTCCCGATTGCAGGATCAAGGAAGCGGATGGGCTCGCCGCCCGTAAGCGCCAAGGCATATCGGGCGATGCTCTTCGCCAACTCGGGAGGCGTGGCAAACTGGCCCAACTTGTTCCGCTGGAGAGCCGTTTTTTGCGCATCAAGCCGCTCCTGTTCTCGCAAACGGCATTCTTCGATCTGCTGTACGTCTTTCGATTCCATGACGGTTTCAGATGCCAAGTTGGTCAAGGTCTTCGATCCGGTGTTCCCATATCCAGTCTATGCCCTCGGCGGCTTCGTACCCGAGGTACGCGGCGTCGAAGTAACCGCACAAGAAAAGCACGAATGAGACGTTCACATCGAAGGTCGCCTTGAGTTGGTTAATCTTCGTGGCTTCCTCCTTCCGTCGTTTGTTGACGTTCGTGAAATCACCAGCGGATTTCGCTTCGATGAATAAGGGCAAATGCGGCAGGCTCACCCCTTTAGGTTGGATGACGACATCCACCGGAATCTTCACCGTCGCTTCTTCGGTTCGAGAGGGCCTTACGAGGACATTGAGTCTGAATGAAAACGTCCCGGGCTCCATCTGTGTAATGGGAGTCATTTTCGGGGGCGCGAGCTTCCTGTATCCGCGGGTGGTAAGGTAATCCTCTAAGAGGGCAAGCTGGCGCTTCTCCTGCGCATTGCGCACGATGGGGTCGGCCACCGCGCCGCAAAGCCTGTCGGCAACAATGGTGGAAGAACGGTACCGTTCTTCCGCAGTCGGCCTTTTCCCCTCAGCGAGCCAAGGAAAGATGTCCGTATCTCGCATCTGCACGAAAATCGCGGCAATTCGGCCAAGATGCGCCTGCAGCAATTCGGGTGCGAGGAGAGGCGGAACCTTGCCGATTTCCAGCGAGCCAACGAGATTCTTACTCGAATCGGCGAGACCGATCAGCCGGTCACGCGCAAGGGGCGGACACATTGACATCCTTAGCGTCGGCAAGATCGCTGGATGCGCTTGGATAGTTTCAGGCGTAATAGCAGTTAGGTCTTCCGTAAGGGAGAGGCCATCTTCGACGCTTTCCACGGTCTTCTTCCGTGTCTCCCGGTACGCCTGGGGCGCGAACTTCAAGAACCACTGATTAAACTGGTCCACTGAAGCCCGTGTGTCGGCCTTCCAGAGATGAGGCTTGTCTGCATTGATAGCCATTGACATAACTCTAGCAGTCAATCGAGAAAAGGCAAATGTCTTTCGTTTGCAAACCACTCAATAGAAATAGCTTCAGCGCCATTTTTGCTGCTCGGAAATCACACGCCTCTGTGTTGCAAACATTCCCACACTCGGATGCGGTGAGTAAGGTTTAGCTCGTTGCTCCGGAGACATTCAATGCCTCGAAAAGAAACGGCCGGACTACGCGAAAAGCGATCCGGCCGTATGTCCTGCAAGAGATCGGAAGAGTTCTAACATTCCGCGTGATTCCAAGTCACGAAGATTTCTGGATTCCAACGATACTTTACCTCCCTGCCGCAAGGTATTCGTTCGATGATTCGCATTGGATCGATCTCTACCCCCACCTTTACAAACCAAGCGGCGAGCAACCTGCGCTGCCGCCAGATCGTTTGCTTGATGCCATTCCTACTGAATCTGCATTTGAAGTTCTGGGCCCCTGGAGCGCGTGATCCGTGCCTCTTCACCCAAGGACTTGCGTTAAGAGATGCGGCCCACTGTGAAGCGTTCTGAGCAACCCTGCTACGAACAAGACCGTCTAGCGCTACGCGATCTTTCATCCCTAACGGCGGAGTTTCGATTCGTTCACCGTTGAAGACGTTGATATTGAACACCTCCTCTCCGGGGGTGCAGATGGTCTCGCCAACCCACCAGCGATGGACAATCTCAAGCCCCCAGCGTTGTAGGTTGGATGTGCTGCGATCTCGAAGGAAAGGTCCTTCGCCTCCTTGATCGCTCCCGTTCACGGTACGGTCCACCTTCAATACGTGCTCGAGGTGGCTCTTGAATTTGTCGCTACGATTGACACCCGTGCAAACGAAGAACGGCTTCATGCCGTGCCGTTGCCGGTAATCACAGACATGCAACAGCCTTCTAAATGCGTTTGTGTCCACGCACGAACAGTCGAACCGCACGAGAGCTGATTCTGAAAGGAGTCGATCAAATGTATTAAAGGAATATGGGAGTGTGGGATCGCAGGCAACGACTTCGTTGCCGTGGTTCTGCAATATCAAGGCGTCGCTGTCTCTGCGCCCAGGATCTTTATGGCAGACCAGGATTTTGCGACGGGTTGAAGGCATCCTTGCATCTTCGCAAAGGACTCGCGGCATGGGCTCTTGCGTCCCATCCATAAATGCTGTAGATTCATATGGATTCGCGCACGAATGCGCTCGTGACGTGTCGGTTGGGCACATACTTCACCTATGTTCCCAGCCGCTCACGTCCGTGAGCGTAATCAACCGGGGGAGGGTCTAACTCTCCCGGTTTTTCAATACTCACAGTCTCGTCTGTGACGGCTGGACGCTTTCACGCTCATTTACCAGATGAGCGTGCGGTGAAGGTTGTGCCAGAAACTTCACAACCGTGGCGGGCTCCCGTCCGCCGGCAGGCATATTCCTTTACGGGACACCCGAGCGGTGGCTTCGGCATCATCAGGCTTTCCCGGTGAACATCCTCAGCACCGCAGACGACTTAACAACTTGGCCTATGTTCTCATAACGGCACCCAAAGCTCAAGTATTTCGATTGGAGATGCCCATGGCCCTCGAAAAAGCGGAGCACGACCGGCCTCACGCCATGCTGAACTCGCTGTGAACCTCGCAGGCAGCATCGCGCTTTTTCTTGTCGAAACCACCAAGAAATAGCCGGGACCATCCCTGTCAGTAATTGCGGTGAGAGGCCCCTTTGCCAGTTCGGCTTGTGATCCATCCAAAAAGCAAAAGGGCACCAACCGCCAGGACAATCACTCCGATCTTTTGCCATATGGTCAGCGCCATCCATTCACCTATGACGATCTGAGGCAAGATCAGCAATGCAATGACGGTTGCTATAACGAGGCCGATACGCTTGATTGCATCGACCGGCTTTAGGATGCCAAGCATTAATCCAAAAGCCGTCCCGAGAGTTGCGATGGTGGCTAGAAGTCCGACAATCCCCACGATTCCATTGACGAAGTTTCCAACAATCATTCAGAGCCCCTTTCAACCCGCTCTAAGCAGGCTGCTGCTACCTTGCGATGTAACATCCATGCTCCGCATCGGCGAGCATCCCCGTGCCGTCGAAGTGAATCACAATCTGCTGGCCGGTCTCAGTGAAATATGCGGACCAGAATGCCTGGATGGCAACTTTGCGCTCCTCTGTAAGCGGTGCGAAGTCGCGGCTCTCTAGACGCCCGAGACAGAGAGTTGCGCCCGGCATGGCGAACCCGCGCTCGGTGCGAAGGTGGGCCGCAAGCAAGCGGGCGCGGGCCGAGTTCGCAAGCGCCCCGTCGTGGACGAAGTCGTTTACGCCGTCGTCTTCGAGGAAATCACTCACGACGATAAGACGGCGCTCATTCTCTGAAGGCAGGGAAGCGAATTCCTGCCGGGCCACGTCGAGCGCGCCAAGGATGTCGGTCCTCGACTGGTGCCGGTCAAGAGATGCTTCCCAGGCAGTGAATTGCTGCTGTGCCTGTTCCCTAAATCGGCGCAGATCGGCGTCGTACGTTTCGCGCTCGGTGGGACCCGAGAGGCGCAGTACGCACCCCCCGGAATCATTTTCCGCATCCCCGGTAATGGGAATGAGAATCAATTGATCGCCGCGGTGCATGTGGACAATCTGGCGTTGTACGGCATCAAGCGCCGCCTTTTCTGCTCGGGGCGTGATGCTCAGGCTCGTATCGATGATCTCCACGGTGGCCACGGGCGCGTGATGGGCACAGGCGACAAGGAGGATTACGGGTACAATTCCTCCGATTCGGGACGGGCGCATTCGGAACCTCCTTTCGGAAACAGGTACGGCGTGGTAATGGTGAAGGTTTTGGGTTTGGGAGCGTCGGGGGTCACCGCGAACCGCGTATTCTCTTGTTTGAGAAATCGTTCTTGGCTCGGGTGAAGGCGGCGATGGTTGAAATATGTGAAGCAGGCGAGGCCGGCGACGCCGAGGACGCCGAGTTGTACCGGGAAGAACACGAGCGGGATGAGAAGCGCCACAGGGAGCGCGCAGAGTGTTCCGAGGACGGTTTTGCGGATGACCGAAGCCTTGGTCTCCTGTCGAGCGCCATTGCGCTGTCCCCGCTCGTGGAAATAGGCGTAGACAGCCTTCCATTGGCGGCACTCTTCGGCTTTGCGCTTGTCAAATTCCTCGATGTGTTGGGTCTCCGCCTGCACTTGCCGTGCGAGTTCAACCTCGGCGGTCCGCAGTTTCTCGAATCGATCCCGCACGCGCCGCCATGTCTTCGCGGCCGACAGTTCCTGCCATCCGTAGAGGAGGGCGACCGCGCCGACGATGGGAGTCGCGAGCGTAATAAAAATGAAAAAGATCGACGCGAGGAACGGATGGTCGGTGAGGAAGTTGCCGAGCGGGTTCCCGGCGAGTCCGGCGGCGAACCGAATCTCATGCCCCCGAAGGAGGCCCCACACGATGAGGGCGAAGGTTCCCAGCCCCGCGATGATCATCGCATTGCGCTTCTCGGCGGCGTTTCGCGCGTTTATATAGTGACGCCCGGAAATCTCAAACACGCTTGTCGAAAGCGCGGCGACACCCCCAGCAGCGATGTATTGCAAGAGCGGGTTGGCGATGTTCAAGATGTCCATCGTTGGCGCGAGGAACAATGTGTCGAGGACGAGCGCGCAGCCCGCGAAGACCGCCATGACGACCGCATGGAAATACGGCGGCGGCGTGTCGCCGAGGTCCTTGCGGACGTGTTGCCACAATGCCTCGGCTTCGGGGCGTTCCTTGCGTGCCTGTTGGAGTTTGGATTCGAGGGCGTGGAGTTTGCGAAGTGGCTCCTGCTTTTCTTCGGAGGCTTCCTTATTGAACTTGGCTTCAATCTCTTGGACTACATGACGAGGATCGATGCCATGTGCCCCGTGATAGAAGGCGAGGGCGTCGAGCCTGCGCTCGCTCGGTCCCTTTTGGCTCTGTGAACGGTTGGTCATTGTCATGGCGGGTTCTCCTTTTCATATGAAAAAGGGGGAGTTATCCGGGACGGATAACTCCCCTGGTTGATTACTGCGCTTCGAGCACCTTGCGGGCCTGCTGCAGTTTCGCAAGCTCGCGCTCTTCGTGGGCCAGTTCCTCGCGCATACCGGCAACGCGTTGCTCCTGCTTGTCGAGTTGTTCTAAAACGACCTCAACAGGAGATTTTTTGACCCAGGCTTTACGGCCCGAGGTCTCCGGTACGGATGGTGCTGCTTTTTGCGGTGTCATGAATCCTCCTTGGGTTTATGGGTTTGGGTTGTGAAAGAGCGTCGCGCTCAGGCTATGGAAGCAAGAGCAGGAAATTGCGCATGGTTGCGATCTCGCGTTCGAGGCCATCGAGACCGCCGAGTGCGGCGCGAAGACTTCCGGCGTCGAGATCGTCGGAGACGGTCGCGAGCCGGGCGAGCACGTTGCCGTTGATTGCGCTCACGCGGGCGAGCACGAGTTGGCGGAGCGCTTCGTCAAGCTCATGCGGTTGGAGGTTGCTGTTCGATTCCGTCATGGTTCAGTGCCTCTGTGGTTGAGGTGATGGATTTGGGTGTTGGGAGAAGGAGCGGTGCTTGGCTCTCCGCCTGAAGTATTCGTTCCTGACCCTCCAGCCAGACTTCAAGTTTGCGGATCGCTTCGCGCTTCTCCGGCAACTCGATCTGTGTGTAGCGGTCATTCACATCGCGCGAGCGCTGCGAAGTGTGACCAAGGATTTCCCGACGCACTTCCTGGAGCACTCCGGCGAGCATCATGCGAGTGTTTGCGGTGTGTCGCAGATCGTGGAAGCGGAAGTGCCGGAGACCCGAGCGCCGCAAGCTCGACGCCCAGGTCGTTTTCACGATCTTGATGGAATCCCCTTGGTAAGTGAACACAGCGCCGCGTTCGCGCCGCGACGCCAGAAGTATTTTGGAGAGGCGGTCCGTGAGCGGAATCTCGCGAGCCTCCCCCTCCGGCGTTTTCGAGTGACTAACGTGGAGGATGCGGTTGTCAAAATCGATGTCCTCCCAGCGTTGCGAGAGGATCTCCCCCTTTCGCATCCCGGTGTCGAGCGCGCAGCGGATGATTCGCTTGAGGTGATCGGGAGCTGCCGCGAGAAGCAGATATTCCTCGCGGATGCTCATCACGGGGCGCTTGGTCCGGCGTTCCCGTTCCATGCGCAGCCGCCCGAGAGGATTCGCGGAGAGAAATCTCTCCTCGACGCCCCAATAAAGCACGCGGCGCAGGACCGAGAGGTCGCGGTTGACGGTCGCTTCCTTGAGCTTCTTGTACCGGTGGCGCTCCTGCCGATATCGCCGTACCGCAGGCGTCGCGATATCTCGGACCGACATTTCGGAAAAGAAGGGCAATAGATGACTAAGCCGGTCGAGCGAGTGCGGTTTCGCCATGCCGGCGGCGATGAACCGCGCGGTGAGCTCGCCGAATGACATTTCGTCAGCGATCTGCGGCAACCGATGCCGCATCGCGTTCAATTCGTCATAGTGCTGCCGATCGATCGTTTCGGCCTGGCGTCGATTTGACGCGTTGGTCGGCTTGCGGTACCGGACGCCATTGACAGTTACGTACGACCACCACTTGTGGCCGCGCTTCACGAGTGACATTGGTTATCTCCCTCCTTTCCTTTGTTGGTTAAGAATCCATGCGATGACTTGCCGCCGAAAGAACACGAGTTTGCCTGAAGGCCCAGAGCGGAAGTGCGGCAGGCCATGCGGTAAGTGCCGATGGCGCACTGTCCAATCCGAGCAGCCGAGGAGTTCGGCGACCTCGCGGACGCCGAGCGGCTCGCCCAAGGAGTCCTGGGCCTGCGGGTAATGCTGCGGGTAGCGCTGCCCGAGGGAATCCGCCGATAACGCCAATGTTTCCGCCGGATTCGGATTGTCTGCGAAACCCGACATGCGCATCTCTTCCGCATTCCATTCAGTCGTCATCGCGGTCTCTCCTTCGAATCACGAATGTTCGGATGGCCTCCTGGAGCCAATCGGGAAGTCGCATCCAGAGTCCCCAAAGCAACAAAAGAAGCAGTCCCAGGGCGATGGCGAACCGCTGCATCTGGGGGCTGCCCATAAGCGCAACGATGAGCGAGAGCGTGGCGTAGAAGAGCAAGAGCCCGAGGCCGAGCCGCGCAAGAAGCGCAAAAAGCCGGAGACCGAGCGGCACACGGGGTTGCGGCGTCGAGAGTTCCCGGCTGCCGCACTTTGAGCAGACGTCTACGCCGCGAGGGTTCGGATGTTGGCGCGGACAGAGCTTTAGGTCGTAGGTCCGACCACAGGTCGCGCAATACAGCGGATCACCCGGCGTCATCTTTCCGCATTGGAAGCAGTACTTCATCGTGGTTTCTCAAAAGAGTGATTGATGGGACTCCCCGACTGGCCGGAGCCAAACCGACGCAAAAAACTTCTCCCCGCGCACGGCCTCCGTCGTCGAGAACCAGAAGACCTTTTGCGTGATTGCGGCGACGGCTTTTCGGATCGAATGCAGCCGTCGCTCCGAATTTGCGAGGACGAGCACGCGAAACCGGGGTTGGCAGAAATGCCGCGCATACTCCCCCGAAACCGCGAGTTGGACATAACACCGTGCTTTTTCCGTCCAGACTGACAACGCCTCGTGTCCCAGGTCCACTTCGATAAACATGGCGTCGATCCCAGATGGGGTCTTGAATTCCAGGTAACCGTCCGGTAGTAGGCTGAGCCCGGAGACGGGCGGTGCAGAAAACGCGATCCAATTGACGAAGTTCACGCCGGAAACGGGAATCGTGCCAAATTTCACGTCACAGTACACCGCGTTGATGAAGAGCTGGTGCTGGACGGAAAAGTCGGCAATGAGCGTTTCGTTCTGTCGCCGCCGTGGACCGCGTTCAGGTACGCCGACCAACCGCGCGCCCTTTTTGGAAAGCGCATAGAGTGCCTTCCGACCTCCGCCAAAGCCGATGAAGAACCGCCTGAGAAGGCACGCGTGGGTGAGCGCGAGAAGCCGCGTATTGATCCTCGTCGTGGAGTGAAACCCAGCTGCGATCCTCAATTGTTCGCGGTCCGCAACGCGCATCTCGCCGAGTTCATGGAGAAGCTGGAGATCGCGTGGCTGCACGATAATGCTGTGGTGCTTAATTCCAGTCATGCAGCGCCTCATCGGTCGTGCGGGAGAAGACCGCATGACGATTTCTGATTTCCTGCTCGATTACCGCGCGGGGACGCGCCCAGAGTGAACGTGAGCGGTTCAAGAGGTCGGTGTCGCTCGTATGCGGCTCCTCGACGTGAGGCACGACGCCCTCTACCCAACGGTCCGCGCCGCTCTTCAAAATGAAGTGGCGCTGCGGTAGATTCTTCAAACGCTCTGCAAGCGGTTTTCCGCCATCGAGCATTTGGGCGATCATTGTCGCGTCAGCGCTGGACAACTGGAAGAAAACGTGAGTGCCGACGGACAGTAGCGCGGCACGCATAGATACCGTGTGCTGATCGAGAAATTGGTTGGCGGAGACGACGCCCACGCCGAACTTGCGGGCCTCGGACAGCACGGTCTGTATGTCGCTCGACTGCGCAACGAGGTTCTGCACTTCGTCACAGAAAATGGTGTAGAGCATGCGATTCCTACGGGTGAAAAGCGCATTCTTCACCATTGTGAAAAACAACCCCGCGAAGGTGAGTGCATGAGGTCCGAGTTGGCCCTTCGGAAGGTCCAACAGGATCGAATAGCCGTTGTCCAACGCCTCCTGAATGGAGAACGTCGGCTCTTGCTGTCCCACGATGTGCCGAAAGCGCGGATCGGCGGTGAAGGCGGAGATTTTGTTCAAGATCGGTTCGCGCATCACGGCGCGCATTGCCTCACTCACCGCCCCGTAGCGATATTCGAAGTACTGCAGGACCTCGGCGTTCGTCACTGCCTTGAGGCAGGAAGCGCGGAATCCCGCATGGGTTAGGAAGGGGGCGAGTTCGAGTAGCGTAAGGTTGTTCGCGGCGAGCGCGAAAAGTGCATTGCGAAGCAGTTCGTCAGTTCGTGCGCCGAAATGATCGAGCCCCCAATACATCTTGAGAAGCTCGGCGAGTTCAGCAATGGCGACGAAGTTTTTGTCGCCACCGCCGAGAGGGTTCAAGCCCACCGACATTTCTGGATCGCCCGGCGAGATTACGATCAAGCGATCACTGAGGTGCTCATGTCGTCTCCACTCTTCGGAAGCGTAGACGCCCGTGACGAAGGACGCTAAATCGCTATGGAAGTCGAAGATGATGAACCCGAGCCCGGCCAGGGTATATTGGAGTACGAGTTGCTTGATGAACGAGCTTTTACCGGTGCCAGTCTTGCCGATGATCGTAAGGTGCGTCGCGCCTTGTGACTTACTCAGGCTCATTCGCTGCCGCGTCACCTGTTCCTCGACCACCTGATAGCCAATCAGCGCGCCGCCGATCTCGCTCCGCACTTTGCGCCGCCCGCCAAAACGGTTCCAAAGCAAAATCACGAACTGTTCGAGAATGCGTATCATGCGAAGGAGTATCAGGCTGGTAGTGTCAGAACCCGTAACAGACCCTCGGGCAGGCCCGCATGGAAATCCACAGATTTCAATACGTTAGAGATATTTGAGGAAATCTCTTGACCTTGGTTGAGCTCCAAGACCTCAGAAGTTCGTAATGACCACCTCGCGGTAGCGGCGTCCGGCTTGCTTCTGTGCCGTGTAGGCTAAATCCACTTCCCGGATCACGAACTCCTTGAATAGCGCGCGCACTTCAGGTTTGTCGTTTAGCGACAGGATGAACTTTCCCTTGAGTTTGCCCAACCGTTCAGCCATTGTGCGGAAATCATCGGGTTCCAGATTGTAGCGATAGAGCTTGATATTGAAGTACGGCGGATCGAGGTAAAAGAGTGTCGATGAGCGGTCGTACACGTTGAGTACTGCCTCGTAGGGCAGGCGTTCAAGCTGTACGCGGGCCAGCCGGTGATGGGCCTGTTCGATGAGTTCCGGGATTTTCTCCGGTTTGAAGCCCGGAGGTTCGCTTACGTGGGGTGCGAAGTTGCGGTGGCGGACAAGTCCCGCGTAGCAGGTCTTCGCAAGGTACAAATGCCGCGCCGCGCGCTGGATGTCGGTGAGCTTCTCGGGATCGGTATGGTAAAGGAGATCGAACCACGCGCGGCTCACGACCGTGAACTTCAGGTACCGGACCAACTCTTCGTAATGCTGCTGGCAGACGCGGTAGAAGTTCACGATCTCGCAGTCGAGGTCGTTCAATACCTCGACCTTCGACGGCTCCTTGCGAAAGAAAACCTGTGCGCCACCTGCGAATGGCTCGACGTAGGCGCGATGCTCTGGGAAGAGCGCAATGATCCGATTGGCGAGTGCGCGCTTGCCGCCGATGTAGCTAAACGGCCCAAACATGAGGACGTGTCGGAGGTGTATTCTGGTTTTCCGTCAGCGCGCCTCGATTCGACCTTTATGGATCGAAGCGTGCTCTCATCCTACGCGCAACGTTGATTCTGAAAAGGTGGCATCACTTATATCGAGGACATGACTAGCGATGCCAAGCGAAATGTGAGCATTATCGATTAACGAACAGCGTGTTAGTTCTCGGAAAAAGGGCCGCTCGTCTTTACCGAGCACGGGGCGAAAGCCCACAACCCTGCGGATAGGATTGTGTGGTAGCCATCTTCGCTCCTCGAATGGCTAGCACCCGTCGAACGGCCCACTGTCACGATAATCCTGTGCCATTTCGCGACAAGGTGGCATCATCTATCGAGAGCGGAGCACTTCGGCTAGCACGATGGATTCATTTGCCAAGTGGTTCCAACTCTCACCGTCGGAACTACTGCGGCGAGAATCTCACAAAAGATGCGAAGAGGCTTGTTGCCTTATCTTTCAAAGTACCGGAGCGGGCGGCCTCATTGCTCCGCTCTCAGGGGCGCGCATTTGAGAAATCAACTCCTGTTCGGATCACTTCGGTAGGATGTGCCCCGCCTTTTTCGCCAGAGGCTACAAAGCCAACCCGAACGAAGCGCCTCCCGTCCCACTTGAATACCGTGGTGGCATCCCAATCTGGCTGTGCATGGTAACCCCCAAGCTGGTAACTGACGGCCAGTAATCCATCTTTCACTTCTACATCTGAAGTGTTCCACACAAATTCATGAGAGTCGCCCCAGTCTTCCGGCGATAACCTGGCCAACACGCCTAATTCCGAAGATGATGCGTCGACGACAAAAATCTCGCTATATGCCGAGGTTGACGCTTCCATCCCGCACAAGGTG
>Ga0181516_10002349_pt1 | contig 13522 bp, 11 predicted proteins | sample PEATcosm2014_Bin_25_FD_121104 | JGI IMG/M metagenome (GOLD analysis project Ga0181516, IMG submission 121104) | Peatland microbial communities from MTU Mesocosm Facility, Houghton, MI, USA - PEATcosm2014_Bin01_10_metaG | ecosystem: Environmental > Terrestrial > Soil > Wetlands > Peat | place... | reverse complement strand
TCCACACGAATCACAGAATAGTTGCATATATTATGCGTATAAAGGCGAGAATAGCTATGCGAATACTTGTCGTCGACGACTCTGAAGACTTTCGCGATTTGACCGAAGCGGCGCTGCTCTCGGCCGGCTATACCGACGTCATCACCGCCGACTCGGCGTGGGAGGCGCTCAAGATTCTGGACATTGGCGGCACAGCCGACCAACTGCTCCCCATCGACCTCGTATTGCTCGATATCATCATGCCGGAGATGGACGGCATCGAAACCTGCGCGCGCATCCGCAACGACCCGCGCTACGGCGATCTTCCCATCGTCATGGTGACCGCTCTCGACGACATGGACCACCTCGCGAACGCCTTCGTCGCGGGCGCAACCGATTATTTGATCAAACCCATCAACCGCGTCGAACTGGTGGCCCGCGTGCGCGCCGCGCTCAAGCTCAAAGCGGAGCTTGATCGCCGCCAAGCACGCGAGCGTGAACTCCTCAGCTTCCTGTCGAGCTGGGGCGACCGTCGCGCCGGCCTGTTGATCGACGAGGTGACCGGCCTGTTCGTCGGCGAGGTGGCCGAAGCCTATCTCACCGCCGCGTGTGGATTCGAGAGCGACGAGCTGATCTCAATCGTCGCGGTCACGCTCGACCGCTTCGACATCTACCGTTCGGCCCACGGCGAGGCCGCCGCGCGCGGCGTGCTCGCCGAGGTGTCGCGCGCGGTTCGCCGGGTCGCGGCAACGATTGGGATCGTGGCGGCGTCGTACCGCAACGGCTTGATCATCCTCGTCGCGCCGGAGATCGAGACCAAATCAGCGCGCGAACTCGGCGAGACCTTGCGCACGACAGTAGCAAAGCTGCACCTGCCGAACTCTGAATCGGTCGTCTCAAACTATATCACCGCGAGCGTAGTGGCGATCACCGGCCGGGTCAAGCAGGCCGTCGATCGTGTCCAGCTGCTCACGCAAGCGATTTCCAAGGTGCAAGACGCCACTGCGGCCGGCGGCGACCGCGTTGTGACGCTGACGATCTGAAATGACGGGACGAGACTTGTACCGAGTGGAGTAAGGCGTGCTGAAACGATGTTTGGGGTTCTTGCTCGGACTGTTGTCCTTGCCGTGCGCCGCCTGGGCGGGTGCATGGACGCTCCCGCAAGGCACCGGTCAGTGGTTCGCGACCGTCACGGCCGACGACGCGACCAACTACTTCAACGGCAGCGGGCTCGCCTCTACGCCGCGCTACGATAAAGACGAGGCGCAACTGCTCATCGAATATGGCCTCACCGACCGTTTGACGGCGATTCTGGATCCTGGCCTTCAGCATATCGACATCGCCGCGCCGACCAGCGCCGACCGCACCGGTCTCGGCTATACCGAATTCGGAGCCCGCTATGCATTCGTGGAGGACCCAACCTGGGTCTTTTCCGGCCAGGCGACGCTGCGCGTGCCCGGGACTTACGATACGTCGAACCCGGCCGCGGTCGGCTACACCGACGTCGAGGCGGATTTGCGCTTGCTGCTCGGTCACAGCTTCAAGATCGCCGACTTGCCGGCTTTCTTCGATGTGGAAGTGGCCCAACGCGTGCGTACCGCGGGTTATCCCAGCGAGTTCCACGCCGATGCGACGCTCGGCGTGAAGGTGCTCCCGCGCTGGCTCCTTCTGGCGCAGAGTTTCAATGTCATTTCGGAAGGTTCCGGAATTTCGCTGTTCGGCGGCAGCTACGAATATTACAAGCTGCAGCTCAGTGCGGTCTACGAACTTACTCCGACTTGGTCCCTGCAGGGCGGCGGCTTTACCACCTATGCCGGTCTGAACGCACTACAGGAGAACGGATTGATCTTCGGCGTCTGGCACCAGTTCTGATCAAAGCGCCTTAGCCACGGTTGCAGCTTTGCGTCCACGCGCACATCAGAACATGTTCCGCGGGTTTGCCCTGTACCGTGAAATCGGTGTCGGTCAATCCGCCGGCGTCGGGGTCGGTGAGCCAGCGCCAGACCAGAACGCCGGTTACGGCCGGACGATCGAGAATTGCGAGCCAATCCGTAAGCACTTCGGCCTGAAGCGCCGGGTCGGGCGCGGCGGCACGTTCCTCCGCACTCTCCCACGGTTTCGCCGCGGCGCCCCGTGCGGACCGCAGGCCGACTTCGCCGACTACGACAGATTTGCCGGTTCGCGCCGCGAGGTCGTCGATACGACTCGCGACCGCGCGCATGACGCTTAGCCGATATGCGCGATCATCGTCGTTGCCGAGCGTCGGATAGAGCGAGACGCCTACGAGGTCCAGCTGGCCCCAGAACGGAACGGCTTCGGCGCCCTCGATATTGTGCGCAATATAAAGCAAGCGGCCGGAATAGAGGCTGCGTGCCGCGTCGATCAACGCGCCCCATTCCGGTCGCTGCGTTGTGCCGTCAAGTTCGGTGCCGAGCGCGAGCGCCTCCGCCCGCTCCTCCTCGGCAATGCGCGCGATATGCTTCAATGCGATTTGGTAGTTCGCGAACCAGCTTCGCCAGGTGTCCTCCGTATCCATGGCAACCGCGCCGGCCCAGCTCTGCGGCACCCACACGTGAGGCTTCACCAGAACGGTCAGGCCGAGCGCGTGGGCGTCGTGGATCGCAGCGCGCAACTGCGCGTCCGTCATGTCCATGCCGCGGACGATATCCGGGCTCGACGGGTCCGCCTGCCAGAGAAACGGAACAATGGCGACCGCGGTCGCACCGAGAAGCTTGGCTTCGGCGAGCGATCGCTCGGCCGACGCGCCGCCGTAGGGGTGGTCCGGCGCCGCGACAATATTGACGCCATCAAACCGCTGCGCGGCCGCCGAGGTGGCGGCAAGACCCAACAGCGGGAGCGCCACCAGCATGCCTCGAAGCCATTGGTGCGGCAGTGCTTGGCGCACGCACATAGTATGAAGGTTGGCCATGCGCCTTCATTGCTCGGTAATTGAAAAGGAAGTGGCGATCGAATCTAAGACTACGGATACAGCGCGAGCAATTTTTTGCGCCGAAACGATCAACATTCCATCAATTCAAGTCGAAAACGAGATAAGTACAAATACGTAACAAATAGCGGCCGATGGGCTTACGGATCAACGACTCATGATGTGTATTGTCACGCACCGATCGTGAAAAGTGGGGCGGACTTCGGTGCACAGACAGAGCCAACCATCGGGTAAAATTTCCGAGCCCGCCCCTTTGGTCTTGCAACCGCTCCACGCTAGGGCGCAGTTCCTAACCAGGACTTTAGACGAGACTACCCAGTATTTCCTATAAGGCTACGCAGTTTTGCCCAGCGCGCCCAAGAGCGGCCCGAGTTCTTGTTCATAGACCCGCCAGCGCCCGACGGCGCTTTTGTAGATCGGCTGGCGCACTTGCGTCGCGCTGGCGGTTCGCACCGGCCGATGGGTTTCGTGGAATGACAGACAGCGGTCATCCCACGACAAGCCGCAATGGGCGACGATGCGGCGCGCCTGTTTTTCAAGATTGGCGACCACGCTTTCGTATTGTACGTCGAGAATGCTTTTGGCGGGCAGAACGCGGTGCCAGTGCTCCATCAGCCGCTCGTAGCGCTTGTAATAGCGCCCGAGCTCGGCGAGATCATAGGTGTGGTTTTGCTCGGCGGTGAACAGCTTGGAGAAACAGGAAATGCAGGTGTCAACCGGATCGCGAACAGCGTGGATGATCTTCGCATTCGGCAAGGCGAGGTGGATGAGGCCCGCGAAGTAATAGTTAGAGGGCATCTTGTCGGTGACGCGCCACCTGCCTCCCTTGCTGTCGCCGCTTGCGGAGGACGTCAGAGACGAGACAAGTTTGCGCACCTGGGCGACGTAGCTGGCACCAATCTGACGCAACGCCGCCGCATCGAGCGCGGGCATGAAATCCGGATAGCGAAGCGTATTGCCGCCCGGCCCGCGGACGGTAAGAATGATGTCGTTGAAAGTCTGCAATTCACCCGCGCCATGCACCATCGGGTGACTGGCGATGATCTGCTCGATCAGTGTCGTTCCCGAGCGCGGCATTCCGATCACGAATATCGGCATAATCGAAGGATCGCCGCCGCCGGATTTTTCTTCGATTAATTCGCACGTGAAAATGGTTTCGATGCGGTCGAACAATTCGAAAACCGAGGGCTCATCATAGGTAAAGGTCGCGCGCTTGGCGGCGTTGCCGGCCAGAAAATGCGTGAAAGAGCGCTTGTAGTCCTTCAAATCCGCATAGGCCTTGCCGAGCGCAAAATCGAGCTGCAGCCGATCGGTTTTCGATAGACCTTCGGTCTTTGCCGCGAGGCCCTCCATGGCGGCGAGATGCGGGTCGCCGGGTACGAATTTCTTGGAATCCGCGAGATTGACGTAGACGCCGCTGATGCTCGGATCGATACGGACCGCCGCTAGATAGGCGTCTTGCGCGTCCTGCAGCTGACCAAGCTCTTTGAGCACATTGCCCATATTGTTGTAGGCGTCGGCCAAATCGGGCTTGAGCACAAGCGCGCGCCGATAGTGTGCGAGCGCGCCGGCAAGATCGCTCCGTTCGAAAGCGATGCGCCCCGCCAGGTTGACGGCGTCGTAGTTGTCGGCATTGAGCGCGAGCGCGCTATCGTTGGCGGCGGCGGCTTCCTCGACCTTGTGCTGGTCGAGCAGCAAGGTTGCAAAATGCACGAACAGCTTAGCGTCCCGCGATTCGATCGAGAGCGCCCGGCGCATGAGATCGGTGGCTTCGTCGAGCCGGTCGATATCCTTGAGCGCGAGCGCCAGATTGTCGAGCGTGTCGGGATTGTTGGGACTGAGTTCGAGCGCCTTGCGATAGACGATCTCGGCCTCCTGCGAGCGCTTTAGCTCGCGCAAGCAGGTGCCGAGATTATTCCAGGCGTCGGCGAAGGTCGGCTGCAAATCGAGCGCGCGGCGATAATCTTTTTCGGCGTCGGCGAAGCGCTTGAGACGCTGCAAGGCGTTGCCGCGGTTGCTGAAGGCTTGCGCGAAATTGTCGTCCAACGCGAGCGCGCGGTCGTAAAGGCCGAGAGCCTCGTCGAACTTGCCTTGATCGAACAGCGCGATGCCGAGATTGCTTAGCGCGCCGCAATAATTGGGACAATGGCGCGGCGTCCGGCGGCGATCGCTTCGTCGATGCGGCCGGTGAGCCGGCACATCTCGCCGAGATTGGCGTGGTAGAGCGCCATGTCCGGCTTAAGCGCGATAGCGCGGCGCAGATGACCGATCGCTTCGGCCGTCTTGCCCGATTGGTGCGCGATGATGCCGAGCGTGTGAACTGCTTCGGCATTATCCGGCTCGGCCGCGGCCGCACGTCGTGCCAGATCGTCGGCATCGGCCAGGAAACCCTGTCGGCGCTTTTGCTCGGCAAGGATGAGGGCCTGACCGGGTGACATTGTCTGTGCCGGCGGCGCGACCGGCGCAGCGGCGCGCGCGGCTTCCGCCGCCATGATCGCAGCCGCCTGTGCCGCGCGCCGCTCGCCTTCTGCTCGGTACGGCGTCAGCCGCGCGGCGTCGCCACGCGCGACGGCAGTTAATTCTTTCTCCACTCGCGCGACCGCATCGGCCATGTCCTCGCCCTTCTTCTGGCGGAACAGGCGCATGGTCGGGTACCAGGGATTATCCTCGCGCCGCAGCAGCCAGCGCCAGTCGGTCACCCACGGCAGCACGACCCAGACCGGCTTGCCGAGCGCGCCAGCCAGATGGGCAACCGAAGTATCCACCGTAATCACGAGGTCGAGCGCAGTGACGGCGGCCGCCGTGTCGACGAAATCCTCCAAATCAGGCGCGAGCTCATCGATTTTGGCCTTGCCCGCCAAGGTCTTCAGATCGGCGGCGCGCGCGCCGAATTGCAGGCTCGCGAAGGATGTGCCGCGCACGGCAAACAATGGCGCCAGAAGCCGCAAGCCGATTGAACGGCGGGCGTCGTTGACATGTTCGGGATTGCCCGCCCACGCAATGCCGATCTTGAGGCCCTTCATTTTGGCGAGCCGCCTGCCCCACTTTTGCGCCGCATCGGCCGGCGCACGCAAATAGGGAACCTCGGCCGGAATGGTTTCGAGCCGGGTTTTGAAAATGCGCGGCAGGCTCAACAGCACGGCGTCGCACTGGTATGGCGCCGGATCGCCGCGGTCGCCGAGAATGGTGATGCCCGGCAAGCTCTCGCGCAACAATCTCACCAGTTGCTGGTGCACGCGGAGCGTGACTTTTTCGGCGCGCGCGGCAAGGAGCGGCATGTAACGCGCGAATTGCAGTGTATCGCCGAACCCCTGCTCGGCTTGGACATAAATGTGCTTGCCGGCGAGATTCTCGCCCTGCCACGGAATCTCGGGAAATTTCGGGCCCTTGCGTTCGGTCGAGCGCAGGCGCCATTCGTATTCGTCCCAGCCCTCCCCGAGATCACCGCGCATGAGGAGAAGAATGCCTAGTCCAGAACGCGCATTAGCGTGATGTGGCGCCAGCGCGATGGCGCGACGCAATGCCATAATACCTTCCTCGAAGCTGCCGCTGTGATGCAGCGTCGTGCCAAGATTGGCCCAAGCGTCGGCGTAGTTGGTGTTGATCTCGATGGCGCGCCGATAGGCGATCACCGCTTCGTCAAACCGCCGCAAGGCATGCAGTGCGTTGCCGAGATTGCTATGCGCCTCGGCGAAATTAGGGTTGGACGCAATCGCTTTGCGCTGGGCGCCGGCGGCTTCTTCGAAAGCCTTGAGCTCATATAGCGCGACTCCGAGATTGCTCAGCGCCGTGGGCATTGTCGGCTCGATCTCGAGCGCGGCGCGCGCCTCATCGACGGCAAGCTTCGGGCGGCCGGCAAGGCGGAGCATCTCGCCGAGATTGGCGTGGAACAGCGCCACGTTCGGCGCTAGCTTTGCCGCCCGCTTCACGTGGTCGATGGCATCGCCAAGCTTGCCGTTTTGGTGGCAAATGACGCCGAGCAGATGCTCGGCCTCGGCGACGTCCGGTTGCGCTTGAAGAATCTGGCGGCAGACCGCCTCAGCCTCCGTCAAACGGCCTTCGCTGCGGCAACGCTCGGCATGCTTTAAGGCTTCGCCGAGCGGCAGAATGGTCGTATTCGCCTGGGCTTGGGCCATGATCGTCTGGATTAACATGCGGCCGCGCGAACGGCCAAGTTTGGTCGCTGTTGGCCGACTAATACAGTGAATTCGCGTTGCCTCGCAGATTTACTCCGGCATCGGCGCGGTAGCGCGGATAACTAAATGATAAAATTTAACAAAATGGCAGTGTGGGACACGCGGGACGCCTCTCGCTCGCAGATGCCGGTGGACGCGACGTAACGGAGCCGCTGTCATTGTTTCAGTCAGGCCCTCGCCGCGCTGATCTAAAAGTAAGGCGACGCGTGGAGAAATTGTCACTCCGAACCGCGCCGCCTTAACCTCTCAAATACAAGTCCGATGTTACTGATTAGTCGGCCGGACAATACAAGAGTGGGTGTACCGGCTATGGACGGGGAAGCCCCGGTTCCCAGACCGGGGCTTCTAAACATTTTATCGCCGGCGGCCGAGGCTGACCATCCAGGGCGGGCGAGGCTAGGCCACGCTCATCATCGCGGCCCCATTGACGACCGTCGCCATAATTTGGCGAGACCACCAAGTCTTTTTCGATTAGCGCACCGGATTGCGGCACGCGCGCCTTGGAATCATCCAGCCGAGATCATACCGCTGCCCGAATGTCCACCGACCGTATGCGTCACGTCCGCGCGCGACCGCGTATCGCAATCAAACGCGTGCAGCTCTCAAGCGCGGCAAGGGTGCAAGGGTGCAAGGGTGAGTGTCAGACGTTGCGGATCTGCAGCGCGCTGTTTGTGTGTTGCGTAAGGCGTAGGTCCGCCGCTCGGGGGTAGACATGAGGGGAGGCTTGCGGCGGCCGTACCGGCCACTTCAGGTTATTGGCGTATTGGCGGCGGTGCTGTCCGCGGCTGTTTCCCTTCAATTCAGCCCCGCAGAGCGCGCCGGTACGCGGCCGATACCGGATAAGCCTAATCTCGGTGCGCTCGGCGAGCGTCTGAACACCAACACGATCGCCATCGTGTCGGGCAATCCCAACGCCACTTATCTGAATATCGCTTACGATTTGTCCGATGTCCTCGATGACGGCGACAATTTCCGCATCTTGCCGGTCATCGGCAAAGGCGGCGGCCAGAACATCCGCGACGTGCGCTTCTTGAAGGGCATCGATCTCGGCATCACGCAGTCGATCATCTTGAACGAATTTCGCGAAAGTAACGAGATCGGCAATATCGACGACAAGATCGTCTATATCGCCAAGCTCTTCAACGAAGAGATGCACGTCGTCGTGCGCGCGGATTCCGGGATCAATTCGCTCGCCGAGCTCAACGGCAAAAAAGTCAACTTCAGCGACGTCGGCAGCGGCAGCCAATTATCGGCCCGCGATATTTTCAAACGGCTCGGACTTCAGGCCCAGGAAGTCAATATGGGCCAAGCCGACGCGCTCGAGAAACTCAAATCCGGCGAGCTTGCTGCCACCATATTGATCGCCGGCAAGCCGACCGGGGCCATGGGCAAGTTACGCGCCGCCGATGGCTTCCGGTTTCTCCAAGTGCCGTTCTCAAAGCCGCTGCAAACAGATTATTTGCCTGCGGTGTTGGGCCACGACGATTATCCCGGGATGGTCGAGGCCGGGCACGACGTGGACACCATCGCGGCCAGCGCGGTGCTCATCGCCTACAATTGGCCCGAAGACTCGGATCGCTACCGGCGCATCGCCAAGTTCGTCGATGTGTTCTTTCCGAAGATCGTCGAATTGCAAAAGCCGCCGCATCATCCGAAATGGCGCGAGACCAATCTCGCCGCCGTGGTGCCGGGCTGGACCCGCTTCCCGGAAGCGACGCAATGGCTTGCACGCAATCACGACCAGCAGGCGAAGACGGACGCGACACGCGACCAGTTCGATCAATTCATCGCGACGCTACGCGCGGCCGGCGCCAACGATACCTTGGACAACGCCGACGCGCGCAATCAACTGTTCGGGCAATTTCTCAAATGGCAGGCCCAACACTGATGCCGGCCGGCGCCGACAAGCGGAGGAAACCAACAGCCGTTTTGTAACCATCGGAGCTTGAAAGCACGGGAGGCGATCATGAGTTCTCCGATTCACCACCCTGAAGATCTCGATGCTGCCCTGACCTATGCACCGCCTTGGGCGCGGCAACAGGCAACGCCGCTGGCGCGAATGCGATCGGCACCGCCGCGTATGCGCCTTGGCGGCACGGCCCGCGAATTTAGCGGCGACCGCGCCATGATCGAGCTGCAACGTCAGCTCGCGCTCGATCCCGAAGGCGTCCCGGAGCCGCCCTTCGAAGACGTAACGAGCTTGTGGCCTATGGCGTTGCGGCTGGGCGCCGTAACTGGAATAGCCGCGCTCGTTGCCTGGGGCATGGTGGCGCTGAGCGGCCCACGAAGAGCCGTCAGTGAGACTGTCGAGGCGGAGACGCTGCCGGCGCGGGCAGCCGCAAACCAAGTCAAGGTCGTTCACTTCCAAGCCCCGGCGATCATGCCGCCGCTCGTTCCCGAGCAGCTCGCCGATGCGAACCCTGAGCCATCACAGGCGTTGCCCTCGCCGTCGCCCTCGCAAATGGCCGTCTTGCCCGCTCCGGCAACGCCGGTCGTGCAGGCAGCTCCGGCGAGCAGCCCGTTGAAGCTCGCCGACGATGAGATCGCCACGCTGATCAAGCGCGGTCAGGATCTTCTGCAAAGCGGCGATTTGGTTTCGGCGCGTCTGCTGCTGCGGCGCGCCGCCGAAGCCGGCAGCGCGAGTGCGGCGCTCGCGCTTGGAGCGACGTTCGATCCGCTCGTCATCCGGCGGCTCGGCGTCATCGGCTTAGAGCCGGACGCGGAACGCGCCCGTCAGTGGTACCGGAAAGCGGCGGAGCTCGGCTCAGCCGACGCCTCGCAGCAGCTGGCCAAGCTCGAGCAGGCGCATTAGGAGGCGCCGACAACTCCGCGACCGTTCGCGTCAAATGCCCAAATAACGATGTTGGACTTCGGGGGTACTCGCCAATTCCGCAGAGCTTCCCGTCCACACCACGCGGCCCCGTTCGATGACGTAGTGGCGGTCGGCGATGCGCGTGAGCGTTGCGACATTCTTGTCGATCACCAGGATCGACTGCCCCTCCGCGCGCAATCGTGTGAGGCAGCGCCAAATCTCGTCGCGAATGAGCGGCGCCAGTCCCTCGGTCGCTTCGTCGAGGATCAGCAAACGCGGATTAGTCATCAACGCCCGCCCGATCGCCAGCATTTGCTGCTCGCCGCCGGACAGCAGGTTCGCCATGCTGCCCGCCCGCTCGCCGAGCCTTGGAAACAGTGCGCAAATTCTTTCAAGTGTCCAAGTCTCGTGGCGCGCAGTCGCGTCGACGCGGTTGGCGGCCGTGGCGATGAGATTTTCCCGCGTGGTCAGATTGGGAAACACTTGACGCCCCTCCGGCACCAAGCCGATCCCGAGCTTGGCGACGCGGTAGGCCGGCAATTCGCGGATCTCCTCGCCGCCGAATCGAATCGATCCGGCCGAAGCGGGCGTCAACCCCATGATCGAACGCACCGTCGTAGTTTTGCCCATGCCGTTGCGGCCAAGAAGCGAAATCATTTCGCCCGGCGCGATTTTGAGCGAAATACCGAACAGTACGCGGCTGAGACCATAGCTCGTCTCGATGGCGGAAACGTCGAGTAGCGGCGCCTCAGCCATGCGCCGCCCCTTCGCCGTCGCCGAGATAGGCTTGGCGCACCGCCGGATCGGCCCTGATCGCAGCGCCGTCGCCCGACGCAATGATGCGGCCATAAACCAGAACGCTGATGCGATCCGCCAACGCGAACACCACGTCCATATCGTGCTCGATGAGAAGGATCGTGATGCTGCCTTTAAGCTCCCGCAGCGTGTCGACCAATCGTGCCGATTCCTCCGGACCCATGCCGGCCATCGGTTCGTCGAGCAGAAGCAGGCGCGGGCGGGTCGCGAGCGCCATCGCGATTTCAAGCTGACGGCGCTCGCCATGACTGAGACCGGCGACCAGCGTATCTGCGCGCCCGGCAAGACCGACGCGCGCAAGCGCCTCACGTGCGGGCTCGCGCAGCCCGGTTTCGCGTCGAGCGTCGTGCCAAAAGCGGAATGAATGACCGACATGCGCCTGGACAGCGAGCGCGACATTGTCGAGTGCGGTGAAATCGGCGAACAGCGACGTGATCTGGAACGAACGTGCAAGTCCGATCTGGCTGCGCCGGTATACCGGCAGCGCCGTGATGTCGCCGCCGCCGAAACGGATGCGCCCGGCATCGGGTGCTACCTCGCCGGTCAGTTCGCCAATCAATGTGCTCTTACCGGCGCCGTTCGGACCGATAATGGCATGCAACTCTCCGGCCGGCAGTGCGAACGAAATCGCGTCGGATGCCACCACGCCACCGAAGCGCTTGGTCAATGCCTCGACTTCGAGCAGAACCTCAGCCACGGCGAGCTCCGGACATCAGGCCGTCGATGCCGCCGTTTACGTAAATGGCGACGACAAGGAGCATCGGGCCGATCAGCAGATTGGGATAATCGGTGACGTGAGAAAGCCCCTCCTCCAGCAGCAGAAAGGTCATCGCGCCGATCAGCGGCCCGAACATCGCGTTCATGCCGCCGAGCACCGCCATGACCATGAGATCGCCGGAGCGCGTCCAGTGCATCATAGCCGGGCTGATGTAATCGGTGTGGTTGGCCAACAGCGCGCCGGCAAGACCGCACATCGCGCCGGCGATGACGAAGCAAGTGAGCTTGTAGCGAAAGGTCGGAAACCCGATGGCGCGCATGCGCCGCTCGTTGGAGCGCGCGCCGCGGATGACGAGACCGAAACGCGAATTGACGATGCGCCAGACCAGATAAATGCCTGCGAGCAGCAAGGCGAAGCACAGATAATAGAACAGCGTCTTGTTGCCAAGATCGAGAAGGCCGCCAAACTGGCTGTCGTGATAGATGGTCAGGCCATCGTCGCCGCCATAGCGATCAAGGCCGATGGCGACGTAATAGATCATCTGGGCAAAAGCGAGCGTGATCATGATGAAATAGACGCCGCGTGTGCGCAGGCTCAAGACGCCGACGGCCAGCGCATAGAGCGCGGACGCGGCGATCGCGGCCGGCCATTGCACCAGCCCCGAGCCGATGCCCTCCTTGGCGAGAATGCCGACGGCATAGCCGCCAATGCCGAGATAGGCGGCGTGGCCGAAACTCACCATGCCGCCGAAACCCATAATGAGATTGAGACTGAGCGCCGCCATCGCCATGATGAGAATGCGGGTGAACAGGATCATGACGAACGGATTGCCGGCGATGGCGGCGTAAACCGGCACCAGCGCGAGAACGGCGAGCAAAGCGGCATTGACCGCAAAGCGCGGCGTAAGCTGGCGCCGATCATTCATCGGCCCGCCGCCGGAAACAGGCCTTCCGGCCGCAACGCCAGCACCATCGCCATTAAAAGATAAATCAGCATCGACGACAGCGCGGGCGCCAGCGTGGCGGCGGCATTGGGGCTCAGATAGTCGTTGAGAAGATCGGGCAAAAAGGCGCGTCCGATGGTATCGATGACGCCGACCAGAAGCGCCGCGACGAAGGCACCACGAATCGAGCCGATGCCGCCGATGACCACCACCACGAAGGCGGCGATGAGAATGTTCTCGCCCATGCCGATCTGCACGGTCAGGATCGGCGCCTGCATCAGCCCGGCGAAGCCGGCAAGCGCGGCGCCGAGCCCGAACACCAGCGTGTAGAGGAGTTTGATGTTGACGCCGAGCGCGCCGACCATTTCACGGTTGGATGCGCCGGCGCGGATCAGCATGCCGAGCCGCGTGCGCATGACGAGCAGGTAGAGCAGACCGGCGACCGCGAGCGCCACCACAATGATGACGAGGCGATAGGCCGGATAATAAAGGCCGGGCAGGATCTGCACGGCGGCGAGCATCTGGCTCGGCAGCGACAGCGTCAGGCCGGCCGGTCCCCAGACAAGCCGCACCAGCTCGTTGAAAAACAATAACAGGCCGAATGTGCCGAGCACGTGATCGAGATGATTGCGCCCGTACAAGCGACGGATTGCGGTCACTTCCAACACTACGCCGGCCGCGAAGGCGGCGGCGACGGCAAGCAGCGCGCCGAGCACGAAACTATCGGTCCATGCCGCAAACGTGGCAGCGAAATAGGCGCCGAGCATGTAGAGCGAGCCGTGCGCCAGATTGACGAGATCCATGATGCCGAAGATCAGCGTCAATCCGGCCGCCAGGAGAAACAGCAGCATCCCGAGCTGAACGCCGTTGAGGAGTTGCTCGATCAGGTACATGGATGCGTTCGCCGCTCATTCCCGCCCAAACGGGAATGAGCGGGAGATTTGCGCGCGCGTCAATAACCGTTACTTCATCGGGCAGCGATCGTGGAATCGATCCTGGTCGTCCTTGACGATCGTGGCGACGGTCTTGAGCGCGTAACCGCCGTCGGCGTTCTTCACCGCATCCTGGAGATAGAAGCTCTGGATCGGGATGTGGTTGTTGCCGTAAGTGA
>Ga0181516_10002346_pt1 | contig 13549 bp, 7 predicted proteins | sample PEATcosm2014_Bin_25_FD_121104 | JGI IMG/M metagenome (GOLD analysis project Ga0181516, IMG submission 121104) | Peatland microbial communities from MTU Mesocosm Facility, Houghton, MI, USA - PEATcosm2014_Bin01_10_metaG | ecosystem: Environmental > Terrestrial > Soil > Wetlands > Peat | place... | reverse complement strand
GTCAATCCCGTCCAGCACCGAGATGATTTCGTTGGCCACCTGGTAAGTTGTCTCGCCTTTCAGCGATTGCGCCAGGTCCAGGTAATCCGACGACGACGCCCGCCCGCCCTGCACCATCAGCCAGGTGTCATCCAGCAAATTGAGCCGGTCGGCCGCCGGCAAGCTCGCGATCGCCTGCCGCAGTTTCGAGAACATCTCCGGCTCGTACGACGTCACGTAATAGCCCGCGTCGCCCGCGTCTGCCTTGATCACGCCGTTGCAATCGCCGAACGGCACCGACGTGGCCGCGCCTTTTACCACTGCGAACGCCGGGGCATTGGGACGCGCCAGGTCCATCAGCGCCACCGGAATCGTCCATTGCAACGGCGGCGCGTCCGGGTATTGCACCGTGAACCGCTCCTGTGACAGCGTCACCACCTGCCGCCCGCCCACGCAATCGGTCTTCACCGACACCACCGGGAATCCCGGCTGTTCGGTCCAACCGGCCGCCATCGCCTTCACCGGCTGGCCCGACGCCGCCTCGAGCGCGTTCCACAAATCCGCCGTCGTGGTGTTGGAATACTCGTGATCCGCCAGGTACTGGCGGATGCCCTTGCGGAACGAGTTTTCGCCCAGGAAATTTTCCAGCATCCGCAAAAACGACTGGCCCTTCTGGTAAGTGATGTTGTCGAACGCATCGTTCGCCTGGCTCTCGTTCGCCACCGGTTGCTGGATGGGATGCGTCGTCCGCCGCGCGTCGGCGTTCATCACGCCGCTCTTCGTCGCGTCCGCCGTCAGGCTCAACTGCCACTCCGGGTTCAGCAAATCGCTCGCCTTCGCCGACATCCAGGAAGCGAACCCCTCGTTCAACCACAAATTGTCCCACCACGCCATCGTCACCAGGTCCCCGAACCATTGATGCGCCATTTCGTGCGCCACCACGCCGAACACGTTCTGCCGCGTCGCCTGCGAACTCGTCGCCGGATCGAACAGCAGGTTCCGCTCGTTGTAGGTGATCGCGCCCCAGTTCTCCATCGCCCCGCTGAATCCGCCCGGGATGGCAATCAGATCCAGCTTCGGCATCGGAAAACGGATCGCAAAGTAATCGTTGTAATAGGCGAGCACCCGCTTCACCACTTCCAGCGCATAACGCGCCTGCTCGCGCTTGCCCTCCGTCGTGATGATCCGGATCGGCACGCCCTCCGCCTCGCCCTTCAATTCCTCCAGCTCGCCCGACACGAGCACCACCAGGTAGCTGGCCATCGGCGGCGTCCGCTGGAACTGCACTTCCTTCCAGCCATTGCCCAGCTTTTTTTCGTGTTCGATGGGCATGTTTGAAACCGCCAAGTGCTTCTCCGGAACGACCACCGTCAATTCATAACCCGCGCGGAAAACCGGCTCGTCCCAGCACGGAAACATCCGGCGCGCGTCCGCCGGCTCCATCTGCGTTCCCAGCATGATTTTTTTCTCCGACGCAGCCTTTTTCCCCGCGGGCGCCGAATATTTCACATAAAACAACCCCTGCGCCTTGTCGCCAATCTTGCCGGAGAATTCGAGGTCGAGCTTGTATTTTCCCGGCCCGATCCGTTCCGGCAACGGCAGCACCAGCGTCTGCTTTTCCGCATCCAGACGCGGACGCAGGGCGATTTCCTTGTCCGTCGTGAGTGTCGCCTTCGTCACCTCGAGGTCCAGCGCGTTCAGCACGATTTCCGTGACCGGTTTCATCGCCAGGAAAACCACCGATTCCGTGCCGCGCGTCGTGAACTTCTCCAGATCCGGTTCGAGGCGGATGGTGTATTCCAGCGGATACACGCTCTTCGGCAGTTCGCCCGGCGTGGAGTCGTACGAAAAGGCGGATTCCGCTGAAGTCCTCAATCCCGTCACCATCATAAAAAAAGCCGCACCCAGCACCAGCAAGGGTCGAATAACCATGCCCTTATCATTCCGCATCAAATTCCCATCGTCAACGCCGTTTGGGAATGAGCTCTCCAAAGCGCGATAATGCAAGGAGCATTTCTTCAACCACGGATGGACACTGATAAACACGGATTTCAAATCGGAGAATTCCCGTTTTCCTCGCTTGTTAAGCCCACGTTTCCTTCACGCTGAAAACTTGAAACTTGAAACTCCCCCCATTTATTCCATCGCCGCCAGCACCTCCGCGAGCGGCACGGTCGCAAACGTGGTCGCGTAGTCCGACATCGCGTAGGGAATGATGAGCCGCCCCTCGTGCACCAGGCTGCCGCAGGAATACACCACGTTCGGCACGTAACCCTCCCGTTCCTCGGCGTCGGGCTTGATCAAGGGCTCGCGCAACCGCCCGATCACCTTCCCCGGATCGTCCCGGTCGAGCAGGAACGCGCCGATGCAATATTTCCGCATCGGTCCCACCCCGTGGCTGATGACCAGCCAGCCCGCGTCCGTCTCGATGGGCGAGCCGCAGTTGCCCATCTGCACGTATTCCCACGGAAACGCCGGCTTCAACAGCAACTGCGTCGTGTGCCAGAAATGCAGGTGGTCCGAATACATCAGGTAAAGGTTCTCGTAGTCCTGGCGGCCCAGCATCGCGTATTGGCCGTTGATTTTGCGCGGGAACAGCGCCATCCCCTTGTTCTGCACCGCCGGACCGTTCAGCGTCACAAACTTGAAATGCAAAAAATCCGGCGTCTCGATGAATTGCGGCAGGATCAGCCGCCCGTCGTACGCGGTGTAGGTCGCATAATACGTGTGCGAGCCGTCTTCGTTCCGGAACGCCACGAACCGCGCGTCCTCGATGCCGTTGCTCTGCGACGGCGTCACCGGGAACAGCACCCGCTCCGACAACCGCGAGCCGGGCTCGAATTGCACGTCGTAGTTCGACTGCGCCAGCAGCAGGATTTTCGCCGTCGCGGCCAGGGCATCCTGGTCGCCCGCCTTGAATTGTCCCGCCGCGCGGGTGAGGCCGTTCTGCAATTGCGTCAGTGTGAACCGCTCGCCAAGGTCCTGCATCGCCTGGCGGCTGAGATCGCCCACCAAGCCGAGTTCCGCCAGTTTCCGCTCGAACAAATGCCGGTCATAGGAAGCGTTCGGGGCCTGCACCGGCTCGAGGCTGTAGCGCGTCGGTTCCCCGATCTTGATGCCCCCCTGCGCGTCCACCAGCCCGGTGCGAAAGGTGATGGATGAGATATGCCCCTCGCCCGTGGCCCGCAGGCTCATCACAAACCGCAGCGAACCAGGCGGCAGGTCCGACTGGTCGGGGTGCGGCACAACGGACGGGTTGAACAGCGCCGCCGCCTCGAACGAATATTCGTGCGAAAAATACGCGCCGATCAGCAGCTCCTGCTCCTCGGTCAGCTTCCGGTCCGTCGGCAGCCAGGGCCGCGCGTGCTCGAACCGTCGTTTCAGAAAGTCCCGGATCTTGTGATGCCGGTCGTCAAACTCCGCCAGCACCTCCGCCAGCAGGGACTTGACCTCCGCCTCGGGCAGCACCAGCACGCGCGCGCAAATCTTCACCGCCCGCTCGTCCGTGGTCACCTTGAACGGCCGGATCAGCACCCGCGCGCGGTCGGGGTGCAGCGTGATCTTGGAGCGTTTCACGTTGATGGTCCTCATCGGGCGGCGCCGCGCGCCAGTTGCTTGAAGATGGTGGAGGTGTTTTGCATAAGTTGCATTTCCGCGAGCGAAAGCAAAAAGGCCAGCGTGGATTCCGCGCCCGAGTTTTCGTTCACCCGGTCCATGTGCAGCGCGTCCCGGCAGCCGCCTGTCCCCGGCGAATATAATTCCAGGCCCAGGTCGTTCCAGCCCAGGAACCAGTCGAACGCCCGCTGCGCTTGCTCGTACCACCAGCCGTCGGCCGTCGCGCGATACGCCGCGAGGCACGCCGAGACCATCGCCTGCGCCTCGATGGGTTGCTGGTCGAAGTCGGCGCGCTTGCCGCCGCGCGGGTAAAAACCGTTGCTGCCGATGGGCCGCAGGTGGCCGTGCTCGGAGGTTTGAATCTCCACCAGCCAGCGCAGCGATTGCAAGCCGCGCTCCAGCACCGGCGCCTGGCCCGCCGCCAGCCCGCTCACAATCAGCGCGTGGGGAATCTTCGCGTTGTCGTAGGTGAGGATGTCCTCGTACCACGGCCAGTCGGGTTGCGCCACCTTGTCGAACAGCCCCATCAGCCGCGCCGTCAATACCTCGCGAAGCTGCGTCACCTGCCGGTCGCCGCCCAGCCGGCCCAGATACCAATGAATGCCGATCAACGCGAACGCCCACGCGCGCGGCGCGGTAAACTCCGTCACCACCGGCAGCGCCTGCGCGAACAGTTGCCCCGCGGACACCTGGAAACCCCGGTGCGGCGAACGCCCGACGCCCTGCCCCAGCGCCCACAATGCCCGCGCGTGCGAGTCTTCCGAGCCTTTTTCGTCGAGCCACCGCCGGTCAAAGCCCAGATAATTGTGGAACCGCTTGGACTTCGCCTCAAAGGCATAGTTCAAGAAGGCCATGTAGGTCGTCGCCAGCCCGCGGACGCGCGCGGGTTCCTCCTCCAGTTCGTCCAGCAGCACGGTCAGGACGTACGCCCGCGCCACGTCGTCCGTGCAATAGCCCTCGGCAAAATTTGGCGCGGTGAAAATCGCGTGCTGGAACAGCCCCGTCGAATCCGTCATGCGCGAAATATGATCCAGCTTGATCTCCGGCAGTTCGCGCGGCTGCTCGTCGAGGGTCTTCGTCGCGTATGACTTTCGCGCCCGGCCCGTTCCCGCCAGCCGCGCCTGCTCGAACGACTTCAGATACAGCTTCGCCACGTTGCTCCAGATCATTTCGCGGCCGAGCTTGTAGGCGTTCTTGCGCATCGTCAGCCGGTGCGACTCGTCCCGCAACAGCGCCGTCACCTCCCGCGCAATGGCCTTTGCGTCCCCGAACGGCACCAGCGCCCCGCGGTCTTCCGCCAGCAGTTCCGCCGCATGCCAGTAAGGCGTCGAGACCACGGCCTTCCCCGAACCGAACGCGTACGCCAGGGTGCCCGAGGTGACCTGCGCCTCGTTGAGGTAGGGCGTGACATAAATGTCCGCCGCGCCGATGAATTCCTTGAGTTCCTCCAGTTCGACGAACCGGTTGTAGAAAATCACGTTCTTCTGCACCTTGTTCTTCTTGGCCAGCCGTTCCAAGCCCAGGCGGTACGCCTCGCCCTGCTCGCGCAATTCGTTCGGGTGCGTCGCCCCGAGCACGATGTAAACCACGTTCGGATGCTCGGCCACAATCTGCGGCAGCGCGTTGAGCACGTGCTCGATGCCCTTGTTGGGCGAGAGCAGCCCGAACGTCAGCAGCACCGTCTTGCCCTCCACGCCGAACTGGTCCTTGTGATAATTCGGGTCCACGAAGGCCGTGTCCGGTATCCCGTGCGGAATCAGGTCGATTTTTTCCACCGGCGCCTGGTAAACCTCCTGCAAAATCTTCCGGCCGTGTGCCGACATCACCACCAGCCGCGCCGACCGCGCGATCAATTCCTGCATGACGCGCCGCTGGTCCGCGTTCGGCTCCAGGAGCAGCGTGTGCAGCGTCGTCACCACCGGCATCCGCAGTTCCGCCAGCAGCGCCAGCAGATGTCCGCCCGCCGGCCCGCCGTAAATCCCGAACTCGTGCTGCACCGACACGATGTCCACGTTGCTGATGTTGAGAAAATCCGCCGCGCGCTTGTACGAGGACAATTCCTGCTCCTCGATTTCGAAGCGGACCACCTCCGGGTATTCGTAGCCGCCCTCGAGGTCGTTCACCGGCACCGCGAAACACTGGTTTTGCGGCTCCGCGGCCACCGCCCCCAGCAGGTCCGATGTGAAGGTCGCGATGCCGCATTTGCGCGGCAGATAGTCGCCCACAAAGGCGATCTTCCGAGTTTCTTTCTGTTCAGTTCCGTTCATAATCTTCCCGTGGTTCGCGGCCGAACGGACAGGCTGACCTCCGGCGGGACGCGCCGGCGCACGGCAACTTCCTACCCGCTTCGCATGATGTCAAGGCATGCGCGAATGTGTTCTATGATTTAATTTGTGAAAAAGGAACACCGACCGGGAGGAAAGAGACGCGAACCCCGAAAGCATTCGGGGGAACGTACGCGGATTCTTATGAACAAGGAACGGAGCGAACATGAAGGGGACGGGCATCCGCAGATTGCGCCGAAAAACGCAGATTCAAAACTGGTGGCAACCACGGATGAACACCGATGGACACGGATCGGAAAGATTGACACGAATTGCACGAATTCTTACGAAGACGGAAGGCGGGAATGACCATATTAGGGGCAGAACACAAGAACGGATGGGCACGGATTTGGGAGGGAATTGGGGGAGTTTGAAATACGAGAAGTACGGGAACCCGGCCCGTTTCAAATATGAATCCTCAATTTGGTACGAGGCAGGCGATCCAGGATATGTCATTGTGCATCCCTGACCCCCTTCCTGGCCGAGTAGAAGAGCGAGGCTCGAGAATGAAGGTCTGAACAGCTTGCCATATCGGGATTACGTCGGGTACTGAAGATCCCTCCGCGCTTCGCATATTCTCAAGTTCGCTCTCCTTCAATAATGCCACTTATCAGCCCGACGGGTCCTTGAAAAGCGTTGCGTTTCCAGCTTGCTTTTATCTGGTAAGAATCCAAACTGTGTTTTGCTTATAGACATATTCGGATTCGGCGGCTGAACTCCTCGTGATTTTGAAAGATGATCCTAGCAACGAAACCGCCCTGTACTGGCTGGCGCGCGCTTACGCGAAATTGGGCAGATTTGGCGATTCAATTGATTGCGCATCAGAAGCAATTGCAATTGACCATTCTTACATTGATCCTTACGTTATAATGGTGTACTCCCTTTTTTGCCAGTCCCAAGGCATATCTGATTCGGTCCCTGTGCCCTTGCTTATGCAGAAGCTGCAAATTCACGCTGTCGGCGGTACGGAATGAACTCCCATAGGCGGTTGCTACTAAAGTTTAACGTCGATGCGCGCGTTTTCCGGGGGTCCGTCCCTATGGATGGTTCTCGGCACAGTAGAGTTGGCGTCCGGGCTGTTGCAAAAACGCCTTTTTTTAGGGGTGCAAAAAGGTGATTTTCAAAAAGTCACGAAACCCGCATGGATATTAGTCAACCTGAAATAAAGTTTTTTTGATTGGAAGGGTAAACAAGCACATTTTCCAACCGGCGACTGCTGTTTCGCGTTCCCGGTGCGTAATTAGAAAAGCAAGCGGGTTCGGCGTCCCGCCGAACCCAACCCGCGAGACGCGGGTGCTACCCCGGATTATCACGCGCAGAAAAATGGGGGGTCTGGGTCATTACAAAAATAGTTTTTTTGGGGGCAAAAATGGTCGTTTTTGACATGTCATGAAACCCGCATGGATATTGAGTGAAATGATGGTTTTGTGAAAAAAGGCGGTTTTTGGAAAAAGTTGTCAAGCGTACCGTGCGCTACCAGTTTTGGACGGATTTCTGTCAAAATTGGAAGAAAAATGAAAAATTCAAAAGTAAAAATGATGACGGGCGCGAGGCGCGAGGGTCCTTCCGGACGGGCAATGGGCACGGGGACCAAAGTGGAATTGTCTCTCGCGAAGTCCGCAAAGGGGGCGAAGGCGACCGAAAAGGAAGAGGGAGGAAGCAAGAATGCAGAAGTAGAACGAGGCGCGGGGCGCGGGGCGCGAGGCGCAATTAGAAATTCAAAATTTGAAATTCAAAATGGGGAGAAAGCGAGGGAGAGGACACGCGGCGGCGCGGAATTGATGAAGAAGGTGCGGGGGAATGCGGCGTGGAACGGGTTGTCGCGGGAGAAACGCGCGACCTTGGAGCAATGGCTGTTCGAGGAGGGGATGAGTTACAACACCGCCCTGGAACGGGCGAAGTCGGAGCTGGGGTTCAGGGGGTCGCGGACGAGTCTGCGGCGGTTTTACGAGCGCACGCGGTCGGAGCGGTTGTTGTCGGGTCTGACGGACACGGGCAACGTGGCGCGGACGGTCGAGAAGTCCGACGTCAGTGTGGAACGGTTGCGGAACGCGGGATTGAAGCTGGCGGCGGAGATGTTTTTGCGGCAGGTGGCGACGTCGCCGCAGAACACGAAGGAATGGGCGCCATTGGCGAAGCTGTTGCTGCAGGCGGAGAAGAACGAGTCGTGGCGCCGGATCAAGGAGGAGGAGAACGGGATCCGGCAGCGGGCGCTGGATTTTGCGCGGGTGAAGTATCAATACAACACGATGGCGCACGCGCTGAAGGCGTTGCCGGAGTTGAGGCAAATGGAGGAGGCGAACAAGGACCCGGAGGTGCGGGAGCTGGAAGAGAACAAGCGAATCAATGATTTGCGGCGGATGCTGTTCGGGAACGTGCTGCCGGATTTGCTGCCGGAAACGGAGGAGGAAAAGGCGCATCCGGAGATACTCAAGGCGCGGGAGAAGGAGGGGTATGAGCGGCAGATGGCGAAATTCGCGCGGAAACGGGAGGAACGGGAGCGGGAGTGGGCGGAGATGCGGGCCAAGACGAAGGTGACGGAGGGAGCGGCGGTGGCGCTGGCCCGGGCCGAGGACGAGCACGAGGAGGAGCAAGAGCAAGAGAAAAGGTTCCGGGAGGAAGATGAGAGGGACGGGTCGGAGCCGGACGGGAAGGAGGACGAGCACGGGCACGAGCACGAGCACGAGGACGAGGACGAGAAGGAGGGGACGAACGATGCGGGAGGGTATTATCCGGGAGGTGGGAAGTGAAGACGGACGGGACAGGGGCTGTGCCGCTTAGGGCCGCTTGGGGCCGCTTGAATAAATGCGGAGTGCGGAATCCGGAGTGTGGAATGGGAAAATCGACAGAAGCCAACGAAGGGAAGGAAGCCCCCCTCCCCGGCCCTCCCCCCGCTCGTTGCTCGCGGGGAGAGGGAGATAATCTTTTGCGCGTTTACCCAAGGTGGCGCTTCGGGGACGGAGCTTACCTTGGGCTATCCTCCTCGACCCGCTTCGGGGTCGTCATCATGCCGCGCTGCGCACGGGGGGATTATGATTAGGATTAGGAGGAAGATTACGAGGGAAGGTCGGCGAGTCGCCCGTGCCACCGACGAATTAGAATCCGGCCCGGACCCAACTTCATTGACGCCACGCGCGCTTTCAATGAACCTCGGTCGCATGTGTTCACGGTTATTCGCGCGCCCGCCGGGCCTGCTGCTGCTGCTGTTGCTGCTCACGGCGCTCGCGCCGGCCGTCGCGTTCGCGGACCAGCCGTTTTCCTTCGACACCACGCCGGGCAAGCTGCCAAAAACCGTCGTCCCCCGCCATTACACCATCCGTCTTGAACCCGACCTCGAGAAGTTCATCACGCGCGGCTCCATGACCGTCGACGTCGATGTCCGCCAGCCCGTCGCCGAAATCGTCCTCAACGCGCTGGACCTGGAAGTCACCCGGGCATCGGTGATTGAGGACCGCGAAACCGCGCTGGCAATCAGCCCGGATCCCGAAAAGCAGCTCGTCACGCTGAAACTTCCCGCGCCGATCGGCCCCGGCCATTATCGCGTCGCCCTGGAATTCACCGGCCACCTCACCGAGCACGCGCAGGGATTGTTTTACGTCCGGTACGCCGCGCCGTCCGGCAAAAAAATCATGCTCGCCACGCAGATGGAACCGGCCGACGCCCGCCGCATGTTTCCCTGCTGGGACGAACCCGCGTTTCGCGCGACCTACGATTTGACCGTGGTCGTGCCGCAGAAACACCTCGCCGTCTCCAACATGCCCGTCGAAAGCGAAACCAACCTGCCCAACGGCCTCAAGGAGGTGAAATTCATGCGCACGCCGCCGATGGCGAGCTACCTGGTCGTGCTGGTCTCGGGCGAACTGGAGGAATTGAAGGGCGAGGCCGACGGCGTCAAGATTCGCGTCATCACGACCGAGGGCAAGCGCGAGCAGGCGCGTTACGCGCTGGAAGTGACGGAAAAGGTCCTGCCCTATTACGACCGTTATTTCGGCATCCGCTATCCTCTGCCGAAGCTCGACCAGATCGCCATTCCCGGCGGTTTTGACGGCGCGATGGAGAACTGGGGCGGCATCACCTACAACGAAAGCATGCTGCTGTTCGACCCGCAAACGAGCTCGCTGCAAACCAAGCGCGACATTTTTGTGACCGTCTCGCACGAGATGGCCCATCAATGGTTCGGCAACCTCGTCACCATGGCGTGGTGGGACAACTTGTGGCTCAACGAAGGTTTTGCCTCGTGGATGGAAAACAAGGCCACGGACCACTTCAACCCGGACTGGGAAATGTGGCTCACCGCCGGCCTCGAAAAAAGCGGCGTCATGAGCGAGGACGCCCGCAAGACCACGCACCCCGTCCAGTCGCCCGTGGACAACGAAAGCGAGGCCGACGATTCCTTCGACAACATCACCTACATCAAGGGCCAGGCATTTTTGCAGATGCTGGAAAATTTTCTGGGCGAAAAACAATTCCAGAAGGGCATCCATCGCTATCTCGCCGCCCATGAATACTCAAACACCACCACCGCGGACCTGTGGGACGCCCTGGAAAAATCATCCGGCAAATCCGTCGCCGCCATGTCCGCCGGCTGGACGGAGCAATCCGGCCTGCCCGTCGTGATGGTGAAGTCCGATTGCACCGGCGGCCGGCAGGTGGTGACGTTGACGCAGGAGCGTTTCACCGTCTGCGATCCCGACGCGCAACCGTTGTCCTGGACCATCCCGGTGGCGTGGTTCGACACCGCCCGCCCGGCGTCCGCCCGTTACGTGGTGCTGCAGAACACGCCCTTGACGATCAACCTGCCGGATTGCGCCGACGCCATCAAACTCAACGCGGGCGATTTCGGTTACTACCACGTCTCCTACGAGCCGGCCTGGTATCAAAAGGTGAAAATCACCGGCCTGCCGCCCGCCGACCAGCTCAATTTGTTGAGCGACACCTGGGCGATGGTGGAAGCCGGCCGCGCGTCCTCGACGAATTACCTCGCCCTCGCCGAAGCGCTGCAGGCCGCGAAAACTTACGCCGTCTGGAGCCATGTTCTTTCCGTGCTCGAATTGATCGACAGCCTGGAACAAAACCAGCCCGGCCGCGCGAACTTCCAGCAATACGCCCGGCGCCTGCTCCAGCCGCAGTGGCAGCGCCTTGGCTGGTCGCCCCGGCCCGCCGAACCCGTCGGCGACGCCCTCCTGCGCGGCCGGATTCTCGGAACGCTCGGCCAATTCGCCGATCCCGCGGTCGTCGCGGAGGCGCGCGCGCGCTTTGATCAATTTCTCGCCCGCCCGGAAACCCTGCCCGCCGACCTGCGCCCTTCCGTGCTCAACATCGTGGGCCGCTACAGCGATAAAAAAACTTACGAAGAATTGCATGAACTCGCCCGCACCGCAAAAGGCACCGAGGAGCGCCAGATGGATTACCGGGCCCTCGCCGGCGCGCTTGACCCCGCCCTCGCGCAAACCACGCTCGACCTTTCCCTCACGGACGAAACCGTTCCGCAGGAGGCGTCGGACCTCGTCGCGCAGGTCGCGAGCGACGGCGAACAAACGGAGCTGGCCTGGAGATTCACGCAGCAGCACATCAAGGAATTGCTGGCGAAAGTGGATTCGTTCGACCGCGACGATTACGTGCCGTCCATCCTCGGCTCCTGCTCGGACGCCGCCCGCGCGGACGAACTCAAGAAATTCGCCGCGAGCGTCTCGGAAGATTCCGTCGCCAAGGCGGACGAAACCGCCGAGGACATACTATTCAAGGCCGCGCTGAAACAACGCGAACTGCCGTCGATTGACCGGTGGGTTGCGGCATCGGCGCAAACGCCGGACGCTGCGCGGCGATGACTCAATTCTCAAACCGCGGCACCGCCTCATGCATGAACAGCGAAATCCATTCCTTGGCCGCCGTCCGTTCCTCCGCCTCCGCGCCGCGCAACGCCACCGAGCCGTCGCGCAGGGACACCAGTTTCGCCCGGCCAAACGTGGTGATGAGCCGCCCGTTTTTCGCCGCGCACAAAGATTTGATTCGTGTTTTCATGCGGGCAGTCTGCCACGACCGGTTGGACAAGGAGTGTCCAGGTCGTTTTGTCGGGATGAATATTTTTATGCGGCCATTCGTCGAATTTGCAGGTGTTTGGCGCCCCTTGACAAACACCCGGTCGGGTCGTAAGGGGTACGTGGAAAGATTTTGTATGAAAGAGATGGTCAAAACAGGGCGGCAGGGGTTCCGATGCGCGAGGCTCGGATGGATCGCCGCCGTGTCGTTTTGTCTCGCATCCGGCGCCACGCTCGCCGCACAAACCGCTGACTCGCAAGCGCCCCCGGTGCTGCCGTGGGTTTCTGACGTGGTCAAAATGAACGACGCCGGCATCGCGCCGGATGTCATCGCGAATTACGTCAAGAACACCGCCGCCCGCTCCACGCTCACGGCGGATGACATCATTTACCTGCGCGACCACGGCATTTCCCCCACCCTCATCACCGCCATGATCGAACATGGAGCCGTCAGCCAAACAGCTCAAGCCGCGCCGATGCCGGCCGCGGCTCCGGCGCCTGTCTATGCCCAGGCCCCGCCGCAGGATTACCAGTCGCCCGACTACGCCCAACAGCCGCCAACGACCGTGTATTACAACTACAACACCTCGCCGGATTACGGGTACTCGGCGCCTTATACTTATACTTACTGGAACAGCTATTATCCCTATTATCCGGTGTGGTACTTGCCGTACGGATACTGCTTCCCCGGCCGGATCGGTTTCAGGGGCGGATTTGGAGGGCGCTCATTTGGCCACGTCGGATTCGGCGGCGGATTCCATGGTAGCGGGTTTCACGGATTTAGCGCCGGCATGGGCGGGCACGGCGGACACCGGTGAACCGCAAGTTCGATGTGGCGGAAAGAAACAACCTCAAGCCGGGTTGTCATGTTCCTCGGGCTCCTCGTTGCGCTCGGGCTCGTCGCCTTCGGCTTCCGGCGACGCCGGTTCCGGTTCTGACGTTGGCGGGCGCTCCGGCGCAGGACTCCTCTGCGGCCGGAAACCACCTCCGCCGCGGTCCCCGCGCAAACGCCTCACCGACTCCCGCAGCATGTCGATTTCCCGCTCGGTCGCGGTCTTTTCCCGGTCGGCCTGTTCCAGCGTGCGGAGAATCTCGTTGATGTCCTCCAGCACCTTTTCAAGTTCTGACTGAACCTCCTCAACCTGTTCGATGGCGGTGCGGATGTCGCCCGGGGGCTGCGGTTCGCCCGCTTCGCGGGGGCGCGCCTGGTCGCCCCGGTCATCCGGACGCGGCTCGCCGCGACCACCACCCCGTCCGCCGCGACCGCCCCGGCGTCCTCCCCGGAAACGCGGACGCCGTGGATCGGGCCGCCTTGGTCCCTGGGCTGCTGCCGGAGGAGCGGGATTTTCCCCGGCGGGTTCGGGCTGGCCTTCAGGTTGTTCGTCTGGATTCATCTGTCTCCCGGCCAATTTCCGCTTCTCCACGATTAAAATCAATGGAATAAATGCCAAAACCGCCGAACCACGCAATCGTTTCCAAATTGCCGCTTGACACGGCCCCGTTTCGCCGTCGCCGAATCACCCAAGTTTCCTCTCCCGGCGCGCCTTTCAGACCCGGCGATCAATCCGCCAATCGTGCGCTTCTCCCCTTTTC
>Ga0181516_10002345_pt1 | contig 13551 bp, 12 predicted proteins | sample PEATcosm2014_Bin_25_FD_121104 | JGI IMG/M metagenome (GOLD analysis project Ga0181516, IMG submission 121104) | Peatland microbial communities from MTU Mesocosm Facility, Houghton, MI, USA - PEATcosm2014_Bin01_10_metaG | ecosystem: Environmental > Terrestrial > Soil > Wetlands > Peat | place... | reverse complement strand
CGACGACGTGGTGATGGACGAGAGCGGCCAATCACCGCTCGCTACGCACGACGAGTTTCGCAACACGACTTGTCCGCGCTGCGGTGAGCCGGCGGTGCGCGAGACCGACACCATGGACACGTTCACGGATTCGTCGTGGTACTTCTTGCGTTTCGCCGACCCCTTCACTCCTGGCACGGCCTTCGATCCCGCCCAGGCGGCGAAGTGGATGCCGGTCGACCAGTACATCGGGGGGGTCGAGCACGCGATCCTGCACCTGCTCTACGCGCGTTTCTACCTCAAGGCGCTGATCGACCTCGGGATCGCGCCCGGTCTTCCGCGCGAGCCTTTCGCCCGTCTCTTCACGCAGGGCATGTTGCGCATCGACGGGGCCAAGATGTCCAAGTCCAAAGGCAATCAGATCGCGCCCGAGAAGTACTACGAAACGGTCGGCGCCGACGGTCTTCGCCTCTTTCACCTTTTCGCTGGGCCACCAGCTGACGACGTCGACTGGTCCGACCAGACCGAAGAGATCATCGAGGGCTGTGGTCGTTTCCTCGACCGCGTGTACCGACTGAGCGAGTACTCCGAGGTTAACTTTCACGAAGGGCCCGACGAGACCGACCTCGAGGTACGCCGTGCGATGCACCGCGCCGTGGCGACCGTGACCGACTGCTTCGATCGCTGGATGTACAACATCGCCGTGGCCGAGGTGATGTCGGCGTTTAACGTCGTTTCCAAGCAAGCGCGCAGCCCGCACGGTATCGAACGCGCTACGTTGGACGAGGCCGTTGATCTAATGCTCCAACTGCTTGCGCCCATGGCGCCGCACGTCAGTGCCGAGATCTGGGAGCGGCGCTATCCCGAGGCGACCTCGGTGCACCATCAGCGCTGGCCCGTCGCTGATCGCACGTTGACGGTGACTGACAAGGTCACCATGGTCGTCCAGGTCAACGGCAAGGTCCGAGCTCGCCTTCAAGTCGATCCGGACGTCAATGAGTCGGACGCGCAGGAACTGGCGTTGGCGGATGAGTCCGTGTGTCGGGCGCTGGGTGCTGCGCCGATCAAACGAGTGATCTCGAGACCGCCTCGTCTGGTCAATATCATCGTCTGATGGCTCGCCCTCCCGCCGCTGGCTCGTCGGTCTGGGTTGAGCCACCACGCTTTGACCGACCTGAGGTCGAGATTCGATCGTCGTCGCGGCGCAAAAAGACCGGCGCTGCGCACTGGTCGGGTAGCCGCATCGTCGTCCAGATCCCCGCGCGACTTCGTGGTCGCGAGCGCGAAGCATTCATCGACGATCTGGTCGAGCGGCTCCTGACCCAACGCCCCCAGAATCACGCGGGAGATGCCTCGCTCGAGGAACGTGCCCGGGTTCTCGCCGAGCTCTACAACGACGGCGTGATGGCTAATTCCGTCCGGTGGGTCAACAACCAGCGCGCCCGCTGGGCCTCGTGTTCGCCCGCGTCACGCGACATCCGTGTTTCGAGTCGACTGCGTCAGTGCCCTGAGTGGGTTATCGACGCCGTGCTCGTGCACGAACTCGCGCATCTTCAAGAGGCTGATCATTCCCCACGGTTCTACGAGATCGCCCATCGCCATCCACGACAGAACGAGTGCGAGCTGTTCCTCGATGGCTACGCGCTGGGACTTGGCCTCCGAATTGAAGAGGGCGACGTCGACGAGCCGGTTCGCGGAGCCTGACTACGTGAGTCCCAACTCGGCTTTGATGTCGAGCGGAACGAAGTTGTTCTCGGTCGTCGAGTCGGCTTCTACGAGTTCCACCAGACGTTCGGCGACTTCACCGGGGTCACGCTGATCGGTCGTCACGAAGTCGCCGACGACACGAAAGAGTTCCGCCTCAGATCCGTTGAGCGAGCGTTCGTTGAACCACTCCCACATGGACTTGGCCATCCGGTCGTTGAATCCGGTCAGATACGGGCCGGGATTGATCAGTGTGACGTCGATGCCCAGAGCACTGAGTTCGCCGCGCAGCGTCTTGCCCAGTGCCTCGAGGGCGAACTTGGTCATGGAATAGGGTCCGAACCCCGGTGCCGCGAACACCCCCGCAATCGAAGACATGATGATGATGCGCCCGCTGCGACGAGGCACCATGTCGGCGAGGACGGCTTGGGTCACTTTGAGCGTGCCAAAGACGTTCACCTCGAAGAGCCGGCGCACGCGCTCGATCGGCACGTCGGCGAGTGGCCCGGTCTCGCCGGCTCCCGCGTTGTTCACAAGCACATCGACGGTCCACGCGTGGACCTTGTCCACGTCGTCGCTCGTGATGTCGAGCTTCTCGACGTGCAGTGAGGGTTCCTCGTGCTTGAGCGCACTGGCTTGTTCGTCGGTCTCGGTGGTGGCGATGACCTGGTGTCCCCGTTGGGCCAAGGCGACGGCCGCCAGTTTGCCAAAGCCCGAACCGGCGCCGGTGATGAGCACAGTCTTGGTCGTGGTCACGGCGGACTCCTAGCTCGACTCGCCACGCAAGAAGCGTTCGAGTTCCGCAGCTAGTTCGTCGCCACTGGGCAACTCCTCGCCGAGCGACGTTCCTTCCGTCTCGTCGGCAGCCTCTTCGAGCTGTTCGACCATCGAGCTGTGCTCGGGATTGTTGGTCACCAGGTCGTCGACTCGCTGGCGCGCCTCGTCGGCCGAGGCGCGAAGATGGCTGGCGTCAAGGGTCAGACCCGCGACTCGAGCGAGGCCATCGATGAGCGCGGCGGATGCCTGGGGGTAGGGCATGGCTGCCACGTAGTGGGGCACGCGCGCCCAGAGCGTGACAATCTCCATATCGACCTCAGCGAAGCCGAGTTCCAGGGCGGCGCTGATGCCCGCGGGTACTTCGAGTTCTCCCGTCACCGTGCCGATGATTGGCAACAGGTGCGAGCTCGCTTCGGGAGCGGTGGCGATGACTCGCACGGGGCGCGTGTGCGGGGTGGGCGCGGGGAACGCGCCGAGTCCCACGACGAGTCGAACGTCGAAGCGGCCCGCCGCGTCAGTGACCACGTCGATGAAGTCGCTCCAATGAAAGTCTGGTTCGGGGCCCACGAGGAAGAGGATGTCCGCGCCGTCCCCGTCGCGGCCGTAGCGCAATTGGATCTCAGGCCAGGTGAGTTCGGTCGTGATGCCGTCGACGATGCGCGCGAGCGGTCGCCTCGCGCGCTGGTCGATGAAGTACTCGGTATCAAAAGTGGCGAGTACCTCGGTGCTGATCGTGTTGAGCATCGTCGAGATCGCGGTACTCGCACCAAGGCCCGCGTCGATCCAACCCTCCAGGCTTATAACCAGCACGGGCTCGTTCAAGTCGGGGTCGGCGAGGAAGATGATCCGGTCGTAGATTTCGTCGTCCATTATCTCTCCAGCGTTCGCTTCGCCGTTTCGGCGAGCAGGGCAATATGTTTCGGGAATTCGGCGACGCTGCCCTGATCACCGGCGGTCGCCCCGGCGCTGTAACGCGCGAAAACGCCCTGGAGGATGCAGGCCAACTTCCAGTACCCGAAGGCTTGATAGTAAGCGACGTCACTGACATCGAGGGGCGAATGGGCGGCGTAAGCCTTGAGAACGTCGTTGCGGCTGGCGAAGCCCTTCGCCGTGGTGGGGGCCGAGCCTAAGAGCGCTTCGGCCTCGTCTCCCGGCTCGGACCAGTACACGAGCAAGAGGCCCAGATCGGCCATGGGGTCGCCCAGCGTGCAGATTTCCCAGTCGAGGATTGCTCGCACGGCACCTTCGTGGTCCAAGACCGTGTTGTCCAGGCGGTAATCGCCGTGCACGACCGAGACGCGTTGTTGGGTCGGGATGGAGGAGGCGAGTTGATCGCCGACCGCTTCGACGAGTCCGCCGTGGTCGACCCCTTCGACGTGCATCTGTTCGTACTGGGTCCGCCAACGACGCAGTTGGCGTTCGATGTAGTGGTCGTGTTTGGCGAGGTCCCCGAGACCCGCGTCGTTGACGTCGACGTCGTGCAGTTGGGCGAGCGTGGTCGCCAAGTTCTCGCCAATGACGCCGCGAGTGGCTTCGGAGAATTCGTGCTCGGCCTGATCGCGATCGCGAAGGATGGCGCCGTCGACGAACTCCATGACGTAGAACGGACGGTCGTTGACCGATTCGTCCGTGCAAAGTCCCAATGGGCGGGCGACGGGTATCCCCAGTGGGTGGAGCGCGGAGATCACGGTGTACTCGCGGACCATGTCGTGAGCGGTGGGCAGCACGTGGCTGGTGGGTGGACGGCGCAGCGCGTAGCGCTGGTTCGCCGCGTCGGAGACCTTGAACGTGAGGTTCGAGCGCCCACCGGCGATGAGCGTGAAGTTAAGCGGCACGGTCGCTCCCACGTGCTCGATCATCCACGACGAGACCCCGTCGTACTTGATGCCCACGACTTCGCTCCCCATGAAATCCGAGGCTAACAGCGTGTTGCACCCACACCGTCGCGACGAGCCCGACGTTAGGCTGACCGGGGTGAGCGTCCGGGAGTCCGATTTTTCCAGAACTTTTCGTGGTGACGTGTACCCGTGAACGTGTACCGTCCCGACGCGCCAATCGTCCTTCGCCTCGGCGAAACAACCCACGACCTGTCCACGCGAGCCCTGGTCATGGGCATCCTCAACCGCACCACGGATTCGTTCTACGGCCCAGCCGCGACCTACGACCTGGACGCCTTCTTCGCCCGCGCGGCGAGCCTCGTCGCAAGCGGCGCGGACATTCTCGACGTGGGCGGGGTGAAGGCGGGACCGGGCGACGAGGTCAGCGAGTCCGAGGAACTCGATCGGGTCGTCGGTGTCGTGGCCGAACTCAAACGACGTTTCGACGTGCCGCTCAGCATCGACACGTGGCGAGCCTCGGTGGCGAAGGCCTGCTTCGCCGAGGGTGCGGTCCTCGGCAACGACATCAGCGGATTCGCCGACCCCGACTACCTGCCAACTGCCGCGCGGGCGCGAGCGGCGGTCGTGGCCACACATATCCGGCTGCGACCTCGGGTCGCCGACCCCAACCCCCAGTACGACGACGTCACGCGAACGGTGATTGAATTCCTCGTCGATCGCCGCGAGAGAGCGCTCGCTGCGGGAGTGACGGCCGACCGCGTCGTCCTAGACGCGGGTCTCGACCTCGGCAAGACCGCCGGTCAGTCGCTCCAGTTGCTGCGCGATTCGGCCCGACTCGCCGCACTCGGTTCGCCGCTGTTGCTCTCGGCGTCGAACAAGACCTTTCTCGGCGTGATGTTCTCGCTCGAGGTGACCGAGCGGCGCGAGACTTCGCTCGCCGCGGCGGCCATCGGCATCGCCGCGGGTTGTCGTATCCTGCGGGTACATGACGTGCAAGGGACGGTTCGCGTGAGAGACGCGCTGGCCCGAGTCATGGAGCAGGTCACGTGACCAGTTCGTCGATCGCGGTGGTGGGCACGGACGCCACGATGGTATACGACGCCTTGCGCAACGTGGTCGCGACCGCGCTGGGCAGTCTCGACCCCTCCTTCGCCCTCGAGGACTTCACCGCGAAGGACGTCGCCACCTCTTCGAGTGAGTCGGTCGCCTCGCGCGTGCTCGAGGCGCTCAATACGCCGCCCTTCCTCGTCGAGCGACGGGTCGTTGTGGTCCGTGACGCCCAGTCACTGCTCGCCGACGAGGTGGGTCAGATCGTCTCGTGGCTGGCCGACCCCGCACCGGGTATCGTGCTGGTGCTCGGCGTGGTCGGCACCAAGGCGAACAAGCTGGTCAAGGCGTCGAGCGACGTGGTCGAAGTGAACGTGAGTGCACGGGCCCAGGACCGCGTGGCCTATGTCGAAGCCAAGTTGCGCGAGTATCAGGTGGCCAGTGATCACGAGGCCGCCGAACGCATCGCGGTTCAGTTGGGCGACGACATAGCGCGCGTTGACTCGCTCGCGCGCACATTGAAGTCGATCTATGGTTCGGCGCCTCTCACCTTCGCGAACATCGAGCCGTACTTGGGCGACGCCGGTGACGTGCCCGAGTGGGATCTCACCGACGCCATCGACGCCGGGAACGCCACCAAGTCCATCACGGTCGCTCGACGCATGTTGGACTCGAAGTCGAGAGCAGGCTTGCAGATCGTGAACATGCTCCAGCGTCACTATCTGCGAATGGCCCGGCTCGAGGGGAGCGGCGTGCGCGGCGACGATGAAGCCGCGGTGTTGCTGGGTATCAATCGCTACCCGGCCGGCAAGGCGCTTCGCGTGTCGCAACGACTTGGGAGCGAACGGATCAGCGCGGCCGTGCACATGATCGCGAACGCGGACCTCGATCTGAAGGGTGGCGTCAGTTACGGCGGCAAGGACCTCGACTCCGACCTTGACGTCACCGAACTCACCGTCATCGAAGTACTCGTCGCACGACTCGCGCGCTTGACCCAGGGCGCCCGCGGTCGCTGAGGACCCGGTCCTAGGATGAGGGTCACTCGCTAGAGCGTCTGGCCGGTGGCAAGGAGGTCATAGTGCGAGTGACCGACACCCTTCGGATACCTCGACGGACCATACGGTGAGTGCGCGAACGTTTCGTGAGTACGTGGAGAATCTCGGTCGATACGGCGACAATCTCGCGCTGACCAACCGGAACTTTCTCAAAGTGCGGCGACTCACCCACCGACAGCTGCGTGACGCCGCGGGTCGGGTCGCGAACCATCTTCGATCACTCGGCGTCAAGCCCGGCGACCGCGTCATGGTCGTCGCGGCGAACGCACCCGAATGGGTCGAGCTGCTCTTGGGGACCTTGCTCGCGGGCGCGATCCTGGTACCGGTGGATGCGGCCAGTTCCGAGGATCGGGTGCGACGTTTCGCCAAGGAGACCTCGTCCACGGTGTTGTTCGTCAGTCGAAACGCGCGCTTCGATGACGCCGACTTCGCGACGCATTTCTTGGACGAGCTCGACGAGAGGGCGGCCAGTCAGTCGGTGCGGGCGCCCGAGGTCGCGCTCGATTCGTCGATGCCCGCGGTTATCGTGTTCACCTCAGGTACAACGGCTGACCCCAAGGGCGTCGTCTTGACCCACGAGAACATTCTTTCGAACATCGACGGAATCCTTGAGCGGATCGACGTCGGTGAGGACTGGCGATTCTTGTCGGTCTTGCCGCTCTCGCACATGTACGAGATGTCCGCGAGTCTGGCCTCGCTGTCGCGGGGGGCGAGCATCTTCTACGTACCTCGGGTCACCCCGCGGGCGATCACCGAGGCGCTCAACGAGTATCGCATCAACACGATCCTCGCCATTCCCCAGCTGCTCACGATCATGCTCGAGCGGATCAATCAGGCGGTCGCTGACAAGGGCAAGACCAGAGCCTTCGCGCTGCTGTCGCGCCTGGCGGGCCACCTCCCGTTCGCGCTGCGTCGTGTCCTCTTCTCCCAGGTGCACGCGCAGTTGGGGGGGCACCTTCGACTCGTGGTCACTGGTGGCGCACCCATCCCCCTCGAGGTGGGCACAGCCTGGGAACGTTTTGGCGTCCGTCTGGTCCAGGGCTATGGTCTCACCGAGACGTCGCCGATCCTCACCTGTAACGCTCTCGAGGACCGGCGTCTCGATTCGCCAGGCCGCGCCCTCGTGAACGTCGAGTTGCGAATTGGCACCGACGGCGAGATCCAGGCGAAGGCACCGAGCGTCTTTGGGGGCTACTGGCACAACGACGAGGCCACGAAGTCCGCCTTCACCGACGACGGCTGGTTCCGCACGGGTGACGTGGGCGAGATCGAGGACGGTTGGTTGCACATCCAGGGTCGTCTCAAGTTCGTGATCGTACGCGCGAGTGGTCTCAAAGTCTTTCCCGAGGACGTGGAGTTGGTCGCGAACGACGAACCGGTGCTCGCCGGCGCGTGCGTCGTGGGCGTTCGCGACGACAGGGACGAATCGGTCCTCGCGGTCGTCACGGGATCGTCGAGTGACGACGCGGTGGCACTCGCGGTGTCGCGCGTCAACGCGAAGCTCGAACCCTTCCAGCACATCGATTCGTGGCGACGATGGCCCGACGACGACTTTCCGCGTACGCGGCTCTTGAAGGTCGATCGTCGTCAGGTCCAGGACTGGGCCAATGATCTCGAGCCCAACCGCACCGACCACCACGCCGCGCCAGCGGGCGACGACCAGGTCATGCACATCATCCGACTGAGTCTCGACGACCCGAGCGCCGCGGTGCGCGACGGCGACCGGCTCGACGACTTGGGACTTGACTCGTTGCGTCGTCTCGTGGTGATCTCGCTCCTTGAAGAACAACTCGGCGTTTCGATCGCTGACGAGGCAGTGACGCCCGAGACCACGGTGGGCGAGTTGCGGGCTCTGGCGAGCACGGGCGCGACGGGTGCGACGCCACGACGAACGCCGCGTTGGCCCTACTGGCGCCCCGTACGCGTGCTCGGGGACGCCGTTCGCGAAGGTATCGTCGATCCGCTCGTTCGCGTCTGGGTGCGCACCGATGTCGAAGGTGCCGAACACCTCGAGACACTGTCGGGACCGGCGTTGTTCATCTTCAACCACAGTGACGACTTCGATGGCCCCGTCGTGTACCGGGCCCTGCCGAGGTCGATCCGTCGTCGACTGGCGGTCGCGGCGGGCGACGACGTGCTGCGCGACCATCGCGGGCTCGCGCTCGTGATCCGCTGGTGCTTCGCCGGCTTCAGTTTCGCTCGCAGTGAGCCGTACCTGGCGAGTCTCGAGAACGTGGGAACGATGATCGATCGGGGATGGAACATCCTCATCGCACCCGAGGGCCGCATCGACAACTCGGGGACACTGCGTCCGTTCAAGACCGGCATCGGGCTCTTGGCGGTCAACCTCCAGGTGCCCGTCGTCCCCGTCAAGACCATTGGTCTGACCGGCACCGTGCCGCTGCACTCCAAGTGGCCCAAGAAGCACAGTCGGGTCGTCGTGAGGATTGGTGCACCCGCGAGTTTCGGGCGACACGAGAACTACGAGGACGTGACCGAAGCCTTGCACCAACTCGTCGATCGACTCTGAACCCGTGAGCGAGAAGCGCGAGCACGGGCGAGGGCGCCACGGCGGCGAGGACGCCAACTCGAGGGGATTGGAGCAACTCGCGAACTCGACCCCTCGAGCCCACCGGGTCATGGGGGTGCTCTTTCTCGCGACGCTGGCGGCGGGCTTCGCCGAGTTCGGCGCGACCACGTCGCTCAATGACGTGGCCCGTCACTTCGGCCACGTCACCCAGACCAACTCGATTCAAAGTGTCGTCGGACTCTCGGGTTCGGCGCTCGGTCTCGGTCTCGCGGCCTATCGACTGTCCTCACTGGCTGCCCTGCCCCTCGCGTCGCTCGCTGATCACTGGGGCCGCACGCGCGTGCTACGGACTACGTTGCTGGCGGGCCTGCTCATCACCGCGCTCGCGGCACTCAGTCCGAGTTACTGGATCTTCGTGCTCTGTTTCGCGCTCGCGCGGCCGCTGTTGTCGGTGGCCAATACGCTCGTGCAGATCATCACCGTGGAACTGGCGAGCGTGCGGCTGCGAATCCAGCGCATCGCGATCATGGCCGCGGGGCTCGGCATAGGGTCGGGTCTGTCGGCGGTCGTGCACGGCATCATTCGCGGCCCCGACTCATTTCGCTGGCTCTTCGCAATCGCCCTGGTGCCCGTCGTCCTGGTGGTGCCGCTCGTGCGCACGATCCCCGAACCCGCGACCAGGTCCGGCGAGACCCCCTTTGCGCATTTGGGTGTCGTGGCTCGCGAGGCTCGGTCGCGTCTGGCCGTCGTGTGCTCGCTCGCCTTCGTGATCGGCGTCATCACCGGTCCGGCGGGCGGTTTCACTTTTGTCTACGCCGAGGGCGTGCTCAAGATGCGGCCCTCGAGGGTGTCCGAGGTGGTCGTGGTGAGTGGCGTCGCGGGACTGATTGGACTCGTGGCGAGTCGACGCTTCGCGCGCACGTGGGGACGGCGACAAACGGTCGCGCTCGGGGTCGTGATGACCGCGCTCGCCTCCACGTTCGCCTACGGCGGGGGGACAACCCCGTTCATCATTGGCTACATCGTGGGCGTGGGCGCGGGCGGACTGCTCTCGCCCGTGGTGACCGCACTCAGTACCGAGATCTTCGCGCACCGGTTCCGTGCGACCGCGGCGGGTTGGATCACCGTGGCGGGCGTGCTCGGGGCGATCGCCGGACTGGCGCTCTTTGGCTGGGTGGGCGACATGGTGCACACCTCGAGCTCGTCGGGTCTGCGGGTGGCGGCGTTGGTGACGTTCCTGCCGCTGTTGCCGGCCCTGTGCCTGTTGGTGAAGTTGCCCGAGAGTCGGGCGATGGAACTGACCTAGGCGTCGTTGCGCAGCGAGGCGATGCGGTGCATCAGCCCGCTCTTTTTGTTGGCGGCCTGGTTCTTGTGGATGACGCCCTTGGCGGCGGCTTTGTCGATGCGCTTGATCGCGGCGCGCAGCGCGGTCTCTTCGTCCTCGGTGCCCACGGCGGCGACGGCGTTCTTGGTGCGGGTACGTACCTCGGACTTGACCGCCTTGTTGCGCTCGCGCGCGACGGCGCTCTGCTTGTTGCGCTTGATCTGGCTCTTGATGTTCGCCACGAAAGACCTCGAGATATGTCGCGGAAACGCTCCGCGGGCTGAATAAGGCTAGCAGGCAGCGCCAAACACGCTCCACTCACCGGAGGTCTCGTGACGACAGGTAGCCTTTCTACACCGTGGCCACTCCTTCACTCATCGTCGAACCGGGGAAAATTCGGAACTTTTCCATCATTTCGCACGTGGACCACGGCAAGTCGACGCTCTCGGACCGGATCCTCGAGATCACCGGCGCGGTGGATCCGAGGCTCATGCGAGCCCAGTATCTCGATTCGATGGACATCGAACGCGAGCGGGGCATCACCATCAAGGCCCAGAATGTGCGCGTCGAGTACGCGGGCTACATCCTGCAACTGATCGACACGCCCGGACACGTGGACTTCGGCTACGAGGTCTCGCGTTCGCTGGCGGCCTGCGAGGGCGCGCTGTTGCTGGTCGACGCGAGCCAGGGCATCCAGGCCCAGACCCTCGCCAACTGTTACCAGGCGATCGAGCACAACCTCGAGATCGTGGCGGTACTGAACAAGATCGACCTTCCCGCGGCCGACCCCGAACGCTGCAAGGAGGAACTCGAGCGCGTCCTCGGGCTGGCCGCTAGTGAGGTCCTGTCGATCTCAGCCAAGACCGGTGAGGGGATCCCTGAACTGCTTCAGGCGGTGATCGAGCGCATACCCGCCCCGACCGGCGACCCGACGGCGCCGCTACGCGCGTTGATCTTTGACTCCTACTACGACCAGTACCGCGGCGTGATCAGTTCCATTCGCGTGAAGGAGGGCACGCTGCACGAGCACGCGAAGATCCGCATGATGCAGGCGGGCGAAAATCACGAGATCGAAGAGATCGGTATCCGCACGCCCGACATGATCAGCGTGAGACAACTCGGCCCCGGCGAGGTCGGCTTCATCGTCGCGGGCATCAAGGACGTCGGCGGTGCGCGCTCGGGTGAGACCATCACCGAGGCACAGCGTCCCGCCGCCGAGGCCCTGGACGGCTACCAGGACCCCAAACCAATGGTGTTCTGCGGTATCTATCCGATCGACGGGGACGACCTGCCCGACCTGCGCGATTCACTGGACAAGTTGAAGCTGAACGACGCCTCGATCACCTACGAGCCCGAGTCCAGTCACGCGCTCGGCTTCGGCTTCCGCTGCGGGTTCCTCGGCCTGTTGCACATGGAGATCGTTCGCGAGCGCCTCGAACGTGAGTTCAACCTGGACATCATCGCGACCGCACCGTCGGTGGTCTACCGCGCGTACCTGACCGACGGGACCGAGGTCAAGATCGACAATCCCACCGATTTGCCCGACCCGAGTCGCCTGGACCACATCGACGAGCCGATGCTGCACATCTCGATCCTCACCCCCGCCGAGTACCTGGGAACGGTGATGGACCTCTGTCAGTCCCGACGCGGCGAGATGATCAAGATGGAGTACCTCTCGACCGAACGGGTCGAACTGCGCTACACGATCCCCCTCGCCGAGGTCGTGATCGACTTCTTTGACGCCCTGAAGAGTCGCACGAAGGGCTACGCGAGCCTCGACTACGAACAGAGCGGCTACATCACTTCGAACCTCGTGCGCGTGGACCTGCTGATCAACCACGAGCCCGTCGACGCGTTCTCGACGATCGTGCACCGAACGAACGCCGATTTCTACGGGCGGCGCATGGCCGAACGGCTCAAGGAGCTCATCCCGCGCCAGATGTTCGACGTGCCGATCCAGGCGGCCGTCGGTGGACGGGTTATCGCGCGCGAAACGGTTAAGGCCCGTCGCAAGGACGTGCTCGCCAAGTGTTACGGCGGCGACATCACGCGAAAGCGCAAACTGCTCGAGAAGCAGAAAGAAGGCAAGAAGCGCATGAAGAACCTCGGCCGCGTCGAAGTGCCCCAGGAGGCGTTCGTGGCGGCACTCAAGCTCGAGGATTGAGCTAGTCGCCCGTCATGCCGTCGATGCGTTCGCGCAGCAGGTCCGCGTGGCCGCAGTGGCGGGCGTACTCCTCGATGAGGTGCACGTAGATCCAGCGCAGATTCACCCGCCACTCGTCACTCGAGCGTGCCTCGAACTCGTCGAGGTCGTGCGCCGCGCCGATCGCCCGCGACTGTTCACAGACCGCGAGGAAGTCGCGCTCGACCTGGTCACCCGTGGCGCCAGCCAAGTCGTGGAACTCGCGATCGCGGTCGCGATCGCCGTAGTAGACGAAGTCCACGTCCTGGCCGAGGAACGTCCACTGGAACCATCGCTGCTCGACGTTGGTCAGGTGACGAACCAGTCCGAGCAGCGTCAGGGTCGACGGTTCGCACGCCCGGGTGCGCAGCTGGTCGTCGGTGAGTCCCGCGCACTTGACGAGGAGCGTGCCGCGGTAGTAGTCGAGGAAGGTCTCGAGAAGCTGCCGTTCGTCGCCCGAATTGGGGGGTTCGTGTCGATCAGGGTCTTGCACGTTTCGAAACTACTTCGAACGCCGCCGTGGCGACCGCGTCTAGTCGCCCGTGGCGCCGTCGATGCACTCGCGCAGCAGATCCGCGTGGCCGTTATGTCGCGCGTATTCCTCGATCATGTGCACGCAGATCCAGCGAAGGTCGATGGGCGTCGACGGTCGCGCGGCCCGGGCCAGCGAGAAGAGGTCCGCATCCGCGACGATCTCGCGCGACGTCGCGCAGGCGTCCAGAAAGTTCCGTTCGACCTCTTCGAGGGTCGCACTGGCGAGATCGTTGAACTCGGCGTCGGGGTCGTCGGGTGAGTCGTAGGCCGGCACCACGTCCTGGTCGGCGAAGATCTTGTGGAACCAGTACTGCTCGACGATGGTCATATGACGAAGAAGTCCGAGCAGCGTGAGGGTCGACGGCGGCACGGCGGGGGTGGCGAGTTGCTGGACGTCGAGATTGGCGCACTTGATCAGCAGCGTGGCCCGGTGGTAGTCGAGCCACGCCTCGAGCTGGGACTTCTCGGGACCATTGAACTCGGGCTCGCGGCGAGGCGGGGCGATGATGACCATGCACGCAGGCTACGAGTCACGGGGCCGACGCGGGCGGCGCGAGCGAAATCCAGCGCCCGTGCGGGTG